>Ga0208516_100155_pt1 | contig 39997 bp, 36 predicted proteins | sample LakWasM117_HOW13_2_FD_183931 | JGI IMG/M metagenome (GOLD analysis project Ga0208516, IMG submission 183931) | Freshwater sediment methanotrophic microbial communities from Lake Washington under simulated oxygen tension - Sediment Metagenome... | ecosystem: Environmental > Aquatic > Freshwater >...
CGGAACACGGCCAGGGCACGGTGCGAGGGCACGCGGCCGATGGGCTCGTCGTAGTCGAAGTAATCGCGGAACTTGGAGACCTCGGGGTCGTTCTCGTTCTTGCCTTCGACCTTTTTGCTGCGCAGCAGGCCCTCGGCCCACAGCCATTCGCGCAGGGATTGCACCAGCACGGCGTCCTCGGCCCAGCGCTCGCTCAGAATGTCGCGCACACCGTCGAGCACGGCGGGCACAGTAGAGAAATCGGCACCCGGCTTGCCATCGTCCAACACTTCGGGCGGCCTGGTAAATGCCGCGGCTTCCCTCGCGGGGTCGAGCATGGGGTCGGCAAACAGCTTGTCGGCCAGCGGCTCGATGCCGAACTCGCGCGCAATCTGGCCCTTGGTGCGGCGCTTTTGCTTGAAGGGCAGGTAGATGTCTTCCAGCTCCTGCTTGGTCGGCGCGGCGGCTATGGAAGCACGCAGCGCGTCGGTCAGCTTGCCCTGCTCGTCGATGCTCTTGAGCACGGCGGCACGGCGGTCTTCCAGTTCGCGCAGGTAGGACAGGCGCGCTTCCAGCTCACGCAGCTGGATATCGTCGAGCCCGTTGGTCACTTCCTTGCGGTAGCGCGCGATGAAGGGCACCGTGGCCCCGCCATCGAGCAGCTCCACAGCGGCCTTGACCTGTTGCTCGGTGATCCGGATTTCTTCGGCAATCTGCCGGACGATCTTTTGCATGGCGTTCTATTCTGCGGACACATCAACGGGAAAAGCGGGCGAGTGTGCCACATGCGACGAACCTGGCCGCGCCAGCGGAGCCGGGCGTCTTGCGCGCAATAGCTCCTCTTTTGATAGCTGCAAGATATCTCCAGAAAAGCGTTTGCGGCATTTTTCAGGGTGAATCACACCAGGATTGGCAGCACCCGGGGCGCCCAGCAGGCCACACCACCGCTATCCGAGCCGAGCTATGCGCCGTGCGCCCCCTGGCGCAGCGGCTGGGGCGCACCATCGATTGGCAGCACCACGCGAATGCAGGTGCCGCCCTCCTCGGGCCGGACCAGTTCCAGAGCCCCGCCCATCTGCACCGCCCGGCGGCGCATGCCCTCCAGGCCAAAGCCCGGCGGCCAGGTGCCAGAAGCCGTGGATGCCTCGGGCAGGCCCCGCCCGTTGTCGCAGACCTCCAGGCACCATGCGCCCGGTTCCCCGACATAGTGCAGTCGCACCGCCACCTGCGTGGCCTGCGCGTGCTGCAGCACGTTGCTCAAGGCTTCCTGCGCGATGGAGACCAGGTGCTGGGCGCGCGCACCGCAGGGCGTTGCAATGCCATCTGCGGCCTGGACCTGCCACGCCATGCGGATGCCACGCCGGTCCAGCACCGGCTGCATGCGGTGGCGCAGGCGCGCCAGGCGATCGGCGAGCATGTCGGCACCGCTGTCCATCGAATCCACCACCAGGCGCAGGTCCAGCAGACACTGCTCCAGCGCCCGCAGCGCCTGCGAATGGGCTGGCACTTGGGGGTCCAGCAGCCCCATGGTGTTGACCAGTTGCGAGCCAACGTTGTCATGCAGCTCCCGGGCGATGCGCTGGCGCTCGGCCTGCACTTCGGCACTGGGGCGGGGATTGCGCCGTGGCCGCCACTGCAGGGCGCGCGGAAGCTGGACCAGGATGAGCAGCCCCAGCAGAGTCTGGCCAATGAGCTGGACGGCCACAAGCCACTGCACGGCGGGGGAGCTCAAGGCCCAGAAATGCCCCACCAGCAGAAGACCCAAGATCCATTGCACCAGCCAGAGTGCCAGGCAGGCCAGGGCAAAACGGGGCGGGCTGGTACGAAACATGTCGGCACATTCGCGGCAACCGCGGCGCCTAGAACAGCCCCCGCAGCGACGCAAACCGCACAGCCTGGGCGCGGGTACGCACCTGCAACTTGCGGTAGATGTTACGAATGTGCGTGTTCACCGTCATGGTGCTGATGCGCAGGTTGGTGGCAATTTCTGCGGTGGTGTAACCGCCGGCCACCATGCGCAGGACATCCTTCTCGCGGTCGGACAAGAGCTCGGCTTCGGCGGGCTCCTGGCGCTTGGGCGGATCGGCATGGGTCTTGTCAAACCGCTGCAGCAGGCGGCGCGCCAGGGTGGGCGTGATGGACGCACCGCCATTGACCACCTGCAGCACTGCCTGCGCATAGTTGCCAAACCACGAGTTCTTGCCGAGGTACCCGGTGGCACCCAGCTCGAAGGCGCGCAGCACTTCGTCTTCGTTCTCCATGACGGAGATCACCACCGCCTCGGCCGAGGGGCGCACGGTCTTGAGGTAATCCAGCAGTTCGAAGCCCTCGCCGTCACCCAGGTGCAAATCCACCAGCAGTACATCGAACTCGTGCTGCTTGATGGCCTTGCGCCCCTCGCGCAGGCTGGACGCCTGCGCCACCACCAGGGTGCGGGGGTCCGCCATGAGCTCTTGTGCAATCACCAGGCGGATATGCGCATCGTCATCCACCAGCAATACCCGCACCGGGTGATCTGTCTGCCCCACCAGGAAATCAGGCCATACGGACGCCAGGCTGCCATGTCCGACCAAGGGCCCCTCACCGGCGCCACTGTCGTGCGACCCGGAGGAAAGCCCGGCCATGCGGTGCTCGGTGGAAACGATGGTCATACAACCTCCAAACGGGTGCGAAAGCCCCTGCACGGGGCATTCACTGCCACGCGCGACGTCCAGATGCCGACACTAAAAGAAACACCAGCAAACATCTACACCCAAAAATATCAATTTACATACGTTGCATAAGTTACAAACAAGAACTACCTGGATCGCATGTAATCGCAGCCCTGCTGTCACAGAGGCGTTATGCGTTGCGCCTCGTCTGCCCCCAGTGTTTGCGAGGGAAGGCTGGTGCCCGTGGCGTCTGCCGCAGGCAGCAGGCCAGTCCGGCGCAAATGCGTTATCCACGCCTCCCATCCGGCGTTCTTTCTTCAATGCGTGGCGCGCAGACGCAGCGAACTGCACACACCCGCCACCACCGCAAAGGCCGCGGCAAGCAGCAAGGCCACCCATTCGCCTGTGCCATCGTGCGACGGCCACAAGGTAAAGATAGTGGCCAGCAGAACCGCCCCCATGGTCTGCCCCGTCAACCGGGCCGTGCCCAGCATGCCGCTGGCCGCGCCACTGCGGTGCAGCGGGGCCGAGGTGACGATGGTGTGGTTGTTGGGCGACTGGAACAGCGCAAAACCCGCGCCGCACAGTGCCATGCGCCAGACCATGTCGAAGGCAGACGGGACGGCCGGCAAGGCCGCCAGCAAAAGCAGGCCGCAGGCGAACACCCCCATGCCGATGGCCCCCAGCAGGCCATCCGCGTAGCGGCCGATCAGGCGCCCCGCGATCGGCGCTGTCACCACGATGGCCACGGGCCAGGCGGTGATCAGCAACCCCGCCTGCAAGGGAGTGCGGCCCAAGCCCTCCAGCAGCAAGAAGGGCAGCACCAGATAGGCCAGGGTCTGCGCACAAAACGCGCCCACCGACGACCCCATGGACAACGCAAACACCGGAATGCGCAGCAGATCCACCGGAAACAGGGGTGCAGCCAGGCGCCACTGGCGGCGCAGGTACACCCAGCCCACCACCACACCGGCAGCCAGCAAGCCCCAGGCCTCGGACGAGGCGCCGGCCCGCCCCGCGCTGTGGGCAGCGCCCAGCCGCTCGCCCCCCACGAAGATCAGCGTGAACATCAGCACGTTGAGCACGACATCCAGGGCCGCAGGGCGGGGTTGCACCACCGCGCTGGGTGGATTGAAGGGCAGCGCCCGCCATCCCAGCCACAGCGTCAAGGCCCCCAGGGGCAGGTTGAGCGCAAACAGCCAGGGCCACGGCGCCACTGACAGGATGCCCGCAGCCACCGAGGGGCCAGCCACCGAGGCCAGCGCCACCACCATGGAATTGATCGCCAGGCCGCGCCCCAGTTGCGCGCGCGGATAGGTCAGCCGCACCAGGGCGGCATTCACGCTCATGATGCCGGCCGCACCCAGCCCCTGCACAGCCCGGGCCACAATCAGCGTGGCCAGCGAATCGGCCAGCATGGCTCCTACCGACGACAGCGCAAACAGCGCCATGCCGACGAGGTACACGCGCCGATACCCCAGTCGCTCGCCCAGCGATGCCAGTGGCAGCAGCATGACGAGCGTGGCGATCTGGTAGGCATTGACCACCCAGATCGCGTGGGCCGCGCTGGCATTGAGCTCGCGCGCAATGCCCGGCAGGGCCAGGTTGACGACGCTGCCATCGAGCACTGCCATCGCAATACCCAGAATGATGACCAGCATGGCGCGGTTGCGCGCTGGCAGGGGCAGGCCGTCGGTTGGCTCGTCGCTGGCCTGGTTGGCTTGGTTGGCTGGATTCATCGGTTCAGACGCCACTGCTTGGCGCCACGGAGGGCTCGCAGGCTCAGTCGGCGCGCAATGCTGCGCGCAGCTGCGCTCCCAGCGCGGGCTTGTCGGCAAAGGGATCGGTGGGGTTGCGGGCCTGCAGTATGTCTTCCATGCGGGTCTGCACTGCGCCTATCGCCTTGGGATGGCTGTAGATATAGAACTGGTTGGCCGCCACGGCATCAAACACCTTCTGTGCCACTTCGGCGGCCGTCACCTTGCCGGCGCTGACGGCCTTGTTGATCATGGCCTGGCCGATAAGCTGGCTCTGGGTGGGCTGGTCACCCGCCAGCCCATCGGGGCGGTTGCGCTGGCTTTCGTTGATGCCCGTGGCCACGAAATACGGGCACAACACGCTGGCGCCCACCTGGTCCGTCACCAGTGAAAGATCCTGGTACAGCGTTTCCGACAGGCTGACCACGGCGTGCTTGCTCACGTTGTAGATGCCCATGTTGGGCGGCGCCAGCAGGCCCGCCATGCTGGCGGTATTGACAATGTGGCCGCGCCACTGCGGGTCCTTCCTGGCCGCCTCCAGCATCATGGGCGTGAACAGGCGCACGCCGTGCACCACGCCCATGAGGTTCACGCCCAGCACCCATTCCCAGTCTTTCACCGAGTTTTCCCACACCAGGCCGCCCGCACCCACGCCGGCGTTGTTGAACACGAGGTGCGGTGCGCCAAAGCGCTGCGCCACATCCACAGCCAACTGCTCCATCTGGGGGGTGCTCGAAACATCCACCTTGCGGGCCAGCACCTGGGCGCCTGCCGCCTGCATCTCGGCAGCAGCGGCATCGAGTGCGTCCTGCTGCACATCCACCAGCACCAGGTTCATGCCCAGGCGGGCGCCAATGCGCGCGCATTCCAGGCCAAAGCCCGAGCCTGCGCCGGTGAGGACGGCGGTCTTGCCAGCAAAGTTGTCGATCATGTTGCGTGTCTCCTGAAGAATTTCTGTTGAGGAATGGTGCGAGGCCGTGGACCCAGGCGCTGCCCGTCGCGCGGGACGCCGAGCAAGGGCCGCCCCGCTGCGAAGGCGTCGTCCCCCTCCCCGGCGAAGCCGAGAGAAGGGGGAAGCGGGGCAGCCGCTCAGGGGGATGCCCTCAACACATAGCCGATGCGGGGAAAGTGCACATGCACCGTGCCGGCACGCGGATCGGTGCGGCGCAGGCTGTAGCGCGTTCGTGTGGCGGCGATGAGGGTGCCGGCGGTGGGCTCGGTGCCAAAGCTCTCGGCCGCCACCGTGACCTCGTCCCCCAGCGCAATGCCGTGCTCGTCCTGAAAGACGTCGTTCACCACCGGCAAGGGTTCGGCACCGGCTGCCACCGTGATGGCGTCGGCGGCGCTGAATTTCTCCATGCGGCCGTGTCCCAGGGCCGCCACCCGGTCCATCCACTCCAGCACGGCGGGCGTGGCCTGGAAGATGTCGGCCATCACCGGCACGCACTGGCGCGTGAACCACAGCGGGTGGTAAGCGGCAAAGTCGGCCACGCAGGGCTCGGCGCCAAAGGTGAAATCATGTTCTTCTACCATGTGCGCCAGGCGCCGCAGATACGAGCGGTAGGCCGCCGTGGCGTCCTGCGGGCGCAGACGCAGCATGCCGGCGCTCATCTGGCGGCGGTCTTCGCCAAAGGCCTGGGCCGCCTGGGGTGCCACATGGGCAAAAAGCGCCTGGGCACCGCGCGGTTGCAGGTTGTAGGCCATGGCGCTCTGGAACAGGGTGCTGTCGGCCCACTGTGCAAACACGCGCGCCACGCCCTTGAGATGGGGTGGAAACAGCACCGGCTCGGGGTGCTCATGTTCGAGCACCTCGCAGATCAGCGCCGAGTCGCAGTAGATGTCGGCGCCGATCTGCAGAAACGGCGTCTTGCGGTAGCCGCCCGTGAGGGCCATCACATCGGGCTTGGGCGCGATGCTGGGAATGATCACCGACTTCCAGGGCAACTGCTTGAAGCCCAGCACCAGCCGGATCTTTTCCGAGAAAGGCGATGAGGGGTAGTGGTGCAGGATCAGGGCGGTCATGGGCAATCTCCAGCGCAAGCATTGAAACAGATGGCCGTGCAGGCATCAGCGCCGGCACTGCTCAGGGCGGGCTCCACAGCATCTCGATGTGGGGAATGCCATCTTCGAGGTAAACGTCAGACACCGCCACAAACCCCAGGCTGCCATAAAAACGCTGCAGATGCGCCTGCGCGCTGATGCGCACCGCCCTGCCCGGCCAGACCTGTCGGCAGCGGTCCAGCCCCTGCACCATGAGCGCGCGCCCCATGCCGCCGCCACGCGCCGCGCGGGCCGTGACCACGCGCCCGATGGAGGGCTCGGGGTAGTTCACGCCCGGGTCCACCACGCGCAGGCAGGCCTGCAAGGCCCCGGCATCGTCATACCCCAGCAGGTGCCAGGATTGCTTGTCCGCACTGTCCGGGTCCTGGTAGGGCCCCTGCTCCAGGATGAACACCTTGCAGCGCAGGGCCAGCGCATCATGCAGGGCATGCACGCCCAGGTCGTCGAAGCGGGCCCAGGTCCAGCGCAGCACGGGCGGCAAGGCAGCCATGTTCAGACCAGCTTGACGAGCTGCTTGCCGAAGTTCCTGCCCTTGAGCAGGCCCAGAAAAGCCTCGGGTGCCGCCGCAATGCCTTGCGCAATGGTCTCGCGCGGGCGCAGCTTTCCGGTGCCCACCAGGGTGCCCAGCTCTTGCAGTGCCTCGGGCCACACCTCCATGTGCTCGCTCACGATGAAGCCTTCGACCTTCATGCGGTTGATCAGCATGAGCGCGGGGTTGGCCATGGGCAAGGGCTGGCCGTCGTAACCGGCGATCATGCCGCACAGGGCGATGCGACTGAAGGCGTTCATGCGCAGCATCACGGCGTCCATGATCCATCCACCCACGTTTTCAAAGTAGCCGTCGATGCCGTTCGGGCAGGCATCCTTGAGGGCCTTGGACATGGCCTTCACGTCGCTGTGCACCTTGTAGTCAATGCACACGTCAAAGCCCAGCTCTTCCACCGCATAACGGCACTTCTCGGCGCCGCCCGCAATGCCCACGGCGCGGCAGCCGCGCGCCTTGGCCAGCGCGGCAAAGGCGCTGCCCACGGCACCCGTGGCGGCGCTCACCACCACGGTGGCGCCCGCCTTGGGCTCGATGATCTTCACCAGGCCATACCAGGCCGTCACGCCCGGCATGCCCACGGCGCCCAGGTAGTGCGACAGCGGCACATGGGCGGTATCCACCTTGCGCAGCGCGCCCACGGCATTGCCATCGACCACGCTGTATTCCTGCCAGCCGCCCATGCCCACCACCTTGTCACCCACGGCGAACCTGGGGTTTTGGCTCTCGGCCACTTCGCCCACGGTGCCGCCGATCATCACCTCGCCCAGCGGCTGCGAGGCCGCGTAGCTCTTGCTGTCGTTCATGCGGCCACGCATGTAGGGATCAAGGCTCAGGTAATGGTGGCGCACCAGCACTTCGCCGTCCTGGAGCGCGGGGGTATCAGTGGCCACCAGCTTGAAATTGCTGGCCACGGCCTCGCCCTGGGGGCGGTTGTCGAGCACGATTTGTTGATTGCGTGGCATGAATGGCTCCTTATTGCTACTGTTTTAATAGCTAATTGCGTTTATAAAATGTGCGCAATAGCCCGATTTGATTCAAAAATAGTTCGGGGCATCCAGCGGCCGGAGCCCCCATCAATCCGTCGAAATCACCCGCTGCCCATCGGCTTGGGCGGACTGGCGCCGCACATACTTGAACGTGCCCGTGGCGTGGCTGCAGACACGGCCTTCGGCGTCGAACACCGTGCCTTCGACAAAAGCGATGCTGGCGGTACGGTGGATCAGCCGCCCCTTGGCCACCAGCGGCCCACGTGCGGGTTGCATGAAGCTGGTCTTCATCTCGATGGTGACCACGCCAAAGTCGGGCGTGTCACTGCGCGCCGCCGTGGCCAGGGCCACATCCAGCAAGGCCATCGTCGCGCCGCCATGGGTCACGCCAAATGAGTTCAGGTGCTCGGAGAGCGCTTCGTAATGCAACTCGGATTCGCCCCCCGCCATGCGGTGCAGTCGGAAACCGAGATGGCTGACAAAGGGGATATCGGCACCAAAATTCAACACAGGCAACTCCAGGGTTTAAGAAAAGACACAAAGAATAGCCCTTGTGCCGCGGCGGCAACATGCGCAGCCAGCATGGGCACATGGCCCCTGGGGCCGTCCGCCGCAGCACGGCACCGGTCCAGCCAGCAAGGCCGTCTGCACCGAACATGCCACCCTCGAAAAGGCAGCGCCCGCAGGCTCAGCCACCGGTGACCACGCTCACCCCGCCATCCACCGCCAGCCACTGGCCGGTGATGTGCTTGCCCGCATCCGAGGCATACAGGGCGCACAGGCCCTTGAGGTCTTCGTCGTCCCCCAGGCGGCCCAGCGGTGCATGGGCAGCCAGCGCCTCTTCGCCCATGGCCTTCAGGGTGCCCACCGTCATCCGGCTGGGGAAAAACCCCGGGCAGATGGCGTTGACGCGGATGTTGTACTTGCCCCATTCGGCGGCCAGCGCCCGCGTGAAATTGATGACCGCGCCCTTGGACGTGTTGTAGGCAATGGTGTTCATGCCGCTCGGGTTGCCACCCAGGCCCGCGATGGATGCCACGTTGATGATGCTGCCGCTGCGCCGCGCAATCATGTTGTGCTTGGCAATGTGCTGGCTCAGGATGAAGTAGCCGCGCACGTTGAGGTTCATCACCTTGTCCCAGGCATCGACCGGGTGGTCTTCGGCGGGCGCACCCCAGGCAGCGCCGGCATTGTTGACCAGGATGTCCACATCGCCCATGCGCTGCAGGGTTTCGTCGGCCAGGCGGCGGATGTCGGCCTCTTGCGCGCAGTCTGCGGCGATCCAGCGCGCATCGATGCCGGCGGCCTGCAGTTCGGCCGTGGCCTCTTCCAGGTCCGACGCCTTGCGCGAACTCAGCATGATCCGGGCACCGGCTTCCCCCAGCGCGTGCGCCAGCTGCAGGCCCAGCCCGCGCGACCCCCCGGTGACAAGGGCCGTCTTGCCGGTAAGGTCAAACAATTGTTGGATGGTGCGGGTCATGTCTTGTCTCCTGTTTTGAAAGGGGTCTCTGCCAGCAAGCGGTCCGGCAATGCACAGCGCTGCATTGTGCGTGGGCAAGGCAACAGAATCTGTCGCCTGGGCGATTGGCAACCACCCCACCGAGCCCAACCATGTGCCGGTGCCAGGCTCGCGGGCCCTGCGAGGTGCAGCACTGGCGGGGCTCGCCTCGATTCGTCGCCACAGGCAAGGCTGACCGGTTGAATGGGCCGCCCGGCGCGCCATGCGTTGCCGGGCCATTCATCAGGGCAAAAATAGCGTGCAGGGCGCTACTGCAAAGCGCCTGAAGCCCTTCATTGCGAAGCCCAAAAACCCGGCAAAACCTGCGTTACAGCCAACCACACGGTGTTGTATGGTGTGGGTCGGATTCAGTGACCCGAGGCGCCCATGAACTCTGTCGATGACCACCCGCGCAGCCTTGCGGTTGCCGTGGGCCTGGTGGTATTGCTTGTCGTGTATGGCTCGCTGTACCCCTTCCAATGGAACCTCTCCAGCCCGCAGGCCTTTCTCTGGCGTGGCCGCGTCGGCCTGGTGGATCTGGTCGAGAACATCGTCTTGTTTCTGCCGCTGGGTGCGATGCTGGGTTGGGCCGCGCAGGGCCGCCCGCGCAGGTTGTTCATTTTTGCCACCTGGTGGGTGGTGGCGCTGGTGCTGGCAAGCGTGCTGCAATGGCTGCAGAAATACCTGCCCCGCACCCCGGCCCTGTCAGATGTGATCTTCAACATGGCGGGCTACACGCTGGGCTGGGTCGCCGGGTTTGCCGCGCGATGGCGCGTGGGGCACTTGCTGCGCCGGCACCAGGGCTGGGCCGATGCAGACCGGTACACGCTGGTGCTGATCGCCCTGTGGTGGGTGGCCGAGCTGTATCCGCTGATTCCCACACTGGATGTCTCGTCGGTGGCGCACAACATCAAGTCCCTGTGGCAGCAGGACATGTGGCAGCCACGGCGCATGCTGTTGCATGTGGGCATGGCGGTGATGGGCTTGTCGGCCGTGGCACACCTGGCCCGCAGCGCCCACCTGGCGCACCGCGCGCGGGCATCGGCCCTGGCGGCGGCGATGGCGCTACTGGCCGGCAAGTTCGTGGTCGTGGGCCAGTCACCCGGCCTGGCCGTGGTGCTGGGCATCGGGGGCGGCTGGTTGCTGTGGCGCTGGATAGACACCTGGGCGCCCGGGAGGCGCTGGGCCGCAGCGGCATGGGCATCCCTGGCCACCTATCTGCTCGACGCCCTCTGGCCTTGGGCGTGGCGCACGCCACCGGACGACATGGCCTGGATGCCTTTTGCATCGTCGCTCTCGACCTGGGTGCAATCTGCCATCACGGCGCGCGCGTTGGAATGCCTGTGCTTTGGCGCCATGCTCTGGAGCACGGTGCGCAACGGGGCCTTGCTGACAGGCATGACCCTCTGCACGGCAGTGCTCGCTTTGGCTTGCGAATGGACGCAGCGCTACTTGCCCACCCGCACGGCCGAAATCACGTCGGTGCTGCTGGCCGTGGGCATGGGTTGGCTGCTATCGGCTTGCACCCCGGCGCGCGGTACGCGCAGGGCCGCGGTGTGAGCGTTGCCCTAAAACGCTTCTTCGCTGAGCGCGGCGCAGGTGGCATCGCGGCGGTTCACCACATTGAGCCAGGCACCAATCTTCGGCAGTTCGTAATGGTAGAAATAGCGTGCAGCGCCCATTCTCCCTGCGCTAGAAGCTACTGAAAGCGCAGCATCCGCACGCAGCGTGGCCATTGCCACATCCAGCCAGGTCCAGGCCAGCACCGTATGGCCAAAGGCCTGCATGTAGGGCACGGCGTTGGCCAGGGCCTCCGCCGGGTTGCCGGTGGCCCAGGCGGCCTGCGTGGCAGCCGCCACCTGCTGCAGGGCATCACCCAGCTGCGCCGCATAAGGCGCCAGTGCGGGCACGGCGACGGCCTGCGCCATGGTGGCCTGCATGCGCGCGGCCAGCACCTGCAGGCCCCGGCCGTTTTCCATCAGCACCTTGCGGCCCAGCAGGTCGGCGGCCTGGATGCCGTGCGTGCCCTCGTGGATCATGTTCAGGCGGTTGTCGCGCCAGTACTGCTCCACCGGGAAGTCGCGCGTGTAGCCGTAGCCGCCGTGGATCTGGATGGCCAGCGAGTTGGCCTCCAGGCAGAACTCGCTGGGCCAGCTCTTGGCGATGGGGGTGAGCACTTCCAGCAGCAGGCGCGCCTCGTCGGCGGCCTCGGCAGCGCCGGTGTGCTGCTCGTCCACCAGGCGGGCGCAGAACAGGTTGAGCGCCAGCGCGCCCTCGCCATAGCTCTTTTGCGCCAGCAGCATGCGCTTGACGTCGGCATGCTCGATGATGCGTACCTGGGGCTGGGCGGCGTCCTTGCCGCTGGCACCCATCAGACGGCCCTGCGGGCGGCTCTTGGCGTAGTCCAGGCTGGCGTAGTAGCCCGCCAGGCCCAGCATGGTGGCGGCCATGCCGATGCCAATGCGCGCCTCGTTCATCATGTGGAACATGCACGCCAGGCCCTTTCCAGGCTGGCCCACAAGGTAGCCCACCGCTCCCGCCCTGCCCTGCACCGGGTACTTGCCTTCGCCAAAGTTGAGCAGCGTGTTGGTGGTGCCGCGCCAGCCCAGCTTGTGGTTCAGGCCCGCCAGCGCCACGTCGTTGCGCACGCCGGTCAGCTGGCCTGCGGTATCGACCAGCTTCTTGGGCACGATGAACAGCGAAATGCCGCGCGTGCCCGGCACCAGCTTGCCATCGGGCCCCGGAATCTTGGCCAGCACGAGGTGGACGATGTTCTCCGACAGTTCATGCTCGCCCGACGAGATCCACATCTTGTGGCCCGTGAGGCGGTAGCGTGCGCCGAGCGGGTCGGCCTCGAAGCCCTCACCGTCCGGCACAGCACGTGTAGCCACATCGCTCAAGGATGAGCCCGCCTGCGGCTCGCTCAGGCACATGGTGCCCGAGAAGCGCCCCGAGAATTCATTGAGCGCAAACACCTGCTTCTGCAGCGGCGTACCGTGCACCATGAGCAGGTTGGCATTGCCCACGCTCAGCAGACTGGAGCTGATGCTGATCGAGGCCACGGCAAAGAAGGCATTGGCCGCCGCATCCACCGTGTAGGGCAACTGCATGCCGCCAATGTCGTAATCCTGCGCCGCGCTGAGCATGCCCGAGGCGGCATAGGCGTCGTAGGCATCCTTGGTGGCCTGCGGCAGCGTGACGCGCTCGCCGTCGAAATGCGGCTCCTGCATGTCCACCGTGCGGTTGAATGGTGCGTACTTCTCGCGCGCGATGCGCTCGCAGGTGTCGAGCACGGCATCAAACGTTTCGCGCGAATGGTCGGCAAAGCGCTCGCACGTGTTGAGCGACTCGGCCTGGAGCCAGTCGTAGAGCAGGAAATCGAGGGTGGAGCGCAGGGAGGTCGTCATGCGGGAAATTATGGGAGCCGCATCGGCTTATCGCGTGTCCGGTGGGTGACGCGGACCGGCGGCACCTCGGGTGGAATGACCGGTTGAATCGGCCATCCATGGCAAGCGTTCACTGCTTTGGTGAAGCGGACGTTCCGAATCCAATCGAAGCCGCACGTGGTTGCTTCATGCGAGACGCCTCCTATGTCCTGCGGCACACCATACACGCAGGCGTCACCAGCGATTCGGCTGGGTCGCTGCCTGGTCACTCGTGTTGCCCCAGGACTTTTCTAGGCGACGCGGTCCTTCAATCGCGCCATCGTCAGTTGCTCCAACCCTTGTTGATAGCGCACAGTGCCGCCGCCCAACGCGGATGTGGCATCACGCGCGGTTTCAAGGACCTGGCGGCAGGCGGCCAGCATTGCGTCCGACGGTTCCAGTCGCGCTCGTGGGCCGGACACCGTCAGCGCGCCTTGCAACTCACCGTTGACCCCAAAGACTGGTGCCGCAGCAGAAGCAGTTTCGGGGTCGCGCTCGCCGTACGAAACGGCCCACAACTGCTCGCGAATCTCCTCGTAGCCCCGAGGTGGCGATGCGGAGAACGCGAGCAGGACCTTGCCCGATGCACCTTGGGCAACGGCGTATTCCTGCCCGATCTGCACGGACGCACGAACCGACCTTGCCGGCTCGGCGCGAAACAGCGCAATGCGCTTGTCGTCTTGCCTTACGTAGAAGGAAGCCGTCTCGCCAGTGGCCGCGCTCAACTGCTTGAGCAAGGGCTCAATGACATGCCCCACCTGGAAAGAGCGTTGGTAAATCGAAGCGAGCCGCAGTGGCTGCGGGCCAATGGAGTATTGGCCGTCCGGCAGTTTGCGAATGAAGCCGCCGTGCTCCAAGGCACCGAGTAGACGCAGCACAGTGCTTTTGTAAAGCCCGGTCCTCCTCGACAGCTCGGTCAACGTGAGCCGGCCCTCGTCGGGTCCAAAAGCGGCGAGCAGAGAAAACGCTTTATCCAGGACAGCAATGCCACTTGATTCGGCGGTGTTGGCGGGCGGTGGAGCGGTAGTCGATTCAGTCATGGAGGCATAGGACGGACGAAATGGCGCGCTGTCTTCAGGCAGCCAAGTCGAAGTGTGACACGCCGCCGCGGACGCACCGACACATGTCCAAAAGAAGGGTTAACCCGCATTCAAAAGGTCATTTTTTGTTCGTATAGTTCCATCCAACAGTTCTTTGTTCCATCCAATAGAACATCAACACACACTCCAGAGACGCAAGCATGTCCACCAGCAACTATCTGCCCGTTCGTGACGACTGGCTCGCGATGCGCCAGGAGGCCGTCCTGGAGCCTGAGTTGCCCATCGTCGACGCGCACCACCATTTCTACGACCGGCCGGGTTGGACCTACCTCGATGGCGAGTACCTGGCCGATGCACGCTCCGGCCACAACGTGGTCGCGTCCATCTACATGCAGGCGCTAACGCGGTACAGGCAGGAGGGGCCTTCGGCGCTCAAGCCCGTTGGAGAAACAGAGTGTGTCAATGCCATGGCACAGAAACAGGCCGAGGGCATCCCGCAAATCGCCAAGGGCATCGTGGGCCACGCCGACCTCCGGCTGGGCGCGGAAGTACGGGAAGTGCTGGAGGCGCACGTGCAAGCCGGCGCGGGTCGCTTCAAGGGCGTGAGGCACCTCACGACTTGGGACGCGGATTCGTCGCTGGTCAATCCCCTGTCCGCAGTCCCTCGCGGCCTTCTTCTGGACAAGGCCTACGGCCGCGGGGTTGCCCAGTTGGCTTCGCTGCAGCTCTCCTACGACGCATGGCTGTTCTTCCATCAGTTGCCAGAACTCTTCGAATTGGCCAAGTCGGCGCCGGACACCCCCATTGTCATCAATCACTGCGGCGGCATCGTCCGAGTCGGTGCCTACGAATCACGTCGCCAGCCAGTCTTCGAGACCTGGCTGCATTCCATGCGGCAGCTCGCCCAATTGCCCAACGTCTACGTGAAGCTGGGTGGACTGGGGATGCGCATCAACGGATTCGACTTTGAGAAGGGCGAGCTTCCTCCGAGTTCTGAGCAGTTGGCCGAGGCGTGGAAGCCGTGGATGGAGCCGTGCATCGAGGCCTTCGGGGCAGAGCGCTGCATGTTCGAAAGCAATTTCCCAGTCGACAAGGGTTCGTACAGCTACGTCACGTGCTGGAACGCCTTCAAGCGACTGACTTCCCGCGCCACTGCCCACGAGCGCGCAGCACTTTTCCAAGGGACGGCGACTCGGATCTATCGCCTCGCCCAGTCCTAAGCCACCCCGCCTGCCCCCAGTTCGTCAGGAGACTTCCTTGAACATTTCCAAGTTCGCCACCGCCCGCGTGGCCCTATCTGTCGCTCTTGTCGTCTGCAGCGTTGCAACCGCTGCGCAAAGCGCCTACCCCAGCCAGCCCATCAAGCTTGTCGTACCGTTCCCGCCAGCCGGTGGCACCGATGTGCTCACGCGCCTGGTGGCCAACGAGGTGACATTGAAGGACAGCAAGTGGACCTTCATCGTCGACAACAAGCCGGGCGCGGGTGGGAACATCGGCATGGACGCCGTCGCAAAAAGCAAGAAGGACGGCTACACCGTCGGAACGGGGCAGACCGCCAACCTGGCCATCAATCCGACGCTGTACACAAAGATGCCTTTCGATGCTTCGAAGGACTTTGCGCCGGTCGTGCTCCTGGCCTCGCAGCCACTTGTCTTGGTCGTCCGAGCAGACTCTCCCATCAAGAACCTGGAAGACCTGAAAACACAGGGCCAGAGCAGGCAGCTGACGATGGCTTCCGCCGGCACCGGCACCGTGGGCCATGTGGGCGGTGAAATGTTCGCCCGCCGTGCGGGCATCAAGGTCATGCACGTCCCGTACAAGGGCGCCGGCCCCGCCACCACCGACCTGTTGGGCGGTCAAACGGACATCTACTTCGCCACCCCGCCCAGCATCGTCTCCATGGTCAAGGCTGGCAAATTGCGCGCCGTCGCCGTCACTTCGCTCAAGCGGATTGAAGTGCTTCCCGATGTTCCCACCGTCGCCGAGTCCGGCTACCAGGGTTTCGTCGTGGAGGACTGGAAGGCGCTCGTTGCTCCGGCCGGCACGCCGCCTGAAGCCATCACCAAGGTGAATGAGGCCGTGAACGCGGCCCTGAAGCGGCCAGAGATCATGGCCCGCCTGCGCGACGAAGGCAGCGTTGCACGCGGTGGCTCGCCGGCGGAGCTCGGCGCCTTCATGAAGAGCGAACAGACGCGCTGGGGCACCGCTGTCCGTGAATCGGGCGCGAAGCTCGATTGAGTGCCCCTCTCTCAACAACTTCCGGAGACTTTCATGCCATTCAACACCTTGCGCCGAGCCATCGTCCTTGCAAGCGCCGCATCCCTCTTCAGTGCTGGCGCGTTCGCTCAGAAGCCCGTCACCATCATTGTTCCCTATGCGCCTGGCGGCAGCGCCGACTTGGTGACGCGTGTCATCGCGCAGTTCGCCGCACCCGGCGTCGGCGCACCGATGATTGTCGACAACCGCACCGGTGGCGGCGGCGTCGTCGGCTGGGGTGCAGCCGCCCGGTCTGCCCCCGACGGCAATACCTTGCTCACCGTCGAGCTCTCCTACACCATCGCCGCTGGCCTGATTACGACACTTCCATTCGACCCCAAGAAAGCCTTCACACAGGTCGCAACGGCGGTCAAGGTCCCGCATGTTCTGGTCATCAATCCGGCCGTGCCTGCGAAGACAGTGCAGGAGTTCATCGCCCTGGCCAAGGCACAGCCGGGCAAGCTGAACTATGGCTCTGGCGGCAACGGCACCAACACGCATCTGGCGGGCGAACTTTTCAAAAGCACCACGGGTGTCGACATCGTGCACGTCCCCTACAAAGGCGCCGGCGCCGTCCTGACCGACCTCATGGGCAACCAGGTTCAGGCCCTCATCACCTCCGTACCCACCGCGCTTCCGCACATCAAGAGCGGCAAGCTCCGCGCCCTCATGGTGACCGGGGCAGAGCGCAACGCCATGCTGCCCGACGTGCCGTCCGCCAAGGAAGCAGGCATTCCCAGGATGGACATGGACTACTGGATTGGCATCGGCGCCCCGGCCGGCACGCCGCAAGTCGTCGTGGACAGGCTGAACAAGGAGTTCAACGCATCCCTTGCCCAACCGGAGGCCAAAAAGAAGATTGCCGAGATGGGCCTGACGGTGGTGGCGAATACACCCGCCCAGGCAACGCAACTGGTCAACAGCGAGATCCAGCGCTGGAGCGCCGTCATCCAGCAGGCCGGCATCAAGGCCGACTGAGGAGAGCGTCATGTCCAATGCGCTTCGCGGCGTCCGCGTTCTTGATCTCACCAACGTGCTGGCGGGGCCCTTCGCCTGCCACCAGCTGGCCCACATGGGCGCCGACGTCATCAAGGTGGAGACCCGCAACGGCGGAGACCTGGCGCGCCAGCTCGGCGCCGACCCCGAGCTGAACAAGCGCTACATGGGCGTCTCGTTTCTGGCGCAGAACCCAGGCAAGCGTTCCATCACCATCGACTTCAAGCACCCGACCGGAAAAGACGTATTCAGAAAACTGGTCCGCACGGCCGACGTCGTGGTCGAGAACTTCCGCCCCGGCGTCATGCAGCGCCTGGGACTTGGCTACGACGAACTCCTGAAGGAGAACCCCAAGCTCATCTACTGCGCCATCTCGGGATTTGGCCAGGATGGGCCGCTTCGCGACCTGCCGGCGTACGACCAAATCATCCAGGGCATGTCAGGTGTCATGAGCATCACCGGTGCGCCGGAGAACGCGCCTTACCGCGTCGGCTATCCGGTCGCCGACACGATTGGGGGCATCACCGCGGCATTCGCGGTCGCGGCAGCCTTGGCGGACCGGGAGCGCAGCGGCGGAACCTTCATCGATGTCTCGATGCTCGAAGCCGTCATGGCGACCATGGGATGGGCGGTCTCGAACCACCTGATTGCAGGTCGCGAGCCCAAGCCCATGGGCAACGAGAACGTGACCGCCAGCCCGTCCGGAACTTTCCGTACCGGTGACGGACTTCTTAACATCGCCGCCAACAAGCAAGAGCAGTTCGAGGCCGTGTGCCAGGTCGTGGGACGCCCCGAACTCATCACCGACGCGCGCTTCAGCGAACGACAGGCTCGCCTGCAGCACCGGTTCGAACTCAAGGCAGCTTTAGAGGAAGCCATGGCCATGAAGTCGACGGACGAGTGGTGGACACTTTTCAATCAGGCTGGCGTGCCTGCAGGCCCTGTCTACTCGGTTCGCCAGGCCCTTGAACACCCCCAGGTGGCTGAACGCGGCATGGTGGGCAGCTTTGACAATGTGCCCGGCGTCGGTCGCGACATTCGCCTGGTACGCACAGGCTTCAAGGTGAATGGCCAAGCACCTCGGGTCGACTCAGCGCCACCCACGCTGGGGCAGCACTCTGATGAAATTCTGGCGGAACTGGGCTATTCGCCTCTGGAAATTGAGGCACTGAAAGAGGAGAAGGCAGTATGACGGACACGACACCCGATGCACGCAAGGCCACCGAGGACTGGTGGCACACAAGCATCATCGACATGTCGCCTGGCGTCATCCGCTACCGCGGGTACCCCATCGAAGACTTGATTCGCGAGCGAATCAGCCTGGCGCAGATGATCTGGCTGATGACGCGTGGTGAACTTCCCACCCGCGTCCAGGGCGAACTGCTGGAGTCCGCTCTGATGTCCGCGGTCGACCATGGTCCGCAAGCTCCGAGCATTGCCATTGCACGCATGGCCGCTACGTGTGGCGTTGGTCTCAACAGCGCCATGGCCTCGGCAGTCAATGTCCTGGGCGATGTTCACGGGGGCGCGGGCGAACAAGCCGTGGAACTTTATGAAGACATCGCTGCGCGGATGGACGCGGACGCAACCGAGGACGACGCAGTTGCGGCGGGGCTTCGGGCGTTTGTGGAAGTCCATGGCAAGGTCATCTCGGGTTTTGGGCATCGCTTTCACCCTGTAGACCCTCGAAGCGCTCCTCTACTCAAGCTCGTCGATGAAGCAGCCAAGAAGGGTGAGGTGAGCGGCAGGTTTGCGCGCATCGGGCGAGCCGTGGAAGCGACGCTGAGCGCGAGCAAAGGCAAGCCAATCCCCATGAACATCGATGGGGCCACCGCGGTGATCTACGCTGAGCTTGGCTTTCCGGCGCCATTGGCGCGGGGACTCTTCTGCCTATCAAGGTCGGTCGGCGTGCTTGCTCACGCGTGGGAACAAACACAGCAAGGTGGCCGCATCAAGGGGCCGATACCCCGCCAGTTCATTCCCACATACCAGGGGCCGCCAAAGAGGAAGGTGCCGGTTCAACGTTAACAGGAGCTGGCCAAGTCGCGTCCCACGCCGCAGAGGTTCACTCAGCAGACGATTTCGCACAGGCGGCCAATGTCTGCTGGGGGCCGACTGCCGTCCGCCCCCAAGCTGCACGGCAACGCAACCAAGGCATCTCAAGCCCTCCAGGCACCCAGCACCCAGCACCCATTCATCATTCACCAGCAGCAAATAAATAGCAAACGCCCCACACAAACCTTGCGGCATGCGCGGGGCGTTGAGTCTCCAAGTCGCCGTCAGCGCTTACAGCACTTCAAACACGCCCGCCGCACCCATGCCGCCGCCGATGCACATGGTCACGCACACGCGCTTGGCGCCACGGCGTTTGCCTTCGATAAGGGCGTGGCCCGTGAGGCGCTGGCCGCTCATGCCATAGGGGTGGCCCACAGCGATGGCACCACCGTTGACATTGAGCTTGTCGGCAGGGATGCCCAGCTTGTCGCGGCAGTAGAGCACCTGCACGGCGAAGGCTTCGTTCAGCTCCCACAGGTCGATGTCGTTCATCGACAGGCCCAGGCGCTTGAGCACCTTGGGGATGGCGAACACGGGGCCGATCCCCATTTCGTCGGGTTCGCAACCGGCCACCGCGAAGCCCAGGAAACGGCCCAGGGGCTTGAGGCCTTTCTTCGCGACCAGGTCTTCGTGCATGACGACCACGGCACCGGCCCCATCCGAGAGCTGGCTCGAATTGCCAGCCGACATCAGGCCGCCCGGCAGGGCCGAGCGCAGGCCCTTGATGCCGTCGTAGGAGGTGCCGGCGCGGATGCCTTCGTCCACGCTCACCGTCACCTGCCTGGTGGTCAGGCCCATGGCCTTGTCGGCCACACCCATGGTCACGGTGATGGGTGCGATTTCGTCGGTGAACAGGCCCGCCTCCAACGCAGCGGCAGCCTTCTGCTGGCTGGCGGCGCCGTATTCGTCCATGGCCTGGCGGCTGATGTTGTAGCGCTTGGCGACCTGCTCGGCCGTCTGCAGCATGGGCCAGTAGACCTCGGGCTTGTTCTTCATGAGCCAGGTCTCCTGCAGCATGTGCTGATTCATTTCCTGCGCGGTGCAGGAGATGGTTTCCAGGCCGCCGGCCACATAGATGTCGCCTTCGTTGGCGATGATGCGCTGGGCGGCGGTGGCGATGGTCTGCAGGCCCGACGAGCAGAAGCGGTTGATGGTCATACCCGACACGGTGACGGGGCAGCCGGCGCGCAGGGCGGCCTGGCGGGCAATATTGGCGCCGCTGGCACCTTCGGGGGTGCCGCAGCCCATGATGACGTCGTCCACTTCGGCGGCTTCAATGCCGGCGCGCTGGATGGCGTGCTCGATCACGTGGCCGCCCAGCGTGGCGCCGTGGGTCATGTTGAAGGCGCCCTTCCAGCTCTTCGTCAAGGGGGTGCGTGCGGTCGATACGATTACTGCGGAAGTCATGTTGGTTCCTTGTTCGGTGGTGTAGCTGGGCGCTCAGTTGAAGGCCTTGCCTTCGGCGGCCAGCTTGGCCAGCAGCGGCGCGGGCTTCCAGAACGCGGCGTCGTCCAGCGGGTTCTTGGCAAAGCGGTTCATGGCCTGGACCACGTTGAACAGGCCGACTTCGTTGGCGTAGTTCAGCGGGCCGCCACGGTGCACCGGGAAGCCGTAGCCAAAGATGTAGACCACGTCGATGTCGCTGGCCTTGTTGGCGATGCCCTCTTCCAGGATGTGGGCGGCTTCATTGACCAGGCTGAACACCAGGCGCTGGACGATTTCCTCGTCGGAAATCTTGCGCGGCGTGATGCCGAGCGAGGCGCGGTGGTCTTCGATCATCTTCACCACTTCGGCGTTCGGGATGGCGTCGCGCTTGCCGGGCACATAGTCGTACCAACCGGCGCCGGTCTTCTGGCCGAAGCGGCCCTTCTCGCACAGCAGGTCGGCGGTCTTGCTGTACTTCATGTCGGGCTTTTCGGTGTAGCGGCGCTTGCGGATGGCCCAGCCGATGTCGTTGCCGGCCAGGTCGCCCATGCGGAACGGGCCCATGGCCATGCCGAATTTTTCCATCGCCTTGTCTACCTGCGCGGGCGTGCAGCCTTCGTCCAGCAGGAAGCCGCCCTGGCGGCCGTACTGCTCGATCATGCGGTTGCCGATGAAACCGTCGCACACGCCGGACACCACGGCGGTCTTCTTGATCTTCTTGGCGATCGCCATCACGGTGGCCAGCACGTCCTTGGCGGTGGCGGCGCCGCGCACCACTTCGAGCAGCTTCATCACGTTGGCGGGGCTGAAGAAGTGCAGGCCCACCACGTCCTGCGGACGCTGGGTGAAGTTGGCGATCTTGTCCACGTCCAGCGTGGAGGTGTTGGAGGCCAGGATGGCGCCAGGCTTCATCACGCGGTCGAGTTCCTTGAACACGGCTTCCTTGACGCCGATCTCTTCGAACACAGCCTCGATCACGAGGTCGGCATCCTTGAGGTCGTCATACGACAGCGTGGTGCTCAGCAGCGCCATGCGCTGCTCGTACTTGTCTGCCTTCAGCTTCTTCTTGGCGACCTGGGCTTCGTAGTTCTTGCGGATGGTGGCGATGCCACGGTCCAGCGCCTCCTGCTTCATCTCCAGCATCTTCACGGGGATGCCGGCGTTCAGGAAGTTCATGGCGATGCCGCCGCCCATGGTGCCGGCGCCAATCACGGCCACGGCCTTGATGTCACGCTTGGGGGTGTCCGAAGGCACGTCGGGGATCTTGCTCGCGGCGCGCTCGGCCAGGAACAGGTGGCGCAGCGAGCGCGACTCGGCCGTCCACATCAGGTTGATGAAGATCTCGCGCTCGGTGGCCAGGCCATCGGCGAACTTCTTCTTGGTGGCGGCCTCCACGGCATCCACGCACTTGGCGGGTGCCGGGAAGTTCTTGCTCATGCCCTTGACCATGTTGCGCGCGAACTGGAAGTACGCGTCGCCTTCGGGGTGCTTGCACGGCAGGTTGCGCACCAGCGGCAGCGGGCGCACGTCGGCCACGCTCTGCGCGAAGGCCAGGGCCTCGGCGGCCAGCACCTCGGGCGAGGCCACCAGCTTGTCGAACAGCTTCTGGCCGGGCAGCATGCCGATCATCTCGCTCTTGATGGATTCGCCGCTCACGATCATGTTCAGGGCCGCTTCCACGCCAATCACGCGCGGCAGGCGCTGCGTACCGCCAGCGCCGGGCAGGATGCCCAGCTTCACCTCGGGCAACGCCACGCTGCAGCCGGGGGCGGCCACGCGGTAGTGGCAGCCCAGGGCCAGCTCCAGGCCGCCGCCCATCACCACGCTGTGGATGGCCGCCACGACGGGCTTGTCGGAGTTCTCAATGGCTGCGATGACCGAATTGAGGTTGGGCTCCTGCATGGCCTTGTCGGTGCCGAATTCCTTGATGTCGGCCCCGCCGGAGAACGCGCCCCCGGCACCGGTGATGACGATGGCCGTGACGGCGCCGTCGGCATTGGCCTTGTCCAGGCCCTCGACGATGCCCTGGCGGGTGGACAGGCCCAGGCCGTTCACAGGCGGGTTGGCCAGCGTGATCACGGCGACATTGCCGTGGACTTTGTATTCAGCGGTCATGCTGTTGTTCCTTGGAAAATTAAAAAAGAACGGTCGTGCGATTTTGATTGTAGAGAATTCTGACGGCTTTGCCAGCGGGGCTTTGTCTCGCCTGGGACAAAACTCGGCTGCCGCCATGGCCATGGGCAAAAAAAATGGCGCCTGCACACGGGTGCAAGGCGCCTGGCCACGAATGGGGGCCGCTGGCTCAGACCTCCAGCCACTCCTTGCGCACGTAGTTGTCGGCGCGCAGGCTGTCGGGCGTGCCCTGGAACACGATGCTGCCGTGGCCCATGACGAGCGCGCGGTCGGAGATGTCCATGGCGATGGTCAGCTTCTGCTCGATCAGCAGCACGGAAATGCCGCGCTCCTTGATCTTCTTGAGGTACTGGCCCACCAGTTCGACGATCTTGGGCGCCAGGCCCTCGGTGGGTTCGTCGATGATGATGAGGTCCGGGTCGCCCATGAGGGTGCGGCACAGCGTGAGCATCTGCTGCTCGCCACCCGACATCACGCCCGCCTCGATGTTGCGGCGCTCATGCAGGCGCGGGAACATGTCGTACATGTCGTCGAACGACCAGCGGCTGCCTTTGCCACTGCCTTTCTGGCCCAGCAGCAGATTCTGGTGCACCGTGAGGTTGGGGAACACGTCGCGGCTCTCGGGCACGTAGCCCAGGCCCAGGTGGGCGATTTCGTAGGCCTTTTTCCCGTTGAGGTCCTGGCCCTTCCACTGCAGCGTGCCCTCCCAGTCCACCAGGCCCATGATGGCCTTGGCCGTGGTGGAGCGGCCCGAACCGTTGCGGCCCAGCAGCGCGACGATCTCGCCCGGCTGCACGTCGAAGTTGACGCCATGCAGCACATGGCTCTTGCCGTAGTAGGCGTGTAGGTTGTTGATATGCAGCATGTCAGTGTCCCCCCGCCTGTGCATCGGCCACGGCGGAGCCAAGGTAGGCCTCCTGCACGCGCGCATTGGCGCGCACCTTGTCGGGTGTGTCGAAGGCGATCACCTCGCCGTACACCACCACGGCGATCTTGTCGGCCAGGCCGAACACCACGCCCATGTCGTGCTCCACGGTCAGCAGGGTGCGGCCTTCGGTCACTTCCTTGATGAGGTGGATGAAGCGCGTGGTCTCGCTGCGGCTCATGCCGGCGGTGGGCTCGTCGAGCAGGATGACGTTGGCGCCCCCGGCGATGGTGATGCCGATCTCCAGCGCGCGCTGCTCGGCGTAGGTGAGGTTCACCGCCAGCGTGTCGCGCTTCTTCTCCAGCTTGATCATCTCCATGAGCTGCTTGGCGCGCTCGTTGGCGTCGTGCAGGCCCGAGAGGAAGCGCAGGAAGGTGTACTTGTAGCCCATGCTCCAGAGCACGCCGCAGCGCAGGTTCTCGAACACGCTGAGGTTGGGGAAGATGTTCGTGATCTGGAAGCTGCGGCTCAGCCCCATGCGGTTGATCTCGAAGGGCTTCTTGCCATCAATGCGCTGCCCATTGAGCACCACCTCGCCGCTGGTGGGCGCGAAGCGCCCGCTGATCAGGTTGAACAGCGTGGACTTGCCGGCGCCGTTGGGGCCGATGATGGCCACGCGTTCGCCCGCATTGACGGCCAGATTGGCGCCGCGAATGATTTCCGTCTTGCCGAAGCTCTTGCGCAGGTTGCGCAGCTCCAGTGCATAAGTAGCGTTTTGCGCCATGGTTTACAGCGCCTCCCCACGCTTGATTTCGTGCTCGATCTCTTCCTGGATATGGCCCCACTGCTGCAGAAACTGGCGCCGGCACAGCTCGAACAGGCCCAGCCCGGTCAGCAGCACGAAGCCCGCGCCAAACCAGCTGGAAAGCGCCGTCGCATCGAGCGAGACCCCCAGGAACGTCATCACCGGTCCCAGTGCGGCATTGAGCTGCAGGTGGTAGGTCATCTCGACCATGCAGGCAGCGCCCAGCACCGCCACCATGCCCGTGCCTGCAAGCCCCAGGTAGGACGGCCACAGGCGGCGCAGCTTGCCGAACTTGGCCAGGCGCAGGTTCATCATGATCAGGCTGGCCACGCCGCCGGGCGCGAACATCACCATGAACAGGAACACCAGGCCCAGGTACAGCAGCCAGGCCTTGGACAGCTCGGACAACAGCACCGAGGCAAACACCAGCAGCACGGCGCCGATGATCGGGCCGAAGAAGAAGGTGGCGCCGCCCAGGAAAGTGAACAGCAGGTAGCCGCCCGAGCGCAGCACGCTCACGCTGTCGGCGGCGGTAACGATCTCGAAGTTGATGGCTGCCAGCCCGCCGCCGATGCCGGCGAAGAAGCCCGCGATGATGAAGGCAAGGTAGCGCACGCGCTGCGTGTTGTAGCCGATGAACTCGACGCGCTCGGGGTTGTCGCGCACGGCGTTGAGAATGCGGCCCAGTGGCGTGCCCGTGAAGGCGAACATGGCCGCGGTGCAGATGAAGCAATAAACCGCGATCAGGTAGTACACCTGGATGGCCGGACCGAAATTGATGCCGAGGAACGAGCCGCCATAGACGCGGTCGGTCGTGATGCCGCCCTCGCCGCCGAAGAACTCAGGGAACATCAGCGCCATCGAGGCCACCAGCTCGCCAATGCCCATGGTGATCATGGCAAAGGTGGTGCCGGCCTTCTTCGTGGTGACGAAGCCCAGCAGCACGGCGAACAGCATGCCCGCGATGCCGCCCACGAGCGGAATGAACACGAGCGGAATCGGCAGCGAGCCCTTGCTGGCCAGGTTCATCGCATGGATGGCGATGAACGAGCCCAGGCCGGTGTAGACCGCGTGGCCGAAACTCAGCATGCCGCCCTGCCCCAGCAGCATGTTGTAGCTCAGGCAGATGATGATGAGGTAGCCGATCTGCGAGAGCATGGTCAGCGCCAGGCTGCTCTTGAACACCATGGGCGAGACGATCAGCAGCAGCGCGAACAGGCTCCAGATGACGAGGCGCCCCACGTTCCAGGGCTTGAAACGGTAGTACGAGGTGGGAGATGAAGTGGATGGTGTCATGGCATCAGTCCTCCCGGGTGCCCAGCAGGCCCTTCGGGCGGAAGATCAGGATCAGAACCAGGAACAGGTAAGGCAGGATGGGCGCCACCTGGGAAACCGTCAGTTTGAGCAGCGGCCAGCCAAACGACTCCTCCGACACCGCCACGCCCATGCCCTGCAGGGCGGTGGCCAGCGAGTAGTCGATGGCCACGGCGAAGGTCTGCACCAGGCCGATGAGCAGCGACGCCAGGAAGGCACCCGCCAGCGAGCCCATGCCGCCGACCACCACCACCACGAAGATGATCGAGCCCACCGAGGCCGCCATGGCGGGTTCGGTGACGTAGGTGTTGCCGCCGATCACGCCAGCCAGCCCCGCCAGTGCGCAACCACCGCCAAACACCAGCATGAACACGCGCGGCACGTTGTGGCCCAGCGCCTGCACCATCTCGGGGTGCTTGAGCGCCGCCTGGATCACCAGGCCGATGCGCGTGCGCGTCAGCAACAGCCAGACCGACAGCAGCATGAGAATGGCCACCAGCATGACGAAGGAGCGCGACTTCGGGAACTGCGTGCCATAGAGCGTGAACAGCGGCCCCTGCAACTGCTCGGGCAGGCCATAGGGCACGGTGGAGCGGCCCCAGACGAGCTGCACCAGCTCCAGGATGAGGTAGGACAGGCCGAAGGTCACCAGCAGCTCGGGCACATGGCCGAACTTGTGCACGCGGCGCAGGCTGTAGCGCTCGAACAGCGCGCCCATGGCGCCCACGGTCAGAGGAGCCAGCACCAGCGCGGGCCAGAAGCCCACCACGCTGGAAATCGTGTAGGCGAAGTAGGCACCCAGCATGTAGAAACTGGTATGCGCGAAATTGAGCACGCCCATCATGCTGAAGATGAGTGTGAGGCCCGAGCTGAGCATGAACAGCAGCAGGCCATAGCTCACGCCATTGAGCGTGGAGATCACGAAAAATTCAAGATTCATTGAAATTCTTCATTGCATGGTCAAAAAAAGAGGCCCGAGGGGCATCGGGCCTCCTGCGTATGCGAAGCGGTCTCAGGAAGGACGCTTCATCTGGCACGACGTGGGCGTGCTGGCCACATAGGGCTCGTAGTACTTCACGGGAACGAAGGTGTAGCCCGTGCCCTCGGAGTCGAGCGGGTTCTTGCCGCCGGCCTTCTCCCACTTGGAGACGAACAGGCCCTGCTGGAGCTGGTGGTCGGTCTTGCGCATCTCGACCTCGCCGTTGAAGCTCTTGAACTTCATGCCTTCGAGGGCAGCGGCCACCTTGACCGGGTCGGTTGACTTGGTCTTGGCGAAGGCTTCCGACAGCAGGGTGAAGGCGTGGTACACGGCGCCGGTGTACATGTCATCGCCAAACTTCTTCTTATAGTCGACAACGATCTTGTTCAGCTCGCCCGGCAGGTTCATGTGGGCATAGGCCACCATGTACACGCGGCCGGCGGCGGCGGCGCCCATGGCGGTGGGGCTGCCCGTGACGGAGCCGTAGTAGGTGTAGAAGTTGACGTTGTTCAGGCCGGCATCGTTGGCGGCCTTGATGAGCAGCGCCAGGTCGGAGCCCCAGTTGCCGGTGATCACGCTGTCGGCGCCGGAGGCCTTGATCTTGGCGATGTAGGGCGAGAAATCGCGCACCTGGGCCAGGGGGTGCAGGTCGTCGCCGACGAACTGCACATCGGGGCGCTTGCGCTTCATGATTTCCTTGGCGAACTTGGAAACCTGGTGGCCGTGCGAGTAGTTCTGGTTGATCAGGTAGACCTTCTTGACTTCAGGAAGGTCCTTCATGTAGGTGGTCAGCGCTTCCATCTTCATGGAGGTGTCCGCATCCAGGCGGAAGTGCCAGTAGCTGCACTTGCTGTTGGTCAGGTCGGGGTCCACGGCGGCGTAGTTCAGGTACAGCACTTCCTTGCCGGGGTTGCGGGCGTTGTGCTTTTCCAGCGCGTCGATGATGGCCAGCGCCGGACCGGAGCCGTTGCCCTGCACCACGTAGCGCGCGCCCTGGTCCATGGCCGAGCGCAGCGCGCTGGAGGTTTCCTGGGGGCTGAGCTTGTTGTCGATGCCGATGATCTCGAACTTCACACCGGCTGCGTTCTTCTTGTTGAATTCCTCGGCGATGAACTGGAAGCTCTTGAGCTGGTTCGTACCCACGGCTGCCATCAGGCCGGACAGCGGGTCGAGCCAAGCGATCTTGACCGTCTCGCCTTTTTGGGCAAATGCGCCGCCAGCGCTTGCCAGGATTACGGATGCAGCTACTGCCTTGATAGCAAATTTCATTTTTGAGTCTCCAGTTGAATCAACAAAACGCAGCGTACAGTGTTGCGGTGCATCATTCCTCAGGGATTGTCCCTAGCACCTATCACACACGCGACTGCCGCAGCGCGCACCCGCGCTGCGGCAGCGTTCTTTACAGGCCCGGAAGCTTGTAATCCTTGAGCTGCTCGCGCAGCCGGGTCTTGAGCATCTTGCCGGTGGCGCCCAGCGGAATGGCGTCCACAAACACCACGTCGTCCGGGATCTGCCACTTGGCCGTCTTGCCTTCGTAGAACTTCAGCAGCTCCTCGCGCGTCACTTCGGCGCCGGGCTTGCGGGTCACGGCCACGATCGGGCGCTCGTCCCACTTGGGGTGCGGCATGCCGATGCAGGCGGCCATGGCGATGGCCGGGTGGCCCATGGCGATGTTCTCGATGTCGATGGAGCTGATCCACTCGCCGCCCGACTTGATCACGTCCTTGCTGCGGTCGGTGATCTGCATGAAGCCATCGGGGTCGATGGTGGCCACGTCGCCGGTGGGGAACCAGCCCCGGCCCTGCGCGTCCTGGACGAGGGGGCTCTCACCCTTGTAGTAGGTGTCCAGAATCCAGGGGCCGCGCACCAGCAGGTCACCGTAGGTCTTGCCATCCCAGGGCAGCTCGTTGCCTTCGCCGTCGACGATCTTCATGTCCACGCCATAGATGGAGCGGCCCTGCTTCTGGCGGATCTTCATCTGCTCGTCCTTGGACAGGCCGAGCTGCTTGTTCTTGAGCGTGCACAGGGTGCCCAGCGGGCTCATCTCCGTCATGCCCCAGGCATGCAGCACTTCCACGCCATATTCTTCCTGGAAGGCGGTGATCATGGCCGGCGGGCAGGCCGAGCCACCGATCACGGTGCGCGTGAGCGTGCTGAACTTCAGGCCGGCGGGCTTCATGTGGCTCAGCATCATCTGCCACACCGTGGGCACGCCGGCGGCGTAGGTCACCTTCTCGGTCTCGATCAGTTCGTAGATCGACTTGCCATCCATCGCCGGGCCGGGGAACACCAGCTTGCAGCCCGTGAGCGCCGCCGAGTACGGAATGCCCCAGGCATTGACGTGGAACATGGGCACCACGGGCAGCACGGCGTCACGCGCCGAGAGGCACATCACGTCGGGCAGCGCTGCGGCATAGGCGTGCAGCGTGGTCGAGCGGTGGCTGTACAGCGCCGCCTTGGGGTTGCCCGTGGTGCCGCTGGTGTAGCACATGCTCGAAGCGGTGTTCTCGTCGAACACAGGCCAGGCGTAGGTGCTGGAGGCGCCACCGATCCAGGTCTCGTAGCTGACCAGGCCGGGGATGCCGCTGTCCGCAGGCAGCTTGTCGGCATCGCACAGGGCCACCCACTTCTTCACCGTGGGGCACTTGGCGTGCACGGCCTGCACCAGGGGCAGGAAGGTCAGGTCGAAGCACAGCACCTGGTCCTCGGCGTGGTTGACGATCCAGGCGATCTGCTCGGGATGCAGGCGCGGGTTGACGGTGTGCAGAACGCGGCCCGAGCCGCTCACGCCGAAATACATCTCCATGTGGCGGTAGCCGTTCCAGGCCAGCGAGGCCACGCGGTCGCCGAACTGCAGGCCTTCGCCGTCGATGGCATTGGCCAGTTGGCGCGAGCGCGCCGCCAGGGCCTTGTAGTTATAGCGGTGGATATCGCCCTCCACGCGGCGCGAGACGATCTCACCGTCGCCATGGTGGCGCTCGGCGAACTCGATCAACGACGAAATCAGCAATGGCTGACTCTGCATCAAACCCAGCATGTGTGCTCCTTTAACAATGCATCAAAAAAACAGTTCCATCCTAGCGGGTGAATTTCTCACCCTTGCCGATGATGGTCAAATCCACGAAACGCGACCCCTGGCGCACACCCTTGCCGTAGTCCACCTCGAACCCGCCCACGTCGAAGCGGCGCAGGGATTCAAGCGCCTGCAGGAAGCGGGGACGCGTCAGGTCCTTGCCCGCGCGGCGCAACCCCTCCACCAGCACCTTGGCGTTCAGGTAGGCCTCCAGACCGATGAACGACACGTTGCCCTCGAAGCCGCCCTTCTGCAGGGCCGCGCGGTATTCACGCGCCAGCGGCATGCTCTGGCTCCAGGGGAAAGGCACCACCGAGGTGACCACCACGCCCACGCCGTCGGCCCCGAGCGCACGCAGCGTGGCCTGGGTGCCCATGACGGACAGGGTGTAGAAGCGCGCCCCCCGGCTGATCTTGCGGTAGGTCTTGATGAACGAGACCGTGGGCGCGCCCGCGGTGATCATGATGATGGCGTCGGGCTCGCTGGCGCCGAGCGTGGCCACGGCCTGCTGCACATCGGAGGAGTCGGCCTGGATGGGCGCGTCCGCATGCAGCTTGAGCCCGCGCTTTTCCATCGACTTGCGCACGCCGGCCAGGCCGTCCTTGCCGAAGCCGTTGTTCACCCACAGCACCGCGATGCGCGGCACGCCCAGGGTGGTGAGGTGCTGCACCAGTTTCTCGGCCTCGTCGCCATAGCTGGCGCGGATGTTGAACACATGGTCGAGGGCGGGCACGCGCACCAGATCGGTTCCGGTGAAGGGCGAGATCAGTGGCACGGGCGGGCTTTCCTGGGCCAGCAGCGGCAGGATGGCCGCCACGTTGGCCGTGCCCGTGAGGTTGCACAGGGCGAAGACGCCGTCCTCGGCGATCATCTTGCCCACGTTCTTCACGCTGTTGTCGGGCTTGTAGCCATCGTCCAGCGTGACCACGCGGATGCGCCGGCCATGCACGCCGCCCTGGGCGTTCACCGCGTCGTAATACACCTTCGTGGCATTCACCATGTCCGGCGCCATTTCGGCCAGCGGGCCGCTCAGGTCCAGCGACTGGCCGAGCACGATCTCGCTGTCCGTCACACCCTGGCTGGCATGCGCCGCAGCCCAGGGCGCCAGCACGGCCGCGCCCATCGCCCCCAGAAAAACCCGCTTGTTCAGCATCCATCGCTCCTTTTCAAGCCCACAGGAAGGCCGGCGCAGTGTGCGGGGCCACGCGGCAAAATCCAACACATGTCGTTTGCCTGACATTTGCCACGGGTTTTCCCCGAGAACGCTGGCCACAGCGACAATCCGCCCATGTTTGGCCCCACCTCCTGCGCGGAACGCTTCATCACCAGCCAGCCCTGGTTCGCCAGCCTGCCCCTGGAATTGCAGGAACAGGTGCGCACCGGCGTGTACGCCACCGAGGGCGCCAAGGGCGAAGTGATGCTGCCCGCCGGCACCACCGTGCAAGGCTGGCACGCCGTGCTCTCGGGCCTGGTCATGCTGCGCAGCCCCACCGCTGCAAAACAGCGCGCCTCGGCCTTCATCGGCATCACCGATGGCGAGTGGTTCGGCGAAGGCTCGGCCATGAAGCCCGAGCCGCGCAAATACGACGTGGTGGCGCTGCGCTCCACGCAGATGCTGTGCCTGCCCCTGGACCTGTTCGCCACGCTGCGCGAGACCAGCCTGGCATTCAACCAGTTCCTGGTGCAGCACCTGAACCTGCGGCTGGGCCAGGCCATGACCATCATCGAGGCCGGCCGCATGCGCTCGCCCGAGCACCGCGTGGCGCTGTACCTCAGCCGCATCTTCTGGCGCAGCACGCGCCGCCTCAATCTCACGCAGGAAGAGCTGGGCCAGCTCGTGGGGCTGTCGCGCCAGACGGTCAACCGCGTGCTGCACTCGCTGGAGGCGAATGGCATCGTGTCGCTCGACTTCGGGCGCGTGGCCATCGTGGACGACGAGGCGCTCAGCGCGCACCTGGCGGCCACGGGTTGAGTCCGTTGTAACACCGGCCTACTCCAGGCCCAGGCGCATGGCCTGCAGGTCCGCATCGAACACCAGCCGGCGCGGCCACGGCTGCCCGCGCACCCCGTGGCGAGCACTGCGGCCATGCGGCGCCCCACACCAAAGATAATCGGCCATGTTTGTCTCCTCGGGGGTTTTATGGAATGCTCGGCCCCCTGCCGAGGGACCGCACGCGCTGTGCATCCGGCCTCGCCGCCGATTGTGCGAACCCCGCCCCATTTGCCACTATCGCAACCACGCCAAAACAGTGACTTCAGAGCGCCAACCTAGTGTTCTCCCTGATGCCGGGGGCCGTCCGTGACGCCGCGCACGAGTTCCGCCGCCTGGGTGCGTGGCGTTGCCGACATGTTTGCCGCCGAGGGCCTGCCCGCCGCACAGTTGTGCACCGAAGCAGGCATCGACGTGCAGGCCCTGCAGCAACCGCACACCCGTGTGGATGTGGACCGCGTGAGCCTGCTGTGGGAACTGGCCGTCACCCGCCACGGGAAACCCGCGCTGGGACTGGACCGCCATCTCACCGCGCGCTATGGCAACGTCGACCTGGTGGGCTACGCGCTCGCTTCCGGCCCCGATCTGCTGACGGGTTTTCGGCACCTCGAACGCCACATGGCCGTCGTCTCGGACGCCACCACCTTCACCCTGCAGAGCGACCCGCGCGGCTACTGGCTCGTCCTGAACCACATCGGCGCCACGCGGCCCATTCCCCGGCAGCGCGTGGAATACGCCGTGCTCACCCTGCTCACCCTGTGCAACTGGCTCACGCGCCGGGAACTGACGCCCCTGGCCGTCGAACTCAGCACCCCACCCCTGGCGGACGATGCACGGCACCGCGAGGCGTTCGGTCTGCCGCCCCGCTTTGGCCAGCCCGCCAACCGCTTTCTGCTGGCCGAGGCCGATCTGCGCGCCCCCATCCCCACCCACAACCCCAGCCTGTGGGCGCTGCATGAGCGTCTGGTCGAGACCGAACTGGACCAGTTGGGCCAGACCCTCGCCAGCACCCGCGTGCGCACCGAGATCGCCCGCACCCTGCACCTGGGCGAGCCGCGCCGCGAAGACGTGGCCGCCCGCCTGCACCTGACCGACCGCACCCTGCAGCGCCGCCTGCAGGCCGAATCGGTGAGCTACCAGCAACTGCTGGACGACACCCGCTGCGAACTGGCGCGCCAGTACCTCGCCAATGAGAAGCACAGCCTGGCCGACGTGTCGGACCTGCTGGGCTTTGCCGACCCGAGCAATCTGTTCCGCGCCTCCAAGCGCTGGTTCAGCATGCCGCCGGGGCGATACCGCAGCCGCCTGCTCGCCAGCCCGCCCGGCACCCCTGCCGACTCCACCGCGCCCGGATAGCCCTGCAAGCCGCATGCATTGCGGGCCTGCGGGACAATCGCCCGATGAGTCCGCCCATCTTTGCCGCGCTGCCCACCGTGGACACCGGCCTGGCCTGGAGCAACAGCTTCGCCGCGCTCGGCCCGGCATTCCATACACGCCTGGGGCCACAACCCCTGCCCGCGCCCCACTGCGTGGCCACCAGCCCCGGCGTGGCGGCGCTGCTGGGGCTGGACGCCGGCTGGCTGCAGTCCGACGCGGCACTGCGGCTTTTCAGTGGCAACGCCCTGCCCCTGGGCGGCGACCCGCTCGCCAGCGTCTACAGCGGGCACCAGTTCGGCATCTGGGCCGGCCAGCTCGGCGATGGCCGGGCGCTGCTGCTGGGCGAAGCGCAGACAGCACACGGGCCGCAAGAGATCCAGCTCAAGGGCAGCGGCCTGACGCCCTATTCGCGCATGGGCGACGGCCGCGCCGTGCTGCGCTCAAGCATCCGCGAGTTCCTCTGCAGCGAGGCCATGCACGCGCTGGGCATCCCCAGCACGCGCGCGCTGTGCATCACGGGCTCGCCCGAGCCGGTGCGCCGCGAGGCCATCGAAACCGCCGCCGTGGTCACCCGCGTGGCGCCGAGCTTCATCCGTTTCGGCCATTTCGAGCATTTCGCCGCGCGCGGGCAGTTGGGCGAACTGCGCCAGCTGGCCGACTACGTGATCAAGCGCCATTACCCCGCATGCCAGGAAGGCGCGGGCTTCGACGGTAACCCCTACGCCGCCCTGCTCCAGGCCGTGAGCGAGCGCACCGCCGCGCTCGTGGCGCAGTGGCAGGCCGTGGGCTTCTGCCATGGGGTGCTCAACACCGACAACATGAGCATCCTGGGGCTGACCATCGACTACGGGCCGTTCCAGTTCCTCGATGCTTTTGACCCCGGCCATATCTGCAACCACAGCGACCAGCACGGCCGCTACGCCTTCGGGCAGCAGCCCGCCGTGGTGTACTGGAACCTCTACCGCCTGGGCCAGGCGCTGCAGCCGCTGATCGGCGACCCGGCCATCGCCATGGCCGCTCTGGAATCGTTCAAGGCGCTGTACCCCGCCGAGTTCATGGCCCGCATGCGCGCCAAGCTGGGCCTGGCCGCAGCGCACGAGGACGACGCCGCGCTGATCGACGGCATCCTGCACCTGCTGGCCGACAACGCCGTGGACTACCCCATCTTCTGGCGCCGCCTGTCGCACGCCGTGGCCGGCGGCGACTACGAGCCGGTGCGCGACCTGTTCGCCGATCGGGCGGGCTTTGACCGTTGGTTGCTATTATTTTCAGAGCTATCAGCGCTTGATAGACGGGCGCAAGATCCTGATTTGATGCTCAAATCCAACCCCCGCTTCGTGCTGCGTAACCATTTGGGCGAGCAGGCCATCCGCGCGGCACAGGAAGGGAATTTTTCCGAGGTGCGCACTCTCCAAGCCCTGCTGGAGCGCCCGTTCGACGAGCACCCCGGTTTCGAGGCACATGCCGGCTTCCCGCCGGACTGGGCCGCCCACATCGCCATCAGCTGCTCATCATGAACTTCCCCATCCAGAAGACCGACGCCGAGTGGCAGGCCCTGCTGCAACAGAAAGGGGCCGAGCCCGGCGCCTTCCAGGTCACGCGCCATGCGGCCACCGAACGCCCCTTCACCGGCCAATACGAGGCCCACTGGGCGGACGGCAGCTACCACTGCATCTGCTGCGGCAACAAGCTGTTCGACGCCGCCACCAAGTTCGATGCCGGCTGCGGCTGGCCCAGCTTCGCCCAGGCCGTACCCGGCGCGATCACGGAGATCACCGACCGCAGCCATGGCATGCTGCGCACCGAGACAGTGTGTGCACAATGCGGGTCGCACCTGGGCCATGTCTTTCCCGACGGCCCGGCCCCGACGGGCCTGCGCTATTGCATGAACTCCGCGTCACTGGGCTTTGCGCCCGACGCTTCCTGAACCGGCTCTCTGCGCCACACCATGAAAATCCTGATCGATTTCTTTCCCATCATCCTGTTCTTCGTTGCCTTCAAGGTCTGGGGCATCTACGTGGCCACGGGCGTGGCCATCGCCGCCACCGTGCTGCAGATCGGCTACCTGCGCGCCCGGCACGGCAAGGTCGAGCCCATGCAGTGGCTCAGCCTCGGCGTGATCGTGCTGTTCGGCGGCGCCACCCTGCTCGCGCACAGCGAGACCTTCATCAAGTGGAAGCCCACCGTGCTCTACTGGCTGATGGGCGGCTCGCTGCTGGTGGGGCAATTGCTGTTCCGCAAGAACCTGCTCAAGAGCCTGATGGGCGCGCAGATGGAACTGCCCGAACCCGCCTGGCGCGCCATGAACTGGAGCTGGACCGGGTTCTTCGCGGTCATGGGCGCGCTCAACCTCTGGGTAGCCTACCACTTCGACACCGACACCTGGGTCAACTTCAAGCTGTTCGGTGGTCTGGGGCTGATGCTGGTCTTCGTCGTGGCACAGGCCCTGTACCTGAGCCGCTATATCAAGGACACCAACAACGCAAAGGATCCCCTGGCATGAACACCGAAGCCGTCACCGCGCAAAACATGGAACTGTGCCTGCGCGAACGCCTCCAACCCACCGCACTCGAAGTGCTCGACGAGAGCTGGCAGCACGAGGGGCACCCAGGGGCCAATGGAACGGGGTTTGGCACGCATTTTCGTGTGCGCATCGCGTCACCTTTGTTTACCGGTTTGACCCGCGTACGCCAGCATCGCCTTGTGTATGATGCGCTGCAAGAATTCATCGACAGGGGTGCGCACGCCCTCGCCATTGAAATTCTCTGACCAGGCTCTGGTGCAAGCCCTCCGGTTTGCCGGCCGCCGGCCAGCAAACCATTCTCTTTTTTTGGATTTCGAATGAAGAAAAAGCTCTTGTCCGGCCTCGTGGCCGCTGCCTTGCTGGGCACCATTGCCCTGCCCGTGTCTGCCCAGAACCTCGCTGTCGTCAACGGCAAGCCCATCCCCAAGGAACGTGTCGAGGCCCTCAAGCAGCAAGTGGAGCGCTCGGGCCGTCCGGTCACGCCTGAAATGGAAGGCCAGATCAAGGAAGAAATCATCGCCCGCGAAATCTTCATGCAGGAAGCACAGAAGCGCGGCCTGGAAGCCTCGGCCGACTACAAGGCCCAGATGGAACTGGCACGCCAGACCATCCTGATCCGTGAACTGTTCCTCGACCAGCAGAAGAAGGACGCTGTTTCCGACGCCGAGATCAAGGCCGAGTACGACAAGTTCGTGGCCGCCAACAGCGGCAAGGAATACAAGGCCAGCCACATCCTGGTGGAAAAGGAAGCCGACGCCAAGGCCATCGTGGCCTCGCTGAAGAAGGGCGCCAAGTTCGAAGACCTCGCCAAGAAGCAGTCCAAGGACCCCGGCTCCGCCGCCAAGGGTGGCGACCTCGACTGGGCCGCCCCCAGCAGCTACGTGTCGGAATTCACCGAAGCCCTGGTCAAGCTCGAAAAGGGCAAGACGACCACGGAACCGGTCAAGTCCCAGTTCGGCTGGCACATCATCCGCCTCGACGACGTGCGCCAGGCGGAACTGCCCAAGCTCGACGACGTCAAGCCCCAGATCGCCCAGCAACTGCAGCAGATGAAGGTCACGAAGTTCCAGGACGAACTGCGTGCCAAGGCCAAGGTCGAATAACCCAGGCCCCCTGATCTCTCAAAACGCGGCCCCGGCCGCGTTTTTTCATGGCCGCGTAACCCACCCCACGGCCAGCAGCAGCCCGATGAGCACCGGCTGGTGCAGCATGTAATAGCTCAGACTCCAGCGGCCCAGCACCGCCAGGCCGCGCAGGGCCACCGGCAAGCGCGCCTGCAGCCATTGCGGCCGGTGTGCCAGCAGCCAGCGGCCGCTCGCCAGGCCCCACCACATCACGCCCAGCCAGGGCAGCAGCGGCACATAGTCTTCGGTGAAGGGTTTGCGCGACACCAGCCCGAGCCAGTTCAGCGCCCAGCCATTGAAGTAAGGCGCGGCCTCCGCCAGCGGCCCCGCCAGCGCCCACTGCGCCCCCCAGGGCAGTGCCAGCGCCACCGCTCCGGCCCACCACAACCCGCCGCCCCAGCCGGCACTGGCCCTTGTCAGCAGCAGCATCACAGCCATGCCGTGCAGCACGCCAAAGTAGATGAAGCTGCGGGGAAACATGGCGAACGAGCCCGCACTCACCAGCAGCGCACAACCCGCAATTTGTGCCCAGCGCCGGCCAAAGCGCGCCCAGCCCTGCCCCTGGTCGATGGCCACGGCCTGGCCCAGGCCGGCGCAGAACAGGAACAGGCTGACAATGGCCGTGCGCTGCACGGTCCAGACAGGATCGTGGCGAAAATCCTGCGGCCAGTAGCCGAAGTGGCTCAGGTCGAAGCAGAAGTGGAAAATCGTCATCCACACCATGGCACTGCCACGCAGGGCATCCACGGTGTCAAAACGCGCTGGCACCCGGGCCTGGGAGGAGAAGAGGCGGTTTCGTGTCACACGTCAGGGCGATGAACGCAAAGGCGCCATGATGCCAGCCCGGCGCGCATCATGGCGCCTGTTCTGGCCATGTCAGATATCCATGGCCGGGCGGTGCTCCTGGGGCGACACGAACTTCCACCGGCCCACGAACATGCTGAAGAGAAATGCCGCCAGCCCGAAAAGCGCCAGCACGCCGAGCGCCGAGGCCCACTCACTGCCGAACGCACCGAACGAGCTGGCACGCACGGCCCGCACCGCCCAGGTGAACGGTAGCCAGGGACTGATCGTACGGAAGAAAGCGTTGGTGAGTTCCACCGGCATGACCCCGCCTGCGGACGACAGCTGCAGCACCATCAGGATCAGGGCCACGGCTTTGCCGGAGTCGCCGAAGGCCCGCACGAGCGCCAGGATGACCAGCATGAAGGTCAGCGAAGCGACCGCCATCGTCAGTGCCAGCCCGATGGCATGCGCCGGATACATGTCGAGCAGCAACGCCAGCATCAGCAGCACTGCGGCCGCCTGCGCCAGGTTGATGGCGCCCAGAATGCCCATCTTGCCCAGCAGCAGGGCCGCGCGCGAATGGTTCTGCGCTGCCACCGGCAACCGGCGCAGGTGGAAGATGAATGCCGTCATGGTGGCGCCGAGCCAGAGCGCCACGGGAATGAAGTTGGATGCAAAGCCCTGCCCCTGCGTGGCCACCGGGGCATCGATCTCGACCACCGGCTCCACGGAGGCCGCCAGTCCCTTGGGCGTGCCCGCCAGCTCCTGCACACCGGGCGGCAGAGAAGCCGCCAGCGTGGCCAGCCCGGCGCGCAACTGCGACGACCCCGACTTGAGCTGCGCCAGCCCGGCGTCGAGCTGCTTGTTCGCCTGCGCCGCCGTGTGCCCACCGGCCGAAAGCTCATCGAGCTTGGCATCTGGGGGAAACCTGGAAGCCAGCGTGGAAACACCGGCGGAATAGGCGGCGAATCCATCGGCGAGCTGGTCCACGCCTTTCGACAGGGATTGCGACCCGCTCGAGAGCTTGGCCTCCCCCTGGGAGGCGGTGCGCAGGCCGTCGCGCAGTTGGGTGGCGCCGTCGGCCAGTTGCCCAGCACCGGTGGAAACCTTGGTGCCGACGATGGGAATGCCTTTGGTCTGCTCCCGCATTTCGGTGGCTCCATCCACGAGTTTGCCGGCCCCGCCTTCGAGCTGCACCAGCCCCTTTTGCAGCTCTACATGTCCGGACGCGAGCTGCACCGCGCCATCCTTGAGTGCCTGCAAATCCGCGGCAGGCGGTTTTTTCCCATCCAGGGTGCGAGCGCCCGCCCCCAGTTGCTTGACGCCATCGGTCAAGAGCACAAGGTTCTCCGAGAGCGCCTCCGTCCCCGACGCCAGCCGGGTGGAGCCTTGGTGCGCCTGCGCCAACCCGCCATCGAGGGTGGCCGCCCCGGCCTGCAGCTTAGAGACGCCCTCGCGCAGCCGCACCAGGCCATCGGCCGAACCTGCGGCAACACCCAGCACGGCCTCCCAGCGTTTCTCGTTCAGGGTTTCATTGAGCTGGTGGCCCAGCTCCGAAGCGAAGCGCCGGGCGATGCCGGCACCCGCATAGTTGTTGCCCTCGGACACATAGACCACCAACTTGCCCGCCCCGGAAGTCGCCGCGCCCATCGCGTCGGAGCTGAAACCGGGCGGAACGATGAGGGCGAAGAGGAGCTTGCCATCACGCACCGCGCGCTTGGCCTGTTCCGGATCGCTGGCATCGCGAAAGGCAAAAGCATTCTTGGCCTTGAGACCCACGGTAAGGTCGCCGCCCAGATTCACCGCCTTTCCATCCACTTGCGCCCCCTGGTCGAGATTCACGATCGCGACCGGGAGTTCGGCCGTTCGACTGTTGGGGTCCCAGACCGAGTTCAGGTAGATGAAGGCGTAGAGCGCCGGAATCAGCACAATGCCGATCACGGAAAACCGCAGTTTGGGAAAGTGGGCAAACAGCGAGCCTTCGAGCGCTGCAACCTGGAAGGCATTCTTGAAAAGTCCCACGGCGATGTCTCCTCGTCCTCGATTTGTACGGCAAGACGCCATGATGCCAGTTGCAGCCCGCAAGCCCGCGAACGGGCATCCGCTCTGCTTGGCGGTGTACAGGCCTTATCGGCGGCCCCGAAAACCGGCTCGACGGTTTCGAACGGCCTCGACGAAGAATTCGGGTTCCTGCAAGCCCATGGCCTCGCGGAAAACCAATACGCAGGCAAGAAAAAAGCCCGGTATCTTGCGATACCGGGCTGATGTTCTTTTGGTCGGAGCGGCGGGATTCGAACTCGCGACCCTCTGCTCCCAAAGCAGATGCGCTACCAGGCTGCGCTACGCTCCGA
>Ga0208516_100157_pt1 | contig 39281 bp, 36 predicted proteins | sample LakWasM117_HOW13_2_FD_183931 | JGI IMG/M metagenome (GOLD analysis project Ga0208516, IMG submission 183931) | Freshwater sediment methanotrophic microbial communities from Lake Washington under simulated oxygen tension - Sediment Metagenome... | ecosystem: Environmental > Aquatic > Freshwater >...
GTGTGCAGACGGGTTACGTCTTCCATTACGCGCTGGTGATGATCCTGGGCATCTTCGTGTTCATGACGTACTTCGTCATGCTCAACAAGTAGGAGAAGAACAAAAATGGGTTTGTTGAGTCTTGCTATCTGGACGCCCATCGCGTTCGGTGTCCTGTTGCTGGCTTTTGGTAGCGACAAGCATGCCGGTGCCGTGCGTTGGCTGGCCCTGGTGGGCGCCCTGATCGGGTTGGCTGTCACGCTGCCGCTCTACGGCAGCTTCCAACTCGGCACGGCTGCCATGCAGTTCGTCGAAAAAAGCCCCTGGATCGAAGGCTTCAATGTCTTCTACCACCTGGGCGTGGACGGCATCTCGTTCTGGTTCGTGCCGCTGACGGCCTTCATCACGGTGATCGTGGTGATCGCCTCGTGGGAGTCGATCACCGAGCGCGTGAACCAGTACATGGGTGCGTTCCTCATCCTGTCGGGCCTGATGATCGGCGTTTTCGCCGCGCTCGACGGCATGCTGTTCTACGTGTTCTTCGAGGCCACGCTGATCCCGATGTACCTCATCATCGGCATCTGGGGCGGCCCCAACAAGATCTACGCGGCCTTCAAGTTCTTCCTCTACACGTTGCTCGGCTCGCTGCTGATGCTGATCGCGCTGATCTACCTGTACAACGTGTCGGGTGGCAGCTTCGACATCGCCATGTGGCACAAGCTGCCGCTGGGCGGCCGCACGCAGACGCTGCTGTTCTTCGCCTTCTTTGCCGCCTTCGCGGTCAAGGTTCCGATGTGGCCGGTGCACACCTGGCTGCCTGACGTTCACGTCGAGGCACCCACGGGCGGTTCTGCCGTGCTGGCAGCCATCATGCTGAAGCTCGGTGCCTATGGCTTCCTGCGTTTCTCGCTGCCCATCGCTCCCGATGCCTCGCGTGAATGGGCCTGGCTGATCATTGGTCTTTCGCTGACCGCCGTGGTCTACGTCGGCCTGGTGGCCATGGTGCAGAAGGACATGAAAAAGCTCGTGGCCTATTCGTCCGTTGCGCACATGGGCTTCGTGACCCTCGGCTTCTTCATTTTCAACGACCTCGGCGTGTCCGGCGGCATCGTGCAGATGATCGCGCACGGCTTCGTTTCCGCCGCGATGTTCCTTTCCATCGGCGTGCTCTACGACCGCGTGCATTCGCGTGAGATCGCGGACTATGGCGGCGTGGTCAACACCATGCCCAACTTCACGGCGTTTGCCCTGCTTTTCACCATGGCGAACTGCGGTCTTCCGGGAACCGCTGGCTTCGTGGGCGAGTGGATGGTGATCCTGGGCGCCGTCAAGGCCAACTTCTGGATTGGCATGCTGGCCGCCACCGCGCTGATTTTCGGCGCGGCCTACAGCCTCTGGATGTTCAAGCGCGTCTACCTGGGCGCCCCGGGCAACGCGCACGTGAAGGCGCTGCTGGACATCAGCAGCCGTGAATTCTTCGTCATGGCCCTGCTGGCGATCGCCGTGCTGTACATGGGCCTGTATCCACGCCCCTTCACGGACGTGATGGACACCTCCGTGGCCGAGCTGCTCAAGCATGTGGCCCTGTCCAAGCTGAACTGACCAGACTGAACTGAGAGACCCGAGATGATTGACAACATCAGTTGGCTTGCGATTTACCCGGAGATCGTTCTTCTGGTCATGGCCTGCGTGATCGCGCTGGTGGACCTGGGCGTCTCCAGCCCCCGGCGTACCGGCACCTATGTGCTCACCATGCTCACGCTGACCGTGGTGGCCGTGCTGCAGGGGGTTTACGCCAGCAGCGGCAACACCTTCTATGGTTTCGGCAACATGGTGGTCAGTGACGCCATGGGCAACTGGCTCAAGTGCTTCGCCACCGTGGCGATGATGGTGACCCTGGTCTATGGCCGCCCCTATGCGGGCGATCGCGGCATGCTGCGCGGTGGCGAACTGTTCACGCTGGGCATGTTCTCCCTGCTGGGCATGTTCATCATGATCGGTGGCAACAACTTCCTGGTGATCTACCTGGGCCTGGAACTGCTGACGCTGTCGAGTTACGCCCTGGTGGCCCTGCGCCGTGACCATGCCACCGCCACCGAGGCGGCCATGAAGTATTTCGTGCTGGGTGCCATGGCCAGCGGTTTCCTGCTCTACGGCCTCTCCATGCTCTACGGCGCTACCGGATCGTTGGACATCGGCGAGGTCTTCAAGGCCGTCAACTCCGGCCAGATCCGGCACCAGGTGCTGGTGTTCGGCCTGGTGTTCATCGTCGCCGGCCTGGCGTTCAAGCTCGGTGCCGTGCCGTTCCACATGTGGGTTCCCGACGTCTACCACGGCGCACCCACGGCGGTCACGCTGATGATCGGCGGCGCGCCCAAGCTGGCCGCCTTTGCCATCGTCATGCGCCTGCTGGTCGATGGCCTGCTGCCCCTGGCGATCGACTGGCAGCAGATGCTGGCGGTGCTGGCCATCGGCTCGCTGCTGGTGGGTAACCTGGCGGCCATCGCGCAGACCAACCTCAAGCGCATGCTGGCGTACTCCACCATCTCCCAAATGGGCTTCGTGCTCCTGGGCCTGATGTCGGGCGTGGTCAATGGCCATGTGGATGCCTCGACCGTCGAGGCCGCCTACAGCGCTTCCATGTTCTATGTCGTCACCTACGTGCTGACCACGCTGGCCGCCTTCGGCGTGATCCTGCTGTTGGCGCGCGAAGGTTTCGAGAGCGAGGAAATTTCCGACATGGCCGGCCTGAACCAGCGCAGCCCACTGTATGCCGGCGTGCTGGCCATCTGCCTCTTCTCCATGGCTGGTATTCCGCCGCTGGTGGGCTTCTACGCCAAGCTGTCGGTCCTGCAGGCGCTGTTGTCGTCGGGACAGACGCCCTATATCGTCATGGCCATCTTCGCCGTGATCATGTCGCTGATCGGGGCTTTCTACTACCTGCGCGTGGTCAAGGTCATGTACTTCGACCAGCCGCTGACGGCGACCACGGTGTCGGCTCCGTTGGACGTGCGCGTGGTGCTCACGCTCAATGGCGCGCTGCTGCTGGTGCTCGGCCTGCTGCCCGGCGGCCTCATGGCACTTTGTGCCGACGCAATCATGCGTTCGCTGGCCTCTTGAAGCCCTGGGGCTGCTGCTTTCTGTGTCGCAATCCGGCTTTATCTGGCTCGTGATCCTGGCTGCCTGCGTGGGAGCCAACCTGCCGTTTGCCAACCAGCGCGTGCTCGCGGTCGGCCCTGTGCTGGCACCCCGCAAGAAGCTGCTGGTTCGCTTGCTGGAACTGGTGGCGCTGTATTTCCTGGTCGGGGCGCTGGCACTGCTGTTTGAAAAGCGCGCCGGCCAGATCGCTCCGCAGGGCTGGGAGTTCTACGCCGTCACCGCGGCCCTGTTCATTACCCTGGCATTCCCCGGGTTCGTCTACCGGTATCTGGTGCGCCGCCGCCGGTGAGGCGCCGAGCCATCTTTCCTGTTTCCGTCTTGCCATGAAGGTCCTTGACCTGCGCTGCCAGCACGGCCACGCCTTCGAGGGCTGGTTTGCCAGTGAGCAGGATTACCAGGACCAGTTGCACCGCGGCCTGCTGCAGTGCCCCCTGTGCGGCGACAGCCAGGTGCACAAGACGCTCAGCGCCCCGCGCATCAACCTGGGGGCCCGCAGGATGCAGGAAACCGCTCCTGACGTCCTGGCAGGGCCCGATGCAGCCAATGCCCAGGAGGCCCAGACGCCAACGATTCCTGACCCTGCACACCTGCAGGCCGCCTTGCAGCAACTGGCGCGCAGAGCCGTCGCGCGGGCCGAGGATGTAGGCCAGCGCTTCGCCGACGAGGCCCGGCGCATGCACCGGGGTGAAACCCCGGAACGCGCCATCAAGGGCCAGGCCAGTGCGGCCGAGGCCGTGCAGTTGCTGGAGGAGGGCATTCCCGTGCTGGCATTGCCACCGGCCTCCACTGAAACCCTGCACTGACCGAGCGTCTCCTTCAGACCGTGAACTGCAGCGCCGCCAGGCGCGCGTACACCCCGTCGCGGGCCAGCAGTTCTGCATGGGGCCCCTGTTCCACGATGCGCCCGTGCTCCATCACCACGATGCGGTCGGCGTTCTGCACCGTGGCCAGCCGGTGGGCGATCACGAGCGTGGTGCGCTGCCCGGCGTGGCTCTGCATGGCGGCGTCGAGCGCCGCCTGCACCATGCGCTCGCTTTCGGCGTCGAGCGCGCTCGTGGCCTCGTCGAGCAGCAGCAGCGGCGGGTTCTTGAGGATGGCGCGCGCGATGGCGATGCGCTGGCGTTGCCCGCCCGACAGGCGCACGCCGCGCTCGCCCAGGAAGGTGGCGTAGCCTTCGGGCAGGGCCTGCAGGAAGTCGTGCGCGAAGGCGTCGCGCGCGGCGGCGAACACTTCGGCATCGGTGGCGCCGGGGCGGCCGTAGCGGATGTTCTCCAGGGCGCTGGCGGAGAAGATCACGGCGTCCTGGGGCACGGTGCCGATGCGGCTGCGCAGATCGTCCAGTGCCAGTTGCCGGATGTCGATGCCATTCAGGCCGATGCGGCCCGGATGGGGCTGCCCGGGTGGCCCGGCATCGATGTCGTAGAAGCGCTGCAGCAACTGGAACACCGTGGTCTTGCCGGCCCCACTGGCGCCCACCAGGGCCACGGTTTCTCCCGGCTGCAGATCGAGCGTGAAACCCTGCAGCGCGGCCTGGCCCGGGCGCGAGGGGTAGTGGAAGTCCACGGACTCGAAACGTACTGCGAGGCCGCGCCCGGTCTCCGGCAGCGGCACGGGGCTGGCTGGTGAGGCCACCGGCGACTGGCTGGCCAGCAGCTCCATCAGTCGCTCGGTGGCGCCTGCCGCGCGCAGCAGGTCACCATAGACCTCGCCGAGCACGGCGGCCGCACCGGCCAGCAGCATCACGTAGACCACGGTCTGGCCGAGGTGCCCGGCGCTCATTTTCCCGGCCAGCACGGCCTGTGTGCCCTGGTACAGCCCCCACAGCAGCAGCGCGGCATTGGCGATGATGATGAAGGCCACGAGTGCGGAGCGCGCCCGCGTGCGGCGCACGGCGGTATCGAAGGCGCTCTGCGTGGCCTGGTTGAAGCGCTCCGCTTCGCGGCCCTCAGCGGTATAGCTCTGCACCACCGGGATGGCGTTGAGCACCTCGGCGGCGATGGCGCTCGAATCGGCCACGCGGTCCTGGCTGGCGCGCGAGAGACGCCGCACCCGGCGCCCGATCCACAGCGCCGGCAGCACCACCACCAGCAACATCAGCAGCACGATGGCCATCACCCGTGGGTTGGTCCACACCAGCATGATGATGGCCCCGGTTCCCACCACGGCATTGCGCAAGCCCATGGACAGCGACGAGCCCACCACCGTCTGCACCAGCGTTGTGTCCGTGGTCAGCCGCGAGAGCACCTCGCCGCTCTGCGTGGTCTCGAAGAACTGCGGGCTTTGGCGTAGCACATGCGCGTAGACGGCGTTGCGCAGATCGGCCGTCACGCGCTCGCCCAGCCAGCTCACCAGATAGAAGCGTGCCGATGAGAAAACGCCGAGCATCACGGCCACGCCGAACAGGGCCGTGAAATTGCCGCGCAGCGCCAGCGCCTGGGCGCCCCGGTCCGTGGCGCCCAGGCTGCCGTCGATCAGCGTGCGCAGGGCCAGCGGAAACGCCAGCGTGGCCGCCGCCGCCAGCACGAGGAACAGCAGCGCCAGAGCGATGCGTGCACGGTAGGGACGCAAAAAGGGGAGCAGGCCGGTGAGCGAGCGCGGGGCGCCACGGGCCGGCGTGGAAGGGTGCGAAAGAGCCATGGCGCCAGTGTAGGGGGCACATGGATTCACCAGCGCGCTGCATGGGGATCGCTGCCGGCTGTCATTTCCCTGACGCTGCCGCCGTCCCGGCCAGTGGGAAGAGGGTGGGCTGGCGGGCGCGTGCAGAGGGGGCTGTCGTGGCGGGGCGGCAGCGTAGGCGTTTATACATAGGCGATACCCCTAGTGACGGTTTGCGCTACGTCAACTTAGGATGCATCGCAACATACCCCGCTGCGCAGGCCTCCATTCCGGAAGCCGTGCGGCAACCCCAACGGAGCGGCCAGGGCGCAATGAGCGACGTCATTCTTGAAACCCACCACCTGACCAAAGAGTTCAAGGGCTTCACCGCCGTCAGCGACGTGAACCTGGCCGTGCGCCGAGGGTCCATCCATGCGCTGATCGGACCCAATGGCGCAGGCAAGACCACCTGCTTCAACCTGCTGACCAAGTTCCTGGAGCCCACATCGGGCCAGATCCTGTTCAACGGGCACGACATCACCTCCGAGCAACCCGCGCAGATCGCCCGGCGCGGCGTGATCCGCTCGTTCCAGATCTCGGCGGTGTTCCCGCACCTGACCCTGCTGGAGAACGTGCGCCTGGGCCTGCAGCGCAAGCTCGGCACCTCGTTCCACTTCTGGCGCAGCGAGCGCACCCTGCACCAGCTCGATGACCGCGCCATGCAACTGCTGACCGAGGTGGGCCTGCAGGACCTGGCCGACGAGGTCACCGTGAACCTGCCCTATGGCCGCAAGCGCGCACTGGAGATCGCCACCACGCTGTCGATGGAGCCCGAACTGATGCTGCTCGACGAGCCCACGCAGGGCATGGGCCACGAGGACGTGGACCGCGTCACGCAGCTCATCAAGAAGGTTTCGGCCGGGCGCACCATCCTCATGGTGGAGCACAACATGAAGGTCGTCTCCACCATCGCCGACCGCATCACCGTGCTGCAGCGCGGCGCCGTGCTGGCCGAAGGCCCCTACGAAGAAGTCTCGAACAATCCGCAAGTCATGGAAGCCTACATGGGCACGACCGACGGCCAATTGCAGGGAGCGCACTGATGTCCGCCACTCCCGCACTCGAAATCAAGAACCTCGAAGCCTGGTACGGCGAATCCCATGTCCTGCACGGCGTGGACATGGTCGTGCAGCCCGGCGAGGTGGTCACGCTGCTGGGCCGCAATGGCGCCGGCCGCACCACCACCATGCGCGCCATCATGGGCCTGACCGGCGCGCGCAAGGGCTCGGTCAAGATCAACGGCGTGGAAACCATCCACATGCCCACGCACCGCATCGCGCACCTGGGCGTGGGCTACTGCCCGGAAGAGCGGGGCATCTTCTCCAGCCTCTCGTGCGAGGAAAACCTGCTGCTGCCGCCCACGCTCAAGACCGGCACGCAGGGCATGTCGCTCGACGAGATCTACGCCATGTTCCCCAACCTGGCCGAGCGCAAGAACAGCCAGGGCACGCGCCTGTCGGGTGGCGAACAGCAGATGTTGGCCGTGGCGCGCATCCTGCGCACCGGCGCCAACCTGCTGCTGCTCGATGAAATCTCCGAAGGGCTGGCCCCCGTGATCGTGCAGGCGCTGGCGCGCATGATCACCATGCTGCGCCAGAAGGGCTACACCGTCGTCATGGTCGAGCAGAACTTCCGTTTCGCCGCGCCGCTGGCCGACCGTTTCTACGTCATGGAGCATGGCCGCATCGTCGAGAAATTCGGCGCCGCCGAACTCAACGACAAGATGCCGGTGCTCAACGAATTGCTGGGCGTTTGAAGAAACGTCCGCATGGGCTTTCCCGTTTTCTTCCACTAAACCCACAGGAGACAAACCATGAAGATCAAACTCACCGCCCTGGCCCTGATGCTCGGCGCCGCGGGTCTGGCCACGCAGGCCGCCGCGCAGGACAAGGTCAAGATCGGCTTCATCACCGACATGTCCAGCCTGTACGCCGACCTGGAAGGCAAGAACGGCGCGATGGCCATCCAGATGGCCATCGACGACTTCGGCGGCAAGGTGCTGGGCATGCCCATCGAGCTGATCACGGCCGACCACCAGAACAAGGCCGACATCGCCGCCTCCAAGGCGCGCGAGTGGATCGACACCCAGGGCCTGACCATGCTGTTCGGCGGCACCAACTCCGGCACGGCGCTGGCCTCGGCCAAGGTGGCCGCGGAGAAGAAGCGCGTCTACATCAACAACGGCGCCGCCAGCTCCGCGCTCACCAACGATCAGTGCACGCCCTACACCGTGCACTATGCCTACGACACCGTGGCCCTGGCCAAGGGCACGGGCTCGGCCATCATCGACGGCGGCGGCAAGAGCTGGTACTTCCTGACCTCCGACTACGCCTTCGGCCATGCGCTCGAAGCCGACACCAGCGCCGTGGTCAAGGCCAAGGGCGGCACCGTGGTGGGCGCCGTGCGCCACCCGCTCAACGCCTCTGACTTCTCCTCCTTCCTGCTGCAGGCACAGAACTCCAAGGCCCAGATCCTCGGCCTGGCCAACGCGGGCGGCGACACCATCAACGCCATCAAGGCCGCCAAGGAATTTGGCATCGGCAAGACCATGAAGCTCGCCGGCCTGCTGATCTTCATCTCCGATGTGCACAGCCTGGGCCTGCGCAACACCGAAGGCCTGCAGTTCACCACCAGCTGGTACTGGGACCTGAACGACGAGACGCGCAAGTTCTCGGCCCGCTTCTTCGAGAAGGCCAAGCGCATGCCCTCCGAAATCCAGGCCGCTGACTACTCGGCCACCATGAACTACCTCAAGGCTGTGGAAGCCGCCAAGAGCACCGATGCCGACAAGGTCATGGCCGCCTGGCGCAACATGAAGATGAACGACTTCTTCGGTTCCGGCCAACTGCGCCCCGACGGCCGCTACGTGCACGACATGTACCTGATGGAAGTGAAGAAGCCCTCGGAGTCCACCAAGCCCTGGGATTACTACAAGCTCATTAAGAAGCTGCCTGGCGAACAAGTGTTCACCACCAAGGCCGAGAGCAAGTGCGCGCTCTGGAAGTAAACCCCTGAGAAGGCGCGAACGGGCCCGCCACCGGGTTCGTTCCCGCCTTCTGCCCTGAACCTCTCCCCACCAGCCGCCTCCCATGGAAATCTTTGGTGTCTCATTGCCCGGCCTGTTGAGCCAGCTCCTCCTGGGGCTGGTCAACGGCTCGTTCTACGCAATCCTTAGCCTCGGGCTGGCCGTCATCTTCGGGCTGCTCAACGTCATCAACTTCGCGCATGGCGCGCTGTTCATGATGGGCGCCCTGATGACCTGGATGGCGATGAACTACTTCGGCGTCAACTACTGGGTGATGCTGGTGGCGGCGCCATTGGTGGTGGGGGTGTTCGGGATCGTGATCGAGCGGCTGCTGCTGCGCTGGATCTACAAGCTCGACCACCTCTACGGCCTGCTGCTCACGCTCGGTCTGACGCTGCTGATCGAAGGGGTGTTCCGCTCCGTCTACGGCGTGTCCGGCCTGGGCTACGACACGCCCGAACTGCTCGAAGGCGCCACCAACCTGGGCTTCATGATCATGCCCAACTACCGCGCCTGGGTGGTGGTGGCCTCGCTGGTGGTCTGCGTGGGCACCTGGTACGTGATCGAGAAGACCAAGCTCGGCGCCTACCTGCGTGCCGGCACCGAGAACCCGCGCCTGGTCGAGGCCTTCGGCATCAATGTGCCGGTCATGATCACGCTCACCTACGCCTTCGGCGCCGCGCTGGCGGCCTTCGCCGGCGTGCTGGCGGCGCCCGTCTACCAGGTCACGCCGCTCATGGGCCAGAACCTCATCATCGTGGTGTTCGCCGTGGTGGTGATCGGCGGCATGGGCTCCATCATGGGCTCCATCCTCACCGGCCTCGGCCTGGGGGTGATCGAAGGCTTCACCAAGGTCTTCTACCCCGAAGCATCGTCCACCGTGGTGTTCTTCATCATGGTCATTGTTCTCCTCATCCGCCCCGCCGGCCTGTTCGGCAAGGAAAAGTAAGGGGCTGCCCGCATGAACTCCAAGAACCTCACCGCCATCGGCTACGGCCTGCTGCTCATCGGCTTGCTGGCGGCACCCATGCTGGGTGCCTACCCCGTGTTCGTGATGAAGCTCATGTGCTTCGCGCTGTTCGCCTCGGCCTTCAACCTGCTGCTGGGCTACACGGGCATGCTGTCCTTCGGCCACGCCGCGTTCCTGGGCGGCGCCGCCTACGTGGCCGGCCATTCCATCAAGATCTGGGGCTTCACCCCCGAGGTGGGCCTGGTGCTGGGCACGCTGGCCGGTGCCTTCCTGGGCCTGGTCGTGGGCTTCTTCGCCATCCGCCGCCAGGGCATTTACTCCACCATGATCACCCTGGCCCTGGCGCAGATGCTGTTCTTCGTCTGCCTGCAGGCGCCGTTCACCGGCGGCGAGGACGGCCTGCAGGGCGTGCCGCGCGGCAAGCTGTTCGGCGTGCTCGACCTGCAGAGCGATCTGGTGATGTACTACGTCACGCTGGTCGTGGTGGTGGCCGCCTTCCTGCTCATCATGCGCACCATCCATTCGCCCTATGGCCAGGTGCTCAAGGCCATCAAGGAAAACGAATCGCGCGCCACCTCGCTGGGCTACGACACCAACCGCTTCAAGCTGCTGGCCTTCGTGCTGTCGGCCGGCCTGGCGGGCCTGGCCGGTTCGCTCAAGACGCTGGTGCTGGGCTTCGCCACGCTCAGCGACGTGCACTGGACCGCCTCCGGCCATGTGGTGCTGATGACGCTGGTGGGCGGCCTGGGCACGCTGTCGGGCCCGCTCGTGGGCGCGGCCGTGGTCGTGCTGCTGGAGAACAAGATCGGCGAGTTCGGCAACCTGCTGGCCACGCTCACCACGGTCGAATGGTTCAAGACCCTGGGCGAATCGGTCACCATGGTCACCGGCCTGATCTTCGTCATCTGCGTGCTCGCGTTCCGGCGCGGCATCATGGGCGAGATCATCGCCTGGGTCACGCGCCGCCGCGATGGCGGGGCAGGGCACTGAAGAAAACTTCTTCCCCGCTTACCCGCAAGCCGCTGCAGCCTTCACAGGCGCAGCGGCTTCGCGTATCCGGTCATCTCCAGATAGCCCCGGCCCACGGTTTGGCCCGTGGCGTCGAGCAGGTCCGACAGGCCCTCCCAGTAGATGGCGCCGGTGGAGCCGCTGCTGTCGAGCTCCTGGCCGTCGAGCAGCGCGCGCACCTCAAAGGTGCCGGCGGGCGTCTGCACCCGCCACTGCACCGGGTAGCGCGCGCCGCTGTGCGGGCTGGTCCACGTGCGCCCGGCCGTGAACACCACGGTATCCGCGCCGAACACCTGTGCCGCGGCGCCCGGGGCACGGTACGACCCCCCGGCCCACAGCGCCGAGCCGTCCGCGCGGCGCAGGCGAAAGGCGGTAAGCGCGCCGCCACCCTCCAGGTTCATGCCGATCCAGTCCCAGCCCACGGCCTCGGGGTGCATCAGGGCCTCGCTCCATTCGTGGTCCAGCCAGGCACGGCCCGTGCCGGCCGTCACCGCCATGCGCCGCCCCTCCAGGGCGAGGTGGCCACCCACCGCCAACTGCGGCTGGCTGTAGTAGTAGCTGGCCTGCGCCGCCTCCGGCCCCTTGCGCGAGAGGCCCTCCTGGCCCTGCGGCAGCACGGGCTGCGTGGTGTCGAAATGCAGGTCCAGGCCGAAGGCGGCGCCCTCAATGCGCGCCGCGTACCGGCTGTGGCCGGGCGCGTCACCGCTGCGCTCCAGCGTCCAGTCGTGCAGGCGGATGCGGGTATCGAGTTCGCTGGCCTGCGCCACGCCGAATCCGGCGCGCGCGATGCGCTGGTCGTGCAGCAGGCGCCGGCCCTGCACGTCGGTGAGCGCCGCGTGCGCGAACAGCAACTGCTTGGCCGCGAACGCGGACTGCAGGCCCTGCGCGGCCTCCACGCGCGAACGGAAAAACGTCACCTGGAAGCCCCAGCGCCGGCCCGCCGCTTCGGCATGGCCGGTGATGTACCACCACTCCGTGCGCAGCTCCGGGTGGCTGCCATGGTCGCGCGGGAACTGCAGCCGCCGCGCCGGCAGGCCCGGCGCAGCGCCGGGCCACAGGCCCCACGCGCCCAACCCCAGGGCCAGCGTCCTGCGGCGCAGGCCGGGCGGCGTGGGCGGCAGGGCGGGGTGCATGGCGCGGGTTTCAGGCGAGCAAGGCGTCGATCTTCTGCTGCGCTGCCGTGCAGTCGCCAAAGCTGCGCTCCACCCAGCCGGCATCGCAGTAGGTGGGCAGGTAGCGTTCGCCCGCGTCGCACAGCAGCGAGAGGATGGAACCCTGCTCGCCGCGCGCGCGCATCTCGTGCGCCAGCGCCAGCATGGCAACAAAGTTGGTGCCCGTGGACGGCCCCACGCGCCGCCCCAGCAACTGCGAGAGCGCGCGCATGGCGGCCACCGACTCCACGTCGGGCACCTCGACCATGCGGTCCACCAGCGTGCGGATGAAGCTGGGCTCCACGCGCGGGCGGCCAATGCCCTCGATGCGCGAGCCCGGCGCCGTGAGCGTGGCGTCGCCCGTGCGGTGGTACGCGCTGAACACCGAGCCCGCCGGGTCGGCCACGCACACCTGCGAGGCGTGGCGCTGGTAGCGCACATAGCGGCCTATGGTGGCGCTGGTGCCACCCGTGCCCGCGCCCACCACGATCCAGCGCGGCACCGGGTGCCGCTCGCGCTGCATCTGCGTGAACATGCTCTCGGCAATGTTGTTGTTGCCACGCCAGTCAGTGGCGCGCTCGGCGTAGGTGAACTGGTCCATGTAGTGCCCGCCGGTATCGTGGGCAATGGCGCGGGCGGCGTCGTACACCGCGCCCGCGCTGTCCACGAAATGGCAGCGCCCGCCATGGAACTCGATCTGCGCCACCTTCTCGGGCGAGGTGCTGCGCGGCATCACCGCCACGAACGGCAGGCCCAGCAGGCGCGCGAAATAGGCCTCGCTCACCGCCGTAGAGCCGCTCGACGCCTCGACGATGGTCGAACCCTCGCGCACCCAGCCGTTGCACAGCGCATAGAGAAACAGCGAGCGCGCCAGCCGGTGCTTGAGACTGCCCGTGGGGTGGGTGGATTCGTCCTTGAGGTACAGGTCGATACCGCTTTGCTCAAAGGCGGGCAGGCGCAGCGGGATGAGGTGGGTGTCGGCGCTGCGCTGGTAATCGGCCTCGATGCGGGCGATGGCTTCGTGGAGCCAGGGGGTGGGGGATGTCATGGAGGGATTGTCACGGAGGCCGCCGAGTTGGTGACAGATTCGTTGGGATTTTTGTAAAGAAAATTCTTTTTACAAATGGATTATCCAATTGGATATGATTGATGGCAAGAGCAAAAGGAGTACCAGATGGCAACGAAGACACTGAAAACACCACCCAAAATCTCAGTAAAAATTTGGCGCCCGATCCTCGAAAAGTTTGATGCAAAGATCGAAAGGGCTTGCCTACGGCGCGATGCATACTTGGCGAGAGTCCTGGAAGCCGAATTGAGTCGGCTTGACGAGGAGGTCTCGATTCCCAACTCCGAGGCAAGCTATGAATACGTGTTCGAGCGTCTCGATAGACTGGACCGTAAGCTTGTCAGCTTGGCGCTACCAACTGCGTTGACCCAGCAACTGAACGAGATTTGCGCGCGCAAGCGTATCGTTCGCGATGCCTTCTTCAATCGGGTTTTTTTGTTGCTGGCTGCCTCGCCAAAAGTCGTGGACATGCTGTTGTTCGGTGATGCTGCTGACGATTGGCGCTCCAACGTCTGGAGTGAATTCAAGCATGACGGCGTAGGGTTCCAGAGCAGTTTCTATCCTCTCGAACCCATGGTTGACCCGTTCTGGGCTGTTAGGTGTGGGCTAGACATGTATGCCAGCGACGCCGGATTAAAAGACTACGTCGAACCGACAAGCGGCAAGATGATCCGCATCCAGACCAATCTGACCGAAGAGCCAATGCCTGCCGACAGCGTGTACACGACCATCTTCGAACACAAGATCAAGGAAGACGATCTTCATGGGTTTAGTTGCTATTTCCCAGATTGGCGAATCCCTAACCACGCAGCTGAGAAAGCCCACAACACCAAGTTGGACGATCTGCTGGGCGGCGTGCTATGAACACCAAGCACGCCGAAATCCGTGCCGCGCAGCGTGGCATCCCACCGATGATTGATCAACTACTTGATCTTTACGGACAAGAGCAGCATGACGGCAGAGGCAACGTCGTGGTCTATATGAACAAGCGCAGCATTCGATGCATGCAGCGCGACCTCGGGTGCCGCCCAGTGTCGCGACTTGCTGAGTGGTTCAATGCCTACAAGGTCAAGACCACCGACGGCAGGACCATCACTGTCGGTCACAGAACGCAACGTGTCTGGAGGAAGTAATGGATGCTCGACCGCAGCCTGTCATGCACCCCCCGTTTCCAATCAACGAACTGGACCAAATCGAGGCCGCTATCGTGGCATCTCAGCAGTGTTTGATCATTCTGCAAAGCCGCCGTGATGCGTTGACTTTTGAGCTAGAGAAGATCACACGCCCGCAGGTAGTGCCAGTCAAGCCGTCTCGAAGGATTGGCCCGGGCTTGGAGTACCTTGGGCGAATGACACCTCACTGGAACTACATCGACATTTACGTCGAGCTTCTGCGACGACTTTGGACAGACTATCCGGGGCTCCGTGAAGCTATGGCACAGGCTGTTAGCAGCTACGGCAACACTCGGTCCTACGTCGCTCGTACCCCTGAAGCGTTGTTCCCTTGCCAGCCTCTGACCTGGGCACTGCGGCACAGCCGACCGCTGGTAGACGGCTGGTATTTGGACACCAACCTGAACCTTGAGCGGATGCGCCGTATCCTGCCAGCAGCGGTTCGCACTGCTGGGTTGAAGTGGGGAACCGACGTAAAAGCCTATTGGCGTGCGACAGTTGTTTCAGTTTGACTGGGGTGTTTGTGCAAGGCCGTGGTTTTGCTATAGCACCACGAACTCCGGATTGCGACCTCGCTGAACGTTGATCTAAAAGGTTTTCTACCAATCCTCCTTTACCGCCAGCACCGCATCCTGCCCCGCAGCAGCCCGCCCAGCCACCCAGGCCGTCACTGTCCCCGCCATCACCACGGCGGCGCACAGCGCCAGCAGGCGCGCCAGCGGCAGGCGCAGGTCCATGGTCCAGTGGAAGCTCTGCGGGTTCACCACATGCACCAGCACCACCGACACCGCCAGCCCTAGCAGCAGCCCGGCGGCGGCGCCCACGGTAGTCCAGGCGGCGCCTTCGGCGGCCACCACGGCCAGGATCTGGCGGCGCGTGAGGCCCAGGTGCGCGAGCAGGCCAAACTCCTTGCGCCGCGCCAGCACCTGCGCGCTGAAGCTCGCCGCCACGCCGAAGAGGCCGATGCCAATGGCCACGGCCTGCAGCCAGTAGGTGACGGCGAAGCTGCGGTCGAAGATGTGCAGCGAGCGTGCGCGGATGGCCTGGGCCGATACCCATTCCAGCGCGGGCGTGCTTTGCGCCGGAAGCGCCTCGGCGGCCTGCCGCAGCGCCGCCAGGTCCGTGCCTTCGCGCGGCCACACCGCGAGGTCGCTCGGGCGCGCGTCGCCCGTGAGGCGCTGGTAATCGGCCAGGTCCAGCGCTACGGCGCCCGCCTGGCGGGCATAGTCACGCCATACGCCTGCTATGAAAAAATGAGCTGATGGCGCTTTCCCTTCCTGCCCTGGAGCATGAAAAGACTGTGAAAGCGCGGGCCAGTCCATACCCGGCCGCAGGCCGTAGAGGTCTACCACTGCCTCGCTGATGTAGAGGGCCGTGCGCCCCGGCGGCACGGGCAGCGCGGCCTGCACCAGCGGCAGGCGCTGGGCCGGGTCGCTGCCCAGCGGGCGTGCCAGCAGCGTGAGGGCGGGGCGCGCCGGATCGAGCTGCACCGGGCTGGCGCGCAGCGGCTCCACGCGTTGCACGCCGGGCAGGCGGGCCACCTCGCGCGCCAGCGTGGCGGGCAGCAGGGCGGCATCGCCCCCGGCGGCCTGCAGGGCCGAGCGCAGGTACAGCGGCGCGGGCAGCACGGCGTCCAGCCACTGCTGCACCGAGCCGCGAAAGCTCGCCACCATCACCGTCAGCGCCACGGCCAGGCTCAGGCTGGCCACTACGCCGCCAATGGCGATGGTCGCGCTGCCGCGCATGCGCCGCGCGCGCTCCAGGGCCAGCAGCGGCAGCAGCCGCCGCGCCACCAGCGGGCGCAGCCCGCGCAGCAGCGCGGCCACGGCCCAGGGCAGCAGCGCCATGCCGCCCACCAGCAGCAGGCCCACCGCCACATAGGCGGCCACCGGAACGCCCGCGACGGGCGGCGCCAGCGCCAGCAGGCACGCGGCGGCCAGCAGCGCCAGCCCCGCCGTGCCCCGGGCCGGTGCGCTGGCAGACTGGCCCAGGCCCTTGAGTGTTTGCGCCGGAGGCAGGGCCTGGGCCGCGCGCGCGGGCCACCAGCCGCCCGCCAGCGCCGCCGCCAGGCCCAGCGCGCCGTAGAGCAGCGCGGCCGCGCCGCTCCAGCGCAAGGGCGGCTGCACGCCTGCGAAGTAGCCGCCGCCCAGGTCGCCGCCCAATAGCTGCAGCGCGGCGGCGGCCAGCAGCGTGCCCAGCGCGATGCCGGCCACGCTGCCCACCAGCCCGAGCAGCCCGGCCTCGGTGAGCACCAGCGCCAGGCGCTGGCGCGGCGTGGCGCCGAGCACGGCCAGCAGCGCGAACTGTGGCGCGCGCCGCGCCACGCCGAGCGCCAGCACCGAGAACACCAGGAAGGCCCCGGTGAACAGCGCCACCAGCGCCAGCACCGTGAGGTTAACGCGGTAGGCGCGCGAGAGGTTGCTGATGCGCTCGGCCACATCGCCCGGCTCGGCCAGCAGCGCGTGGGCGGGCCATTGCGGCAGGCCGCGCAGCGCTTGCGCGAAGGCCTGGCGGTCGGTGCCGGGGCGCAGTTGCAGGTCGATGCGGCTGAGCTGCCCGCCGCGCGCGAACAGGTCCTGCGCCGCGCCCAGGTCCATCACGGCCAGCGGCGCGCCGCTGGCGGCCACGGTGCCGGCCACGCGCACGCGCCAGGTTTGCGCGCCAGCCTGGAGCTGCAGGGCGGGCGGGCTGCCCGCGCCATCGGCCGGCAGGCCCAGCGCCTGCAGCGCGGCCGCGTTGAGGAACACGGTGGCCGGAGCGAACAGCGCGAAGCGGTCGGTGCCGTCCCACGGGCGCGGCAGCAGCGCGGGGGCCACGGCGGGCAGCAGCAGGGCGTCGGCGCCCAGCACGCGCAGCGGCACGCGCGCGGTGGCGCCGGGCGTGCCGGCCAGCGCCGTGAGTTCCAGCACCGGGCTGGCACGTGCCACCTGCGGGTGCGTGGCCAGGGGGCCGTACAGGGCCTCGGGCAACGTGCCTTGCATGGCACGCACTTCGAGGTCGGGCTGGCCGTTGACGGCGCGCACTGCGTGCGCGAACTCGTCGAGCGCCGAGCTGTTGATGACCTGCACCGCGAAGGCCAGGGCCACGCCCAGCATCACGGCCGCCACCGCCGCAGCGCTGCGCCAGGGGTGGCGCCGCAGATCCTGCCAGGAGAAGGTGCGCAGCAGTGCGAGCATGGGGCGTATTGTGCGGCGCGCCGGACAGGCGCCCTCCCTTGAAATTTTCCGTGCCGGACGCATTCTTTTGCATGGAAGCCGCCGCATGCGTGGCGGCCCATTGGATGAACCCTTTTCGAGGAGCTTGACCATGAACTCTCTGGTATCGCGTGGCAGTCTGTTCGACGATTTCTTCAAGGACATCGCCCCTGGTTTCTATGTGCGGCCGCTGCATGGCGACAACCTGCCCACGGCTTCGCAGATCAAGGTGGACGTGAAGGAAACCGATGGCGGCTACACCGTGCAGGCCGAGGTGCCCGGCGTGCCCAAGGAGGACATCCATGTCTCCATCGAGGGCAGCGTGGTGAGCCTGCGCGCCGAGGTGCGTCAGATGGACCAACAGAGCGAGGGCGAAAAAGTGCTGCGCTCGGAGCGCTACTTCGGCTCGGTGGCGCGCAGTTTCCAGCTGCCCGCCGACATCGACGCCAGCCAGGCCAGGGCCAAATACGACCACGGCATCCTCACGCTGACGCTGCCCAAGAAGCAGAACCACACCGCACAGCGGCTCAATATCGAGTGAGCTGCTGCGCTGCGGCCCGGACTGTCAGCCGGCGATGCCGCTGGCGGTGAGTCGCAGCACCCGGTCGGCGCGCGCCGCCGCCGTGTCGGAGTGTGTGACCAGCACCAGCGCGGCGCCCTGTTCGCGGGTCTGCGCGGCCAGCAGGTCCAGGATGCGCGCGGCCGTGCCGGGGTCGAGGTTGCCCGTGGGCTCGTCGGCCAGCAGCAGGGCGGGGCGGTGCACCAGTGCGCGGGCGAGGGCCACGCGCTGCAGCTGCCCGCCGCTGAGCTGCTGCGGCAGCCGTTCCCCCAGGCCGTCCAGCCCCACGGCGGCGAGCATGTCGCGTACCCGTGCGGGGTCGTCGCGGTTCAGCAGCATCAGCGGCAGCGCCACGTTCTGCGCCACGTCCAGGTGCGGCAGCACATGGAAGGCCTGGAACACGAAACCCACGTGCGCGCGCCGCCACAGGGCGCGTTGAGTAGCGTCGAGCGGGCCCAGGTCGGTGCCGCCGTGCACGATGCGCCCGGCGTCCCAGTGGTCCAGGCCCGCCATGCAGTTGAGCAGGGTGGACTTGCCCACGCCCGAGTCACCCACGATGGCGACGAACTCGCCCGGCGCCACGGTGAGCTGCACGTTCTGGAACACCGGCGTCTCGCCGTAGTGCTTGGCCAGGCCGTCCACCACCAGCGATGTCATGGCGTGTGGCTGTCCAGCCGCTGCAGAACGGCCTGCACCAGTTCGGCCACGGCGTGGGGCTGGTCGCAGGCGATGGATTGGCGCCGGGGCATGCCGCGCAGCCAGGTGATCTGGCGCTTGGCCAGCTGCCGCGTGGCGGCGATGCCGCGCTCGCGCAGCATGGCTACATTCAGCGGCGTGCCATCGGGGCGGCGGGCCTGGAAGTCGAGTTCCTCCCAGGCCTGGCGGTAGCCCACGCAGCGCATGGAGGGCAGGTCGGGGTGCAGGTCGCCGCGTGCGCGCAGGGCGCGCACCTCGTCCACGAAGCCGGCCGCGAGCATGGCGTCGAAGCGCTGCGCGATGCGCTCGTGCAGCCAGGCGCGGTTCTCGGGTTCCAAGGAAAAAAGGGCTCCAGCGTCCGTGGGGCGGGCGCTATCAGCTCCTGTTTTGATAGTGTGGAAGCTCGACAGCGGGCGGCCCGAGACCTGCCATACCTCCAGCGCGCGCTGGATGCGCTGGCTGTCGCCGGGCGCCAGGCGCGCGGCGGTGGGTGGGTCTACACGCGCCAGCTCGGCGTGCATGCCGGCCCAGCCGATTTCTGCGGCCTGGGCTTCGAGCTGGGCGCGCACGGCCGGGTCGGCGGCGGGCATGTCGTCGATGCCGTCGAACAGCGCCTTGAAGTACAGCATGGTGCCGCCCACCAGCAGCGGCAGCGCGCCGCGCGCGCGGATGTCCTGGATGAGCCGCGTGGCGTCCTGCACGAACTCGGCGGCGCTGTAGGCCTGCAACGGGTCGCGGATGTCGATGAGGTGGTGCGGCACGGCCGCGCGCTCCTCGGGCGTGGGCTTGGCCGTGCCGATGTCCATGCCCTGGTACACCAGGGCCGAATCGACGCTGACGATCTCCACCGGCATGCGGCGGCCGATCACGGCGGCCAGCGCCAGCGCGCCGGCGGTCTTGCCCGAGGCCGTGGGGCCGGCCAGGGCGATGTAGTGCGGGGCTTCAGGGGCGCTCACGCGGTTCTCCAAATTTCTGTACCAGGGTCCAGGCGATGGCGGCGAGCAGCACGGACCAGAACCACACGCCGTGCACCAGCGGCCAGACGGTGCCGTCCAGGTGCGCGCCCACCCAGCCGCCAATGGCGAAGGCGGCCAGCATCATCATGAAACCATTGAGCGCCGAGGCCACGCCCGCCGCCTGCGGAAACGGCCCCACGGCGCCCGTCTGCCCGCAGGGTTGGTGGATGCCGTGGCCGAGCATGAACAGGTAGAACGGCGCCAGCAGTGCCCAGGGCTGGTGCCAGCCCATCCAGGCCACCAGCGCCATCAGCGTGCAGCCGCTCACGCTCAGCAGCCCGGCCAGCGCCACGGTGCGGCGCAGGCCGTGGCGCGCCAGCAGGTAGCGGCAGGCGAAGGTCCCCATGAAGTAGGCCAGTGCGGTGGACAGCAGCACCCAGCCGTACTGCGTGCGCGAGAGGCCCAGCACCTCGATGAACACGAACGAGGACGCCGCCAGGAAGGTGAACAGCCCGCCGTAGGCCGCCGTGGTCAGCAGCGAAAAGGCCCAGAACGTGGGGTGGCGCAGCACCGTGGCCCAGGTGCGCAGCAGCACGCCGGGCCGCAGCGCCTGCGGGTTGGGCCGTGCCAGCGTTTCGGGCATGCGCAGCGCCACCAGCGCCAGGGTGATGACGGCGTAGCCCGTGAGTGCCAGCAGTGCCGCGCGCCAGCCCAGCCACACGGTGAGCAGGCCGCCCAGCGGCGCGCACAGGCAGGCCACCAGGCCCAGCCCCGTGAGTGCCTTGGACATGGCGCGCGCCCCGGCCAGCGGGGTGTAGAGGTCGCGCACGATGGCGCGCGCACACATCACCACCGCGCCCATGGCGGCGCCCTGCGCGGTGCGCCAGGCGATCAGCAGCGCCATGGAGGGCGCGAAGGCGCTGCCAAGCGAGGCCAGGGTGTAAATGCAGAGCCCGGCCAGCAGCACCGGGCGGCGCCCGAAGCGGTCGGCCAGCGGCCCCCACACGAGCTGCGAGCAGCCAAAGGCCAGCACCAGCGCGCTGAGCGTGAGCTGCCCGGCCGCCACGCTGGCGCCGAGGTCGCGCGTGAGCGCGGGCAGCGCCGGGAGATACAGGTCGGTGGTGACGGGCTGGATGGACAGCAGCAGCGCGAGCACCACGATGGCCAGGCCGGGGTGCACGGCCACGGGCGGGGTGGCTGCCGGGCTGGCGGGGGCGGAACGGGCGGACATATCCATTTGAGCGTACCAGAAGCAGGGGGCCGGGGCCGGGCGCAAAAAAAGGGGCCGAAGCCCCTTGGTCATGGTGGGTGTGGGGTGTTCAGACCACGCCCTGCGCCAGCATGGCGTCGGCCACCTTCACGAAGCCGGCCACGTTGGCGCCGTCGATGTAGCTCACGCTGCCGTCGGCGCGCTTGCCATACTTCAGGCAGGCGGCGTGGATGCCCTGCATGATCTGCAGCAGGCGGCCGTCAACCTCGTCGCGCGTCCAGGACAGGCGCATGGCGTTCTGGCTCATCTCCAGGCCCGAGGTGGCCACGCCGCCGGCGTTGCTGGCCTTGCCCGGTGCGTAGAGCACGCCGGCCGCCTCGAAGGCCTTGGCGGCCTCGATGGTGGAGGGCATGTTGGCGCCTTCGGCCACGCACAGCACGCCGTTCTCGATGAGGGTGCGCGCGTCGTTCTCGTCCAGCTCGTTCTGCGTGGCGCAGGGCAGGGCCACGTCCACCTTGACGTGCCAGGGGCGCACGCCGGGCTCGAAGCGCGCGCCGGTGCGGGCGGCGTAGTCGCTCACGCGGCCGTAGTGGTGGTTCTTCACGTCCATCAGCACGGCCAGCTTTTCGTGCGTGAAGCCGTCTTCGTCGATGATGGTGCCGCTCGAATCGGACACGGTGACGACCTTGGCGCCCAGCTGCAGGGCCTTCTCCACGGCGTACTGCGCCACGTTGCCCGAGCCCGAGACGGACACGCGCAGACCGTCGAAGCTGCGGCCACGGGTTTTGAGCATTTCGTCGGCGAAGTACACCGTGCCGTAGCCGGTGGCCTCGGGGCGCACCAGCGAGCCGCCGAACGACAGGCCCTTGCCGGTGAACACGCAGTCGGCGCGGTTGCTGAGCTTTTTGACCATGCCGGCGATGTAGCCCACCTCACGGCCGCCCACGCCGATGTCGCCCGCGGGCACGTCGGTGTCGGCGCCCACATGGCGGAACAGTTCGCTGGCGAAGGCCTGGCAGAAGCGCATGACTTCCGCCGGGCTGCGGCCCTTGGGGTCGAAGTCCGAGCCGCCCTTGCCGCCGCCCATGGGCAGCGTGGTCAGCGCGTTCTTGAAGGTCTGCTCGAACGCCAGGAACTTCAGCACCGACAGGTTCACCGAGGGGTGGAAGCGCAGGCCGCCCTTGTACGGGCCGATGGCCATGCTGTGCTGGATGCGGTAGCCGCGGTTGACCTGCACCGTGCCGTGGTCGTCCACCCACGAGACGCGGAACATGACGATGCGCTCGGGCTCCACCAGGCGCTCCAGCAGGCCGTGCTCGGCATAGCGCGGGTGCTTTTCGATGAAGGGCCACAGGCTCTCCATCACTTCGGTGACTGCCTGGAGGAATTCGGGCTGGCCGGGGTTGCGCTGTGCTACCTGCTCCAGGAAGCTGCCTACGGACTCGTACTTCATATTCAAGGGGCCTTTGAGGGTGGAAAAACGCGGGCGATGCGGCACCGCAGCACAGGATTATGCCTAAAGCTCATGACTTCATGCACCAAAACCATGCATCACGTCATGGAATGGTGCATTGGCGCCCGAAATAGGTGCGGCTTGTCTCCGAATTGGTGCGCAATGGCGGTCATGCCGCTGTCACGCGCGCGCGGCACAGTGGTGCACTTCGAACAACACGAGGAGAAGAGAACCATGCGCGTATTGCCCGCACGAACCGGCCTGCTGGCCCTGATCCCGGCGCTTGCCCTGGTGGCCTGCGGCGGCAGCGACGGCTACCCCACGCTCCTGGGCGAAAAGCCCCTGGTGATCGGCCACCGGGGCGCCAGCGGCTACCTGCCCGACCACACGCTGGAGGGCTACCGCAAGGCCATCGAGCTGGGTGCGGACTTCATCGAGCCCGACCTCGTGGCCACGAAGGACGGCGTGCTCGTGGCGCGGCACGAGCCCAATATCACGGGCACCACGGACGTAGCGACCCGGGCCGAATTCGCCAGCCGCAAGACCCAAAAAGTGGTGGATGGCGTCACCGAAGAGGGCTGGTTTGCCTCCGACTTCACGCTGGCCGAGCTGAAAACCCTGCGCGCCATCCAGCCGCTGGCCGAGCGCGATGCCAGCCACAACGGCAAATACCCGGTGCCCACGCTCGAAGAAGTGCTGGACCTGGCCAAGACCGAGAGCGCCCGCCTGGGCCGCACCATCGGCGTGTACCCCGAAACCAAGCACCCCACCTTCCACACCGGCCTGGGGCTGCCCCTTGAAGACCGCCTGCTCGCCGTGCTGGCCAAGTACGGCTACACCAGCAAAACCGCGCCCGTGATCGTGCAGTCGTTCGAGGTTTCCAACCTCAAGTACCTGCGCAGCAAGACCCAGGTGCGCCTGGTGCAGCTGGTGGATGCCGATGACGTGAAGCCCGACGGCAGCATGTCGCTCGTGGCTCCCTACGACAAGCCTTACGATTTCGCCGTGGCGGGCGATGCGCGTACCTTCGCCAGCCTGCTCACGCCGGCGGGCCTGAAGGAGGTCAAGACCTACGCCGACGGCATCGGCCCCTGGAAGCCCTACCTGATCCCCTCCAAGCAGGTGGACGCCAACAACGACGGCAAGCCCGACGACCTGAACGGCGACGGCAAGATCGACGAACGCGACCGCGTGATGCTGCCCGCCACCGATGTGGTGAAGAACGCCCACGCCGCCGGCCTGTTCGTGCACGCCTACACCTTCCGCAGCGAGGCGCGCCGCCTGGCCTCGGATTTCAAGGGCGACCCCAAGGCCGAGTACAAGCTGTTCTACAACCTCGGGGTGGACGGCGTGTTCAGCGACTTCCCTGACCACGCCAAGGCCGCGCGCGACAACTGAGCGGTCGCAAGCCCGGCGCACGTGCAAAGGCCCGCGACAGCGGGCCTTGTGCATGGGAAAGCAGCGGGGCGTTCAGCGCCCGCGCAGGAACAGCGCGTCCAGCTCCTTCATGCTGAGCTGCCGCCAGGTCGGGCGCCCGTGGTTGCACTGGTCCGAGCGCTCGGTCACCTCCATCTGGCGCAGCAGGGCGTTCATCTCGTCCAGGGTGAGCTTGCGATTGGCGCGCACCGCGCCGTGGCAGGCCATGGTGGCGAGGATTTCGTTGCGTGCGCGCTGCACCACGGTGCTGGCGTCGTGCGCGCTGAGCTCGGCCAGCACGCTGCGCGCCAGTTCCACGGCGTTGCCGTGGGCGAGCGTGGTGGGCACGGCGCGCACGGCCAGGGTGCGCGGCGAGAAGGGGGAGACCTCCAGGCCGAGCAGTTGCAGCGTGTCGGCATGGGCCTCGGCGGTGGCCACCTCCTCGGGCGTGGCGGCGAAGGTGGCCGGGATCAGCAGCGGCTGGCTGGCGATGCGCGCACCGCCATCCACCTGCGCCTTGAGCCGCTCGTAGACGATGCGCTCGTGCGCGGCGTGCATGTCCACCAGCACCAGGCCCTGGGCGTTCTCGGCCAGGATGTAGACGCCGTGCAGCTGCGCCAGCGCCCGGCCCAGGGGCCAGGGCTGTTCGGCGGCGGGGGCGCTGGGCAAGGGGGCTTCAGAGAGCACGGCCACTGCATCGACCGGCTCGGTCGATGCCAAGGCCGCTGCCGTCGGCTCCCAGGGCGCAGGCTCCGGGGCCGGGCTGGCGCTGGCGGGGCCGGGCGTGCCCCACAGCGCGCCCAGGTCGGACACGCGGTGGCCCGGGCGTTCATCAAATTTCATAGCTGCCTGCGCTTGCCACATGGGCGTTGCAGCCACTTTTTGCTCTGAAATGGGAGCGTTGGAAGGTGCTGGCGGGGCCTCGGCCGCTGCCGCCAGCGCCGTGGCACGCGGCACGGCCAGGGCGTTTTCCACGGCGTGGCGCACGGCCTGGTGCACCTCGCGGCTGTCGCGGAAGCGCACTTCGATCTTGGTGGGGTGCACGTTCACGTCCACGCGCGCCGGGTCGATCTCGATGTAGAGCGCATACACCGGCTGGCGCTGGCCGTGCAGCACGTCCTCGTAGGCGCTGCGCGCGGCGTGCGTGACCACCTTGTCGCGCACGAAGCGGCCGTTGACGTAGCAGTACTGCTGGTCGGGCCGCGAGCGGGCGGCGTCGGGCAGGCCGGCGCGGCCGGTGACGGTGATGCGCCCCTCGCTGTGGCGCACGGGCACGGACTGCGCCACGAAGTCCTCGCCCAGCACGTCGGCCAGGCGGCGCGCCAGGGCGTCCTGCACGTCACCCTGGCCGGGCAGGAAGGTGGCGCGCCACTGCTCCACCAGCTTGCCCTCGTGCCAGATGGCAAAGCCCACGTCGGGCCGCGCCAGCGCGTGGCGGCGCACGGCCTCCACGCAGTGGGCCAGCTCGGTGGCGTCGGTTTTGAGGAACTTGCGCCGCGCCGGGGTGCTGAAGAACAGCTCCTTCACCTCCACCGTGGTGCCGCCGCTGCGCGCCACGGGGCGCAGCTCGCCGCTGCGTGCGTCGAGCAGAAAGGCGCTGGCCTGTGTGCCCGGGCGCGAGAGCAGGGCCATTTCCGACACCGATGCAATGGCGGCCAGCGCCTCGCCCCGGAAACCCATGGTGACCACGGTTTCGAGGTCGTGCAGGTTGGTGATCTTGCTCGTGGCATGGCGGCGCAGCGCGACGGGCAGCTCATCCTGCGGGATGCCGCAGCCGTCGTCCTCCACGGCGATCAGGCGCACGCCGCCAGCGAGCAGGCGCACGGTGATTTGCGTGGCGCCCGAGTCCAGCGCGTTGTCCACCAACTCGCGCACCACCGAGGCGGGGCGCTCGACCACTTCGCCGGCGGCGATCTGGCTGATGAGTTCGTCGGGCAGGTCGCGGATGGGGCGGCGGGCGGGCGGGTTGGCTTGGGTTTCGTTCACCCGCAGGATTCTAGGGGCGGGGGCGCTGGAGATAATGCGCGCTGCTCATTGACCGCACGCCATGGAAATCATTGCCTTCCTGATCGACTTCATCCTGCATGTCGACAAGCACCTCGAAACCTTCGTGGCCACCTACGGCGTGTGGGTGTACGCGCTGCTGTTCCTCATCGTCTTCGTGGAGACGGGCCTGGTCGTCATGCCTTTTCTGCCGGGCGATTCGCTGCTGTTCATCGTGGGCGCGCTCTGCGGCGCCGGGCTGATGGAGTTCGCGCCCGCCGTGGCCGTGCTGCTGGTGGCCGCCGTGCTGGGGGACCAGTGCAACTACTCCATCGGCCGCTACTTCGGCCCCAAGGTCTTCCAGTGGGAGAACTCGCGCTGGTTCAACCGCCGTGCTTTCGACCAGGCGCATGCCTTCTACGAGCGCTACGGCGGCATCACCATCGTGCTGGCGCGTTTCATGCCCTTCATCCGCACCTTCGCCCCCTTCGTGGCCGGCGTGGCCGAGATGGGGCGCGCCAAGTTCAGCGCCTACAACGTGGGCGGCGCGCTGCTGTGGGTGCTGGGCATCTGCACGGCGGGCTACTTCTTCGGCAACTTTGCCTGGGTGAAGGAAAACCTCGACAAGATCATCTGGGCGCTGATCCTCGTGCCGGGGCTGATCGCCATCCTGGGCGCCTGGCGCGCGGGGCGCAAGACCAAGCTGGCTTGAATGCTATTGAAATAATAGCTAATGGCGCTTTCTGGATAAGCGCCACAGCCATTTTTGCTGATAAAGGTGCGGCTACCCCGGTTGCAGGCACAAGGTCACCAGCAGTGACGCATCCTGCACCGCCGTGAGCGCGCGCAGCGCGCGCGGCTCCAGGTGCACGAAGTCCCCGGGCTGCATGCGCTGGGCGCCGCTGTGGCCTTGGAATTCGACCTCGCCTTCGAGGCATTGCACGGTGGCTTCGCCGCGCGTCATGTGCTCGGGCATGGATTTGCCCGCGAGCAGCACGATGCGCATGACTTCGAGCTGGCCCGCCTTCAGGATGGCGAGGCTGCTGGCCTGCGAAAGCTGGGCGCCGAGGGGGCGCACGCTGACGATCTGGCCGGATTGGGCGTGGAGTTGTGCCATGGCTTATCTCCTGTTCTGGCTGCCAATGTACGCCTGTCGCGCAGCCGTGAACAGAGGGGCTACACCGAGCGGCTGCGTGCCAGCGGCGGGTTCTTGGCGAAGTAGCGGGTGATGCCGCGCATCAGCGCGTCGGCCAGTTCTTCCTGGTAGGCGCTGGTGCGCAGCTTGGCTTCTTCCTGGGGGTTGCTGATGAAGGCGGTTTCCACCAGCACGCTGGGGATGTCGGGCGCCTTGAGCACGGCGAAGCCGGCCTGCTCCACGCGCGGCTTGTGCAGTTTGCCGACATTGCCGATCTCGCCCAGCAGCACGCTGCCGAGCTTGAGACTGTCGTTGATCTGCGCGGTGGTGCTCATGTCGAGCAGGGCGCTTTGCACATGGCGGTCTTTGGCGCGCACGTTCAGGCCACCCACGAGGTCGGCCTGGTTTTCCTTGTTCGCCAGCCAGCGCGCGGCGGTGCTCGATGCGCCGCTCTGGCTCAGCGCGAACACGCTGGCACCGTGCGCGTCGGGGTTGGTGAAGGCGTCGGCGTGGATGCTCACGAACAGGTCGGCCTGCACGCGCTGGGCTTTCTGCACACGCGTGCCCAGGGGCACGAAGTAGTCGCCGTCGCGCGTGAGGTAGGCGCGCATGGGGTTGCCGCCCACGGTGGTGGCGTTAATGCGCTCGCGCAGCAGGTGGGCGACCTTGAGCACCACGTCCTTTTCGCGCGTGCCGCCGGGGCCGATGGCGCCGGGGTCCTCGCCGCCATGGCCGGGATCGAGGGCGACGATGATGATGCGGTCGGTCTGGCGGGCCGGTGGTGGGGCGGCCACTGCGGGGCCGGCGGCGGGCTTGCGCGGGGCGTCGGCGCGGGCGATCAGTTCGCCCAGCGGGTCGTGGCCGGGGTCGGAGGCGGCGGGCTGCGCTGCGGCGGCGGTCTGGCCGGGCGGGCTGGCGCTGCCCGCGCCGCTGGCGGCATGGGTGGGTTCCGGGGCTTTCTCGCCCAGGCGCTCGGCGATCAGCGATGCGAGCGGGTCGACGGCGTTCTCGGGGTACAGGTCAAACACCAGCCGGTGGCCGTAGGCGGCCACGGGTTCGAGCGCGAACACCTGGGGCAGGGCGGGGTGCTTGAGGTCCACCACCAGGCGCACCACGCCGGGCGCGTTCTGGCCCACGCGGATGCCGGCGATGTTGGGGTCGTCCGGGCGCACCTTGGCCACCAGTTCGCGCAGCGCGGGGCTGAGGTCGATGCCCTCGATGTCCACGGCCAGGCGCGGCGGTGAGGAGACAAAGAGCTTCTTGGCGCGCAGCGGCTGGTCGGATTCGATGGTGACGCGCGAGTATTCGGCCGCCGGCCACACGCGCACGGCCACGATGGTGGCGCCGCGCGCGATCTGCTGCGCCCCCAGCAGCAGCACCAGGCTGCCGGCCTGCAGCAGCGCACGGCGCGTGGGCTGGTCAGGGGGTGCGGTGCTGTGGCGGGGCGGAAGTGTCATGCGCTCAATCCTTGCAGCAGGCGGTGGCCGAGGGGGGTGTGGGCGCGCAGGGTGACCTGCCGTGCATCCTCGTCCAGTGCTTCAATGTGGATAGCAACATCCGCAGCAGGGATGAGCGCTGCGGCCTTTTCCGGCCATTCTGCCAGCTTCAGGCCCTGGCTGGCAAACACGTCGCGGAAACCCGCGTCTTCCCACTCGCGCGGGTCGTTGAAGCGGTAGAAGTCGAAGTGCCAGATATGCAGGTTGGGCGCTTCGTGCGGCTCGACCACGGCGTAGGTCGGGCTCTTGATGCGGCCCTGCACGCCCAGCGCGCGCAGCAGGTGGCGCACCAGCGTGGTCTTGCCCGCGCCCAGGTCGCCGTGCAGGGTGATGAAGGCATTGGCCAGCAGCGGCTGCGCGGCCAGCTGTGCGGCGAAGGCGGCGGTATCGTCCTCACTGCGCCAGGTGGCTTGCCGCGCCGCCAGGGCGGGGGGGCTTTCTACAATCGGGCGATGGTGGTCAGCAGCAGTCAATGGGTTCCTCAAATTCAGCAGTGGGCGCGCGAGCTGGGATTCTCCCAAATCGGCGTGGCCGGCGTCGATCTGTCTTCCGCCGAGGAAGGGTTGATGCACTGGCTGGCCCAGGGGTTCCATGGCGAGATGCACTACATGGAGGCGCACGGCCTCAAGCGTGCGCGCCCGGCCGAACTGGTGCCCGGCACGGTGAGCGTGATCACGGCGCGCATGGATTACCTGCCGCGCGGCACGCCGGTCGATGTGCCGCCGGGCTGGCAGGCCATGGAGTTCGAGCGCCTGCGGCGCCCGGACGAGGCCATCGTCTCGGTCTATGCGCGGGGGCGGGACTACCACAAGGTGCTGCGCGCGCGGCTGCAAAAGCTCTGCGACCGCATTGCGCAGGCCGTGGGGCCGCTGGGGCACCGCGTGTTCACCGATTCGGCCCCGGTGCTGGAGGCCGAGCTGGCCAAGCGCAGCGGCCAGGGCTGGCGCGGCAAGCACACGCTGGTGCTCAACCGCGAGGGGGGCTCCATGTTCTTCCTGGGCGAGATCTATGTGGATATGCCGCTCGAACCCAGCGCGCCCGTCACCGCGCATTGCGGCTCGTGCCAGGCCTGCATGGACGTGTGCCCTACAAAGGCCATCATCGCGCCCTACCGGCTCGATGCGCGGCGCTGCATTTCCTACCTGACCATTGAACATTCCGGCCCGATTCCGCTGGAGCTGCGGCCGCTGCTGGCCAACCGCATCTACGGCTGTGACGATTGCCAGCTCGTCTGCCCCTGGAACAAATACGCCCAGCCCAGCCAGTTGCCCGACTTCGATGCGCGCGCCGGCCTCACGGGCCAGCAGCTGGTGCACCTGTTCGCCTGGGACGAGCCCACCTTCCTGCGCCTGACCGAGGGCGGGCCAATCCGCCGCATCGGCCACGAGCGCTGGCTGCGCAACATCGCCGTGGCCCTGGGCAACGCGCTGCGCGCCACGGGCGACGCCGGCCTGCGCGCCGCGCTGCAGTCGCGCGCGCAGCACGAGAGCGCCCTGGTGCGCGAGCATGTGGCATGGGCGCTGGCCCAGCGGGATTTTGAGTGAAATCGGCCTGCGGCGCTTGATGGTAAAGCGCTGTAAGCTATAAAAACAATAGCATCAGCGCAGCATGCCGAGCGCGAACGGCAGACTCGCCAGCCCCAGCAGCGTGGACAGCGTGACCAGCCCCGCCACATACGGCCCGTTGTAGCCCATGCGCGCGGCCAGCACGTAGCAGGTGGAGGCCGTGGGCAGGGCCGAGAAGGCCAGCAGCACGGTGGTCTGCACCGGGTCCAGGCGCAGCAGCAGCGCCACCCCCAGGGCGATGAGCGGCTGCACCAGGTGGCGGATGGACAGCACCGAGAGCGACAGCAGCTTGCTGCGCTGCAGCAGCCCGAACTGCATGCCCGCGCCCGCCGCCATCAGGCCCAGCGCCAGCGAGGCCGCGCCGATGCGGTTGACGGTGGGTTCCATCCAGCCCGGGATGCGAAAGCCCAGCAGGTTGGCCACCAGGCCCGAGGCCGTGGCCAGGATCAGCGGGTTGCGCAGCAGCTCGCGCGCGAAGCTGTGCTTGCCCTGGCGCGCCATGGGCCAGACGGCGGCCACGTTGAACAGCGGCACGCACACGCCGATGAGCACGGCGATCATCAGCAGCCCCTGGCTGCCGGCCACGCGCTCGGCCAGCGCCAGGCCGATGAAGGAGTTGAAGCGAAAGGCCACCTGCGCGCTCGCGGCGTGGTCGCGCGGGTCCAGGTGCTTGCCCAGCCACGGCAGGTGGGGCAGGGCGTAGGCCAGGCCGATGCCGCACAGGCCCGAGAGCAGGCCGGCCGCCATCAGGCCCGAGGCGGCGTTCAGGTCGATCGGGCTCTTGACGATGGACTGGAACAGCAGCACCGGGAACAGCAGGTAGTACACCAGGCTTTCCACGGGCTGCCAGACCGTGCGGTTGAGGGCGGTGTAGCGGCAGATGAGGTAGCCGCAGAGGATGAGCGAGAAATCCGGGAAGAGCAGTTGCGCATAGTTCACGGCGTGCAGGATACCGTGGCACGTACCGCCGCGCTGTCACGCCGGTATTGACCGGGCACGGGGCTCGGGTGCGGCCGCCCATGACCCGTGGGCACTGCGGGGCAAGCCTGCAGGGGCGGTGTCTCTGCGTTTAGGATGCGGCTTCCAAGGTCGGTATGACCCATTACGAGAAGGAGACATGTATGCACCGTAGAAACTGGCTGGGCCTGGCGCTGATGGCCGCCGCAGGCACCGCCTTCGCCCAGGGCTATCCCCACAAGCCGGTGCGCCTGGTGGTGCCGTTCGCGCCAGGGGGCACCACGGACATCATCGCGCGGGTGATCTCCGACCCGCTGGGCAAGGCGCTGGGCCAGCCCGTGGTGGTCGAGAACAAGGCGGGCGGCGGCGGCATCGTCGGCGCCAACGAGACGGCCAAGGCCACGCCCGACGGCTATGCGCTGGGCATCGCCACGGTGTCCACCACGGCGGCCAATCCGGCCATCAACCCCAAGACGCCCTACAACCCGCTGACCGATTTCACGCCCATCGTGAACATCGCGGCCACGCCCAACATCATCGCGGTGCACCCGAGCTTCCCGGCCAAGGACTACAAGGCCTTTGTCGCCGAGGTGAAGAAGTACCCGGGCAAATACTCCTACGCCTCCTCGGGCACGGGGGGCATCGGTCACCTGCAGACCGAGCTGTACAAGAACCTGAGTGGTACCTTCATCACCCACATCCCCTACCGTGGCGCCGGCCCCGCGCTGAACGACACGGTGGCCGGGCAGGTACCGATCATCTTCGACAACCTGCCCTCGGCGCTGCCCTTCATCAAGGAAAACCGCCTGGTGCCCATCGTGGTGGCCGCGCCCCAGCGCGTGGCGTCCCTGCCCAACGTGCCCACTTTCAAGGAGCTGGGCCTGGAGCCCGTCAACCGCATGGCCTACTACGGCATCGTCGGCCCCAAGGGCCTGCCCAAGGAGGTGGTGGACAAGATCAACGCCGCCGTGCGCAAGGCCCTGGAAGACCCGGCCGTGAAGAAGCGCATTGAAGACACGGGCTCGCTCATCGTGGCCAACACGCCCGAGCAGTTCGCCGCGCAGATCAAGGCCGAGTTCGAGGTCTACAAGAAGGTGGTGGACCAGCAGAAGCTCAATCTCAACTGATTGCAGCCTTCCCCGAGGCCCTGTCCGCGCGTGCTGGCAGGGCCTTTTTTTACGCTATGGTTCCCGCATGTCCGCTGATCTCCAGAACAGCCTCTCCGCCATCGATGCCTTCGTGGATGCCCTGTGGCTGGAGGACGGCCTCTCGCGCAACACCCTGGCGGCGTACCGGCGCGACCTCACGCTGTACGCGCAGTGGCTGGCGCAGCAGCAGCCCGCGCAGGCCCTGGATGGCACGGCCGAGCACCACCTGCAGGGCTATTTCGCCGAGCGCCATGCGGCGACCCGTGCCACCACGGCCAACCGGCGCCTGACGGTGCTGCGGCGCTACTTCCACTGGGCGCTGCGCGAGCGGCGCATCCTGCAGGACCCCACGGTGCGGCTGCAGGCTGCGCGCCAGCGGCTGCGCGTGCCCAAGACGCTCACGCAGGCGCAGGTGGAGGCGCTGCTCGATGCGCCCGAGGTGGAGATGCCCCTGGGCCTGCGCGACCGCGCCATGCTGGAGCTGATGTACGCCAGCGGCCTGCGCGTGACCGAGTTGGTGACGCTCAAGACCTGGAACCTGGGGCTGAACGAGGGCGTGCTGCGCGTGATGGGCAAGGGCGGCAAGGAGCGCCTGGTGCCCTTCGGCGAGGTGGCGCGCCAGTGGATCGAACGCTACCTGCGCGATGCGCGCGGCGCCATCCTGGCCGGGCAGCAGACGGACGATCTGTTCGTGACGGCGCGCGGCGCGGGCATGACGCGCGTGATGTTCTGGGTCATCGTCAAGAAATGCGCGCAGGCGGCGGGCATCACCCCGGTGCCGTCACCGCACACGCTGCGCCATGCATTCGCCACGCACCTGCTCAACCACGGCGCCGACCTGCGCGTGGTGCAGCTGTTGCTGGGCCATGCCGACATCTCCACCACCACCATCTACACCCATGTGGCGCGCGAGCGCCTGCGCCAGCTGCACGAGCGCCACCACCCGCGCGGCTGAAGCGCGGGCGCAGAAGCGGGGCGCTTATTCGGCGTCGAGGTTGTCTGCCCAGGCCAGGGCCTGCAGGTGGGCCATGTTGACCTGGTGGCTGGAGAGGTGCAGCAGCTCGGTGTTGTGTGCGAAGGCGGCATCGTCGCCGCTCTCACAGGCCTTGGTGAGCGCGAGGAAGGGCGCGAAAACGCCGCTGTTGCGCAGCAGCGCATCGAGCACGGGCTCGGGCAGCGCCACGGATTCCAGGGCCTGTTCCAGTGGAATGCCCAGCATCGCGTCGAGCAGCGAGAACACGCCGACGACGAAGGCGTTGTCGCAGTCCTCGGGCGACAGCATTTCGGTGGCCAGCAGCTCCATGAGGCGCCCGCGCACCACGGCGGTGGTGCCGACGGCCGGCGCGCTGCCGCTGGCGCGGGAGGTGGTCAGCAGCAGGGAGGCCCAGCGGAAGAGCTTTTTCAGGCCGAGGATCATCACCGCGTGGCGGAACGAGGTGATCTCGCACGACAGGCCGAAGCCCGACGAGTTGATGAAGCGCAGCAGGTTGAACGAGAGCGTGGGGTCCTTCTTGAGCAGTTCCTCGATCTCGGTCGAACTGGCCTGTTTGCGCACCAGATTGATGAGCTGGATGATGATGGCCTGCGAGGGCCGGATGGTCTTGGTCTGCACCAGCGATGGCTTGGCGAACCAGTAGCCCTGGAACAGCTTGACCCCCAGGTCCGCCATGAGCTGGTATTGCTCGGCGGTTTCCACCTTTTCCGCCACCAGCTGGGCCTTGCTGTTGAGCTGGGCGAACTTCACCAGCGGGGCCGCCATCTCGGGCTTGAAGGCCGTCATGTCGAGCTTGATGTACGCGGCCAGCGACTGCCAGGAGGTGTAGGTGCGGCGCAGCACGTTCTGGTTGAAGGCCAGGCGGAAGCCCCGCTTGGTCAGCGATTCGAGCTGCGCCATGGCGTTCTCGATCGCTTCCGGGCTGGAGCCATCGGCCAGCGTGGGGATTTCGAGCACCACCTTGTCGGGGTGGATCAGCTCCAGGTGGCCGGCGGCCAGGCTCTCGTGCGTGCAGTTGATGAAGACGAGCTTCTTGCCCACCAGGGCATCGGCATCGCCGTGCGAGAGGGCGTTGAACAGCAGGGCCGCATCGCTGGCGGCGGTGTAGGTGGGGTTCTCCGCGGAGCGGTCGTACAGCTCGTAGCCAAACACCGCGCGGTGTTCGTCCACGATGGCCTGGCGCGCGATCAATGCGACCGCATTGCCCTCGTCCGCAGGCTTGTCGGCGGAGGAGGCGTTTTCTTGCTCGGGGGTGCTGGACATGGATGTACGTGGTGTGTGTCGCTTGATTCTAGGGCGAATCGGCCGTTCGACGCATCCCTGTACCGGCGATGTTGCGCCCGTCCAGGGGAATATCACTCGATCACGTGGTCGGCCCAGGCCAGGGCTTGCAGGTGGGCACCATTGATCTGCTGGCTGCTCAGGTGCAGGGTGCCTGCGGCATGGTTGAACGCCGCGTCGTCGCTGGACTCGCAGGCCTCGGCCAGCGTGAGTAGGTCGCCCAGGAAGCCTTCGTGCTGCAGCAGTGCGCTGCTCACGGCATCGGGCACGCTCAGCAGCTTGAGGGCCGACTCCATGGGCATGCTCAGCATGGTGTCGAGCATCGAGAAAATGCCGACGACGAAGGCCTCGTCGGCTTCGTCCTGCGACAGGGTTTCGAGGGCCAGCAGCTCCATGAGGCGCCCGCGCACCACGGCCGTCTGGCCCACGGAGGAGGGCGTGCCGCTGGTGCGGGAGGCGGTGAGCAGCAGTGCGGCCCAGCGGAACAATTTCTTGAGGCCCATCAGCATGACGGCCTGGCGGAAGGAGGTGATCTCGCGCGTCAGGCCGAAGCCCGAGGAGTTGATGAGCCGCATCAGGTTGAAGGCCAGGCCGGCATCTTTTTTGAGCACTTCCTCGATCTCGTCGGTGCTGGCCTGCTTGCGCACCAGGTTGATGAGTTCGAGGATGCTGGCCTGGCCGGGGGCGACGAGCTTGGCCTGCACCAGCGAGGGGCGCGCGAACCAGTAGCCCTGGAACATCTGGATGCCCTGGCTGGAGGCGGCGTCGTACTGCTGCGCTGTCTCCACCTTCTCAGCGATCAGTTCGGCCTGGGAATGGCGGTTGGCGTAGCTGATCAGTACCGCCAGCTGGTCGGGTGCGAGCACCGAGAGGTCGAGCTTGATGTAGTCGGCCAGCGGCAGCCAGGAGGCGTAGGTGGACTGCAGCACCGTGTGGTTGAAGGCCAGGTGAAAGCCCCGCTCGCGCAGGCCCATGAGGATGGGCAGGCGCGCGGCCACCTCCTCGGTGGCGGCATGCCCGAGCGGCGGGATCTCCAGCACCACCTTCTCGGGGTCGATCAGCTCCAGGTGGCCGCCGGTCAGGCTCTCGTGCGTGCAGTTGACGAAAATGAGTTTCTTGCCCACCAGTTCGTCCGTGCCGGCGTGCGAGAGGGCGGTGAACACCAGGGCCACATCGGTGGCGGCGGTGTGCGTGGGTCCGGTGCGCGAGCGGTTGAACAGCTCGTAGCCGATCACGGCGTGCTGCGAGTTCACGATGGCCTGGCGTGCGATCAGGGCCACGGATGTCAGGCTGGCGTCCGGCGCATTGGGGTTCCCGGGGGCGGTGGTGCTCGACATGGTGTGGTGGTTCGCTGAGGTGATGTGGGTCAAGGGGCCAGGGCGCTGATTGTAGAAAGGTTTGCCGCCATGCAAGTGCTCGTCAGCCGTGCCGCAGCCATTGCAGCTCGGTCTCGCTGAAGCCGGCCCGGCGCCGGGCTTCCTCGTTGAAGGGCGGCTTGGGGCGCGGCGCCTCGTAGCGCTGGACCAGGGTGGCGTAGTGCGATTCGGGTTCCAGGCCGTCGCGTGCGCACAGCCAGCGGTACCAGTGGTCGCCGATGGCCACATGGCCCACCTCCTCGCGCAGGATCACGTCCAGGATGTCGGCGGCGGCCAGCGCATCGGGCGTGCCCACCTGGCGCAGCTTGCGCTGGATGAGGGGCGTGGCGTCCAGCCCGCGCGCCTCCATGGTGCGCGGCACCAGCGCCATGCGCGCGGTGGCGTCGTGCTGCGTCTTCTCGCACATGGTCCACTGGCCCTGGTGGGCGGGAAAGTCGCCGTAGTCGTAACCCTGGCCGCGCAGGTGGGCGCGCAGCAGCTGGAAGTGCTGTGCTTCCTCGGCCGCCACGCGCAGCCAGTCGAGGTAGTAGGGGCGCGGCATGCCGTCGAAGCGCCAGAGGGCGTCGAGCGCGAGGTTGATGGCGTTGAACTCGATGTGGGCGATGGCGTGCAGCAGCACGGCCCGGCCCTCGGGGGTGGCGGGGGAGCGCCGGGCCACCTCGTTGTGGCTGCACAGCGTCGGGCGCTCGGGGTGGCCGGGCAGCGCCGGGGCGCCGGCGGGCAGGGCAGGGGCGTGCTCTGCTATTGAAAACATAGCTGCTTGCGCTTGCATTTCGAGCGCCTGAGCCACTTTTTGCTCAGGGTCCGAGAGGCACAAGGCCTGCAATGCACGGTGGCGAAGCTCCATCTTTACAATTCTAGGGGCTGCCATCCGGAGCGAATCGTCGCTTTGTAACCGAACGCAGCTTCTTTTCTTTGTGGGGTGTATGCATGGCGATTTACGAACTCGATGGCGTTGCGCCGCAGCTGGCCGCGTCCAGCTGGGTGGCTGACAGTGCGCAGGTGATGGGCCGGGTGGCGCTGGGCGAGGACGCCAGCGTGTGGTTTGGCACGGTGGTGCGCGGCGACACCGAGAGCATCACCATCGGCGCGGGCTCCAACATCCAGGATGCCAGCGTGCTGCACGCCGACTTCGGCAAGCCGCTGGTGGTGGGCGAACGCGTCACCGTGGGCCACCAGGTGATGCTGCACGGCTGCACCATTGGCGACGAATCGCTCATCGGCATCGGTGCCGTCATCCTCAACGGCGCGAAGATCGGCAAGAACTGCCTCGTCGGTGCCGGTGCGCTGGTGACCGAGGGCAAGGAGTTTCCCGACGGCTCCATGATCATCGGCAGCCCCGCCAAGGTGGTGCGCCAGCTCACGCCCGAGCAGATGGAGGGCCTGCGCATGAGCGCGCTGCACTACATCGAGAACGCGCGGCGCTTCAAGAGCGGCCTGCGTAAGATTGGCTGAACCTTTTTCTGGAATTCCCTGCGTGTCTGAACTTCACAAGTTTCTTTTCGATGGCATGCCCGTGCGCGGCATGCTGGTGCGCCTGACCGATGCCTGGACCGACATCCTCCAGCGCCGTGCGGGCAACACCGCCACGGGCGCCTACCCGGCCCCGGTACGCGCCTTGCTGGGCGAGATGGCGGCGGCGGCCGTGCTCATGCAGTCCAACATCAAATTCAACGGCGCGCTGGTGCTGCAGGTGTTTGGCGACGGCCCGGTCAAGCTGGCGGTGGCCGAGGTGCAGTCCGACCTGGCGCTGCGCGCCACGGCCACGGTCAACGGTGAGGTGCCGGAAGATGCGCGCCTGAGCCAGATGCTCAACGTGGGCGGCGGTGGGCGCTGCGCCATCACGCTCGACCCCAAGGACCGCCTGCCCGGCCAGCAGCCCTACCAGGGCGTGGTGCCGCTGCATGGCGACCATCACGAGAAGCTCGAACGCCTGTCCGACGTGCTGCAGCACTACATGCTGCAGTCCGAGCAGCTCGACACCGTGCTGGTGCTGGCTGCCGACGACCAGGTGGCCGCGGGCCTGCTGATCCAGCGCATGCCCCTCAAGGGCGAGGGCAACCTGGCCGGCACGCTGAGCCACAGCGAGAACGAAGACCAGATCGGCCGCAACGAGGACTACAACCGCATCGCCCACCTGGCTTCGAGCCTGACGCGCGAGGAACTGCTCACGCTGGATGTGGACACCATCCTGCGCCGCCTGTTCTGGGAGGAAAAGCTCGTGCGCTTCGAGCCCCACCAGGGCCCGAACGGCCCGCGCTTCGCCTGCACCTGCAGCCGCGAGCGCGTGGGCCGCATGCTGCAGAGCCTGGGCACGGCCGAGACCGAGAGCATCCTGGCCGAGCGGGATCACATCGAGGTGGGGTGTGAATACTGCGGCCAGCAGTACCGCTTCGATGCCGTGGATGCCGCGCAGCTCTTCACCGGGCCGGCGCAGCTTCCTCCGGGGACGAAGGCGGTGCATTAGGGCGTGCCCGCTGTCTGCTGCCTGCCGTTTTCCTGGCCCCAGTCTGTCTGACGATACTACGGCAGGTTTTCGCGAAAGATCACCTGGCTGCGCACCGTCTCGACACCGGACAGGGCGGCACGCCCATCGCGCAGATTGGCGAAGATCCGCACGCAACTGGTGATGGTGCTCAGCGGGTTCTGCGTGATCACCGCGTCCATGCTGCCGTCGATGAGCAGGGCCCGGGTATCGGGCGTCAGGCCGTGGCCGATGAACACCACCTTGTGCTGCAGCCCGCATTCGTGCAGTGCGCGTGCGATGCCATCCGATGCGCTGCCAATGTTGTAGATGCCCGCCAGGTCCGGGTGGCGTTTGAGCAGTGCATGGGTCTGGCGGTAATTCTTCTCGGCGTCGTCCTGTCCTTCGCGCAGGCCGACCACCGTGAGCTGCGGGAACAGTTCTTCGAGCACGGACAGGAAGCCGGCCTCGCGCTCCTGGTGGGCGGCATAGCGCAGGCTGCCGGCCACCAGGGCCACCTTGGCATTGCGCGCGCCGATGAAGCGGCCAATCAGGTAGCCCGCCGTGCGGCCTGCGGCCCGGTTGTCCAGGCCGACATAGCCCACGCGCGGCGAGTCGCCCAGGTCGGAAATCATGGTGACCACGGGAACGCCGCGTTTTGCCAGGGTCACGACCGCCTCGCGCACCAGAGGGTGTTCCAGCGCCATCATCACCAGCCCATCGTAGCGCTTGCCGTGGCGCAGCAGCGCCTCTGCGAGCGCCTCGGGGCTGAAGCTGTCCACGGTCTCGGCGCGGCACTTCACGTGGAAGGGAGCCCAGTGCTCCTGTGAGTAGCCGACCATGTCGCCCAGCATGGTGAGAAAGTGGCTGCTGGTGCGCGGCAGCAGGAACATCACGCGCAGGGGTGTGGGTGCCGGGGTGGTGAAGCGGTTGTCTTCTGGCAGGTAGCCCAACTCGTCGGCGGCTTTGATCACCCGCTGTGCCGTGCTCTGGCGCACGCCGCCGCGCCGGTGGAGGACCCGGTCCACGGTGGCGGTGGAGACGCCTGCCAGCGTCGCCACGTCCACCATGCCGGCGGCCGCGCGGCTCACAAGGAACCTCTCAATCGATCAAAAAACATCATTTCCTCCGGGTTGGCGCATGTGGTGCGGGAGGCTAGCGCAAGTCCCTGCCGCAGACCAGAGGCCCGCGATGCGCTGTGCGCCAGGCGCAA
>Ga0208516_100158_pt1 | contig 39236 bp, 37 predicted proteins | sample LakWasM117_HOW13_2_FD_183931 | JGI IMG/M metagenome (GOLD analysis project Ga0208516, IMG submission 183931) | Freshwater sediment methanotrophic microbial communities from Lake Washington under simulated oxygen tension - Sediment Metagenome... | ecosystem: Environmental > Aquatic > Freshwater >...
GCCACATCACCCAGGGCCTGCTGCAGCGTCAGGAAAGCCTGCCGAGCTGGGAAGAGCGGCATGCCCGCCCCATCGAGCGGCTGAACCACCTGCTCACCACCGTCAGCACGCAAGCCCCCGACCTGGCCCCCGTCTCGGTGGCGCTGCGCGAGCTGCGCCACCTGGCCTGACCCGGATACGCCACCAGGGTGACTTGCGGAGTCAGGCGGGCTTGCGCCCGCCGGGCACCACCACCAGCGCGATGCCCCCCAGGATCGCGGCCGAGGCCAGCACCAGCCGCAGGCCCCAGGCCTCGCCCAGAAACGCCACCGCGCCCAGGGCGGCGATCACCGGCACGCTCAGCTGCACAGTGGCCGCCGTGCCCGCCCGCAGCCCCGGCAAGGCCGCGTACCACAGCACGTAGCCGATCCCCGAGGTCAGCGCGCCCGAAGCGACCGCATACCCCAGGCCCGCCCTGTCCACCGACAGCTGCGCCAGCAGCGCCACGCCCAGCGCCATCGGAACCGCGCGCAGAAAGTTGCCCGCCGTGACCCCCAGCGGGTCGCCCACGCCCTTGCCGCGCAGCGAATACACGCCCCAGGCCACGCCAGCACCGAGCATCAGCACCGCCCCACCCAACGGCGGCGCCGACAGGCCGGGCAGCAGCAGGCCGACCAACCCGCCCAGGGCCAGCACCAGGCCAGCCCATTGCCGTGCCTGAAAACGCTCGCCCCGCCACAGGCCCGCGCCGATCATGGTGGCCTGCACGGCCCCGAACAGCAGCAAGGCGCCCACGGCGGCCGGCAGGCTCACATAGGCAAAAGAGAAAGCCGCCGCATAGGCAAACAGCATCAGGGCCGACCACCAGTTGCCGCCCGGCCCCTGCCCCGGCGGCGCATGGCGCAGCCGCACCACCAGCCACAGCATCAAGGCCCCGGCCACCAGGCGCACCAGGGTGAAACTGGCCGCGTCGATGTCCGTGCGCAAGAGCGCCTGGCGGCACAGCAGAGAGTTGGCGGCAAAGGCCAGCATGGCCAACAGCGTCAGCACCACGGTACGCATGGATGGCATGTCGACCTCCCGCAAGGCCCATGGGGGCCGCGAAACCCATTCTAGGACGCACGGCCCTACACTGCGCGGTATGAAAACCGCGCAGATCGAACCCTTCTTCGCCACCCTCAAGGCCGCCAACCCACAGCCCAACACCGAGCTGGAATACACCAGCGTGTTCGAGCTGCTGGCCGCCGTGCTGCTCTCGGCCCAGGCCACCGACGTAGGCGTGAACAAGGCCACGCGCAGGCTGTTCCCGGTGGCGAACACGCCGCAGGCCATGCTGGACCTCGGCCTCGAAGGCCTGGAGGGCTACATCAAGACCATCGGCCTGTACCGCAGCAAGGCGCGGCACCTGATGGAAACCTGCCGCATCCTCGTGCAGCAGCACGGCGGCACGGTGCCGCGCACGCGCGAGGCGCTCGAAGCCCTGCCCGGCGTGGGCCGCAAGACGGCCAACGTGGTGCTCAACGTGGCCTTCGGCCAGCCCACCATGGCGGTGGACACGCACATCTTCCGCGTCAGCAACCGCACGGGCCTGGCGCCCGGCAAGAACCCGCTGGCGGTGGAGCTGCAGCTCATGAAGCGCGTACCCCATGAGTACGCCGTGGATTCGCACCACTGGCTCATCCTGCTGGGCCGCTACGTGTGCCAGGCACGCAAACCACGCTGCTGGGAATGCGCCGTAGCGCCGTACTGCGACTTCCAGCCCAAGACCACCGCACCCCGATAATGCTATATATTTGATAGCTAGTGGCGCTTGATGGATATGGTACAAATTCATCTTTTACAATAATCTGGCGTACAGCCACCCACGGTATGGGCCGGCGGCCATGGCTATACTGAATCGCCCCGCTCCCGCACAGCGCCACCACCCGCCCGATGACCCAGCTTGACCCCCGCTCCCTGATCGCCATGGCGGGCCTCATGGCAGCCCTGATGGCCCTGGTGCTGCTGCTGATGCGGCGCTACTACCCGCCCAGCATCCTGGGCGTGGGCGCCTGGGCCAGCGCCCCGCTGCTGTGGCTGGTGGCTTCGGCGCTGTTCAGCACCCGGGGCGCGCTGCCCGACCTGCTGACCCTGGTGCTGGCCAACGAGTTGCTGTTCCTGGGCTCCACCGTTTACTACATCGGCTGCCGGCGCTTTCTTGGCCACGCAGATGGCTGGCGCTTCTGGGGAACGGTGGTGGCGGTGACCACGCTGGCATTCACCTGGCTCACCTACGTGCAGCCCCACTACGCGGCGCGCCTGGTGCTGTTCACCGTGATGATGATCGGCATCTATGTCGCCAACCTGCGCTTCCTGCTGCGCCATGGCGGCAACCGTTTTCCGGTGCGGCTGGTGGAGGCGGTGATCGCACTGCACATCGTGGCCCTGGCGCTGCGGCTGCTCTCCGCGCTCACCGGCAAGGCTGGCACCGACCTGATGGAGCCCTCGCTCTACCAGACGCTCCACGTTGGCGCCTATGCGCTGACCGTGCTGCTGCTGTCCATCGGCGCGGTACTCATGGCCACCGACCGCCTGGCCACCGAACTGGAACATCTGGCCACACACGACTCGCTCACCCGCACGCTCAACCGCCGCGCGCTGCTGGAACGCTGCGAGGACGAACTGGTGCGCTGCCAGCGCACGGGCAGGGGCCCGGCCCTCATGATGCTGGACCTGGACCATTTCAAGGCGGTGAACGACACCTACGGCCACCAGCATGGCGATGCCGTGCTGGTGCATTTCGTCGAACGCGCCCAGGCCGTGCTGCGCCGTGGCGACCGGCTGGGCCGCTATGGCGGTGAGGAGTTTCTGGTGCTGCTGCCCGAAGCCGACGCCTACGCCGCGCGCGGCGTGGCCCAGCGCATCCACGCCGCCGTGGCCACAGGCCACGCGCTGGACTGCCAGCTCAGCATCGGCCTGACCACCTGGCAAAGCCCGGACGACACGCTGGACGCCATGCTGGCGCGCGCCGACAAGGCGCTGTACCAAGCCAAGGAACAGGGCCGCAACCAGACCTGCGTGGTCTGACCGCGGCACACCGCGCATCGGCCTTTGGGCAGGCTCCCGGGCCCCTTGCCAAACAATACTGTATACATGTACAGTTTCATTGTGCGGCACACGCACGCCCCATCCCACACAGGAGCGACCCCATGCTTGACCACATGACCTTCCGCGTCACCGACATCCAACGTGCCAAGGCGTTTTACAGCGCGGCCCTCGCGCCCCTGGGCTACAGCGTTTGCCTCGAAGGCAACTACGGCATGAACATCCTCGGGTTCGCCTACCCCGACCCTGCGGAGCCCGACGGCAAGAAGGCCGACGTGTGGTTCATCGACGGCCCCTCCTCCTACGGCGGCCCGCCAGCCACCACGGGCTGCCACCTGGCCTGGAAGGCCCAGACCCGCGCCCTGGTGGACGCCTTTTACGCCGCCGCCATCGCCGCTGGCGGCAAGGACAACGGCGCCCCCGGCCTGCGCCCCGAGTACCACCCGCACTACTACGGCGCCTTCGTCATCGACCCCGAGGGCAACAACATCGAGGCGGTGTGTCATTTGGCGGACTAGGCGAGGCGCATGCATCGGCGGCAATGGGCGGGGAAGTTTTGATTCAGATTGGCCTGCAGCGCCCGCTCTGCAGCACTTTTATCAATCCAATTTAGACAGTAAGCGCCAGATATGGCCTACGACTCGGTACAGCATAAATCACGTTAGGGATTCAAATGAAACTAATTAAATGCACCTCAACAAAAGGTGAGGATGGAGAAAACAACTACACCAATGTAGTGGAAATGATTTCCGATGACCTAAACAAACTCAAATCGAAAGCAAATGTTTTGTGCCAAAACATGGAGATTGAATCGGCACCTTGGTGCAGTAGATACCCGATCATGGGCAAGACGGAAATTAAGTCAAATCATGAACTGCTCATGGAGCCGGGTAACGGAATCGGTTTTATCATCAAGAAGTAAATGAATTTCTAACTCGGCCAGTTAGATATTTTGCGGTTCTGCGAGACAATCCAACAAAACAACAGGGGGACGGAGATGGAGAATCAATCGCCCGAGCTTGCGACGGCTCTTGAAGAGGTTCGAGCTTCTATTCACGAGACTCAGACTTCTATGGCAACCGTGAAACAACAGATTGCAGAGGTTGACGACATTCGCACCGCTGCGATTGAACTGGCTAACTCCCTCCAGGCCAAACTTGGGGAGGCGCAAGCAGCCGCCACGGCCGCCATAGCAGCGCGCACTCAAGTTACCGACGAACAAGCCGTTGTCGCAACTAAGTCCGCCCACATCCAGGGTGCACAAGAACATGCAGACAAGGTCCGAGCTGATCTTGATCGCGCACAGACTTCTGCTACGCAATTCGTTACAGAAGCCGAGGGCCACAAGAACAGAGCCCAAGCTGCTGTTGATGCAGCCTCAGAGCTTCTTGCCGAGATTCGCGGGCACAAGGCCGCCGCTCAGGCCGAAGCGGAAGGAATTTCGGCTCTGCACGAAACAGCGAAAACCGCTTCGTCAGTGACGAAGAGTCTCGCGGCTCGGTCAGAGAACATTGAGAAAAAGCTTGCCGAATACGAAACGGCTCTTGCCAAACTTCAAAAGCATTCGGAAGAACAACTACAGACCATCGTCAGCTTGTTGCCCGGTGCAACGGCTGCAGGCCTTGCGCATGCTTTTGATGATCGAAGAAAGACTTTTCTAACCCCAGCTACGCGGTGGCAATGGCTCTTTGTAGGATCCGTTGTTTGCCTTATCGTCCTTGCCATTACCGGCCTGTACAACGTATACAAGGACAATGTCATCCTCGGATGGAATGACTTGGCTAGGTTGTGGATCGCCCGTCTCCCAATCGCCGGGGCGCTGATTTGGCTGGCGCTCCACGCTAGCCGCGAGGCAGCGTTGGCAAAACGGCTGGAGGAAGACTATGGGTATAAAGCGGCAATTGCTGCCTCCTTCCTGGGTTTCCAACAACAAATGGCAAAGATTGGGGAAGACGCTTCCGAGGGCTCGCCTCTTTCGCAACTTTGCCAAGATACCCTCGCAACGATTGGCAGTCCCCCCGGACGAATTTACGACAAGCACCGGCTGATCGTGACACCATCCAGCGAAATCGCCGAGGCCGCCGCGAAGGCGGGAGGCGAAGGAAAAGCCGTCTGACGTTCTCTCATGTCAAACGTTCAGCGACTGCTTTTTCGTTTGACCGAAGACCACTCCTAGCCAATAGCCGCTCCACATACAACGCCAGTTCACGCCAACGCTGCCCTGTTCTCTCTCGTGCAGGTTAACAGCAAAATCTCCCTGCAGCGCCCGCCCTACAAGCGCAAGAAGCTATTGATTCAATAGCAGTTAACGCATTGCGTTTCTCCAACTGACAGCAACGCCATGTCAGTCCATCACGCTGCGGATTGCTCCGAAACCCCCGCCGCCTCAAAGCTCGCCATTTCCCGCAGGATGACGCAGGCCGACTGCAGCAGCGGCCAGGCCAGGGCGGCGCCGGAGCCTTCGCCCAGGCGCAGGCCCAGGTCCAGCAGCGGCTCGGCCTGCATTTGCGCGAGCATGAGCTGGTGGCCGCGCTCGCCCGAGCGGTGGGCGAACACGCAGCGTTGCAGTACCAGGGGCTGCAGGCGGCTGGCGACCAGCACGGCGGCGCTGGTGATGAAGCCATCGACCAGGATCACGCGGCGCTCGGCGGCGGCCTGCAGCACGGCGCCGACCATGGTGGCCACCTCGTAGCCGCCCAGGGCGGCCAGGGCTTCGAGCGGCGTGGTGGCGGCGGCGTTGGCCTCCAGCGCCTGCTGCAGCACGGCGCGCTTGCGCTCGATGCCGGCCGCGTCCAGCCCGGTGCCCGCGCCGGTGCACTCGGCGATGGGCAGGCCGCACAGGCGCGCCAGCAGGAGTGACGCCACCGAGGTGTTGCCGATGCCCATTTCGCCCAGCAGGAGCACGTTGCCCGGCAGCTCACGCACCAGCGCCATGCCGTGGTTGATGGCCTGGGCGCACTGTTCGGCGCTCATGGCCGGGCCGCTGCTGGCGTCTTGCGTGCCGGGCGCCACCTTGCGCAGCAGCAGGCGCGGCTGGCCGGGTGCGGCTTCGCGCGGGGCGATGTCGCGCGCCACGCCGCAGTCGACCACGGTGAGTGCCAGGCCGTGCTGGCGCGCCAGCACGCTGACGGCGGCGCCGCCGGCGAGGAAGTTCTCCACCATCTGCCAGGTCACGTCGCTCGGGAAGGCCGAGACACCGCGCGCGGCCAGGCCGTGGTCGCCGGCGAAGACGACCATCTGGGGCTGCTCCAGCGCCGGGGTTTGCGTGCCCAGAATCTGCCCCAGCGTGAGCGCGAGGTTTTCCAGGCACCCGAGCGAGCCCAGCGGCTTGGTTTTGTTGTTCAGCTTGTGCTGCAGGGCCTGGGTAAGCTGCGGATCGGCGAGGTCGGCAAGGGTGGGCAGGGAGGCGTTCATGGCGTTTTCAACTTTCAGCAAGGGTTCGGCGCGGCCCGCGTGCGCGGGCCTGCGCATTGGGTAGCCGCTGGGCTACGGGCAAGGGGTTGCAGCAGGCTTAGGCCTGGACGGTTTGGCGCGCACGCTGCGCCACGGCCTGGTCGCGCTGCAAATGGGCGATGAGCGGCTGCTGGTCGTCGCGCTGGCCCCACTGCTCGAAGTACACGAGGTCTTCCATGGGCAGGCGCGGCAGCCAGCCGGCGGTTTCCAGCTCGGGCTTGTCGTGGAAGTGGCTCACGTAACCCACGCACAGGTAGGCGATGGGGGTGATGCCCTTGGGGATGCCCAGCGCCTCTTGCAGGTCGGCCTGGTGGAAGATGCTGACCCAGCCCACGCCCAGCCCTTCGGCGCGCGCGGCCAGCCACAGGTTTTGCACGGCGCAGACGCTGCTGTACAGGTCCATGGTCTTCATGTGGGTGCGCCCCACCACCACCGGGCCGGTGCGCTCGCGGTCGCAGGTGATGCAGATGCCGATGGGCGACTCCACGATGCCTTCGAGCTTGAGCTTTTGGTACACCGCGCGCTTGTCGCCCTCGAACATGTCAGCCGCTTCGGCATGCGCCTTGGCGAAGGCGTCGTGCACCCGGCGCTTGGTCTCGGGCGACTGCACCACCAGGAAGTTCCAGGGCTGCATGAAGCCCACCGAGGGCGCGTAGTGCGCCGCCGTCAGGATGCGGCTGAGCACCTCGTCGGGCACCGGCGTGGGCAGAAACTGCCCGCGCACGTCGCGGCGAGAAAAAATGGTGTGGTAAATGGCGTCGCGGGCCTCTTGTGTGAAGGCGTGAACGCTTTGCGTGGCTTGCGCCTGCGCAGTATTCATGGCAGTCCCCTGTGCGTGAATAGTGGCAGCGCTGCCCGGCCTTGCAGCGCCAAGAAATGCTCAGGCCGGTCTTCTGGCTTGGAGTCGTCTGCCTTCACACACCTTCCCGGCTGGGCAGCCAGTGGCATTTGCGCGGGGCATCGTCCTTACAGCGTTGGGCACGCGGCGGATTCGCACCGCCTTCCCGATTCTCCCTTTGCCATTGCGGCATCGGGCACCTGAGGGGCGCGATGATAGCAGCCGTGGGCTGCGTTCTTCTTACGCGATGAGGGCGTCCAGCACGCCCGGCTCCATGTGCTGTGCAATGCAGTCGGCCAGGCCATCGAACACGGCGTCGAGCGTGGGCGCGTGGGCGCCAAACAGGGCTTTCAGCACGGCAGGGTCTTCGAACAGGCCGTGCAGGTACACGCCCAGCACGTTGCCCGCCGGGTTCTGCCAGGCAATGCCCGGCATGACTTCGCGCGCCACGTCGCCCTTGGCGGCCATGGCCGGGTGCTGGGCGGTCTGGCCGTGGTGGATCTCATAGCCGCAGGCAGCCACGCCCGAGAGCGGCGCCCAGGCGCCCGCCAGCGGCCCGAAGGCCGCGCTGGTGCGCTGCACGGTCTTGGCGGGCTCGAACACGGTGACCAGCGGCAGCAGGCCCAGGCCGGGGGCGTTGCCGTCGATGCCCTCGGGGTCGATCAGCGCCTCGCCCAGCATCTGCAGGCCGCCGCACACGCCCAGCACGGTGCCGCCCCGGCCCGCATGCGCGGCGATGGACTGGTCCAGCCCCTGCGCGCGCAGCCAGGCCAGGTCGGCCGCCGTGGCTTTCGACCCGGGCAGCACGATCCAGTCGCTGGGCCGCAGCCCCGCCACGTCGGCCGGGCTGCGCACCCACTGCAGGCGCAGGCCGGGCACGTTCTTGAGCGGCTGGAATTCGTCGAGGTTGCTGATGCGCGGGTAGGCCACCACGGCCACCGTGGTGTGCACGGCGCCAGCCGTGGTGCTGCGGTCGTCGAACACACCGTCTTCCTCGGGCAGGCCGTGGTGCCACTGCATGGGAATGGTGGCCACGGTGGGCACGCCGGTGCGCTCCTGCAGGTGCTGCGGCGCGGGCGCGAGCAGGCTGGCGTCGCCCCGGAACTTGTTGAGCACGAAGCCGTGGATCAGCGCGCGCTCGTCCTCGGGCAGCAGTGCCCAGGTGCCGTAGAGGTGGGCGAAGGCGCCGCCCCGGTCGATGTCGGTCACCAGCAGGCAGCGCGCATTGGCATGGCGCGCCACGCGCATGTTCACGATGTCGCTGGCGTGCAGGTTGGTCTCGGCGGGCGAGCCCGCGCCCTCGATCACCACCACGTCGTTCTCGGCGCGCAACTGGTCGAGCGCGGCGGCGATCTGTGGCCACACCACGGTGCTGCGGCCGCGCCAGGGCAGCGCCGTGAGCGGCTCGCTCACCTGGCCCAGCAGCACGACCTGGCTGTGCGTGTCGGCCTCGGGCTTGAGCAGCAGCGGGTTCATGCGCACGCCGGGCACGGCGCGCGCAGCCAGGGCCTGGAAGTACTGCGCCGAGCCGATCTCGCCCCACGCGCCGTCGATGCCCTCGACCACGCGCGCGTTGTTGCTCATGTTCTGCGCCTTGAATGGCGCCACCTTGAGGCCCTGGCGCGCGTAATAACGGCACAGCGCGGTAGTGAGCCAGCTCTTGCCGGCACCGCTGGTGGTGCCCAGCACCATGACGCATGCCGCCGCCATCAGCCGTCCACCTCTGCCCAGCAATTGGGCGTCTCGTACAAGGTCACCTTGGTCAGCGACAGGTGGCGGCCGAAGCGGTCGTGGTACACATCCTTGAGGATGTCAAACGCGGCCTGGGCCAGGTTTTCCACCGTGGGCACGCGGTCGATAACCACGGTCTTGTGGCCCGGCATGCTGTCCAGAAAGGCACGCACGGCGGTGTCTTTTTCGTAGACGATGAAAGCGTGGTCCCACAGGTCCACCAAGTGTGCCTTGGCCAGCGTCTTGATGTCGCCAAAGTCCATGATCATGCCGTTGTCGGATTCGCCGTCCTTCTGCACCACATCGCCCGTGAGCGTGATGAGCAGGGTATAGCGGTGGCCGTGCAGGTTGCGGCACTGGCTGTTGTGGTCGGGAATGCGATGCCCGGCATCGAATTCCATTTTGCGGGTGATGGTCAGCATGGGTGGTGCCAGTTCTTTTCAAGGAATCTGCAGCAGCTTGTGGGTCTGCACCGACAGTTTCCACAGGGGATGGGCTTTGCAGTAGTCAATGGCCAGGCGCAGGTTGGTGGCCTGCAGCGGCCCGTCCATGGCCTGCACGAAATGGTGCTCGAAGTCCAGCGCGGCATATGCGTCCAGGGGCTGCCCGGGCTGCGGGATCACCACCTTGATTTCATGGCCTTGGCGCACCACCAGTTCCGAGCCCATTTTGGGGCTGACGCAGACCCAGTCCACGCCAGCGGGCACGGGGAGCGTGCCATTGGTTTCAATCGCCACCGTGAAACCGGCGGCGTGCAGGGCGTCGATCAGCGGGGCATCGAGTTGCAGCAGCGGCTCGCCGCCGGTGCAGACCACGTATTTCTGCGCGGGGTAGCCGGCGGGCCACAGAGCGTTGATGCGTGCGGCCAGGCTGGCGGCGTCGGCAAACTTGCCACCACCCTCGCCGTCGGTGCCGACAAAATCGGTGTCGCAGAACTGGCACACCGCACTGGCGCGGCCCTCTTCCACCCCGCTCCAGAGGTTGCACCCGGAAAATCGGCAGAACACCGCCGGGCGCCCGGCATGGTGGCCTTCGCCTTGCAGGGTATAAAAAATTTCCTTGACGCTATAGGTCATGGGGGCGTCTCACACATCAACACGGGGGTGCGTATTGTCACCGCCCGCCGCCCGCAAGGCCTCCTGGGCCTGGGGCGCCAGAACGCCCAGCCGGTACCAGCCGGGCAGGCCGAAGGACGTGGCATCGCGCAGTTTGATGCCCACCGCACGCAATGCGGCCAGATCGAGCGCCCGGGGCGGCCGGGCGCAGAAAAAATTGGCGTCGCTGGGCTGGCAAACCCAGCCCTGGGACTGCAGCAAGGCCCATTGGCGTGCCTTCCACTGGCGCAGCAGCACCAGGCTGTCGCTGAGCCACTGCTGTGTTGCGGGCTGTGTCCAGGCCCGCAGCATGGCTTCGCCATGGGCGCCCACCACCCAGGACGGGGCCATGGCATCGAGCCGGGCCACATCGTCCTCACGGTCCCGGGGTGCGATGGCGTAGGCGGCGCGCACGCCCGTCAAGCCCAGGGCCTTGTTGGGCGTCCACATTTGCCAGACCGCATCCAGAGGCCCCGGCGCAGGGCCTTCGAGCCGCAGCGGGTGGTAGGCGCAGTCGAGCACGCACAGCGTGTTCGCCGGCACGCCCGCCTGCAGCCAGCCTGCCAGCGCTGCGTCGCTGCGGCCCAGCGGGCTGGAGGGCTCGCAGGCCCATTGCAGCGCCGCCCCGGCCTGGGGTGCATGTTGTACCTCCAGGCCCCAAGCACGGGCAGCCTGGGCGTAGTCGCCGTAGCCGTGCGCGGGCACGGCCACGGTGCGGGCGCCGCGCCGCATGGCCAGCGCCGTGATGCGGTAAATGAACTCGCTGGCACTGCCGGCCAGCACGATGCGCGTGGCCTGCACGCCGTGGAAGGCGGCCAGCTGCGCGCGCAGCGCGGTGTAGGCCGGGTCGGGGTAGCGCGTGGCGTCGGCCTGGCGCACGGCCTCCTGCGCCAGGGGGCAGGGTCCGCAGGCGTTGCTGTTGGTGGAGAAGTCGTACGGCGCGGCGCCCTGGCCATCGGTGCCGCCGTGGACCGCCCGCAGATCAGCCACGGAAGGCCCCCTCCAGGGCGATCAGCGCCACCGCCATGGCCGCGCAGAGCGCGATGCCCCGGGCGCCCCGGGCCACGAGCCGGCGTGCGCGCCAGGTGTCCAGCGCCGACGGCGCCCGCCCTTGCGCATGCAGCTGGTACACGCCGGGCTTGGTGAGCCGCACGTCCAGCACCAGCGCGATGGCCGCCATGGGCCAGCCGCTGTTGGGCGACGGGGTCTGGCGTGCCTCGCGCAGCAGCGCGCGCAGCCGCACGCCCCCGCCCGCCAGCGCCAGCAGCAGCGCGGTGATGCGCGCGGGCAGCCAGGAGAGCACGTCGTCCGCGCATGCCGCCCATTTGCCGGCCCATTCCCAGTAGCGGCCCTCGCGCATGCCGCGGTAGCCCCACATGGCATCGGCGGTGTTGGCCAGGCGGTAGAGCGCGGCGCCGGGCAGGCCGGCCACGGCGAACCAGAACAGCGGCGCGACCACCGAGTCGTTGAAGTTCTCGGCCAGCGATTCGATGGCGCTCTGGCGCACCTCCTCGGCGCTGAGCTGCGTGACGTCGCGGCTCACCAGCCAGGCCAGGCGCGCGCGCCCGGCGTCGAGCGAGCGCGCCAGGGCCTCCTCGACCGCGCGCACCTCGCGCAGCAGCAGCGTGAGCGCGAACAGCGGCTTGAGCAGCAGCCCGAGCAACAGCGCCGCCAGCGCGAAGCGCAGCACGCCGACCACGGCGGAAGCGCCCTCCAGGCCCAGGCCCGGGACATCCACGACCACGGAACACACCTCGGTCGGCGCGCCCCAAACATAGAGCGCCGCCCCCTGGAGCGCAGCAGACGCTATTAAAACAATAGCTGCTAGCGCGCACCACGCAATCGCTGCAAGCCAAAAATGCTTGAAATTCGGCCCCGTAGGCTCGGCCGGTGCGATGCGCTTGCCCAGGGCGTCCAGCGCCCGGCCCATCCACACCACCGGGTGCCAGCGCACGGGCGGCTCGCCCCACAGCCGGTCCACGGCCAGCGCCACCAGCCCGGCCAGCGCCAGGCAGGCCATGCCCTCCCAGGGGCGGGCGACGAGCGGGTGCAACCAGTGCCAATGCATGGGGTCAGCTTAGCAGCGCCTCAGAGGCCGGGCGTTTTTCGGCGGGCAGATCAGTCTTCGATACCGCGCTGCGCGGGAATGCCGGCCTGGAAGGCGTGCTTGACGAGCTTCATCTCGGTCACCGTGTCGGCGATGGCGACGATTTCCTCGGGGCAGCGGCGGCCCGTGAGGCACACGTGCACGTCCTTGGGGCGCGCGGCCAGCGTGTCCAGCACGTCCTGCAGCGGCAGCCAGCCGTAGATGAGCGGGTAGGTGATCTCGTCGAGCACCACGAGAAAGCGCTCGCCGCCCAGGATGTCGGCACGCGCCTTGGCCCAGCCGTCGCGCGCCAGCTGCGCGGAATGTTCCAGGTCCTTGCTCTTCCAGGAGAAGCCGTCGCCCAGGCCTTCGATGGGCAGGCCGATCTGTTCGAACATGCGGTGCTCGCCAAAGCGCGCGCTGGGCACCTTCATGAACTGGTAAATCTTCACGGCCTTGCCCCGGCCGTGCGCGCGCAGCGCCAGGCCGAAGGCCGCCGTGCTCTTGCCCTTGCCGTCGCCGGTGTTCACGATGACGAGGCCCCGGCGCTCGCCCTCGGCCTTCTCATAGCGTTTTTCGGTGGGTGGGGTTTCGATCTGCATGGTGTGTTCTCTCGGAAGGGTGGTGGATCACAGCCCGGCAAAGCGGGGCTGCGCGGAAAGGGAAGAAGGCCGGCGCACCTGCCAGGCAGCCCCGGCCAGCGCCACCAGGGCCATGGCCAGCAGGGCCACGATGTCGGCCATGCGCTGCACGGGCGTGGGCGCCTCGGCGGCGGGGTCGGGCTGGCGCTGCAGCAGCACGCCCAGCGTGGGCGCGGCGGGTGCGGTGGACTGCACTGCGGCCTGGGGGGACGGCGATGGCGCTCGTGGCGACTGCGGCGTGGCCACGGCCAGGCCGGTGGGTGCGGGCGCGGCGCCCTGCGCGGCCTGCTCCACCCAGCGGCGCACGCTGGGCAGCTCGGCCGCCAGCGGCGCGGCGCGTGTGAGTTCCTGGTACAGCTGCGCGAGCTGCTGCTGCGTGCCGGCGTCGGCCTGCCAGTAGCCCTGGCGCTGTGCCTGCACCAGGCGTTCGAGCGACTGGGCGTAGGCCTGCGGGTGTTCCTTCAACCACTCGGGCAGTCCCAGCTGGTGCTTGTCGCGCACCAGCACGTCGAAGAAGCTTTGCCAGTGGTCGCTGCGCACCGTGTCGGGCGCCACGGCCTGCCAGCCCCAGGCAAACTGCACGGCCTTGAGCACCTGCAGCGTGCCCGCATAGCCCTCGGCCTTCTGCGCCTGCAGCCAGCCAGGGTGCAGGTAGCGCGACTGCATCTCCAGCGCAATGGCGCGCTGCGCGGTCTCGGTGGTGGGCTCGCCCACGTCCTGCAGCTGGGCCACATGCAGCTCCAGCCCTTGCGGCCTACCCGCCACGCGCGCGGCAGCCGACAGGCCGCCGAGGTACTGGAACGGGTCGTCCGAGCTGACCATGGCGTACAGGTGCGAGCTGCGCGAGAGGATGGCCGCATCAGTGCGCCGCAGGTGGGCGCCCAGCGCCTGCGCCGCCGTGCCGCCCGCCACGCCGGCCACGGGCTCGCCACCCAGGTAGGGCTGGCCCATGCGTTCGAGGAACATCTGCCCCAGGCGCGCATCGTTGGTTTGCAGGCCGTCGCTCTGCACCGCGTCCGACAGGCCGGTGCCGTAGTCGCCCACCGCATTGCCGAACGAGCGTACGCGCGCCAGTTGTTCGGCCTGTGCGCGGGGTACACCCTGCTTGCGCAGCTCCTGGCCAATCTGCTCGGTGTTGCGCGCAATCACGTTGCCGGGCTCGGCCTTGGCGGCCTGGGCCACGGCGCGGTCCAGCAGGGCCATGAGTGCGGGGAACTGATCGCGGTACGAGCCGGTGATGCTCATGAGCACGTCCACGCGCGGGCGCTTGAGCTCATCGGCCGCGATGGTCTCCACGCGCACCGGGCGGCCCGCGTCGTCCCACACCGGGCGCATGCCCAGCGCCACGAGGGCCTGCGCTTCCATGATGCCCTGGTGGCGCAGGGTTTCGCCCGCCCACAGCGACAGCGCCATGCGCTGCGGCGCCTGGCCGCCATGGCGCGCCTGGTAGTCCTTGAACCAGTCGTTGAACAGCGTCTGCGCCACGGCATAGGCCTGGCGCGTGGGCAGGCGGCTGGGGTCCAGCCCCGTGAGGTTGCGGCCCGTGGGCAGGCTGTCAGGGTTGCGGATGGGGTCGCCGCCGTAGGCCGCCGGGAGGTAGCGGCCCTCCAGCCCCGCGAGCAAGCCGGGCATCTCGCCTTCGGTGGCGAGCAAGCGCTCCAATTCCTGCGCGCGCTGGGCGAGCAGCAGCAGCGCGGGCGTGGCTATGGGTTGGCGCGCGGCGCGGTTGGGCACATGGTCTTCGGCGCGCACCACATCGGAGGCGGCCTGCGCGGGCAGCGCGGGGCGCAAGTCCAGTTTGCTGGCGGCCTCGGCGTCCTGCAAGGCCAGCTCCAACCAGCGCGCGGGGCGCGCGGTCCGCACCGCGTCGTGCTGGATGAGGAAGGCTTCGTCGATGTCCTCACCCAGCGCCTCGATCAGCGGCTTGCGCAGCGCCTGCAGGATGGTCTCGCGCCGCTGCTCGGGCGCGGGCACGCGGCCGAACACGGCCAGGCCCTTGGGCTGCGAGCTTTGCGCGAGCTGGTCCAGGTAGGGGTGCAGGAGTTCAAGGAAGCCGCTGAAGTCGGCCGCGATGCGCTCGGCGCTCCAGCCCAGATCGCGGTGCAGCTGGTGCTCCACGAACTGCGCCACCAGTTGCTTTTCGAGCGCGCGGCGCGTGGGGCCCTCGTCCACCGTCTCCCACTCGTGCATCACCTCGTGCATGTGGGCCATGCGCGCCTCGAAGCCCGCCGGGGCGAACACGGGCGTGCGGTGGCTCACCAGCACGGCGCGGCCCCGGCGCTTGGCCGTGAGGGCCTCGCCCAGGTTGTCCACGATGTAGGGGTAGACCACGGGCAGGTCGCCCAGCGGCAGCAGCGCGTCGTCGTACACATCCAGCGCACGCGCCTTGCCGCCGGCCCATTCCTGCGTGCCATGGGTGCCGAAGTGGATCAGCGCGTCGGCCTCCAATTGCGCCCACAGGTACACCGCCAGGTAATGGTGCGACAGCGGCGCCTTGGATTTGTGCATGAACGGGTTCTGGCCCAGGCGCAGCGTTTCCTCGCGCGGGGGCTGGGGCAGCACGGCCAGCTGGCCCACCTGCAGGCGCGGGATGGCGAACACCTTTTCGCCCTGCCAGTCGACCACGTAGCGGCTCTTTTCGGACGGCCCCCAGTGCGCGTTCATGCGCTCGCGCACGGCCTTCGGCAGCGTGGCCAGGTGCTGCGCGTAGCGTGCCAGCGGCAGCGCGGCGGCCTGGCCGCTGTGCAACAGCGCGCGCGGGTCGGCGCCGGGGTAGTAGGCGGCCAGCAGGGGCTTGAGGCCGTCGATCCAGCCCTGCTCGGGCACGCGCTGCGTGCGGTAGCCCGCCTGTGCCAGGCCGCCGGACACCTGCTCCAGGCTGCGCGGCACGTTGAGGAAGGAGGCGCCGAAGTTGGTGCCCCCCGGCGGGTAGTTGTAGACCATGGCCACCAGGCGCTTGTCGGCGGCGGGTTTCGTTTGCAGCGCGATCAGGCGCCGCGCCTTGGCGGCCACGGCCTGGGCCTGGCGCTCGATGAGGCGGTAGTCGCGCCCCTCGGCGCCGTGCGCCACGGTGAGGATTGGGTCGATGGCGCCGGCCGCCTCGGGCTGGGCCAGGTAGAACGGCACATCGGACAGCGACAGCCCCGTGTCGCTGGCCTCCCATGCGGCGGCATCGCCCGCGCGGTAGGGCTGCGTGCCCAGCAGCGGCACGCCCCAGCGCGCCAACAGCGGCTGCAGCGCGGCGGCCTGGGGCACAAGCTGGTGCAGCACCAGGGCGGAGGCGTGCAGGCGGCCCGGACCGGTGCCGCTGGCAGGGGGCAGCTCCAGCACCTCGGCCAGGGTCTGCGCCGTGAGCTGCTGGCCAAAGGCCGCGTAGGCGAACAGGCCCTGCTGCTGGAAGGCGCGCAGCCAGTCGTCGAGCCAGGCCGTGCTGCCATCGACAAAATGGTGGCGGTGCACCAGCACGGCCACGGCGGGCAGGCCGCGCAGCGTGCCCTGCCCTGCGCGCCATTGCTCCAGCGCCGCGGCGTTGGGCAGCAGGGCCGGGGCCTCCGGGTGGTACAGGCCACGCGCGGGCAGGATCTCGGGCGCGGGCAAGGTGGGCAGGGCCGTGCCCGCCACGGTGGCGCGCGCCAGGGCCATGGCGTGCCGCAGGTTGCGCGGGCCGCCCGCCTGCAGGTAGGCCACCATGCGCGCCGGGGCATCGAGCGCGGCCCCGTCGGCCGCCGGGGCGCCGGCCGGCACCCAGACCACGCGGCCGGGCGTGCGCGCGGCGCGGGCATCGAGCTGGGGGCCCGCCATGCGGCGCAGGCGTGCTTCGACGCTGGCGTGCGGCGCATCCACCCACACCAGCGCGGCGCCGGCCAGGGCGCGCTGTAGTTGCTGGGCCTGCGCCGCGTCGAGCACCGCCGGGCCGCCCAGCGGGTAGTCGATGTGCTCGAAGCCCAGGCCGGCTTCGGCCGCGAGGCGCTGCACCATGGCCGTGCGCGGGGCGGTGGTGATGTCCGAGGTGAGCCACAGCAGCCCCGGCGCGGCCTGCGCCCATGGGGCGGCCAGCGCCAGCAGGCACCACAGTGCCAGGGCCCGGGCGGTTCGGGTCATGGCGTGGGTTCGGCGGAGCCGCCGGCGCCGCTGCGCGCCGCGCCCGGCACGCCCCCCCCTTCGGGGATGTAGACGATGTTGCCGTCCTCGAGCTGGTAGGCCACGCCCGCGCGCACGCCCTGCCCCTGGGCGGCGCTGCCGGCGCCCTTGAAGCGCACCTCGCGCCCCTGCTCGCGCACGATGACTTCCATGTCCGGCTGGCCCGCGTTGCGGATGACGGTGACCTTGTCGTTGCCGCTGGCCTGCGTTTGCACCACCACGGCGGTCAGCAGGGCAACGACGAGCACGAGGAACACGTCCACCAGGTTGATGGCCGAGAGCATGGGATCGTCGTCCTCCTCGGCCAGGAGGCTCAGGTGGCGCGTCATTGCGCCACCCCGCGCTCCTTGCGCACGGCCAGCAGCTCGGCCAGCAGCCAGCGGCGGCGCACCGAGTACACCACCAGCCCCACCGACGCAGCCGCCAGCGCCAGCACCACGCCCGCGAAGGCGCCGCTGAACACCGCCAGCGCCTGCTGGCCGTTGCCGGCCGCCACGTTCTGCAGCGCCGGGCCGAGCGGAATCATGGTGGCGATCAGCCCCAGCATGGGCGAGAGGCGGCTGAGCAGGCGCACCGGCTCCACCTGGCGCACCAGTTGCAGCTCCAGCTCCTCGATCGAGAGCCCGGGCGCCACGCGCAGCGAGCGGTAGCGCGGGCTGCGCCAGCGCTGCCAGGCCTCCATCAGCGTCGCGCCGCCGGCCCACAGGGCGTACACAAAAGCCAGCCCCACGAGCACGAGCACGGGCAGCAGCAGCAATTGCGCAACCTGCGAAAAACCTGTTTCCAGAACCATGTTCATTCCCTTTCTTGGATGGCGTGCGGCACCAGCCGGGGCAATGCCAGCCACTGGCCCGCCACGCCATGGATGGCGATGCGCTCATCGAACACCTGCTCCAGCGCGCGGTGCGTGGCCGCATCCCGGGCCGCGCCGTGGTGGCGCAGGCGCCCCTGGGCGACGATGGCCACGTCGTCGGCCTGCAGCGCCATCGACAGTTCATGCAGCACGCTGACCACGGTGCGGCCATGCGCCACGAGTTCGCGCACCAGCAGCAGCCAGTCGGCCTGGTGCGGCGGGTCGAGGTTGGCCAGGGGCTCGTCCATCAGCAGCACGCCCGCCTGCACGGCCAGCGCGCGTGCCAGCAGCACGCGCTGGCGCTCGCCGCCCGAGAGCTGGCCGAGCGCGCGCGCGCGCCAGTCCCAGGCCTGGGTGGCGCGCAGGGCCTGCTCGACGGCGGCGTGGTCCTGCGCGCTGGCGGGCTGCATCCAGCCCTGGTGCGGCAAACGGCCGAGCATGGCCACGTCGTAGACCGTCAGGTCGTCGGCGGCGGCCTCGTTCTGCCCGAGCCAGGACAGTTGCAGCGCACGCTCGCGCCGGGGCCAGGCATGCAGCGCGCGCCCGTGCAGCAGCACCTGCCCGCCGCTGGCCGGCATGAGGCCCGCCAGCACCTTGAGCAGCGTGGACTTGCCCGCGCCGTTGGGGCCGACGATGCTGGTCCAGCGGCCCGCCGCGAGCGGCAGGGTCACGCCGTGCAGTATTTGGTGTTTTCCGATGCCAGCGCTGATGGAACAAGCGCTGACAGCTATGTTTTCAGGAGCACTCACAAGAGCCCCCCGGGCGCCGTGCGCCGGTGCATCAGCCACAGCAGGTAGCCGCCGCCGAGCACGGCGGTGAGCACGCCCACGGGCAGCTCCTGCGGCGCCATGAGGCCGCGCGCCAGCAGGTCGGCGCCGGCCAGCAGGGCCGCGCCCATGAAGCTGGCCAGCAGCATCAGGCGGCCATGGCGCACGCTGACGATGGCGCGCACCAGGTGCGGCGCGGCCAGGCCGACGAAGGCGATGAGCCCGGTCTGCGCCACCGCGGTGCCGGTGGCCAGCGCCAGCACCACCACCAGCGCGGCGCGCAGCGGCGCGAGCCGCAGGCCCAGGCTCAACGCGGTGGCCTCGCCCAGCGCCAGGCCGTCGAGCACGCGCGAAAGCAGCCAGGCGGCCGCCAGGCACAGCAGCCACACGGCCAGCATGAGCAGGCAGGCCGTCCAGCCCACGAAGCCCGTGGAGCCGAGCAGAAAGGCCTGCATGGCCTGCAGCGAGTCGGGCGACATCAGCAGCACCAGCGAGGTGAAGGCGCCCAGCACCACGCCCACCACCACGCCGGCCAGCAGCAGGCGCAGCGTGTGCTGCACGCCGCGCGCCAGCGCCAGCGTGAGCAGCACGGCCAGCACCGCGCCGAGGAAAGCCGCGCCGGTCAGGCCCAGGCGCACCAGCCAGTGGCTGGAGTACACCGACACGGCCATGGCCGCGCGCGCGCCCCCCACCATGCCCGCGCCGCCGCCCATGAGCGCCAGCACGGTGGCCACGCCGAGCGAGGCGCCCGAGGCGCTGCCCAGCAGGTAGGGGTCGGCCAGCGGGTTGCGGAACAGCCCCTGCGCCATGGCACCGGCCAGGCCGAGCAGCGCGCCCGCGGCCCAGGCGCCGATGGTGCGCGGCAGGCGGATGTCCCAGACGATCTGCAGCGCCATGGCGTGCGCCGCCGGGTCGGCCTGTGCATCGAACAGCGCGGGCCAGAGGTTCTCCAGCCCCATGCTGCCGACACCCGTGCCGAGCGCCACCAGCACCAGGCCCGTCAGCGCCAAGACGCCGGCCAGCCAGTAGCCCCGCACGGCATGGTGCAAGGCCGGCAGGGACGGCGTAGCGCTCACGGGCGCGCCCCCTTGCCGGTGGGTGCGCCGGCGGTCTTTTCGGCCAGACAGGCGGCCATGAGGCGCGCGGCCTCGGCCATGCGCGGGCCGGGGCGGATCAGCACGTCGGACTCCTCGGGCGAGAACACGCACAGGCGCTGCTCGCGCACCGCGCGCATGGTGTTCCAGCCGGGGCGTGCCGCCAGGCCCTCGGCGCTGCGCGCGCCGACCATGATGATGTCGGGGTTGGCACGCACCACGAATTCGGGGTTGAGCTTGGGGAACGGCCCCAGCGTGTCCGGCAGGATGTTGCGCGCGCCCAGGCGCGCCAGCGTCTCGCCGATGAAGGAGCCCGGCCCGGCGCCGTAGGGGCCGGGGTTGACCTCGAAGTACACGCGCGCGCCGCGCGCCGAAGCGGGCAGCGCCTGCACGGCGGCCTGCACGCCGGCGTCGGTAGCGCGCCAGACGCGCTGCGCGTCAGGCACGCCCAGCAACTGGCCCATCTTGCCGAGCACGCGCTGCATGTCGGCATGCGTCTTGGGTTCGAGCGCCACCACGGGCACGCCCAAGGCTTCGAGCCGCGCCGCCGCGCGCGAGGAGGTGGCCATCACCACCACGTCGGGCCGCAGCGCGACGATGGCCTCGATGTTCGGGTCCAGCCCGCCGCCCACCTGCGGCAGCTTGCGCACGCTCTCGGGCCAGTTGGTGTAGCGGTCCACGCCCACGAGGCGCTGGCACTGGTCGAGCGCGCACACGGTTTCGGCCAGCGAGGGCAGCAGGCTCACGATGCGCTGCGGCACGCGCGCGAGCTGGACGGCGCGGCCCCGGTCGTCGGTGAGCTGCACGCCCTGCGCCTGCGCGAGGCTGGACATGAGCAGCAGCAGGGCCAGCAGCACGGCGACCACGATGACGATGCGTTTGATGGGGGTGGGTTTCATCCAATCTCTTTCAGGGTCAGCGGCAGTCCTGCCGCCATGAGCGTGACGCGCTGGCATGCCTGCGCGGCCTGCTGGTTGAGCAGGCCCAGCGCGTCGACGAAGGCGCGCACCTCGCGCCCCATCGGGATCACCCCCAGGCCGATTTCGTTGCCCACCAGAACAACGGGCCCGGGGGCGCGCTCGATTGCTACAAAAAACAGAGCTGACTGCGCTTGCCAGTCGCGCTCCAGAGCCTCTTTTTGCTCTGAATTCAGGGTGTCGGCACCGGCCGGCATGGCCCAGTTCGTGAGCCACAGCGTGAGGCAGTCCACGACCAGCAGGGTGTGCGGCGTGCTGTGGCGAGCGATAACGGCCGTCAGATCACGCGGTTCCTCCAGCGTGGCCAGGCCCGGCACGCGCGCGGCGCGGTCGTGCTGGTGGCGCGCGATGCGCGCGCGCATCTCGTCGTCCCAGGGCTGGGCCGTGGCGATGAGCAGCGCGCGGTGCGCGGGCGCCGCCTGCAGCCATTGGCGCGCGAGCAGCTCGGCGCGGCGTGACTTGCCGCTCTTTTGCCCACCCAGGATGAGTTCGCTGCGCGCGACCGGTGCGTTCATGCGCCCTCCCCGCCCAGCAGGTAGGCCACGGCGCGGGGACTGGAGGCAAACCACGCATGGAAGTAGCTGGCGTGCAAGCTGCCCATGCGGTACAGCGCCTCGCCGGCATCCGGCGCGCTGGCCTCGCCGGGCCGGCTGCTGCGCGCGACCACGGGGGCATTGCTGGGCAGCGTGGAGTAGTGGAAGGTGTGGCCGCGCAACACCTGGCCACCCACGGCGAGCTGCTGCGGCCCCAGCGCGGCCAGGCGCTTGTGCAGCGTGGCCTGGCCGGGCAGCAGGCCCCAGAGCGGCTGCACCGTGCCATCGTGCAGGTGCACCGATTCGCACAGCGCCACCATGCCGCCGCACTCGGCCCACAGAGGCAGGCCCGCGTCCAGGTGGCGCTGCAGGTCGGCACGCAGGCCGGTGTTGGCGGCAATCTGCGCGGCATGCAGCTCGGGGTAGCCACCGGGCAGCCACACGGCATCGCAGGGCGGCAGCCGGTCGCCGCGCAGCGGCGAGAAGAAGCACAGGCGCGCGCCGAGTTGCTCCAGCGTCTGCAGGTTGGCGGCGTAAATGAAGCTGAAGGCCGCGTCGCGCGCCACGGCCACGGTGCGGCCCGCGAGCAGCGGCGGCACGGGCTCCTGGGCCTCTGGCGCGGCAAAATCCACGGCCCAGCGCTGCAGGTCGGCGGCGCCCATCTGGCCCAGCGGCGTGGCCGCGAGCGCGTCGGCGGCGGCGTCCAGGCGCTGCAGCGCGTCCTGCAGTTCGTGCGCGGCCACCAGGCCCAGGTGGCGTTCGGGCAGCAGCGCCGCGCCAGACCCACCCAGCGACACGCGCGCCAGCGCGCCCAGCCAGTCCTGCGGATCGCGCAGGCCGGCCCGCAGCATCTCGGCGTGGCGTGGGCTGCCCACGCGGTTGGCCAGCACGCCGGCCCAGGGCAGGCCGGACCGGTAGTCGCGCAGCCCGTGGGCGAGCGCGCCAAAGGTGCCCGCCATGGCCGAGGCATCGACCACGGCCAGCACCGGCACGCCGAAACGCTGGGCCAGGTCGGCCGCGCTCGGGTCGCCGTCGAACAGGCCCATCACACCTTCGATGAGGAGCAGGTCGGCCTCGCGCGCGGCATCGTGCAGGCGCCGGGCGCAGTCCTGCGCGCCGTTGATCCACAGGTCCAGCGAGTGCACGGGCGCCCCGCTGGCCAGTTCGTGCCAGTGCGGGTCGAGGAAATCCGGCCCGCACTTGAACACGCGTACACGCCGCCCCTGGCGGGCGTGCAGCCGGGCCAGCGCGGCCGTGACGGTGGTCTTGCCCTGGCCCGAGGCCGGGGCCGCCACCAGCAAGGCGGGGCAGGATGCGTACGTGGGCATGGCGAGGTTTACTGAGGCGACCACTTCAGACCGACGTAGAACGTGCGGCCGGACGTGGCATAGGTGCGGGCCAGTTCGTAGGCCTTGTCACCCAGGTTGTCGATGCGCGCGAGCAGCGTGTAGTCGCGCGCCAGGCGGGTGCTGGCGTAGAGGTTGACGAGCGTGTAGCCGCCCAGCACCTGGGTGTTGGCATCGTTCTCGAAGCGCCGGCCCGAGGCCTGCACCTCGGCGCCCAGCGTCCAGCCGGCGACCTGCGTGTCGGCGCCAAAGTTGGCGTGGCGCTTGGCGCGGCGCCGCAGTTGCTTGCCGGTATCGAGGTTGCGCGGGTTCTGCAGGTCAATGGAGCCGTGCCACTGCAGGCCCGCCCAGTGGTGCGAGGCCGCGAACGTGATGCCCTCGTACTGCGCTCGCGCCACGTTGGCGTAACAGCCGAAGCTGGAGGCGCAGGTGCCTGCAGCACTGAACAGTATCAGGTCGCTCAGGCGGTTGCGGTAGACCACGGCCGAGAAGCTGCTGCGGCCTTCGGCGTAGCGCAGACCCAGCTCGGCGTTGTGGCTGGTTTCGGGCCGCAGGGTGGCCACGCCGTACTCGCTGAAGCGCTGGTACAGCGTGGGCGCGCGAAAGGCCGTGCCCACCGACGCCGTGGCGCGCCATTGCGGCGTGAGGGCGTAGCCGTAGGCCGCGCTGCCGGTGCCCTTGCCGCCGAATTCGCTGTCGTCGTCATGCCGCACATTGAGCTGCACCGTGTGGCCGCCCGCGTTGTAGCCGTAGCCCAGCGCCAGCGCATCCTGCGAGCGGCTGCGGTCCAGCGTGGTGCTCCAGGCGTCCAGGGCGGGGTTGTTCAGGTGGTCTTCGCGGCGCTCCAGCGCGGCGCTGAAGCGATGCGCGCCCAGGCGGTATTCGTTCTGCCACAGGTAGCCGCGCAGGTCGGTTTCGGTGCGGTAGGGCGAGGGTGTGGTTTCGTAGCGGCTGGCCGAATCGGTGACGGACACACGGGTGCTGTAGGCGTCGGTCCATTGCGCGGCCCAGTGCAGACCCGCAGTGCGCAGGCGCTGCAGGCTGCGATCGTCCACCAGGTTGGCGGGCTTGAAGCCCGAGTTGTCGTAGCCGGCATTGAGGCGGCTGGCCAGCAGCGTGGCGTCCAGCTTGTGGCGCGCGTTGATCTGGTAGCCCAGGCGGGCCTGGCCTGCGGTGTTGCGGTGGCCGTCGCGGTCGGGGTTGTGCGCGCCGCTGGTCTTGGCGTCAAAGCCGTCGCTGCGTTCGTGCGACAGGCCCAGCGAATAGTCCAGTGCCTTGTCGGCCCCTGCGGCGCCGCTGATGCCCGCCTCCAGCTTGCGCGTGCCCTGGCTGCCCAGGCCCACGCCGATGTAGGGCGCGGCGGCGCCTTCGCCCTTGCGCGTGAAGAGCTGGACCACGCCGCCAATGGCGTCCGAGCCATACACCGCAGCAGCGGGGCCGCGCAGCACTTCGATGCGCTCGATCTGCGCCAGCGGAATCTGCTCCCACTGCGCGCCGCCGGTGGATTGCGAGTCCACGCGCACGCCGTCGATGTAAACGGCGGTGAAGCGCGTCTCTGCGCCGCGCACAAACAGGCTGGTGGCATTGCCCACACCGCCGTTGCGCGAAATCTCCACGCCGGGCAGGCGCGCCAGCACATCGGCCAGGCCGGTGGCGCCGCTGGCCTCGATGGTGGCGCGGTCAACGATGGACACATCGGCCACCAGGTCGGACAGGGGCTGCTCGGTGCGGGTGGCGGTCACCACCATGTCCTGCAGCGAGGGCATGCGCGCGTTCTGCGCCAGCAGCAAGGGTTGCATCGGCTCCTGCGAGCGGGCCGCGGTGGCGGCAAAAAGGGACAGGGCTGCGAGAACGACAGGGCGCAATGCGGCGGCACGGCGCGCACGAAGGGAACGGTTTTTCATGGGAATCAGAATCAGCAAACAACCCGCGCCGGCTTCCCCGCCGACAAATAGGTGATACGGCCGCGCGCAAGCCCAGAGGGCGCGCACGGCCACCGTGTTGGCCGGTATCCGGGCTGGCGGAACGCCCTCCAACGCCTTCCCAGGCGCTTGTTCAAGGCGCCCAGTGGCGGGATGTTGGAGAGAGAATCGGGTGATTCGTCCGCTGACCGTTGCGGGGGCAGCGCAGGCTCGGTGCCACCATGGTGGTGGCGACCTCCCTGCTTCCCGTTGAACTGCGGCATGTGAACCACACCGCGAGCACCAACAGCGAGGATTTTACGGCGCTTTGGAATCCAACTGCCTACAATCTGAGGCTCTATGGCTTCTTTGTCTCCCCTCGACCAGATCGCCGAGCGCGTGGAACACCTGCTGGTGCGCCATGAGCAACTGCAGCGCACCAACGAGTTGCTGGCCGAACAGGTCGCTGCGCTCACCCAGGAGCGCGACTCCCTGCGCTCGCGCCTGCAGGCGGCCCGCCACCGCATCGACGCCCTGATCGAGCGCCTCCCCGCCACCCCTGAAACGAAAGATCCGGAATGAAGCAGCTGGAAGTGCAGATCATGCAGCAAAGCTATCTGCTGGGCTGCCCGGAAGGCCGCGAGGCGCGCCTGCTCGAAGCCGTGGAGCGGGTCGATACCGCCATGCTGCGCATCCGCGACGCCGGCAAGGTGCGCGCGCGCGAACGCATCGCCGTGCTGGCGGCGCTGAACCTGGCGTTCGAGCTGGCCGACCGCGAGGTCGCCGATCTGGCGGCCGCTGCCCAGCCCCCCGCCCCGCAGCCCGCTCCCCCGGTCGCAGCCCCCGGCGCCGCACTGACCGGCGACGATGAGCGCCTGCAGGCCCTGGTGCGCCGCCTCGACGAAGCCCTGGACAACGACGGCCGGCTGATCTGAACGGCCACCGGCCTGCGCACAAGGCCTACAATGGCACTGTCTGCGGTGCTGCCGGGCTTTATATTTCCTTGAACCAATGCTCATTGAGCACGGGCTTGGTACATTGCCCGGTGAGCGTGATCATCTCGCGTCAGATGAACCCAACGCCTGGCTGCCCTCGCCCACCTGAACCCCCGGTTCAGGATGACGGTCCGGTGGCATTTGCAGACACCTTTTCCGCGCGGGTGCACCAAGCACCCCGCTGCCATCCGCAGGGCCTGCGCCCTGCCCTCCAGCGCCACGCCGCATGCTTCTCGACCCTCTCCTGATCACCGAACTCGCCCTGCTGGGCCTGTGCACCGGCTTCCTGGCCGGGCTGCTGGGCATCGGCGGCGGCATGGTGCTGGTGCCCTTCCTGACCTATTTTCTCGGCCAGCAGCAGGTGGCGCCGGGCCTGGCGGTCAAGATGGCCATCGCCACCTCGATGGCCACCATCGTCTTTACCTCCCTCTCCAGCGTGCGCGCGCACCACCAGCGCGGCGCCGTCCGCTGGGACATCGCGCGGCGGCTGGCCCCCGGCATCGTGCTCGGCAGCATGGCGGCGAGCCTGGGCGTGTTCGCCCTGCTCAAGGGCGCGTTTCTGGCCGTCTTCTTCGCGCTGTTCGTCGGCTTCTCCGCCTGGCAGATGCAGCGCAACAGAAAACCGGCCCCTTCGCGCCAATTGCCGGACACGGCCGGGCAACTGGCGGCGGGGGGCACCATCGGCTTCCTCTCGGGACTGGTGGGGGCGGGTGGCGGCTTCATCAGCGTACCGTTCATGGTGTGGTGCAACGTGCCCATCCACCATGCCGTGGCCACCAGTGCCGCACTCGGCTTCCCGATCGCCCTGGCCAATGCCACGGGCTATGTGGCGAGTGGTCAGTCGGTCACCGGGCTGCCCCCGGCATCGCTGGGCTATGTGTGGCTGCCCGCGCTCGGGGTGATCGCCATGTGCAGCGTGCTCACCGCGCCCTGGGGCGCCCGCGCCGCGCACCGGCTGCCGGTGGCCCAACTCAAGCGCGTTTTTGCCGCGCTACTGATGGCCCTGGCGGCCTACATGCTCTGGAAGGGGCTCACTGCAGCGGGCTGAGCGGTGCCAGATCCGTGCCATCGGCCAGCAAGCGGCCGAACTGGTCCGCCGGCAGGGCCGCCGAGCACAGGTAGCCCTGGTATTGGTCGCACTGCATTTCCCGCAGCGCCGCGCGCTGGGCCTGGGTTTCCACCCCTTCGGCCACCACGCAAAGGTGCAGCGCCCGGCCCAGGTGCACGATGGCGCTCACGATGGCCCGGTCACCGTCGTGGTCCGGCAGGCCGCGCACGAAGGACTGGTCGATCTTGAGCTTGTGGATGGGCAGGTTCTTGAGATAGGCCAGGCTGGAGTAGCCTGTGCCGAAGTCATCGATGGCCAGCCCGACACCGAGCGCGGCCACCATGCCCAGGCGCTGCGCGGCTTCCTGGGCGTCCTGCAGCAGGATAGATTCGGTCAGCTCCAGTTCGAGCAGCCCGGGCGGCAGGCCATGCTCCTGCAGCAGCCGGGTCAGCCGCTCCAGGAAGTCGGGCTGGCGCATTTCCAGCGCCGACATGTTCACAGACACCACGATGGGCGTGCCCGCCTGCTTCCAGCGCACGGCTTCCTGTACGGCCTGCTCCAGCACCCAGGCACCCAGGGTGACGATATAGCCCGTTTCCTCGGCCAGCGGAATGAAGACCGCGGGCGAGATGGATCCCAGCTCCGGATCGGTCCAGCGCAGCAAGGCCTCGGCACCGATGATGCGGCCCGTCGCCATATCCACCTGCGGCTGGTAGTGCACGCTCATGTGCTGGTTGCCCAGGGCCTGGCGCATGGCATGCTCCATCTGCATGCGTTCGAGCAGGTTGGCATTCATCTGCGGCTGGTAGAAGCCGAAGCTGCCGCGCCCACGCTCCTTGACACGGTACATGGCCGTGTCGGCCTGCTTGATCAGCTCGTCGAGCGTGCGCCCATCCTGCGGGTACAGCGCCACACCGATGCTGCACTGGATGGAAAAACCCATGTCGTCGAGCGTGAAGGGGCGCCGCATCACGTCGAGCATGCGCCGCGCCACCTGCTCGGCGCCCATGGCGTCGCCGGTGTGCAGGTACATTGCGAATTCATCGCCACCAATGCGGCACAGCATGTCACTCTGGCGCAGGCAGGTCTGAAGACGCGAGGCCACGAGCTGCAGGACACGGTCACCGAAATGGTGGCCCAGGGAGTCGTTGATGACCTTGAACCGGTCAAGGTCGAGGAACAGGATGGCGAACCCCGCACCGCCGGGCCGCGCCGAGCGGATGGCCGCCTCCACCCGTTGCGTCAGCAGCAGGCGGTTGGGCAGGCCGGTGAGGACATCGCTGTAGGCCAGTTCGTCGATGCGCTTCTGCGCTGCATGCTGCTGCGTGAGGTCGCGCACGAAACCGATGCTCTGCTCGATCTTCCCGCCCTCGCCGCGCAACGCCACCCAGGAGAGATGCACGGCACAACCGCTTTCACCGTCCCGAGGCAGCCACAGTTCGCCGTTCCAGAGGCCGCTGTTCTGCCAGTCGGCCTGGACGCACTCCATGAAATGCCGGGATACGCCCATGCCGAAAAAGGCCGTGACTTCGGTGCCCTGCAGGTTCTGGGAGGTGTGCCCCGACAGTTGCTCACAGGCGGGATTGAGGCGTGCGATGCGGTGCTCGGCATCGGCAACGAAAATGGCATAGGGGCTGGAATCGAAGACCCGCGCCGCCAGGCGCAGCGCTGCCTGCGCCTGCACCTCGTGGGTGATGTCACGGAACGAATACACCCGCCCGGTCACGGTGGAATGGCTCCATTGCGGCACGCTGCGCCGCTCCACCACCTGCCCGCCGTGCAGTTCGATCACGTCCTGGCTGTGCCCCTGGGGGTCGCGTTCAATGGCCTCCAGGCGCGCCTGGTAGGCCAGTGGATCGCGCACGCGCGACGCCATGAAGGCGTGCACGGACGCATCATTGCGCTGCAGCAACAGCTCCTGCGGCAGCGCCCAGATCTGCACCAGGCGCTGGTTGAAAGCACGCACCTGGCCATCGAGCCCGCACACCAGCATGCCATCGGCCGCCGAGTCCAGCGTGGCGCGCAATTCCGCCAGCAGGGTCTCCAGCTCCCGCTCCGCGGCCCGGCGGGCACTGCAGTCGGTCATGGTGACCAGCAAGGCGCTCTGGTCCGTTCCCAGGGGAAATGGAACCACCCGGCGCTCCACGGGCACGAGCCGCCCATCGGTGCGCAGCAGGCTGGTCATGGAATCGATGCCCCGGTGCAGCACCTCCTCGGAGTCCTCCCAGAAGCACTGGTCCTCGGGCGTGGCCGCCAGTTGCACGACCGGGAGGCCCGCCAGTTCGTCGCGCGCCAGCCCGGCCAGCCGCGCCGCGCTCTGGTTGGCAAACACAATGGTGCGCGTCCGTGCGTCCACCAGCCAGATGGCCTCCTGCAGCCCATCGAACGTGGCCTGCCAGAGGGTATCCTGCATGTTGCCGGTCACAACCCCGCCTCGACAGAGGCCGGGTTCACGGCCCTCTCGAAAAAGTAGCAGATGCGCTTGCGCGGAGACAGGTACTCCAGCGCATCACGGGGCAGTTGTGAAGGCCGCAGGCTGCGCCGGATGCCCAGTTCCGGCATAGTTTCCAGATCCAGCAGCAACGCCTCATCCTTGGGCACCCGGGAATCGTGCACGATCACCCGGGGCCGCAGCGGGCGCGAAGAATTGACCGAAACCACCATGGCATAGCGGTCGTTGACCAGTTGCACTACCGAGCCCGGCGGGTAGACCCCCATCATGCGGATAAAGATCCCCAGGGCCACCGGGTCAAAGCGGTTCTTCTGCTGGGCGAACATGACGGAAAGCGCTTCATGCGGCGTCATCGCCTGGGTGCTGCGCCCCGGATTGCACAGCCGTTCGTAGTGGTTCACCAGGGAGAGGGTGCGCCCGGCCAGGCACAGCTCCTCACCGGCCAGCTTCAAGGGGAAACCGCTGCCATCGGCCATCTCATGGTGCTGCGCCACGGCCAGCAGCACCCCATTGGGCAGGCCCATGCTCTGGCCCAGCCGGACGGATTCGCCCACATGGCTGCGGTAGCGCACCTCTTCTGCCGGGGTCATTCCGGGCAAGGGGTTGCTGACGGCCGGCGGAATCCGCAGCTTTCCGATGTCGTGCAGCAGCGCGGCCATGCCCAGGTCCTGCAGCGCCTCGGGGGAGAGCCCTTGCGACTTGCCCATCAGCAGGCAAAGCACCATCACATTGACAGGATGCAGCGCATTGCGCTCGCCCACCCCATCGGACAGCAGGCTGATCACCGATTCGGTGTTGCCCAGCAACTCCTGCACGCAGTCGGTGACCAGGGCTTCACTCTCGACCCGCGCCATGGCCGGGCTTCCTTCCGCGCAATCGGCCAGCTTGCGGTACTGCCGCGCGGCCGCCATGAAGCGCTGGTCACACGCATCGAGCCGGCGCTGCTGCTCCAGCAGCTGCATCTTGAGCAACATGGCGGCGCGCTTGGGGTCCGGCACCGCGTCGGCGGACACTTCGGACTCCGATGCATTGTCGCCAGCCGCCACCGCTTCCTGCGTCGCGGCCCCGCCATCTGCCTGTGCGGACGCCGGCTCTGGCGGTGCCTCCGTGGGCGGCTGGTCGCTCTTGGAGGGGATGCAACGGATCTGGCTCAGCCCCAGTCCGCGCAGGATTTCAATCTGGGATTCGGAGGCGATGCGAAAACTGCTGACAGGAAAAGGATGACTCATCCAGTTCAGATCGAGCTGGATGTACATGCCAATGCGCAACTGGCCGATGTCTATCAGTACGTCAGTGTTCTCATCCATCGCAGAGGGCCTTGGGTCAATTACCCGCAGCGGGCGTCGTGCGCCATTATCAAGGCATCCAGCGCCGGCTTTTTCCACCCAGTCATCCTGTGGCGCTTTTGTGCAACAGGTGCCTCATTGACAAATCAGCGAGGGGCGGTACACCAGATCCATCCACAGCGCCCAACCCGCCACGCCGCACAGCAGCAGACCGGCCAGACGCGTTCCCCAGCTCGCGCGCAAGGCATCCATGCGCTGGCGCAAGCGCAGCCAGAGCCAGGGCCCGGCCAGCAGCCAGACCCCGCTGCCCACGGCAAACAGCGCCATCGTGAAAGCCCCCTGCCAGACGCCGCCGCTCAGTGCGGCCACCAGCAAGGCGGAATAAAGCAGGCCGCAGGGCATCAGCGCCCAGAGGAACCCGGTGGCGAACACACCGCCCGGCGCCTGAACCAGGGGCTGCACGCGCGCCCAGACCGATCGCCCGGCGCGCTCCACCCAGGCGGGCTGACGGGCTTGCAGCACCATCATGAGACCCCAGGCCAGCATGGCCACATGCAGGAAAGTCCACACGGGCCGCAGCGCCGAGGTCTGCTGCGTGAGCCAGGCCAGGCTCTGCATGGCCATGGCGGCCAGCGCCCCAGCGGAGGCATAGCCCAGCAGACGGCCGCAGTGGTAGGCGACGAGCCTGCGCAGATGCGCGCCACGGGGCATCCATTGCAGCGCGTGCTCCTGCACCCTGCCCTGCCCCGTCACCACGCTGCAGGGTGCGGCGCACATGGCGAGGCAGTGGGACCCGCCCGCGAGCCCCATGAGCAGCGCGGTCGAGGCCAGAGATGCGAGCATGGAACTCAGATGATGCGGGAAAACCGCGCGCGGTTCCGGTCGGCCTGCAAATACTTGTCGAACACCATGGCGATGCCGCGCACAAAGTACCAGCCCATGGCCGTGACCTCGACGCCTTCGGCATTCAGGGTGACGAGCCCCTGCTGTTCCATCTCCTGCATCTGCTCCAGTTCGGGCGCGAAGTACTTACGGAAATCGATCAGCCAGGCCTGCTCCAGGGGTTCGAACAGCAACTCACCCTGGCACATCAGCGCCATGATGACCGCGCGGCGCACCAGATCGTCCCGCGTCAGCGCCAGACCGCGCACCACCGGCAGGCTGCCCTGGTTGAGCCGGTCGTAATAGTCGTCCAGGGTCTTGGCATTCTGGCTGTAGGTGGCGCCCACGCGGCCGATGGCAGACACCCCGAGACCGATCAGGTCGCAATCGGGCTGCGTGCTGTAGCCCTGGAAATTGCGGTGCAGGCGCCCCTGGCGCTTGGCGATCGCCAGCGCATCCTCGGGCAGCGCGAAATGGTCCATGCCCACGTAAACATAGCCCGCGCTGCTGAAGGCCTCCAGGGAGCGCGCCAGCATGGACACCTTGGACGATGCCATCGGCAGGTCGGCCCAGACGATGCGCCGCTGGGGTTTGAAGCGGTCGGGCAGGTGCGCATAGGCATAGAGCGCGATACGGTCCGGGCGCAGTTCGGCCACCTGGGCCAGGGTGCGGTCGAACGAATCGGGGGTCTGCTTGGGCAGCCCGTAGATCAGGTCCACGTTGACGGAGTCGAAGCCGATCGAGCGGGCCGACTCGACCAGCGCAAACACCTGCTCTGCCGGCTGGATGCGGTGAACCGCCTTCTGCACCTCGGGGTCGAAATCCTGCACGCCAAAGCTCAGGCGGTTGAAACCCAGCTCATGCAGCACTGCCAGGCGGCCGGCATCGACGGTGCGGGGATCGACCTCGATGGAATATTCACCACCCTCGATGAGGGTGAAATTGCTGCGCAGCATGCCCATGAGCTCGCGCAGCCCGTCGTCCGACAGGAACGTCGGCGTACCACCGCCGAAGTGGATCTGGCTGACCACCTGCCCCACGCCAAGGTGCGCGGTGTGCAGATCGATCTCGCGGCTCAGGTAGCGCAGGTAGACATCGGCACGGTCATGGTGCTTGGTGATGATCTTGTTGCAGGCACAGTAGTAGCACAGTGACTCGCAGAAGGGAATGTGCACATAGATCGACAAAGGCAAGGCCTTGCCCACGGCGCTTTGCCGGCGCTGCTGCAGGGCCAGCACATACTCATCCTCCCCAAAGGCGTCGACAAACCGGTCGGCCGTGGGGTACGAGGTGTATCGTGGTCCGGACACATCGAACCGGGTGAGCAATTCAGGGGTTACAACAGTCATGTGGGGTTCCTAGCTAGCTTGCATACTGTGCACCAGTTTTACAGTGCGAGTCTTGATTCCAGTCAAGCACTCGACAGGAGAACAAGGATGTGGATTCAAAGGGGAAGAATGGGTGATAATTTGATATATGTCAGCCCCACCTCGCATACCCATCGTTTCCACGCTCAGCGCTGCAGATTGCCCGAACGCACCGCCCGAGGCGGGCCAGGTGCCCATCCACATGACGCAGCAAACCATCAAGGTGGCCTGCTCGAACTGCAACCTGCGCGAACTGTGCATGCCCGTGGGCCTGAACGACGACCAACTCAAGCGCATCGACGATGTAGTGGCCATCCGCCGGAAAATCAAGCGGGGCAGCACGCTGTTTCGCAACGGCGAACAATTCACCTCGCTGTTTGCCATCCGCACGGGCTTTTTCAAGACCTGCGTGGCTACCGAGGATGGGCGCGACCAGGTGACCGGCTTCCAGATGGCGGGCGAGATCATCGGGCTCGATGGCATCGTCAACGACCACCACACCTGCGACGCCGTGGCCCTGGAGGATGCCGAGGTCTGCGTGATGCCTTTCGATCGCATCGAGGAACTCTCGCGCGAGGTCAATGCCCTGCAGCACCATGTGCACAAGATCATGAGCCGCGAGATCGTGCGCGAGCACAGCGTGATGCTGCTGCTGGGCAGCATGCGCGCCGAAGAACGCCTCGCCGCCTTCCTGCTCAACCTGGTGCAACGCCTGCATGCCCGCGGGTTCTCGCAGTCTGAACTGGTGCTGCGCATGACGCGCGAGGAAATCGGCAGCTACCTGGGTCTGAAGCTGGAGACCGTGAGCCGCACCTTCTCGAAGTTTGTCGATGACGGCATCGTCGAGGTCAAGCAGCGCCATGTGCGCATCCTCAGCCCGGACGCACTCAAGCGCATCGTCAACAACCAGCAGGCCTGTCACTGACGCTGCCGCACGCACGCGGCTGGCGCGCACCGCCTCCTGGCGCCCCCATGGGTGTAGCAGGGATGCGGGTTCCTGCGCCCTTTTCTCCTGCAAGCGGCGCCAGGCTTGGCGCCGCTGCAACACGGCGAAGCAAAAAAAGACAATTGCGGCTTGGAAAGCCGTTTTTTTGCCAGTAGCATCACCGTGCCAGTGGAGAAGCAGGTTTTCGCTGGTGAAACGACCACTCCCAAAAAGGAAAACCCAACATGGCAACTGCTAAAAAAGCCCCGGCCAAAACGGCCGCTGTGGCCAAGACCGCTGCCCCCGCCAAGAAGCGCACCCCCAACGCTGCGTTCATGAAGGCCCTGACCCCCAGCGCCGCACTCGCTGCCGTGGTCGGCTCCGCACCCCTGCCCCGCACGGAAATCATCAGCAAGCTGTGGGTCTACATCAAGGCCCACAACCTGCAGGACGCCGCCAACAAGCGCATGATCAACGCGGACGCCAAGCTCAAGGACGTGTTTGGCAAGCCGCAAGTGTCGATGTTCGAGATGGCAGGCCTGATCGGCAAGCACGTCAAATAAGCATTGCATGCAGCACCCCAAGGTCGGCACAGCCGGCCTTTTTTTGGTCTCCTCACGGTAGCGCCCGTCGGCGCTTGCAGTTTTTCCGTCCGTACTGTTGCAAAATTGCATCAATACGAATGAGAATGAATGTTATTTGATTTAACATTGGGATGTGCGACGCACGGCCACGCTCACGCCAGCCACCGCCTCTCGCCTGACCCAGGTGCCGCCCTGCGCGCGGCACCGCTGCAACGAACCACCCGACGGAGGCCAGATTGGCACATACCCGCGCCCAGCGCACCAGCAAGACGCTGGACAAATCCCCCACCACCACCACGACCGCGCTCCTGCCCCTGGGCGCATTGATGCTGGCAGCATCGGTCGGCGTACAGGCCCAGACGGCCACGACCACCGACAAATCCCTGGCGACCGTCACGGTGAAGGAACAGGCCGAGGCCCCCGAAGGCAAGGACAGCGTGCGCGCCACCACGACCACCATCGGCAAGGGCAAGCAGCAGCTGCGCGACATTCCGCAGTCCGTGACCGTGGTGACCGAGCGCCTGATCGATGACCGCAACCTCGACACCGTCAAGGAAGCCCTGAAGAACACCGCCGGCATCACCTTCCTGGCGGCCGAAGGCGGCGAGGAAGACATCCGCCTGCGCGGCTTTGCGCTGCAAAGCACCGGCGACATGTTCATCGACGGCATGCGCGACCCGGCCTTCTACGACCGTGACACCTTCAACCTCGACCGTCTGGAACTGTTGCGCGGCTCGGCCTCCATGCTGTTCGGCCGCGGCTCCACTGGCGGCGCCGTCAACCAGGTGAGCAAGGCACCACGCCTCATCGACGCGCACCAGGTGGACGTCACCCTGGGCAGCCACCAGTACCGCCGCGCCACGGGCGACTTCAACATCCACACCGGCGAGAACGCTGCCCTGCGCATCAACGCGATGAGCACCACGGCCGACAACAACGGCGCCGGCAGCAGCATCGAGAAGAAGGGCATCGCCGGCACCTATGCCTGGGGCATCGGCACGCGCGACGAATTCTCCGCCAGCCTCTACCACCTGGACAACAAGAACGGCATGAACTACGGCCTGCCGTGGATTCGCCGTACCGCCACCTCGGCCGCCAGCGACACCACCATGCTGCCGCTCGACCCCTCCGCCTACTACGGCGCGGCCAGCGACTACAACGCCGGCTCGGCCACCATGGCCACGCTGCAGCACATTCACCGCTTCGATGGCGAAGCCGAGCTCAAGACGCAGCTGCGCGCCGGCAGCTTCGAGCGCGACCAGCGCGCCGGCGCCGTCCGCCTGGCAGCGGCCGCGCTGCAGCCCGGCGGCGTGGCCGCCAACCTGTCCAACTTCGGCCCCGGAACGCGCCTGACGCGCGGCACCAACCTGAAGATGCAGGACATGGATACGCTGCACCTGCAAAGCGACTTCAGCAACAAGTTCGCGGCACTGGGCCTGCGCCACGAGCTGCTGGCCGGCGCCGACTTCGCCCATGAGAAGAAGAACGTCTACGCGGCCCGCACGGCCGCGCAGGGCGGCGTCGACCTCACCAAACCCACCACCACGGTTGGCACGCCGAACGACGGTGCGAGCGTGAACGAGGCCGGCCGCGTGCTGCGCACCTCCAGCGATTTCGATGCGAAGGCCTGGGGCGTGTACGCACAGGACCTGGTGCAGGTGGCCGAACACTGGAAGATCCTGGGCGGCCTGCGCTTCGACAGCATGGAGGGCAACTACAACACCTTCGGCATCCCGGCCACGGCTCCAGGCCCTGTCACCACCACCAGCTACCGCCAGAAAATCTCGGCATGGAGCAAGCGCATCGGCGCGCTCTACCAGCCGACGCCGCTGCAGTCCTACCACTTCTCCTACGGCACCTCGTTCAACACCTCGGGCGAGACGTACTCGTACAGCCCGCAGACCATCAACACCCCGCCCGAATCGAGCCGCAACATCGAGATCGGCGCCAAGCTCGACTCGGCCGACAAGCGCTTCACCACGCGCCTGGCCGTGTTCCATTCGACCAAGCTGCACGAACGCAACGTCGACCCCGACCTGAACATCGCCGTGCTGTCGGGCAAGCGCCACGCCGCCGGCGCGGAAATCGACATCACCGGCCGCCTCACACCCAAGTGGGAGGTCTACGGCTCGTACATGTGGATGCCCAGCGCCAAGATCGACATCGGCGCCCAGGGTGCCGAAGGCCAGGGTACACGCCCCTCGCTCACCCCGCGCCACAGCGGCACGGTCTGGAGCACCTACCAGATCACGCCCCAGCTGCGCGTGGGCGGTGGCCTGAACTTCCGCAGCCCGCAGACGCCCAACCGCAACCCCGGCTGGGAAGTGCCGGGCTACGTGACGGCCGACCTGATGGCCGAATACAGCGTGAACGAGCGCGTCACCCTCAAGGCCAACCTGAGCAACATCACGAACAAGCTCTATGCCGACGCGGTGTACAGCGGCCACTACGTTCCGGGCGCGGGCCGCACCTTCCAGGTCACGGCCAGCATGAAGTTCTGACCCGGCCCTCCCGTTACTCCAAGGTTTGCCGCCCCGAAAGGGGCGGCTTTTTGCTTTCCGCCATGCTGCTCACCCTTCCCCACCTTCTCTCTGCCGCCGAGTTACAGACCGCCCGGCAACTGCTCGCCAGCGCCCCCTGGGCCGACGGGAGCGACAGCGCCGGCCCGCAGGCCCGCCTGGCCAAGAATAACGAGCAGTTGCCGCGCGATTGCGAGGCCGCCCAGGCCATCTCGGCCATGGTGATGGCGGCGCTGGACCGCAGCGCGCTGTTCCTCACCGCCACCCTGCCCAAGCGCGTTTTCCCGCCGCGCATCAACCGCTACGGCGGAGCCGCCAACCACTACGGCGACCATGTCGACGCCTCCATCCGCCAGATGCCAGGACGGCGCGAACGCCTGCGCACCGACATCTCCTGCACTGTCTTCCTGGCCGACCCCGCGGAATACGAGGGCGGCGAACTCTGCATCGCCGACACCTTTGGCGAACAGCGCATCAAGCTGCCCGCCGGCCATGCCGTGATCTACCCGGGCACCAGCGTGCACCAGGTCAGCCCCGTCACGCGCGGCCACCGCATGGCCTGCTTCTTCTGGATCGAGAGCATGGTGCGCAGCGACGAGCAGCGCCGCCTGCTCTACGAAATGGACATGGCCCTGCTGCGCCTGCGCGAGCAGCACGGCGACTCGCCCCAGACCGTGGCCCTCACCGGCACGTACCACAACCTCCTGCGCATGTGGGCCGACACCTGACAAGAACGCCATGCGATGCAACCAGCGATTGCAAATAATATGGATTCTCATTTACAATGACATCCATTCCATCGCAGCAGCGCACCATGGCAACGCACTCCTCCCATACCCCCCTGGGGCACCCCCATCGCCACGGCCCTTGCGTGGCCAAAGCCGGTTACACAATGGCCGCAGGGGTACTGGCCCAAACGGTTGCCGCACTGCACAATACCGGCTTCACGCAGGCCGCCTGCGCCTGAGAGACGGATCTCCTATGGCATTCATGGCAACACTGCTGGCGGGTCTGTTGATCGTGGCGGGCTCTGCCTGGTGGGTTCTGCGCCCGTGATTTTTTGACCCAATCGGCCCCCAGCGTAATGCTGCATTGCGCGGACAGCTATCATTTTTATGTCAACGTACGACCGCTTCGAGCAACCCCAGGGACTGAGCCGCAACGCCCTGATCGCCATGGGCGTGGTGCTTCTGCATGTGGCCGCCCTGTGGGCGCTGCAGACGGGCCTGCTGCGCCGCGCCGTGGAAATCATCGTGCCGGCCGTTCTCATGACGGAATACGTCAGCCCGCCCGCCCCCGTGACCAAGGCCGAGCCACCGCCCCCGGCGCCGGCCCCCAAGCCCCAGCGCACCGTCCAGACCAAGGCGCCCGCGCCGCGCCCGGCCCCCGAACCGCAGCCGATCGCCGACACCACCCCGTCGCCCAACGCCATCACGGTAAGCCCCGCCAAGGCCGAGCCGGCACCGCCCGCGCCGATCACGGCCACCGGCCCCGCGACCCCCGTCGCCGCGCCTCCGGCGCCGGCCGCGCCCAAGATCGAACTGCCGTCGAGCAACGCCGCCTACCTGCAGAACCCGGCCCCGGCCTACCCGGCCATCAGCAAGCGCATGGGCGAGCAGGGCAAGGTGGTGCTGCGCGTCTATATCGACGCTGAAGGGCTGCCGCAGAAGATTGAAATCAACCGCTCCAGCGGCTTCGATCGCCTGGACCGCCAGGCGCAGGACACCGTCCTGCGCTGGAAGTTCGTGCCTGGCAAGCGCAATGGCGTGCCCGAGGCCATGTGGTACCTCGTGCCCATCAATTTTGTTCTCGAATAATTTTCAGGAGTTTTCATGGAATCGCAATTCGGTCTTGCCAACGTCTGGACGCAGGGCGACTTCGTCACCCGCGCCGTGGCCGTGCTGCTGCTGGGCATGTCGCTGGCATCGTGGATCGTCATCATCATCAAGGCGCTGGACATCATCAAATTCAAGAAGCACGCCAGCGCCGTGCAGACCTTCTGGCACAGCGAGGATTTCGCCGCCGGCATGACCCGCCTCGGTTCCGATCCGGCCAACCCCTTCCGCCAACTGGCCATGGAAGGGCGCGAGGCCACCGCCCACCACCGCAACACCAAGGGCCAGCTGCATGACAGCCTGGACGTGAGCGACTGGGTCACCGGCTGCCTGCGCAACTGCATCGACGAATTCACCGCGCGCCTGCAGTCGGGCCTGGCCATCCTGGCCTCGGTGGGCTCCACGGCGCCGTTCATCGGCCTGTTCGGCACGGTGTGGGGCATCTACCATGCGCTGCTGGCCATCGGCACCTCGGGCCAGTCCACCATCGACAAGGTGGCCGGCCCCATCGGCGAGGCGCTCATCATGACGGCGCTGGGCTTGGCCGTGGCCATCCCCGCGGTGCTGGGCTACAACGCCCTGGTGCGCGGCAACAAGTCCATCCTGATCCGCCTCAACAGCTTCGCGCACGACCTGCACGCCTACTTCGTGACCGGCGCACGCGTGGGCGCCAGCGGCGACAACGGCAAGGTGCTGCCGCTCAAGAAAGGCAACTGACCATGGCTTTCGGTACCCAGGACGATGCCGACGAGGTGATGAACGAGATCAACATGACGCCGCTGGTCGACGTCATGCTGGTGCTGCTCATCATCTTCATCATCACCGT
>Ga0208516_100161_pt1 | contig 38308 bp, 38 predicted proteins | sample LakWasM117_HOW13_2_FD_183931 | JGI IMG/M metagenome (GOLD analysis project Ga0208516, IMG submission 183931) | Freshwater sediment methanotrophic microbial communities from Lake Washington under simulated oxygen tension - Sediment Metagenome... | ecosystem: Environmental > Aquatic > Freshwater >...
ACGACCAAAGGATTATGAGTCCTCTGCTCTAACCAACTGAGCTAACGCCCCACTGCCAGCGCCACAGCGGGCGAGACAAAGGGGCTATTGTAGGGTCTTACTTGTGGTGGCTCAGTGCGTTGGACACCAGGCGGGAGGTGATATCGACAATCTGGATCATCCTGTCGTAGGGCATGCGCATGGGGCCGATCACGCCCAGCGTCCCCACCACCTGGCCATCGACCTCGTAGGGTGCACTGACCACCGATAACTCCTCGAATGGCACCACCTGGCTTTCACCGCCGATGAAGATGCGCACCCCTTCCGCCTGGCTGGAAACATCCAGCAACCGCAGAATCTGGGTTTTCTGCTCGAACAGATCGAAGGCACGCCGGAGGTTACCCATGTCCTTGGAGAAGTCGCTCACGGCCAGCAGGTTGCGCTCCCCCGAAATGACCACCTCCTCCTGCGCCTGCGTGAGCACTTCGGAGCTCACGTTCACGGCGGCCCGCATCAGTGCGGCAATTTCGCCCTGCAGGGTTTCCACTTCCGTCTTGATCCGCTCCAGCACTTTTTCCATGGCCATGCCGGCATAGTGCGTGTTCAGGAAGTTGGCCGTCTCGATTAGTTGCGTCTGGGTGAAGTCATTCTCGGCAAAGATCACCCGGTTCTGCACATCGCCATCGGGTGAGACGATGATCACGAGAAACCGGCGCTCCGACAGCCGCAGGAATTCGATATGGCGGAACACGGAAGTCCGCCGGGGCGCCATGACCACTCCCACGAACTGCGAAAGGTTGGAAAGCATTTGCGCTGCGTTGGCGATCACTTTCTGGGGCTGCTCGGGCGCCAGCGCATGCGAAATGATCTGCTCGCGCTGCACGGTGAGCATGGTGTCCACGAACAGCCGGTAGCCTTTGGCGGTCGGTATGCGACCCGCCGAGGTATGGGGGCTGGCAATGAGCCCCAACTCCTCCAGGTCCGCCATGACATTGCGAATGGTGGCGGGGGACAGCTCCAGGCCGGAGGCGCGCGACAACGTGCGCGACCCGACGGGTTGCCCATCTTCTATGTAACGCTCCACCAGCGCTTTGAGCAACAACTTGGCACGGTCATCGAGCATGTCATGATTTTAATGATGTAATTTCGCCATGACACTTCACTTCCGCCATGTTGCATTGATCGGCAAGTACCAGCACCCCGTGACCGGTACCGTAGCCGCGGGCTCTCGGCAAGTGCTTGAAAAAATTGCGCAATACCTGCTGACGCAGGGGTGCCGGGTTTCGCTGGAAGCGCAAACGGCCGAGACCGCTGGACTCCCGCAGTATGAAGCGCTGAATGCGGACATGATCGGCAAGCGCTGTGACCTGGGCCTGGTGGTCGGAGGCGACGGCACCATGCTGAGCATCGGCCGCCAGCTGGCAAGCCACGGTACGCCGCTCATCGGCATCAACCAGGGCCGCCTGGGTTTTGTCACCGACATTCCGCTGGAAAACTACCAAGCCACTCTCACGCCCATGCTGCACGGCGAATACGAGGAGGACCACCGGCCGCTGATGCATGCCCGCGTGGTGCGCGAAGGCCAGACCGTCTTTGACGCCTTCGCCATGAACGATGTGGTCGTCAACCGCGGCGCAACATCGGGCATGGTGGAACTGCGTGTCGAGGTGGATGGCCATTTCGTGGCCAACCAGCGTGCCGACGGCCTCATCATCGCATCGCCCACGGGGTCGACGGCCTACGCCCTGTCGGCCGGAGGCCCCATGCTCCACCCCTCGATTCCGGGCTGGGTGCTGGTGCCAATTGCGCCCCATACCCTGTCGAACCGGCCGATCGTGCTCGCCGACATCGCGGAGATCGCCATTGAGCTGGTGAGCGGACGCGACGCCAGCGCCAACTTCGACATGCAGTCGCTGGCCTCGCTGCTGCATGGCGACCGCATCCTCGTGCGCCGTTCGGAATACTGCGTCCGGTTCCTGCACCCCCGGGGCTGGAACTACTTCGACACACTGCGCAAGAAGCTGCGCTGGAATGAGGGAGGATCCTGAAAATGGCGCTCAAACGCATTGCACTGCGTGACTTTGTCATCGTGCAGGCGCTCGAACTGGACCTGGGCGGTGGCTTTACCGCACTGACGGGGGAAACCGGCGCGGGAAAATCCATCCTCATCGAAGCGGTCCAGCTCGCCCTGGGGGCACGCGCCGATGCAGGCGTCGTCCGCCAAGGCGCCCCGCGCGCAGACATCAGTGCCGAATTCGATTGCCCGGCACATCTCCACCCCTGGCTGGAGGAAGCCGGTTTCGAGCAGGCGGATGACCTGCTCTTGCGCCGCACCATCGATGCGCAAGGCAAGAGCCGCGCCTGGATCAATGGCACCCCAGCCACCGCCACCCAACTGCGCGCGCTGGGCGAGCAACTGCTGGACATCCATGGGCAGCACGCCTGGCAAAGCCTGATGCGTGCCGACGCCGTGCGCGCACTGCTGGACGCCTACGCCGGTACTTCGGCCTCGGCGGTCGGCACGTGCTGGGCTCGGTGGCGCGCGGCACAGGCCGATGTTGAACACGCCCGCGCCGCCCAGGCGACCCTCCAGCGCGAACGCGAACGCCTGCAATGGCAGATCACGGAGCTGGACAAGCTGGCGCCCGCCGACGACGAATGGGAGCACCTCAATGCCCAGCACACCCGCCTGACCCATGCGCAATCACTGCAGGAAACCGCACAGGCCGCCACGGCCATTCTGGACGACGAGGATGCCAGTGCGCGCAGAAGCCTGGCGCGCGCGCACGACCTGCTGAGAGCCCAGGAACACCTCGAACCTGCCTTCAAGGACCTGACCGACACCCTGGCATCCAGCCTGGCACAGGCCGATGAAGCCGTGCGCGGACTACACGCCTACCTGCGGCATGCAGAGCTGGATCCGGAACGCCTGGCGGAACTCGATGCCCGGGTTTCTCTCTGGATATCGCTGGCCCGCCGCTACAAGCGGACCCCCACGGAATTGCCGGCCTTGCTGCATGCCTGGAAAGAAGAATTGCAGCAACTCGATGCCGCCACCGATATCGATGCCCTCCAGGAGACAGAACGCACACGGGCCAAGTCCTACCAGGAAACGGCCCGCGCACTCTCGCAGGCCCGGGCACAGGCCGCCCCCCGGCTTTCCCGCGCCATCACGGCCGCCATGCAGGAATTGGGCATGGCGGGGGGGCGGTTCGTGGTTTCCATTGACAAAGCAGAGCAGGCCCGTGCCGACGGCATCGACGACATCGGCTTCCTGGTCGCAGGGCACCCCGGCATGGAGCCCCGCCCCATCGGCAAAGTGGCATCGGGCGGCGAGCTTTCGCGCATTTCACTGGCCATTGCCGTGGCCACGAGTGCGCTGGGCACCGCAGGCACGCTGATCTTTGACGAGGTGGACTCCGGTGTGGGCGGCGCCGTGGCGGCCAGCGTGGGCCGCCTGATGCAACAACTCGGCCGCGACCGCCAGGTACTCGCCGTGACGCACCTGCCGCAAGTGGCCGCCTGTGCGGACCACCATCTCGTGGTCACCAAGCCCCGGGGGGCAATCCCCTCATCGAGCAGCGTGTCCCCCGTGCAAGGGCAGAGCCGCGTGCAGGAGGTGGCCCGCATGCTGGGCGGCGAGCACATTTCGCCCAAAACGCTGGCCCATGCCCGTGAAATGCTGGGTACGCACGCCGCAGCGCCATCCGGGGTCTGAGCATGCTGGACCTGGAAATCGTCCTCATCACCGGAATGTCGGGCTCCGGCAAATCAGTGGCATTGCGCGCACTGGAAGATGCCGGGTACTACTGCGTGGACAACCTGCCCCCCGAACTGCTGGTTTCGTTCGTCACGCTGGAGCACAAGCACCATGGCAACCGTCTGGCCATCGCCATGGACGTGCGCAGCGCCACGGCCTTGCCCCAGGTCCCGCAAAAGCTGGCGCAATTGCAGCACCAGGGCTGTACCGTGCATTCGCTGTTTCTCGATGCCACCACGGGCACACTCGTGCGCCGCTTCTCCGAGACACGCCGGCGCCACCCGCTGTTCCACGGTGAGCTGAACGAAGGCCGGCGCGCCCTGGTGCAGGTCATCGAGCTGGAGCGCGAACTGCTGGCCGAGCTGCGCGAGCAGGCCCACGTGATCGACACCAGCAACATCCGCGCATCGCAGTTGCAGGGCTATATCAAGGGCCTGATCTCGTCGGCTCCCGACCAGCTTTCCCTGGTGTTCCAGTCCTTCGCCTTCAAGCGCGGCATTCCGGTCGATGCAGATTTCGTTTTTGACGTGCGCATGCTGCCCAACCCCCACTACGAAGCCGACCTGCGCGACCTCACCGGGCTGGACCAGCCTGTGGTTGACTTCCTGGACCAGCAACCCGATGTGGCGCTCATGCGCCGCCATATTGAAGCATTCCTGACCCATTGGCTGGAAGCCATGGCCCGCAACCACCGCAGCTATGTAACCGTGGCCATCGGTTGCACCGGCGGCCAGCACCGGTCCGTGTACCTGGTCGAGCGTCTGACCGAAACCTTCCGCAGCCAGTGGTCCACACTGCGCCGCCACCGCGAACTGGACGGGCGCTAAGAGCGGCTAACAAAACTCAGCGTAGCGGTTCTGGCTAGGCGCTGCGTCGCAGACAGTACAAGCAGTACGACAAGACGCAGCAACGACGCCAGAAGAGTTTTGTTAGCCGCTCTAAAAACCGCCCTCCCTGCCCCGCTGGTCAGGCCAGGCTCTCAAGCAGCTTGCGCACAGGGGCCGGCAGGCCCAATTGGCGCCACTGCGCACTGTGGTACCAGGCCCCATCGTCCGGCAACAGCGGGCTGGCCGCACCCCGCGCGAGCACCGGGTGCAAATGCAGGTCCCGATGGGTCAGGACGTGCAGAAAAGAAGGCAACTCCGTCACCTCTGCTTCCTGGCCCAGCAAGGCGGCGCCCAGCAATTCCTCGTGCCCGGAAAACACGGGAAGGCAGTGCAGCCCCGCCCAGATGCCCCGGGACGCACGTCGGTGCAGCCACACCCGCCCCTGGGGATCGCACAGCACCAGCAACCACCACGATTCGGATCTGCGCACCAGCTTGCGCATCCTGACAGGGTAGGCCTCTGGTGTGCCCTGTTTCAGCGCCACGCATTCAGTCTGTAACGGGCATTGCCCGCACAAGGGCTTGCGCGGGAGACAGACCGTGGCCCCCAGGTCCATCAGTCCCTGCGTGTAGCGGGGCATGGCCTGCGCCAGATCGTCCTCCGGCAACAGGGATTCGGCCAGATCCCACAGTCCGCGCTCATTCGCCGCGATGGCCAGATCCGCCCCAAAACCCAGCAAACGGGTCAGGACACGGCGCACGTTGGCATCCAGGATGGGGGTACGCTCGGCAAAACAGAAGGCGGCGATCGCACCGGCCGTGGACCGCCCGATGCCCGGCAAGGAAGCCAGCCCTTGCGCCGAGGCCGGAAACGCCCCTCCGTGCTCAGCCACCACCTGCTGCGCGCACCGGTGCAGGTTACGCGCCCGGCTGTAGTAGCCCAGCCCGCTCCACAAGGCCAGTACCTCATCCTGCGACGCCTTGGCCAGCGCCCGCACATCGGGAAAACGTGCCAGAAAGCGGGGATAGTAGTCCAGCACGGTACTGACCTGCGTCTGCTGCAGCATGATTTCCGACAGCCAGACACGGTAGGGGTCTCGCGTCTGCTGCCAGGGCAGATGGTTGCGCCCATGTTCCCGCTGCCAGCGCGTGACCCGCGCCGCAACCGCCGAATCACCAGCGGTCATGCCGGAGAAAAGATATCGTGGTGCTCGGTTTCGGCCGCATCACCCGACAAATTTGCCAATTGCCCGGTGAACTGCTGAAGACGGCTGTCCAGGCGCTGCAGTGCCGCCTCACCTTCCTCGATCTCCGCGATCCGCTCCTCCAGCCCGCTGGCCGCCTGCTGGATGCGATCGACCGCTTCGATCCGGCGGGAGAAGCTGCGCTTGCGTTCACGCAACTGGGCATCGAGCTGCGCAGTGGCCGACTTGCTCCACAGCTCCAGGTCGTTCGCCGCGGATTCGAACACCGCACGCAAACGCATGGACAGCGCCCGCCCCAGCCTCTCGGCAAACTCAGGCTGGACGAGCTTGAGCGCATTGCCGACGCTGAGGTACTGCATGTGGCCCTGCTCGATGCCTTCGAGTTCATTGACGAACGGTTCCAGCTGCGGCACGGCGGGCACTTGCAGCGAGAAGCCGAACTCCGCGTTCAATTGCCTGAACGTGCCTTCCAGCATGGCGTGGATTTCCGTGGCCGCAGCCTGGGCCATGTCCAGCGTGGAACGCAGCCCCGTGAATGTCTCGGCGTACTGCTTGCGCACACCCAGCTTGAGCCCTTTTTGCTGCAAGGCAGCGTGGAGGTCTGCCAACTGTTCTTTCAGCGCCTTCGTGCCCAATTGCTGGAACACGCCGCGCAGCAACTTCAGATGCACTGCGCGCACCGCGTGAATCCTCGTGGCACTCAGATCGAACTCATGCTGCTCCTGTTCGATCCGGTTGCGCATGGAGGCGATGACCGATGCATTCTTGCCACGCAGGCTGCGCAGCTCCAGCATCTGCTCGTCGAGGTCACGCCGGCGGATGTTCAACACCCGCGAGGTTTCCGCGCGCAAACCGGTGATGCCCGTGCCGATGGCCGAGCGCAGAATGGCCTGGCGCCGGCCCATGATGCCCTTGGCCAGCGCCTCTTCCAGCACCGGCAGGCCGCTCGATTCCAGCATCACGTCATCACAGGCGATCTTTGCCACCAGTCCCTTCTGGGCGGAGACGGGCACCACCTGATCGAGGCGCACGCCGAGCATTTCGGCCGATGTACTGCATTGCCGGTCCAACTGGTCCTGAATCTGCTGGGGAGAGTTCAGGGTATCCCACAAGGTATCGATCTTGTTGAGCACGACCAGCCGCGCCTCGGTGCTGTCGGGCGAGGTTGCCAGGTGTTCACGCCAAATGGACAGATCCGAGCGCGTCACCCCCGTGTCCGCCCCCAGGATGAAAACAACCGCATGCGCCTGCGGGATCAGGTTCACCGTCAGCTCAGGCTCGGCACCCACGGCATTGAGGCCCGGTGTGTCCAGGATCACCAACCCCTGCTTGAGGAGCGGGTGCGGCATGTTGATGATGGCGTGGCGCCACATCGGCACTTCCACCAGTCCTTGCGCATCCTGCTGTGGGTTTTCCTCGGGCAGCTCATCGTGCCAGAAGCCCATGGCACGGGCATCGTCCACGCTGACCCGGCGCACCTGCGACACCATTTCGATCGACCGGGCAATCTGGCCCGCATCGCGGATATCGAGCGGCACCTCGGTCCAGCGGTCCGACCTGAGCCGCCACTCGGCCAGGCTCAACACCTGTAGGCGCGTTTCGATGGGCAGCAACCGCAGGCTCGGGGGAACGGCCGCGTCATAGCCCAGCTCGGTCGGGCACATGGTGGTGCGCCCGGCGCTCGCCGGCATGATGCGGCGCCCGTAGTCGGCAAAGAAAATGGCGTTGATCAGTTCGGACTTGCCACGTGAGAACTCGGCCACGAACGCAACCATGACCTTGTCGGTGCGGACCTGCTCTTCCAGTCGCTGCAGCCGCTCCTGGACCGCGGCGTCCATGAGCTCGTGGGTCGTCATCCATTCGCCCAATTGCTTCAATTGACGGGCAAACTCACGCCTCCACGCTCCGTGCTGCTCAAACTGCTCGTTGAATGATGGTCCCACGTTGTTCCCGGAGTTCAATGGACGGTCTGCCCACAGAGAAGCACAAAATATAGCATCGCACGCCCCAAACACCGCTCCGCGCCAGGCTGGGCGTGGTTTCAATGCCTCATGCCCGCTGGCAGCGGGGACAGAAATAGCTGCTGCGCTGCCCTTGCCGCACCATGCGCACGGGGGTCGCGCAAGTATGACAGGGCTCTCCTGCCCGGCCATAGACATGCGCCTCGTGCTGAAAATGGCCGGTGCTGCCATCGGCGCTGGAAAAGTCACGCAGGGTACTTCCGCCCTGCTCCACGGCCCGCGCCAGCACCTGCCGGATGGCGCCATGCAGCCGGAGCGCCCTGCGCGCCCCGATGCGCGAGGCTGCCGTGGTCGGGCGAATGCCCGCCAGAAACAATGCTTCCGAGGCATAGATATTTCCGACCCCCACCACTAGGCGCCCGGCCAGAAGCACCTGCTTGATCGGAGCCCGGCTGGACTGCAGCCCCGCCACAAAGGCATCCAGCCGGAAATCATCGGAAAGAGGCTCCATGCCCAGATTGCCCAGCAAGCGCAGGGCCACGGGGTCCTCCGGCCCTGACGCATGCACCACGGCGCCAAAACGGCGCGGGTCATGCAGGCGCAGCACGCCCTGGGTGGTCACCAGATCGAAATGGTCATGGGGGCCTGGCGGTGGCAATGCCTGCGCAAAGCCCAGACTGCCCGACATGCCCAGGTGCACCAGCAGCATGCCCTGGTCCAGGTCGAGCAGAAGGTACTTCCCGCGCCGGCGCACCCCCAGCACCACCCGGCCGACCAACTGGGCGGGCGCGCACCCCAACGGCCAGCGCAGTGGCTTGCCCAGTGACACCGAAACCACGCGTGCCCCGGCAATGGCCCCCGCAAAGCTGCGGCGGGTCACCTCCACCTCGGGCAACTCAGGCATGGGCTGGACCTCGGGGCCGTCTTGCGTGCATGGATTATTATGGCCCGATGGTCCAAACCCTTCGTATCCTGGCGGCCACGTTCGCCACCGCACTGGCGGCCAGCGCCACGCCCACCTGGGCCCAGGCCACCACAGGACCCGGCAGCCCCGCCAAGGCCAACACGCCCACCGTCTCGTCCTCCGCATCGGACGCCCTGCTGGATGCGACGCTTTTCTACGAAATTCTGATCGGCGAAATCCTCACCCGCAGCGGGGACCCGGGCACCGGCTACACGCTCGTCCTGGAAGCCGCGCGGCGAAGCAACGACGAGCACCTGTACCAGCGTGCGGCGGACATCGCCCTGCAATCGCGCTCGGGCGACGCAGCCCTCGCGGCCGCGCTGGCCTGGAAGGAGTCCTGGCCCCGCTCGCGCGAAGCGAACCGTTATGTTCTACAGATCCTGGTCGCCCTCAACCGGATCGAGGAAACCTTCGCACCATTGCGGCAGGAACTGGAAAACATGCCGGCTCCCACCAAGGCTTCGTCCCTGCTGGCGCTGCCGCAGATGTACCGCAGGGCTTCCGACAAGGCCCAGGCCGCCGCCATCGTGGAAAAGGCCCTGGCCAGTGAACTGGCCGATCCGGCCACCAGCGCGGCCGCCTGGACCGCCGTGGGACGCATGCGCCTGATGGCGGACGACAAGTCCGGCGCACTGGAAGCCGCACAACGCGGCCAGGCCCAGGACCCCACAGGCGAAGGCCCGGCCGTGCTGGCCCTCGAACTCCTGGAAGGCGGCATGGCACAGGCCGAGCCCTTGCTCACCCGCCACCTGAGCGGCAAGCCCGCGCCGGACCTGCGCATGGCCTACGCCCGCCTGCTCCTGGAACTCCAGCGCTACGCAGAAGCACAGCAGCAATTGCAGCTTGTGACGACCGAAAAACCCGACATGGCCCAGGCATGGCTAGTCCAGGCCGCCCTGCAACTCCAGGACAACCACCTGGCGCAGGCCGAGGCCTCGCTGCAGCGCTTCCTCGCACTGTCCACCCCCACGGCCGACAGCGACGCCGCCCGCTCCGCCCAGACGCAGGCCTACCTGCTCTACGCCCAGATCGCCGAGAAACGCGGCGACTTCGCGGGCGCCGAAGCCTGGCTGGGCCGTATCGAGAACGAGAAGGACCTGTTCAGTGCCCAGACCCGCCGCGCCTCGCTGCTGGCGCGCCAGGGCAAGCTCAGCCAGGCACGCGCCCTGCTGCGCAGCATGCCCGCACCCACGGACGAGGCTCAGCGCATGAACCTGATGGCCGAAGTACAACTGCTGCGCGAGGCCCGCGCATACCGCGAAGCCTATGCGCTGCAGGAGCAGGTGGTGGCACTGGCCCCGCAGGACGACGATCTGGCCTATGAACTGGCCATGCTCGCCGACAAGGTCAAGGACCATAAAACCATGGAACGCCTGCTGCGCCAGATCATGGCGCGCAATCCTGGCTACCACCATGCCTTCAACGCCCTGGGCTATTCGTTCGCCGAGCGCGGCATCCACCTGGCCGAAGCCAGGGCGCTGGTGATGAAGGCGCTGAACCATGCCCCCAACGACCCCTTCATCACGGACAGTCTGGCCTGGGTGGAGTTTCGGACCGGCAACCTGCCGCAGGCCCTGAGCCTGCTTGAAACCGCGTTCAAGGCACGGCCGGATGCAGAAATCGCGGCGCACCTGGGCGAGGTTCTCTGGACCATGGGCGCCAAGGACCGCGCCCGCGCCATCTGGAAAGAGGGCACCCAGCTCAGCGCGGACAACGATGTCCTGCGTGAAACCCTCCAGCGCCTGGGTGTCCAACCCTGATGCGCATGGGCCATCCCCTGCCAGGCAGCCTGCACACCACGGCCATGGCACGCGCCCTGGGGCTGTGGCTTCTGCTGGCAACGCTCTGGGGGTTGGCGGGGTGTGCACAGCCCCCCCGCGCCCCGCACGCCCTGGAGCCAGCAAGCCACTGGAGCGGCCGCCTGGCCCTGCAAGTGGATGGGCAGGCCGCCCAGTCCTTCTCGGCCGGCTTCGACCTGCAGGGCGATGCCGGCCAGGGCGAGCTGACCCTGTTCAACCCACTGGGCGGCGTGCTCGCCCGCCTGCACTGGCGGCCGGGCCATGCCACGCTGCAAAGCGGCAGCGAATCGCAGACCTCGGCATCGCTCGACGCCCTGCTACTGCAGGCCACCGGCACATCCATCCCGATCAATGCGCTGTTCGGCTGGCTCACCGGCCTGCACACCAGCGCCGAGGGCTGGCAGGCCGATCTGAGCGCCATCGACCAGGGCCGCCTGGTGGCCCGGCGCCATGCTCCGCCTCCCTACGCCACGCTGCGCATCGCCCTCGACCGTTGATGCAGGATCGCCACCCCGGTGGTTGCCGGACGAAGCAGCGCTGTTATCGTTCCGCCCGTGAATCCGTATGATTCGCCGCGCCATGCAAGCCCTCTACGACCTCCCCGCACCTGCCAAGCTGAACCTGTTCCTGCACATCACCGGGCGCAGGCCCGACGGCTACCACCTGCTGCAATCGGTCTTCATGCTCATTGACTGGTGCGACACGCTGCATTTCGCGCGGCGTGCGGACGGACAGATCAGCCGCGAAGACCTCAGTACACCCCTGCCCGCCGACGACCTCTCGGTGCGCGCCGCCCGCGCGCTGCAGCGCGCCACGGGCTGCACGCAGGGCGCCCACATCGGCGTGCTCAAGCGCATCCCCGCACAGGCCGGCATGGGCGGTGGCTCCTCGGATGCGGCCACCGTGCTGCTGGCGCTCAACCGGCTGTGGGGGCTGGGCCTGCGGGTACACGAACTGCAAAAAATCGCCGTCACCCTGGGCGCCGACGTGCCTTTCTTCCTGTGTGGACACAACGCCTGGGTGGAGGGGATCGGCGACCAGATCCAGCCGCTCACGGGCGCCCAGCAGCTGCCTGCGGCGCGCTTCGCCGTGGTCAAACCCGAGGCCGGCCTCGACACCCGGGAAATTTTTTCATCGCCTGCTTTGAAACGAGATTCAGACAGTGCTACAATCTTAGGCTTTGCTGCAACACACTACGACTTCGGTCAAAACGACTTGCAGAACGTTGCTCAGGCCTTGTGCCCCGAAGTAAAAAAAGCCATCGAATGGCTCGAAACACTCGGATTACATGGCAGAATGACGGGCTCTGGAAGTGCAGTGTTTGCGCAAATGCAGCATGCAACAGACCTCAGTGGTGCTCCAAGCACATGGCAGGTCAGGGCATGCGAGAATCTGATGTCTCACCCTCTGGCAGGATGGGCAAAGGATTAGAGTTTCGGCTGGATGCCACAAGGTATCCGGCCCGTGTAGGGGAGTCGCCAAGCTGGTTAAGGCACCGGATTTTGATTCCGGCATGCAAAGGTTCGAATCCTTTCTCCCCTGCCAAATATTCTCGCGTACAGGCATTAATTTCAGACCGCTGGGACGCTCATGCAAGCCAACCACCCCGACTTCATGGTTTTCACCGGCAATGCCAATCCTGGCATGGCGGCTGAAATTGCACAGTACCTGGGCATCACGCTCGGCGCCGCCCACGTGGGCCGCTTCTCCGACGGGGAAGTGACTGTCGAAATCAATCAGAACGTGCGTGCACGCGACGTGTTCGTGGTGCAGTCCACCTGCGCGCCGACCAACGACAACCTGATGGAACTGCTGATCATGGTCGACGCGCTCAAGCGCGCCTCGGCCGAACGCATCAGCGCCGTCATCCCCTATTTCGGCTATGCCCGCCAGGACCGCCGCCCGCGTTCGACGCGCGTGCCGATCACGGCCAAGGTGGTGGCCAACATGCTGCAGGCCGTGGGCGTGGCCCGCGTGCTGACCATGGACCTGCATGCCGACCAGATCCAGGGCTTCTTCGACATCCCCGTCGACAACATCTACGCCTCCCCCGTGCTGTTGGGCGACCTGACCCAGAAGAAGTACGAAGACCTGATCGTGGTCTCGCCCGACGTCGGTGGCGTGGTGCGCGCCCGTGCGCTGGCCAAGCAGCTCGGCTGCGACCTGGCCATCATCGACAAGCGCCGCCCCAAGGCCAACGTGTCCGAAGTGATGCACGTGATCGGCGAAATCGAAGGCCGCAACTGCGTCATCATGGACGACATGATCGACACCGCCGGCACGCTGGTGAAGGCGGCCGAGGTGCTCAAGGAGCGCGGCGCGAAGAAGGTCTATGCCTACTGCACGCACCCGATCTTCTCGGGCCCGGCCATCGAGCGCATCGCCAAGGGCACGGCCCTCGACGAAGTCGTCGTCACCAACACCATTCCCTTGAGCGACACCGCCCGCGGTTGCGCCAAGATCCGCCAGCTCTCCGTGGCCCCGCTGATCGCCGAGACGATCCAGCGCATTGCCCGGGGCGACTCGGTGATGAGTTTGTTCGCGGACCAGGACAATCTGTTCTGAGGCCCGACAAAAAGCCGGGCGCCCCTTGCGGGCGCCTTTTTATTGAACGAAGGTGACACTGGTCGCGGTGCACTTTTTTCGGAGAATCCTATGAATTTCGTCGCTTTTGAGCGCGCCAAGCAAGGTACGGGTGCGAGCCGCCGTCTGCGCAATTCGGGCCGCACGCCCGGCATCGTCTACGGTGGTTCCACCGAACCCCAGGCCATCGAAGTGGACCACAACGCACTGTGGCACGCCCTGAAGAAGGAAGCCTTCCACTCCAGCGTGCTGGACATGGAAGTGAACGGCCAGACCAGCAAGGTCGTGCTGCGCGACGTGCAATACCACCCCTACAAGCAGATGGTGCAGCACATCGACTTCCAGCGCGTGGACGCCAAGACCAAGCTGCACCTGAAGGTGCCAGTGCACTACAGCGGCGCTGAAGAGTCTTCCGCCGTCAAGGTGGACAAGTGCATGGTCACCCCCCTGCTGACCGAACTCGACGTGTCGTGCATGCCCTCGGACCTGCCCGAGTTCATCGCCGTCGACCTGAGCGGCCTGAAGAAGGGCTTCTCGCTGCACCTGAAGGACGTCAAGCTGCCCAAGGGCGTGAGCGCCGTGACGCGCGGCTCGCAGAACAACCCCGCCCTGGTGTCCGTCGTGGCCCCCGTGGTGGAAGTCGCTGCACCCGCCGCCGATGCAGCACCCGCCAAGGGCAAGGGCAAGGGCAAGAAGTAATTCTTCCCGGCCTGGCAGCTGCCCTGCGGCTGCCTCCCCCCTGCAACGGCCCACCTCGCGTGGGCCGTTCGTTTTGGTGCCACGGATAATCGTTCGCATGATCAAACTGTTTGTCGGCCTGGGCAACCCCGGGCCCGAATACGAAGCCACCCGCCACAACGCCGGGTTCTGGTGGATCGACGCGCTGGCGCGCGAACTCAAGGTGCACCTGCAGCCCGAGCGCAGCTACTGGGGCCTGGCCGCACGCGCCACGGTGCACGGGCAGACGGTCTGGCTGCTGGAGCCGCAGACCTTCATGAACCTCTCGGGCAAGTCGGTGGCCGCGCTCGCGCGCTTCTTCAAGATCGCGCCCGAGGAGATCCTGGTGGCGCACGATGAACTCGACATCGCCCCCGGCCAGGCCAAACTCAAGCGCGGCGGCAGCCATGCCGGGCACAACGGCCTGCGCGACATCCATGCGCAGCTGGGCTCGCCCGACTACTGGCGCCTGCGCATCGGCATCGGCCACCCCGGCGTCAAATCCGAAGTCGTGCACTGGGTGCTGAAGAAGCCCGCACCCGACCAGCGCACCCTGATCGAAGACAGCATCGCGCACAGCCTCAAGGCCTTGCCGGCCCTGCTGGCGGGCGACATGGACAAGGCCACGCTGCTGGTGCACACCACCAAACCGCCCCGGCCCAAGCCGCCACGGCCTGAAACGGCGCCCTGATTGCTATATTTTTAGTAGCTAATAGCGCTTACCTGGCGGACGCTAGAGCCTGTTTTTTCTCAAAAATCAGACGCGCACGGCCGCCTGCAGGCGCTCGAACTTCTGCCACAGCGTCTCGCGGCTTTCCACGTGGTTCGGGTCCACCGGGATGCACGACACCGGGCAGACCTGCATGCACTGGGGCTCGTCGAAATGCCCCACGCACTCGGTGCACTTGGAGGGGTCGATCTCGTAGATCTTCTCGCCCAGGTAGATGGCCTGGTTCGGGCATTCGGGTTCGCACACATCACAGTTGATGCATTCGTCGGTGATCATCAATGCCATTCGCAAGCTCCACAGGGTCCGGGGGCCGCGCTCCGGCAGGGCCGGCCCCAAAGCCAGGATTATCCCGCGCCAGCGAACCCACCCCGGCCCGTAGGGGGTTTTGCCGCTATGCTGCGACGACACCCTTAGAACGTGTTTACGATCTCCCAGGGGTCGCGCAGCGGTCTTTGCGGGATGGGATGCTAGGCGCGGTGCGCAGTGGATAGCTCGGCTATCCACAAGCGCCGCAACGCCGCAGACCGCCCGCAAAGACCACTGCCCGAAGGGTTGGAGCGAAATCGGGCGATTGGACGCCTCGGCTGCTTGCATGGGCACGAGCCCATGCGGCGCATCCGAAGCATCCACTCATCCCGATTGCGCTCCAACGCGACCCCTGGGAGATCGTAAACACGTTCTTACCCCACCCGCCGATGCCCGACTCCACCGCCCTGCACGACCTGCCCGCCCACGCCCTGCTCCAGGCCTACCGCCAGCGCACGCTTTCGCCCGTGGAGGTGGCGCAGGCCGTGCTGGAGCACATCGACCGCTGGGAGCCGCACCTGCACGCCACCTGGCTGCTGCGCCCCGAGGCGGCACTGGCCCAGGCCCGCGCCTCCGAAGCCCGCTGGCTGCGCGGTGCGCCGCAGGGCCTGCTCGACGGCGTGCCCTGCACGCTCAAGGACAACATCGCCACGCGCGGCGACCCGACGCCGCTGGGCACGGCCGCCGTGGAGCTGTTCCCCGCGCCCGACGATGCGCCCCCGGCGGCGCGCCTGCGCGAGGCCGGCGCCGTGCTCGTGGCCAAGACCACCATGCCCGACTACGGCATGCTCTCCTCGGGCCTGTCGAGCTTCCACGCGCTGGCGCGCAACCCCTGGGACCTGGCCAAGGGCCCGGGCGGCTCCAGCGCCGGCGCGGGCGCCGCGGCGGCCGCCGGCTACGGCCCACTGCACGTCGGCACCGACATCGGCGGCTCGCTGCGCCTGCCGGCCAGTTGGTGCGGCATCTTCACGCTCAAGCCCAGCCTGGGCCGCATCCCCATCGACCCGCCCTACATCGGCCGCGCCGCCGGCCCCATGACGCGCACGGTGCACGACGCCGCGCTGATGATGCAGGTGCTGAGCCAGCCCGACGCACGCGACAGCATGGCGCTGCCGCCGCAGGCCATCGACTGGCAGGACTTCGAGCGCGGCCCCGAGCAGGTGCGCGGCCTGCGCATCGGCCTGCTGCTGGACGCCGGCTGCGGCCTGCCCGTGGACCCGGAGGTGCGCGCCGCTGTCGAGCACGCGGCCGCGCTGCTGGAGAACGCGGGCGCCACCATCGTGCCCATGCCCCCCTTCCTGGCGCGGGAGATGCTCGACGGCATGGACCATTTCTGGCGCATGCGCTCGCACCTCGACATGGCCACCCTGCCCCCCGAGCGCAAGGCGCGCGTGCTGCCCTTCATCCGCGACTGGGCCGACAGCGTGGCGCACATGGGCGGCGCGGCGCTGTTCCACGCCAGCCAGCAGTTCCACGCCACGCGCGTGGCCACGGTGCGCGCCTGCGCCGCGTTCGACTACGTGATTTCGCCCGTGGCGCCCATCCCGGCGTTCGCGGCCGAGTTGCCCGCGCCCACCAACGACCCGCTGCGCCCGCTGGAGCACATCGCCTTCACGGTGCCGTTCAACATGTCGGAGCAGCCCGCCGCCTCGGTGAACTGTGGCTACACCGCTGGCGACCTGCCCATCGGGCTGCAGATCGCGGGGCAACGCTTCGACGATCTGGGCGTGCTGCGCGTGGCGCGTGCCTTCGAGCACCTGCGCGGGCCGCAACGCCCCTGGCCTCAGCCGCCCGGCGCCTGATCAGGCCGCAGCCGCAGGCACCAGGCGCTTCTGGTCGTAGACCGGCTGGGCCGGCAGGCCGTCGAGGTGCCGGGTATCCGCCCAGTGCAGGATGTCGATGGCATCACCGCGCAGGCGCACGCGGTTCAGCGCGGCGTTGGGGATCTCGCTCTGGCGCGGGCCTTCGAGGCCCAGGCCCCGGGCCGTGCGCCAGACCATGTCGAGCACGCCGCCGTGCGTCACCACCACCACCGTGCACCCCGCGTGCTGCTGCGCCACACGGCGCAGCGCGGCCAGGGCGCGCGCGTGGAACTGGCGCGTGGTCTCGCCGCCGGGCATGCCCGAGTCGGCCTGAAAACGCAGCCACTGCGCCCAGGCCTCGGGGTGCTGCGCCTGGATGTCGGGCACGCGCATACCGTCCACCAGGCCGAAATCCTGCTCGCGCAGGCCGGGGTCGGTGAGTTCGTCCATGCGCAACCGGGGCAGCAGGGCGTCGAGCACCGGCTGCGCCGTCTGCCGGGTGCGCGCCAGATCGCTGCTCGCCAGATGGTCGGCCACCACCCCCTCGCCGACGAGGCGCTGCGCGAGGCGGCGCGCCTGCGCGTGGCCCGTGGCGTTGAGCGGCACATCCACCTGGCCCTGGAAGCGCAGCTCGCGGTTCCAGTCGGTCTCGCCGTGGCGGATGAGAATGAGTTCGGTCATGGCCCGAGAGCGCCCGGTTCGCATGGATTTTGAATGAAATCGGCCTCCAGCGTCCGACCATCAAGCGCCAGCAGCTACCATTTCAATAGCAAATCAGCGATCCACCGTCGCCAGGCGCACCGCCAGGCCCAGGAACACCAGGCCGGCCACCCGGTTGAGCACGGTCTGCGCGCGCGCCGAGCGCTGCAGCAGCGTGCCGAACACGCCCGAGAAGCAGGCAATGGCGCCGAACACCAGCAGCGTGGCGCACATGAACACCACGCCCAGCACCATGAGCTGCGGCGCCACGCCGCCCAGGGCGGGGTCGGCGAACTGCGGCAGAAAGGCCAGGAAGAACACCAGCACCTTGGGGTTGGTGAGGTTCATGACCATGCCGCGCCCCACCATGCGCCACAGGCTGACCGGGCTCGCAGCCGAGGCAGGCGCATCGGCCTGCGCCACCGCCGCCGGTGCACGCAGCGCCTGCCACGCAAGGTAGGCCAGGTAGGCAGCACCACAGAACTTCAGCACCGTGAAGGCCACGGCCGAGGCCGCGAACACCGCCGCCAGGCCCAGCGCCACGGCGGCCGTGTGCACCACCAGGCCGGCGCACAGGCCCACCACCACGGCCATGCCGGCGCGCCAGCCGCGCTGGGCCGACTGCAGCAGCACGAAGATGTTGTCGGGCCCCGGCGTGAGGGACAGGATGACGGCGACGCCGAAGAAGGCGACCAGGGTTTCCAAAGTAGGCATGGCGGTTCCGTGAGAAAAAAGGGGGTGCGCGGCTATTGTGCACCGCTACAGGGGCACGATGAGCACGCGGCGTTTGGGCTGGCACAGCGGCCCTTCGTAAGGCCCGCCGTCGCGCTCCCAGCCCGGTCCGGGCGAGACCTGTGCGCAGAGGCGGTGGCCATCGACTTTACTGCGCCAGTAGTACCAGGGCGCGGGCGCGGCCCACGCCGCAGCAGCGCCCCAGGCCAGGCAGGCCAGCAAGCCCCGGGCGGCACGGGCCGGGCTCATGGCCGCTGCCACCCCGGCAGGGTGTGCAAAAAGGCATCGACCGCGCCGGTGTACGGCCCGGGCAGGCCGATCTGCTCGTTGATCTCGCCGTGCGAGAGGTCCTGCGGCAGCACCTCCACGCGCACGCCCAGCGACTGCCCGAGCGCGGCGAACTGGCGCGCCTGCGGGCACGACATGCGGCGCTGGCTGGAGCACACGGCCAGCCAGGGCGTCGCACCGGCACGCAGCTGGTGCTGCGGGGAGACGGCGCGCCAGAAGGCCGGGTCGCTGCCAAACGCCGCATCAAACAGGGGCGCATGCCGTGCCTGCAGGGTCTGCTCCACGTCCATGGCGCCGCTGTCGAGCGCCACCGTGCCCAGCACCGGCTGCACACCGGCGGCGCGCAGCCCTTCGGGCGATGCCGCCAGCAGGGACACGAGGTGCGCACCGGCCGAATGCCCCATGAGCACGAAACGCCGGGCATCCCCGCCCCAGGTGGCGGCCTGCTGCTGCGCCTGGGCCAGCGCCAGGGCCACGTCGCGGACCTGCGTGTCCGGCAGGGCATCGGGCAGCATGCGGTAGTTGACCGATACCAGCACCACGCCCTGCCCCACCCAGTGCGCCACCTTGTTCTGCACCAGCCGGCCATGCGCCTTGTCGCCGTGCCGCCAGCCGCCGCCATGGACGAGGAACAGCACCGGCGCGCCCTGGGCGTGCGCGGGCAGGTAGACATCCATGCGCTGGCGCGGGTCGCTGCCATAGGCCACGTCGCGCAGCAGGCGGGCGCCGGGCGGCAGCTCCACCCGCCGTGCGGTACGCGTGCGCCCGTCCTCCAGGCCCTCCTCGGCGCCATCGGCCTGCGGAGCTGCCCGCTCGGCGGCGCGCTGCTGCAGGCGCTCGCGCAGGGGGCCGGCCTCGGCTGCTGGCGGCAGCGCCGTCAGCACGGCCAGCACCAGCAGGCTGGCGGCCAGCGCCCTGCGGGGCATTGCCGCGCGCCGGGGCAGGATCGTGGATTGGCGGGTCATGGGGGGGCTCCGTGGTTCCGTACCCGACAGTGGGCGAGCGCATTGTGCGAACCCCGTATGAAGGCCGTGCCACACAGGTGTTTCAGGCGGTAACGATCCAGCCCTCCAGCGGGTCCAGCGCGGGCGGCAGGCCGTACAGCGCATCGCCCCCGGCATGGCGCGCGTCGGCCCAGGCGGCCTGCAGCAGGCAGAGCACGGCGTCGAGCCGGTCGCCACGGGCATCGTCCACCAGGGCGTCACGCTGCGCATGGCTGAGCTTGAGCTGCAAGCCCAGGCGCGTCTGGCCGTGCTCCAGCGCGGTGACGAGGTCCTTGCGCGCGATCAGGCGCTCGCTGGTCTGCCGCTGGCGGTCGTCGCTCTTGTAGCTGCGCCGCTGCAACACCTCGCGCGCCAGCAGGCCGGGGTAGGCCTCCAGCGCCACGCGCGCCGGGTCACCCGCGTGCAGGCCCGGCAGGTGCACGCCGGCGTCAAGCAGCAGCGGCACGCCGGCGTGCAGCATGTAGGCCACGGGCGGGTTCACCCATTTCATGCTCGGGCTCGACCCAGCCAAAAGGTCGGTGCCACGGTGGGCAAATTTGCCGCCCACCGGGCGCGCGGCGCAGAAGGCGGCGAAGGTGGCGCGGATCTGCGCGCGCATGAGCTGGCGGTAGTGCCGCATGCAAGGCTCCCACGCCAGCGGCCAGCCGAGCTGCGCCACCAGTTCCCGCGGCAGGCCGAACGGCAGGTCGAAGCCGCCGACCCACTGGCCCGGCGCAGCCAGCCAGCGGCCCAGGGCGTCGAGGGTCTCGAACACCTCCAGCGAGCGCAGGCGCACGCACGCGCCCGAGCGCTCGCCCAGGGCCATCACGATGGGCTTGCGGCGGCGGGGGCTGCTGGAGAAATCGACGCCCAGCAACAGGGGCGGCGGGCTCGGCATGCTCACCCCAGCGCCAGGGCCGTCACGCCCAGCGCGATGCACACCGCGCCGCCAATGCGCGCCATCCGGTCGCCCTCGCCGAGCAGGTGGCCGCCGATCAGGGCGGCGAACAGCATGGAGACCTCGCGCGCGGGCGCCACGTGCGACAGCGGCGCCTCGCGCATGGCGAACAGCACCAGCACGTAGGCGATGGGGCTGACCACGGCCACCAGCAGCGCGAAGCGCCACTGCGCGCTCCAGAGCACGGCGGCGGTGGGCAGGTCGCGCAGAACCACGGGCGCCAGCACGGCCACGCGCACGAAGTTGCCCATGTAGTCCACGAGGATGGGCGACATCAGCAGCACCTTGACGGCGTAGCCGTCGACCACGGTGTAGCTGGCGATGAAGGCCCCGGTGAGCAGCCCGTAGACCATGCCTTTGTGCACCCGCGCACGCGCCGCCGGGTCGTGCGCGGCGCGCAGCAGGGCCGGCCCGCCGGCGATGAGGAACACCCCGCCGACCACGCCCACGATGCCCAGCGCCCCGAGCGCCGAGATGCGCTCACCGAGCAGCGTGATGGCCACGAGCGACGACAGCAGCGGCCCCGTGCCGCGCGCCAGCGGGTAGACCACGGTGAGGTCGGCCTTGCGGTAGCCGCGCAGCAGCGTCACGTAATACACCACGTGCAGCACGCCGCTGGCCACGACGATGGACCATTCCACCGCGCCCCACAGCGGCACGGCTTCGCGCCCCAGCCACCAGCCCAGTGGCGCCCAGAACAGCATCATCAGCACCGAGGTGAAGAAGGCGAAGCGCGAGTCGCCCCCGGCCTTCTTGGCGGCAATGTTCCAGCAGGCGTGGATGAGCCCGGCCAGGATGATGAGCGCGAAGGCGTGGAGGGACATCTGAAAGGAAAAGGGCGCCGCTGCGGCGCCCTGGTGGCTGGCCAGCGCGGTTTACACGCGCCCGATGATGCAGGCTGTCGCCATGAGTTCTTCGAGCAGCGCGAACGACACCTTGCCCGAAACGGCATAGGGGTCAAGCTCGGGCTTCTCGGAGTATTTGAGCAGGATGGAGTGGTTGATCTTGCTCAGGTTGACCTGGCCCATGGTCCAGCCGCCAAAGCGCCGCTCGGAGATTTCCTCGAAGTGCAGCAGCTCCACGTCCTTGTGGCGCGGGTCGCGCTGGATGTGGCCGTAGAGCCCGCTCACCGCCGAGCGCCCGCCCTCGATGGCCTGCAGGAAGACCCCGCCGCCATAGCACAGCACGCCCGTGATGCCGCACACGGGGTTGTGCTGGCGCGACTGGGAGAGGATGGCCTCGATGGCGGCGGGCGAGGTGTCCACCGCGCGGCTGGCGTAGAGCAGGCGTACCAACATGGTCAGTTCTTTCCGGGGATGAGGGAGAGGAATTCGCGGCGCAGGGCGCTGTCCTTGAGGAACACGCCGCGCATCACGGAGTTGATCATCTTGCTGTCCATCTCGCGCACGCCGCGCCAGGACATGCAGAAGTGGCTGGCCTCCATGACGACGGCCAGGCCGTCGGGCTGGGTGTTCTCCATGATGAGGTCGGCCAGTTGCACCACGGCCTCTTCCTGGATCTGCGGGCGGCCCATGATCCAGTCGACCAGGCGCGCGTACTTCGACAGGCCGATCACGTTGGTGTGCTCATTGGGCATGATGCCGATCCAGATCTTGCCGATGACGGGGCAGAAATGGTGGCTGCAGGCGCTGCGCACCGTCAGCGGCCCGACGATCATCAGCTCATTGAGGTGCTCGGCGTTGGGGAATTCGGTGATCGGGGGCTGCTCGGCGTAGCGGCCCTTGAACACCTCGTTGAGGTACATCTTGGCCACGCGGCGCGCGGTGGTGCGGGTGTTGTGGTCGCCCACGGTGTCGATGACCAGGCTGTCGAGCACGCCCTGCATCTTGGCCTCGACCTCGTCGAGCAGCCCTTCAAGCTCGCCGGGCTGGAGGAACTCGGCGATGTTGTCGTTGGCATTGAAGCGCTTGCGCGCCGCGACGATCCGCTCGCGAATCTTGACGGAGACGGGGACTCCTTCGTCGGGGTTGGCTGGGTTCATGTCGGCGGCAAGTTGTCTGAACATGCAGGGATGGTACCAGCGAATGGCACCCCTGGGTTCCCAGGGTTTTTTAGCCTCCAGCACATGCTGCACAAGCGCCAACAGCTATTAAATTAATAGCAAACTGTCGCCTGCGCCTCAATAGCGATTGCCCGTGACCCACAGCGCCAGCCGCATCAGCATGAAGGCCACGCGGTCGAGCGCGCGCTGGCGCCAGGAGCGGCCCGCGTAGCGCGCGGGGTCCAGGCTGCGGCCCTCGTGCCGCATGGCATGCTCCAGGCGCTCGCGCAGGTCGATGGCGAAGGCGGCGTCCTCCACCACCACGTTGGCCTCGCGCGCCAGCAGCATGCTCAGCGGGTCCAGGTTGGACGAGCCCACCGTGGCCCAGGGCCGGGCGCCCCGTGCGTCGATCACCGCCACCTTGGCGTGCAGAAAGCTGGGCTCGTACTCATGGATCTCGACCCCGGCGGCCAGCAGCGCGCCATACACCGGCCGCGCCGCGTGGTACTGCATGAAGTATTCGTAGCGCCCCTGCAGCAGCAGGCGCACGCGCACGCCCCGGCGCGCGGCCAGCACCAGCGCCCGGCGCAGCTTGCCGCCGGGCAGGAAGTAGGCGTTGGCGATGATGATCTCCTCGCGCGCGGTGCCGATGGCGCGGCGGTAGGCCTTCTCGATGCGGCTGCGGTGGCGCACGTTGTCGCGCAGCAGCAGCGCGGCGCGCATGCCCGGGCGGGCTGCGTCCTGCTTGGCGGCATGGCTGGCGGCGCTGGCCGCGCGCAGCGCCTCGATGGCCTCGGGCAGGCGGCGCTGGCTGGCATCGCGCACGGCCTGCATGCGCCACCAGAGCTGCTCCATGGCGTCGCTGGCCACATCGACCAGGCTGCCCGTGGCCTGCACCGCGAAGTCGAAGCGCGGCGCAGCGAGGCGGCCATGGTTCGGGTCATGGAAATCGTCCAGCACATTGATACCGCCGCAGAACAGCAGGCGCCCATCCACCACGCACAGCTTGCGGTGCAGGCGGCGCCAGCGGTGCGGCAGCAGCAGGCCCAGCGGCCCCAGCGGCGAGTACACGCGAAACAGCACGCCCGCCGCATGCATGCGGTCGGCCCAGTCCTGCGGCAGCCGCCCGGTGCCCACGCCGTCGACCACTAGGTGGGTGCGCACACCGCGCCCGGCGGCGCGCATCAGGGCCTCGGCCACGCCGGCGGCTTCGCCGGTGAAGTCAAAGATGTAGGTCTCGAACTGGATGTCGGACAGGGCCGCATCCATGGCGGCGATCAACGCCGGGAACAGCTCCTGCGCACCCTGCAGCAGGTGCACCTGGTGGTCGTGGGCGTAGTCGATTTCCTGCGTCATCGGAACCTGAATTCGGCGATGAGCGGCAGGTGGTCGGACATGCGCCACCAGGCCTTGCCGCGCGGCACGTGCAGCCCCAGCGGCGTGAGGCCGCGCGCGTAGATGTGGTCGAGCTGCGCCAGCGGCAGCCGCGCGGGGTAGGTGAAGGCGCGCGTTTCCTCGAACTCGCGCAGGCCGTAGCCGGACAGCGTGCGCTTGATCTGCGGCCCCCAGTCGTTGAAATCGCCCGCGACGACCAACGGCGCGCCCTCGGGCACCTCGCGCTCGATGAAGCGCTGGAGCTGATCGACCTGGCGCACGCGGCTGCCCGGAATCAGCCCCAGGTGCACCACGATGGCGTGGACACGGCGGCCATGGACCTCCACCTCCACGTGCAGCAGGCCACGCTGCTCGAAACGGTGGTCCGACATGTCCTCGTGCTGGTGGCCGATCACGGACCAGCGCGTCAGCAGGGCATTGCCGTGCTCGCCGTGGCGGGTGACGGCGTTGGTGCGGTAGACGGCCGCGTAGCCCTCGGGCGCCAGGTAGTCGGCCTGGGGCAGCTCGGGCCAGCGCGGAAAGTAGGCCGCCTCGCGGTGGTGCAGCTTGCGCACCTCCTGCAGGCAGACGATGTCGGCATCGAACTGCTCCACGGCCAGCCCCAGGTTGTGGATCTCCAGCCGCCGGGCCGGGCCGATGCCCTGCACGCCCTTGTGGATGTTGTAGGTCGCCACGCGCAGGATGTCGTCTTTGTCCATGGAACCATTCTCGCGCACACGACCGCCTGGCGACTAGTCCGCACCGGTGAATCGGGGCAGCAGCAGGCAGGCCTCGGCGTTGGAGGGCGAATAGCAGGCATCGGCCGCCTCCCGCCACGGCAGCCAGCGCCAGTCCACATGCTCGCGCGGGCTGAGGGTCACGGGGGTGCCGGCCGGCACCTCCAGGCTGAACAGGTGCTCGGTGTTCTCGCGCACGCCGGGCGCGTAGCGGTGCAGCCACTGCGGGTAGATGCTGTAGACGTTCTCCAGCTGCCAGTCGCGCAGGGTGCAGCCGGGCGCCAGGGCGTCGATGCCGGTTTCCTCGCGCACCTCGCGCACGGCGGTGGCGCGGAAATCTTCCTCCGGTGCGTCCTTGCTGCCGGTGACGGACTGCCAGAACTCCGGCGCATCGGCGCGGCGGATCAGCAGCACGTCGAGCGCGGCGGTGTGGATCAGCACCAGCACCGACTCGGGGATCTTGTAGACGCGGGGCGGCGCCCCGCCCGGCTCAGCCGCCACGGGCCTTGGGTGCGCTGGCGCGCACCGGCACCGCGGGCGGCAGCTCCTTGGCCTGCAGGGCGCGCACCTGCACCACGAGCTGGTTGTGCGCGTCGAGGAAGGCCGCCGCGATCACCTTGCCTTCGTTGGTGTTGCTCCAGCCCGCGCCGGCCGCGCCGCCGAGCTTGCCGAACGCGATGCCGGCCACGCCGAGGTCGGTGGTGCGCGCCGAACCCGTGGCCGCCGCCACCTGTTCGGTGGTTTCGTTGTCGGACAGCAGCAGCGCCGTCTGCGCCTCCTTGAGCTTGACCTGTTCGGCCAGCCCGATCAAACCCGCCATGTCGCGCAGCACCGGGATCATGCCCATGAGGCCCGCCAGGCCGCGCCCGGCGTCCTGCTCACTGAAGGTCAGGCTGGGCGTCAGCGTGTACTGCGCCTCGTAGCCCTGGCCCTTGGCCACGGTGGAGTTCTTGCGCAGCACGCCCGATTCGCGCAGCTCCTGCTCCTGCAGGGTGCCGCGCAGCCCGGCCGCACGGTCCACCACGCGGAAGCACCCGCTCTGCTGCGCCAGCAGCTTGACCAGGGGCACGGGCGAGGCCGGCAGCTGGTGGCCGCCGCCCATCACGTAGCCATTGGGGTTCTCGGCCAGCGCCAGCGTGGCCACGGGCGCCTCGCAGCGCACCAGCTCGCGCGCCGCGTTCTGCGCGCCCTGCGGCCCGGCCGAGCCGGTGACCACCGAGCCGCCCTGGCCCAGCTCGGTCTTCTTCTCGCCGCAGGCGGCCAGGGCCAGCGCCGCGAGCAGCGCCACGCAGGGGGTTCTCAGGCAATATCGGGCCACGTTCATCCTCAATCGGTCAGGTGGCGCATGCGCCATGAAAAAAGGGCGCCCGGAGGCGCCCTTGATTCTGCCCGAAGGCCCGGCTCAGACCTTGGCCGCGTCCGGGTTGCGCAGGCGGATATGCAGCTCGCGCAGCTGCTTCTCGTCGACCGGGCTCGGCGCCTGGGTCAGCAGGCACTGGGCGCGCTGGGTCTTGGGGAAGGCGATCACGTCGCGGATGGACTCGGCGCCCGTCATCAGCGTGACGATGCGGTCCAGGCCGAAGGCCAGGCCGCCGTGCGGGGGCGCGCCGTACTGCAGGGCGTCGAGCAGGAAGCCGAACTTCTGCTGCGCTTCCTCGGGCGTGATCTTGAGGGCGTCGAACACCTTCTGCTGCACGTCGGCGCGGTGGATACGGACGGAGCCGCCGCCCATTTCCCAGCCGTTGAGCACCATGTCGTAGCCCTTGGAGATGCACTTCTCGGGCGCGGTGACCATGTAGTCCTCGTGGCCGTCCTTGGGGGCGGTGAAGGGGTGGTGCACGGCGACCCAGCGGTCGTTTTCCTCGTCGTGCTCGAACATCGGGAAGTCCACCACCCACAGCGGCGCCCAGCGGCTCTCGAACAGGCCGTTCTTCTTGCCGAATTCGCTGTGGCCGATCTTGATGCGCAGCGCGCCGATGGCGTCGTTGACGACCTTTTCCTTGTCGGCGCCGAAGAACAGCAGGTCGCCGTCCTGCGCGCCGGTGCGCTTGAGGATTTCGGCGATGGCGGCATCGTGGATGTTCTTCACGATGGGGCTCTGCAGGCCGTCGCGGCCCTTGGCCAGCTCGTTGACCTTGATGTAGGCCAGGCCCTTGGCGCCGTAGATCTTCACGAACTCGGTGTAGCCGTCGATCTCGCCGCGCGACAGGCCGCCGTCTTCACGGGCACCGCCGGGCACGCGCAGCGCGACCACGCGGCCGCCCTTCATGTTGGCGGCACCGGAGAAGACCTTGAAGTCCACGTCCTTCATCACGTCGGTCAGCTCGGTGAATTCGAGCTTGACGCGCAGGTCGGGCTTGTCGGAGCCGAAGCGGTAGGCCGCGTCCTGGTAAGTCATGACCGGGAACTCGCCGAGGTCCACGCCCAGCGTGTTCTGGAACACCGTCTTGATCATGCCCTGGAACATGTCGCGGATGTCCTGCTCTTCCATGAACGAGGTTTCAATATCGATCTGGGTGAACTCGGGCTGGCGGTCGGCGCGCAGGTCTTCGTCGCGGAAGCACTTGGTGATCTGGTAGTAGCGGTCGAAGCCGGCCACCATCAGCAGCTGCTTGAACAGCTGGGGGGATTGGGGCAGCGCGAAGAACTGGCCGTCGTGCACGCGGCTGGGCACGAGGTAGTCGCGCGCGCCTTCGGGCGTGCTCTTGGTGAGCATGGGGGTTTCGATGTCGACAAAGCCGTTGGCGTCGAGGAACTTGCGCACTTCCATGGACACGCGGTAGCGCAGCATCAGGTTGTTCTGCATGTAGGGGCGGCGCAGGTCCAGCACGCGGTGCGTGAGGCGCGTCGTCTCCGACAGGTTTTCCTCGTCGATCTGGAACGGGGGCGTGACCGAGGGGTTGAGTACGTTCAGCTCATGGCACAGCACTTCGATCTGGCCGGTCTTGAGCTTGTCGTTGGTGGTGCCAGCGGGGCGCGCGCGCACCACGCCCTTGACCTGCACGCAGAACTCGTTGCGCACGCCTTCGGCGATCTTGAACATCTCGGCGCGGTCGGGGTCGCAGACCACCTGCACATAGCCTTCGCGGTCGCGCAGGTCGATGAAGATCACGCCGCCATGGTCGCGGCGGCGGTTCACCCAGCCCGACAGGGTGACGGTTTGGCCCAGGAGGGCTTCGGTCACAAGACCGCAATAGTGGGAACGCATGGCCATGGCAGAACTTCCGGCGCCATCGGGGGCGCATTAAAAAGGTTTACTTGAGTGCCTCGGGGACGGGGTCGCTCGGTGCGACCACGCCCATGGAAACGATATAGCGCAGGGCCGCATCGACGCTCATGTCGAGTTCGACGCAATCGCTCTTGCGCACCATCACGAAATACCCGCCCGTGGGGTTGGGCGTGGTGGGAACGTACACGCTGACGAATTCATCGCGCAGATAGGCGGCCACTTCGCCATTCGGGGCTCCGGTGATGAAGGCCACCGTCCACACGCCCTCGCGTGGCCACTGCACCAGCACGGCCGTGCGGAAGGCGTTGCCGCTCTCGGAGAAGAGCGTGTCCGACACCTGCTTGACGCTGGAGTAGATCGAGCGCACCACCGGAATGCGGCTGACCAGGTGGTCGCCCCACTGCACCAGCTTGCGCCCGGCGAAATTGCTGGCCGTGCCGCCCACCACCAGCAGGATCAGCAGCGTGAGCAGCACGCCAAAGCCGGGGATGTGGAAGCCGAGCAGGCGGTCGGGGTGCCACGCCTGGGGCAGGATCAGCAGGGTCTGGTCGAGCACCCCGACGATCCAGTGCAGCACCGAGAGGGTGATCGCTCCGGGAACGATCACCAGCAAGCCGGTGAAAAACCATTTGCGCAAGGGTGCCATCGGGGCTCAGCTCGTGGCCGCCGGGCTGGCGGCGGCGGCGGGGCAGCCGGCGCAGGACGACGCCTCCTTGGGCGCGGACTCGGGGGCGGGGACCGTGGTGCCACCGCTGCCCCCGCGAAAATCGGTCGCGTACCAGCCCGAGCCCTTGAGCTGGAAGCCCGCGGCGGTGATCTGCTTGGAGAAGGCTTCGGCACCGCAGGCCGGGCAAGTGGTCAGCAGGGGATCGGAGATTTTTTGCAGCACATCCTTGGCATGGCCGCAGGCGCCGCATTTATAGGCATAGATTGGCATGTCGAGAGCGTAGATAAATTGCAAAACCCTCGATTATAGGCAACACCCCCGCCCGGTGCGGGGGCCGGCGCCTCACTCCGCGCCCACCATGCGGTGGTGCGAGGCATGGCTGTTGCGGATCGCCTGCGGGCCCAGCGACCCCGCGACCATGCCGACGATGGCCGCCAGCAGGCCCGCAAGCTGTGCCGGGAAGCTCGCGCCCGCCGGCGTGGCCAGGAAGAGCAGCCAGGTCAAGAGCCCCATCACGATGGCGAACAGCGCGCCCTGGGTGGTGGCCCGCTTCCAGTACAGGCCGGCCACGAGCGGCACGAAGGCCCCGACCAGGGGCACCTGGTAGGCGCCGGAGACCAGTTCATAGATCGAGGTGCCCTGCATGTAGATGGCGTAGGCCAGCACGCAGCCGCTGAAGACCAGGGTGGTGATCCGCATGGTGCGCAGGTGCTCCTGGTCCGAGCCGTGGGGACGGAACTGGCGCCAGATGTTCTCGGTAAAGGTGACGCTGGGCGCCAGCAGGGTGGCCGAGGCGGTGGACTTGAGGGCCGAGAGCAGCGCGCCGAAGAAGAACACCTGCATGATGAACGGCATCTTCTCGAGCACCAGCGTGGGCAGCACCTTCTGCGGGTCGTCCTTGAGCAGCTCGGCCGTCTCGGCCGGCATGATGATCAGCGCGCTGGCCACCAGGAACATGGGCACGAAGGCGAACAGGATGTAGCAGATGCCGCCGATGATCGGGCCGCGCGTGGCCGCTTTCTCGTTGTTCGCCGACATCACGCGCTGGAACACGTCCTGCTGGGGGATGGAGCCGAACATCATGGTGATGCCCGCGGCGATAAAGAACACCACGTCGCGGAAGTTGGGTTCGGGCAGGAAGCGGAACAGGTCGCGGCTGGCCGCGAAATCGATCACCTTGTCGGCGCCGCCGGCCATGTTGCCCGCGAACACCGCGATGATGGCCAGGCCCACCACCAGGATGATCATCTGGATGAAGTCGGTGACGGCCACCGACCACATGCCGCCGAACAGCGTGTAGGCCAGGATGGAGACCACGCCGATGGTCATGCCCAGCGGGATGCTGATGGCGCCGCCCGACAGCAGATTGAACACCAGGCCCAGCGCCGTGACCTGCGCCGAGACCCAGCCGAGGTAGCTCAGCATGATGATCAGCGAGCAGATGACCTCCACCACGCGCCCGAAGCGCTCGCGGTAGTAGTCGCTGATGGTCAGCAGCGTCATGCGGTAGAGCTTGGCCGCGAAGAACATGCCGACCAGGATCAGGCAGAAGCCCGCGCCGAACGGGTCCTCGACCACGTTGCCCAGGCCGCCCTGGATGAACTTGGCCGGAATGCCCAACACCGTCTCCGACCCGAACCAGGTGGCGAAGGTGGTGGTGATGATCATGTAGAGCGGCAGGTGCCGCCCCGCGATGGCGAAGTCGGCGGCGTTCTTCACGCGCTTGGCTGCGACGAGACCGATGGCGATGGTGACCAGCAGATAGACGATGACCAGAGTCAACAGCACGGAAGGCTCCTTGGTGACGTGGTGGGAGAGGTCGGAGGGAAGGGATTATCCGAAAATGCGCAAGCGGAAAATCATCAACATCGTGACCAGCCCCAGTACGAAGCCCACGCCGGAGAAGATGATGCCCTGCAGCAGGCGGTTGGTGCGCTTTTGCTCCCGCAGCAGTTGCAGCAGCTCGCGCTGCTGCTCGTGCGCCGGCTGGCGGCGCAGGTGGTCGTGCAGCAGGCGGGGCAGCGACGGCAGGATCTTGGCGTAGTGCGGCGCCTGGTCCTGCAGCTCGCGCTTGAGCCGCTGCGGGCCGAGCTGTTCGAGCATCCACTTTTCCAGGAAAGGCTTGGCGGTGCTCCAGAGGTCCAGCTCGGGGTCGAGCTGGCGTCCCAACCCCTCGATGTTGAGCAGGGTCTTCTGCAGCAGCACGAGCTGGGGCTGGATCTCGACGTTGAAGCGGCGCGAGGTCTGGAACAGGCGCATGAGCACCATGCCGAGCGAGATTTCCTTGAGCGGGCGGTCGAAATACGGCTCGCAGACCGTGCGCACAGCCGCCTCCAGCTCGTTCACGCGGGTCTCCGGCGGCACCCAGCCGCTCTCGATGTGCAGTTCGGCCACGCGCTTGTAGTCGCGGCGGAAGAAGGCCGTGAAGTTCTGTGCCAGGTATTCCTTGTCGGATTCGGTGAGCGTGCCGACGATGCCGAAATCGAGCGAGATGTAGCGCCCGAACGTGGCCGGCGCCAGGCTCACCATGATGTTGCCGGGGTGCATGTCGGCATGGAAGAAGCCGTCGCGGAACACCTGGGTGAAGAAGATCGTGACACCGTCGCGCGCCAGCTTCGGGATGTCCACGCCGGCCTCGCGCAAGCGTGCCACCTGGCTGATGGGCACGCCGTTCATGCGCTCCATGACCATGACCTCGGGGTGGCAGAAGTCCCAGTGGATCACGGGCACCTCCACGAGGTTCAGCCCCTCCATGTTGCGCCGCAGCTGGGCCGCGTTGGCCGCCTCGCGCACCAGGTCCAGCTCGTCGTGCAGGTAGTTGTCGAACTCGGCCACCACCTCGCGCGGCTTGAGGCGCTTGCCGTCGGCCGAGAGGCTGTCCACCCAGCCCGCCATCATGCGCATCAGGCTCAGGTCCTTCTCGATCACCGGCAGCATGCCGGGCCGCAGCACCTTCACGGCCACCTCGTGGCGCACGCCCTGGCGGTCGTTCAGGGTGGCGAAATGCACCTGGGCAATGGAGGCGCTGGCCACGGGCTCGCGCTCGAAGCTCTCGAACACCTCGCCGATCGGGCGGCGGAAGGCGCGCTCGATGGTGGCGATGGCCACGGCCGGGTCGAAGGGGGGCACGCGGTCCTGCAGCAGCGCCAACTCATCGGCGATGTCGGGCGGCATGAGGTCGCGCCGGGTCGACAGCACCTGGCCGAACTTGACGAAGATGGGCCCGAGCCGCTCCAGCGCCTCGCGCAAGCGCTGGCCACGCGGCGCACTCAGATCCCGACCGACCGACACCACGCGGGCCAGCAGGCGCAGCCAGGGCTTCTGGAAGCTGGTCAGGACCAGTTCATCAAGGCCATAGCGCAGCACCACCCAGACGATGGTGGCGCCGCGAAAAAAGCGCTTCATGGAATGGTGCGGTCAACGGACCACGCTGGGGTGCTGCCCGGCGTGCGGCCCTGCACGAAGCCACGCAGCGCCTGCACCGCGCCCCGCGCCACGCTGGCCAGGGTATGGGCCGGCACATCGCCCAGCAGCCGCGCCAGGTCCTCCTCCAGGTCCCAGCGCAGGTTGTCGGCCAGCCACTGGATGTCGCCCGCGAACTGCACATCGCCGTCGATGCGCACGGACGGGCGGTCGCCGCGCAGCGCCGCCTGGGCCAGGTCCAGCGGCGAGGTCTGGGTGACTTCCAGCCGCAGGTCGGGCGTGGTGCCCTCGGAGGCGATATCGAACAGCCCGGCGGGCGTGATCTGCAGCGCCATGTGGAAATGGCGCCACTGCACCCGCGCCACCCGGCCCCGCTGCGCAAGCAGGCGCTGCGTGGCGGCGCTCTCCTGCATCAGCACATGGTTGAGCAGCAGCACCACGCGGTGCTGGACTTCATGCACCAGCCACTGGGGCGGTTGCGGGCCGGTGACGATGCGCTCGATCACGCTGCCCAGAAAAGAAAAAGGGGACTGTGTTGCCATAGCCCCCGATTATTCCCTGAACCGCGCGCAGCGCGCGCATGCCCCTGCAATCAAATCACTGCAGTGCCTGGACCCCCGCTACGAGCCAGCCGGTGCGGCCGTCCTTGGGCTTGGTCATGTTCCAGACCTCGCGGAACGGGCTCGGGCCGGCCGAGGGCTCCTCGCGGATCATGCCGGAGAACTCAACGCTGGCCATGTAGGCCTCGCCCAGGTCCTCGATGCCCAGGAGCTGCGCCTCGATCATGACCACATCGGTCTGGTTGGGCTGCTCGCCGCCGTGGGTCTCGCGCTCGGCCAGCTGGGCGCGGATCTCGCTCAGCATGGTGTCGGTCATCATGGAGCGCAGCGTGGCCACGTCGGAGCGGTCCCAGGCGGCCTGCAGCGTGATGAAGTTGCGCTTGGCGGCCTCGGTGAAACCGGCCACGTCGAAGCCCTCGGGCACGCCCCAGTTCTGCGTGCCGGCCAGGGCCGAGCCAATCATCGAGCCACCGCCGCTGGCCGGCGGACGCGCGGCATCGAAGGCCATGCTGTTGCGCTCCCAGGGGCGGGCCGAGGCGTCGTTGCCGACCTTGTCGGGGCTGTAGGAGCGGGGCATGGACGCCTCGGCGGGTGCGGACGCACCAGCGCCAGCGCCCTGGAAAGCGAACGGGGCACTGCCTGCCGCCGCACCGGCGCCCTTGCGGGAGCGCATGACCATCTTGAAGACGGCGAAGGCCGCCACGGCCAGCAGGGCGATCAACAGGAACTGCCCGAAGCCCTCGCCCATGCCGAGCGAATGGGCCAGCCACGCCAGGCCCAGGCCGGCGGCCAGGCCGCCCAGCATGGCGCCCCAGGGCTTCTTGGGCGCTGCCGCCGGGGCCGCCGCCGGCGCACCGGGCTTGGCGGGCGCCGTGGCAGCGTTCTGTGCCGGCGCACCGGGCGTGGCGGGCGGCGTGGCGCTGCGCTGCGTCACGTTGCTCGACTGCTGGCCGACCGACTTGCCGCCGCCCATGCGCTTGGCTTCGGCATCCGGGTGCAGCACCATCAAAACCGCCACGAACAGGGCAGGCAAGAGTTTTTTCATCGAAAGTCTCCCGGATTTCAACATTTGATTCCCACATGCAGGGCCACGATGCCGCCCGTCATGTTGTGATAGTCCACATGGCCGAAGCCCGCCTGGTGCATGAGCTGCTTGAGTTCCTCCTGCCCCGGATGCATGCGGATAGATTCGGCCAGGTAGCGGTAGCTCTCGGCATCGCCCGCGATCATCTGGCCCAGCTTGGGCAGGATGTTGAACGAATACCAGTCGTAGGCCTTGGTCAGCGGCTGGGCCACCTTGGAGAATTCGAGCACCAGCAGCCGGCCAGAGGGCTTGAGCACGCGGCACATTTCCTTCAGGGCCGCGTCCTTGTGCGTCATGTTGCGCAGGCCGAAGGCCACGCTCACCACATCGAAATGCGCGTCGGGGAACGGCAGCGCCTCGGCGTCGCACACCAGGGTGGGCAGCACCAGGCCGGCGTCGATGAGGCGGTCGCGGCCCACGCGCAGCATGGCTTCGTTGATGTCGGTGTGCACCACGCGGCCCGTGGCGCCGACCTTGCGCGCGAACGCCATGGAGAGGTCGCCCGTGCCGCCGGCGATGTCGAGCACCTGGCTGCCTTCGCGCAGGTTGGCCACCATCACGGTGTAGGCCTTCCAGGCGCGGTGCAGGCCGCCGGACATGAGATCGTTCATCACGTCGTACTTGGACGCGACCGAATCGAACACACCGCGCACGCGGCGCGCCTTGTCCTTCTCGTCCACCGACTGGAATCCGAAATGCGTGGTGCTCATGGTTTGAATGCTATCTGGTATCGCGACAACCCTGCGAACGCGTTGGTTATCGATATTTAAACAAAAAGTGCTTGAAACGCTTATCAACAAAGCGCGAGAAGCTACAAAATATGCAGCACCTCAGCGTTGCTGCACCGCCCTTCGTCAATGGCCGCCGCAGCCTGAGCCGGACGGACGCGCCGCCTTGGCGGGCATGGGCGTGTCGCGGTCGGCGCCCGCCGCCTCCAGGCGCGCAAGGTAGTCGCGCCAGAGTTCGTCCTGGCGCTGGCCCAGTTCGTAGAGGTAATCCCAGGAGAAGATGCCGCTGTCGTGGCCGTCGGAGAACGTGGGCTGGACGGCATAGTTGCCCACCGGCTCCAGGGCTTCCAGCGTCACGCTGCGCTTGCCGGTCTGCAGCACCTCCTGGCCCGGGCCATGGCCCGCCACCTCGGCGGAGGGTGAATAGACGCGCATCAGCTCGAACGGAATGCGGAACGCCGCACCATCGGAAAACGCCACCTCCAGCACACGCGACTGGCCGTGCACCGTGATCGACTGGGGGGTGGGCGCACCCGCTTTCAGACCTGCCATGGGGGAATACCTGTAAAACAATTGCCAAAAACCAGGCGCCATTGTCCCACTGCGGCGCGCCGGTTGTAGCATGCATGCCCCTCCCCGCAAGGTGGCCGCCCCGGGCGTCCACACCCACGGCAAGCATGCGCATTCTGAAATCCCTGGCGGTCTGGTTGCTCATCCTGCTCGGCGCCATCGCCAATGGCGGCCTGCGGGAAGCCGTGCTGCTGCCGCACCTGGGCCCCACGCCAGCCTATGTGCTCAGCGGCGTGCTGCTGATGGGCGTGATCCTGGGCGCCGCGCGGGGCAGTCTCCGCTGGCTGGGCGTGCACAACCCGTCGCAAGCGCTGCGCACGGGCGCCCTCTGGCTGCTGCTGACACTCTGCTTCGAGTTCGGTTTCGGCCGCTTCGTGCAGGGGCAGCCCTGGCCGGAACTGCTGGAGGCCTACACCTTCCGGGACGGCAACCTCTGGCCGCTGGTGCTGCTGGTCACCCTGTTCGCCCCGCTGATCGCGCTGCGCGCCCGGGGCGGGGTGCGTTCCTGAATCAGGCGGACCACTGCGCCAGTGCCTGGCGCAGTTGCGCCTCCAGCGCCGGCAGGCGTTCGCGCACGGCGTCTTCCTGGGCCGCATCGCGCTCCCGCTGGGCGGCCGCCCAGACCGGCGCCGGGAAATGGCTGTCCCAGCCGAAACGCGCAATCACATGCCAGTGCAGGTGCGGCACCATATTGCCGAGCGCGGCCAGGTTGATCTTGGCGGGCGCCAGCTGCTCGCGCAGCACCCGCTCGACCACGGTGACGGCGTCCATGCAGTGCTGGCGCGCGGCGGCATCAAGGTCGGAGAACTCGGCCACATGATCGTTCCAGACCACGCGGTAGAACGCCGGAAAGCCCGCCTCGTCGGCGCGGATCACGCGCAGCTGCGCGCCGCGCCAGACCAGCAAGCCGCCGTCGCTGTCGCACAGCACGCAGGCCATCAGACCAGCACCCGCTCGATGCCGCCCTGGTTGGCGCGCTGCACGTATTCGGGCAGCCAGTTCTCGCCCAGGAGCTGCTTGGCCATCTCGATGACGATGTAATCGGCTTCGAGCAGGCCGTTTTGCAGGTCGTTGCCGTAGCGCGTGATGCCCTGCAGGCAGCTCGGGCAGCTGGTCAGGATCTTGATGTTGTCCTGCGCCCCCACGGCGCCGCTGGCGCGCAGCTGGGCCTCGCCCTTGCGGATTTCTTCTTCCTTGCGGAAGCGCACCTGGGTGGAGATGTCGGGGCGCGTGACGCCCAGCGTGCCCGATTCGCCGCAGCAACGGTCGCTCTTGAGCACCTTGTCGCCCACCAGGGCGCGCACGGTCTTCATCGAGTCGCCCTGCTTCATGGGGTTGTGGCAGGGCTCGTGGTACAGGTAGCCGCCCTGGCCCGCGGGCAGCGTGATGCCTTTTTCCAGCAGGTATTCGTGGATGTCGATGATGCGGCTGCCCGGGAAGATCTTGTCGAACTCGTAGCCCTGGAGCTGGTCGTAGCAGGTGCCGCAGCTCACCACCACGGTCTTGATGTCGAGGTAGTTGAGCGTGTTGGCGACGCGGTGGAAGAGCACCCGGTTGTCCGTGATCATCTTCTCGGCCTTGTCGAACTGGCCCGAGCCGCGCTGCGGGTAGCCGCAGCACAGGTAACCCGGCGGCAGCACCGTCTGCACACCGGCGTGCCACAGCATGGCCTGCGTGGCCAGGCCGACCTGGCTGAACAGGCGCTCGGAGCCGCAACCGGGGAAGTAGAACACCGCCTCGGTTTCGGCCGTGGTGGCCTGGGGGTTGCGGATGATCGGAACGTAGTCCTTGTCCTCGATGTCGAGCAGCGCGCGCGCCGTCTGCTTGGGCAGGCCGCCGGGGAGCTTCTTGTTGACGAAGTGGATCACCTGCTCCTTCACCGGCGCCGTGCCCACGGTGGCCGGCGGGCGCGCGGTCTGCTTGCGCGCCACGCTGCGCAGCAGGTCCACGGCCAGGCGCTGGGCCTTGAAGCCCACGCCCACCATGGCGGCGCGCAGCAGCTTGATGGTGTCGGGGTTGGTGGCGTTGAGCATGGCCATGGCCAGCTTGTTGCCGGGGCGGAAGCTCTTCTTGCCCATCTTGCGCAGCAGGTTGCGCATGTTCATGGTGACGTCGCCGAAGTCGATCTTCACCGGGCAGGGGCTCTCGCAGCGGTGGCACACCGTGCAGTGGTCGGCCACGTCCTCGAACTCCTGCCAGTGCTTGATGCTCACGCCCCGGCGTGTCTGTTCTTCGTACAGGAAGGCCTCGACCAGCAGCGAGGTCGCCAGGATCTTGTTGCGCGGGGAATACAGCAGGTTGGCGCGCGGCACGTGCGTGGAGCACACGGGCTTGCACTTGCCGCAGCGCAGGCAGTCCTTCACGCTATCGGCGATGGCGCCGATGTCGCTCTGCTGCATGATCAGCGACTCGTGCCCCATGAGGCCGAAGCTGGGCGTGTAGGCGTTGGTCAGGTCGGCGAACATCGACGTGCCGCCATGGGTCGAATCGGCATTCAGCGCTTGTCCAGCTTGCACCACACGCTCCGAATTCCGTAGCAGCTTACCCTTGTTGAAGCGGCCTTCCGGGTCCACCTTCTGCTTGTATTCGGCAAACGGCTGCAGCTCCTCGTCGGTCAGGAACTCCAGCTTGGTGATGCCGATGCCGTGCTCGCCCGAGATCACGCCGTCCAGACTGCGCGCCAGCACCATGATGCGCTCCACCGCGCCGTGCGCGGTCTGCAGCATCTCGTAGTCGTCGCTGTTGACGGGGAGGTTGGTGTGCACATTGCCGTCGCCGGCGTGCATGTGCAGCGCCACCCAGACACGCCCCTTGAGCACGCGCTTGTGGATGGCCGAGGCCTCGGCGAGGATGGGCGCGAAGGCCGCGCCCGAAAAAATGGCCTGCAGCGGCGCGCGGATCTGCGTCTTCCAGCTCGCGCGCAGCGTGTGGTCCTGCAGCTGGGGGAACAGCTCGGACACATCGCGCAGCCAGCCGGCCCACAGCGTGCGCACCTCCTGCACCAGGGCCAGCGCCTGCGCCACGCGGTCTTCGAGCAGCTCGGCCGAGGGGATTTCGTTGGCGTCGTCGTGCTTGCCCAGCGGCAGGCTGCCCCGGCCGAAGAAGGCCTCCAGCTCGTCGCACAGCTTGAGCTTGTTGCGCAGGCTCAGTTCGATGTTGATGCGCTCGATGCCGTCGGTGTATTCGGCCATGCGCGGCAACGGGATCACCACGTCTTCGTTGATCTTGAAGGCGTTGGTGTGGCGGCTGATGGCGGCCGTGCGCTTTCGGTCCAGCCAGAACTTCTTGCGCGCCTCGGGGCTGATGGCCACGAAGCCCTCGCCTCGGCGCGAGTTGGCGATGCGCACCACCTCGCTGGTGGCGCGCGCCACGGCGTCGGCATCGTCGCCCGCGATGTCGCCGAACAGCACCATCTTGGGCAGGCCACCGTGCTTCTTGCTCTTGGTGGTGTAGCCCACGGCCTTCAGGTAGCGGTCGTCCAGGTGCTCCAGGCCGGCCAGCAGCACGCCCGAGCGATTTTGCTCGGCGAACATGAAGTCCTTGATCTCGACGATGCTGGGCACCGCGTCCTTGGCGTTGCCGAAGAACTCCAGGCACACGGTGCGCGTGTGCTCGGGCATGCGGTGCACCACCCAGCGCGCG
>Ga0208516_100162_pt1 | contig 38021 bp, 48 predicted proteins | sample LakWasM117_HOW13_2_FD_183931 | JGI IMG/M metagenome (GOLD analysis project Ga0208516, IMG submission 183931) | Freshwater sediment methanotrophic microbial communities from Lake Washington under simulated oxygen tension - Sediment Metagenome... | ecosystem: Environmental > Aquatic > Freshwater >...
CGGATCGCCGCTGCTCTCCTGCGGGATCAGCGCCTGGGCGACCACCTGGCTGACCTGCTCGCGATTGGCGACGCGGCCGATCATGGCGACGGCGCGCAGGGGCGCGAAGCGCGCGACATTGGTCAGCTCGGCGCTGCCCAGCGCATCTGCCCGCGCCTGGGCCTGCTGCATGCGCGACTGGCGCACCTCCGGCGTCAGCGTCGGAAAGCGCTGCGGATCGGCGAGCGCCGTCAGCGCGGCGCCGGGGTTCTCCTGGATCAGCTTCTGCGCGTCGCCATCATCGAGTGTGCGAGCCACGCCGGCCTTGCGTGCCTCGGCCGCCTGGCGACTGATCCAGCCCTTGTTCGCGCCTTCGTCGACCTGCTCGAAATAGGTCTTCGTCGCGGCGTCACGCTCGGCCGGCGAGCCGGCTCGGCCGGCGCGGTTGAGAACGCCCGTCTGCTGCGCGTCGAGATCGGCCGTATAGCCATCGGCCTGGCGCTTCAGGAAGGTCCCGCGCGCCTGGCTCTGGTTGCTGACGCCGTAGCGCGTGAGCTGGGTCCGCAGCTGGTCGCGCTCGGTCGCATCGGCAACAGTGCCGAGCTGGTCCTCCCGGATCTTGAGTTCTTCCTCGGCGTAGCGGTCAGCGGCCGTGGCGGGATCGGCGTCGTTTTCGAAGCGCTTGTCGAGTTCGGCCGTCTTCTCCAGATAGCCGGAGGTGGCCCGCGATTTCTGCGCGGCCTTCTGCGCCGCGAGCAGCTGGTTACCGAACTGGCCGAGCGCCTGGCCGGCGCGCACGCTGGCGGCGGCGGTGGCGCTGCGATCGTCGAGCTGCGGCAGGGCCTGCGGGCCGGGGGCCGCGACGCGCGAGGTGTATGTCTCGAAGCCCGCCATGTCAGTAGAGCGTGAACGGCGAGCCCGTCCACCCTGGATTGATCTGGGCGCCGGTCGCCCTGGTCGGGGTGCCGGCGCCGCCCTTACCGGCGCCGCCGAGCGAGGCCCATTGCGAGACCGTCGAAAGGATCGCGGTGCCAGCCCCGATCATGCCGGCCTGCTTGGCGTCCTGCGCCTTGCCGAGCGAGCCGGCAGCGCTCCACATCTGCTCGGCCGCGCTCTGCTGGGCGCCGGCCCCGATCAGCATGGCATCGGCCTCGCCCTGCATCGCCGAGAGGCCCTGCGCGACCAGCGGCGAACCATAGGCCGGGTCGATGTCGCGCGCCGTTACGCTCGCCGTCTGGTTGGCGAGAACCGTATCGACCTGGTCGCGCAGCCGCGCCTGATCGAAGGCTCCCTTGGCAAGCGCCGTCTTGGCGTTTTCCTGCGCCATCCAGGCCTGCATGCGCGCCGCGCGCGCCGTGCCACGCCCGGCACTGAGCTGGCCCATGGCCGAGATGCCGCCGCCCAGCGCGGTCGCGCCCATTGCTACACCGGTGATCGGGTCGACGCACATCAGGCCCGCCTCGCGTCGATGTCGACATTGACGGCCGACAGGGTGAAGGGCAGGGCGTCCTCGCTCCACATTTCGACAGAGAGCGTCGTCTCGGTCGGCGCCGCCGGGTTGACCGCGACCGGACCGGTGGTGAGCGCGATCGCCGTGCCGAGCAGCGTCCCGCCCGTCGGCTGAAGCGGCTCGCGGTCGCCGCCGTTTACGCTCATATATCCGCCTGCGCTGTCGACGAGATCGAGCGTCACATGCGGGGCGCGCTTGCCCAGGGTCTTGCTGTCCTGGCTATCGATGGGAAGAAGCTTGATCGCCCAGTGCTGCGGCAGGCCGACGATGATTTTCTGTGCCGGCTGGTCCAAGGTGACCGTTCCGCCGGCAACGGTCTTGCCCGCCTGCATGGCACCATCCGCGAACACCGCGACCTGCTGGCCCTCCAGGTGCGCCAGCCCGGAGATCACCGTGACGGGCGCCTCAGCCACCAAGCCCAGCGCGCAGTCGAGGAACCAGGCTCCGGTTGCGTCGGGCTCGTCCTCGTCGAATGGCTCGAAAAAGCCCTGCATCACCTCGATGTACCGGCGCTGCACGCCGTTGATGATGCGGCGCACGATCAGCCAGACTTCGTCGCGCTCGCCTGTCTCGGTTGGTACGACCCCTGCGCATTCGACGAAGCCGTTGACCATGGGCCGACGGGTCCAGCCCATCGTGTCCTCGGTCGGGCGGAAGGTCAGCGCGCGCAGCGAGCCGTCGGCACACCAGGCCCAGACGATCCGGTGCGGATTGCGCTGATAGGCGAGGCCCATGGCCCGGCCCTTCAGGATATGGCGCGCGAACTTCGTCACCATCTGCACGTCGAGATCGTCTGCCAGGCTGCTGAACTGACAGAAGAACAGGTCGCGCCGGTTGAGGCCGATCGAGATGACGCCGCCGTCGACCATGACCGGGCGGTGCTTCGACGAGCCTTCCTGTTTGCTCTGGACCGGCTTGATGTTGGCGATCGTCAACGCATCGAATGGGGATGAGCCCCTGATGATCCACTCCGAGCCGGTACAGCCGGCCACGATCACGCCCGAGGTCTTCAGCCATTCGATATTGGGCAGCTCGCCATCAGGCGCGCCGAGCCGGAAGATCAGTGCGCTATGCTCTGTCGCGTCGATCTCAAAATCGTAGAAATCGCCGGGGCGGGTTCGCCAGCCGGTATCCTTGCGGCCAAACAACAGGGCCTGGTCGAGCTGCGCGACATGCTCAGGATAACCGCGCTCGCCTGACCAGCCGGCTTCGTACCAGCGATAGGTGCCGGTCGAGGCTATCGTCAGCGGCAGTTCCGTTCCGACGACGACCCCATTGGCGGATGTCGCGCTGTTCAGCGATGTGATCTTGACATAGCCGTAGCCGGCGTGAACGAAGCGCCAGATCGTCTTGGCCAATCCCGAAAGCTGGTCTCCGCGATCGTGCACCGGGGGGTTCGGGCCGGTCTCCGAATTGTTCATCGCGCGGTAGACCCGGCCCTGCCAGCGGCGCTCATTGCCCACGGCTACGGTCTCGCCCGACTGCCAGAGGGCGACCGTATCGAGCGACGTCTCGTCGAGCCGCCAGGTCGTGTTCTGGTGACCCGCGTTGAAGATCGCATGCGACGCGGTCAGGACGAGCGAACCCGTCGCCGCCGAGGCGGTGATGATCCTGCTTTCGTCGAGGTTCTGCGGTTCAAGCGGTGGATTGGTCGGCAGATACTCGGTGAGGGTCCAGGTGGTCGCGCCGACGCGTTTAAGAATTCTCGGGACGAAGCCAGGGCAGACGAAATAGATGCTGTCCGCGACACCTTGCCAGCGCAGGTTGGGCAGCTGCGCATCAGGCCAGGGGATCGTGACTTCCAGCGGGACGCCCGGCTCGACCTCGACGACGCCACCATTGAGATAGAAGCGGATGACGCCGCCGTTTATCACCAGCATGTAGGCGTCGGTGCGCGAGAACCGGAACGGCACGAACTCCATGGCCCGCGCCTCGTTCTTGAGGTTCGCGACGTAGCGTGTGCCGGGCGCGCGCGTCAGGCCGCCTTCGAGCATGACAACGACGTTCTCGGCGCGCTTCACGGCGATCTGGCGCTTGGCGAGATCGCGGCGGGCCCAAAGCGCTTTCGAGATTTCGCCCGCAGCGAAGGAAAGCTGGCTTTCGAGGACGCTCATCGGCGCGCTCCCCGGCGGGCGGCCAGCCAGCCGGTCTCGCGCGGCATCTCGCGGCTGGCGCCTTCCTGCGCATCCCGGCGCTTCGCCGGCTGGAGCAGTAGCCGCGCTTCGGCCCGCAGCTCAGGGCCTTTGCTGGCATCGCGCCCGACCGGGCCGGCCATGGCGGCCCCCAGCTCGAACTCGTAATACTGGCGAAAGAGCGGCGACCAGAGGCCGGCATTGACGACGCGCCAGGTGGCCGTGACCGTCGGGGTCAGGATGCGGGAGAACAGGCGCCGCGCCTGCGCGGCGTCGTCGGCGCTCGGGTTTTCCGGCGCCATCACCTTCCAGTCGCCGGCGCCGAGCCCTTCAATCCTCACCACTTGCAGCAGATCGTCGGGCAGGTTGTGGCGGTACCAGCCGCGTGCATCGGCGACGATGCTGGTCGCGGCCGGGACATAGTCGTCGGTTTCGGCGAAGTTCCAGCTGTGCGCGACCAGGCAGGTATCGAGCACCCCGCGCCAGAGCGCCTTGGCTGTGCGTGCAGCGTGCATCTCCTGGTCGAGCGAAGTTATCGGGGGCTGGCCGAGATGAGCCAGCGCCCCGTTGACGGCCGCGACGAGGAGCGCGGCCGTGGACATCAGCCTTCCCGCCCGATGTGGACGAAGACGGACAGATTGCCGGCGAGCGTCGCGGCTGCGGCGAGCGTGCCGACCAGGTCGAGTTCCTGGCCGGGATCGTTCGGCAGGCCGAGCAGTTCCCATACGCGCTTGTTCAGGTTCGCGACCGCGACGGCGGCGTTGATCTGTTTCGTACCGGCGGCCGCGATGTTGAGCGCCGAGGCGAGCACGGCCGGCTGCGCCGCAATGACGCCGCGCGGGTCTTCGAAGCCGATATTCAGCGTCGCCGAGGTTATGCCCGTGTGGTGCAGGATCGAGTTCGGGAGCACGATCGCCGAAGAGGCGACGCGACCGAAATAGAACTTCGTGCCGATGCTGTCGTCGCCAAGCACGGCGAAGTTCTCGTGGATCGCGCTCATCTCGGCCTGGGCGTTGAAGGCGCTCGGCCGGCGGCCGCGGGCCGGGTCAGGCCGAGCCTTGGAATAGACAGTGCGCTGGGCCATGACGGCCTCCTGGTCTGGTTGCGGGAGAAGGCGGGCCGCCGGGGCGGCGCGCCACGATCAGGGCATGCGGGAGCGGAGCAGGCCGGACGGCCTACTTGGTCTCGTCGCAGATGATGTCGATGACCTTGCCGTCCTCGGAGCGCGTGGCGGCGTGCCAAGCTTCGATATAGGGGTGCCACTGGTACTGCATGGCGACGCTCTTCTCGATCTCGGTGGTCATCGGCATCGCCGGGCCGGCATGCATGCCGGACTTGCAGTAGAGCGGGCAGCGACGCAGGTTCGCCGACAGGAAGGGCAGCGCCTCGCACGAGATGAACGTGATCCCGAGGATGCCGGTGACCCGCTTTTCCTCGATCTGGATCTTGTTCTTGCTGCGGAAGTCCTGCGACGTGATCTCCACCTGCTTGTACAAGGCTTCGTTCTGGATGCCGGTCAGCAGGAGATAGAGGTCTTCGTAATCGACATTGACACCGTTCTGGATCAGCTTGCGGATGCCCGCTGTCAGCTTCCGCACGGTGAGATTGGTGTTGGTCGCCGCAACCTCATAGTCGGCGGCGATACGGTTCGCGGTATCGTAGACGACGGCGGTCGGCGCGCCGTCTTCGAGGTTCTTGACGTATCGCGGCCCATAGATGGCTTCGAGGCAAATGTCCTCGATGCCTTCGCGCACCGCCATCGCGCCTTCCTGAACATAGGTCGATTTGTGATCGACCGCGTTCATGATCTCGATTTCCTTCGGGATCGTACGACCCCAATCGACCCTCTGCGGAGAGACGAAGATGCCGGCATGCGAGGGCGGGATGTTGGGCGTCGGGGCGTTGGCTGGCGCGTTGCGGCGGGCCTTCGAGCGGCCGATCAGCTCGACGGCCTGCATCTCCTTGCCCTTCATATTGGCAATCGGTGAAAAGCTCTGCTCGATCGGCGCCGGCAGGCGCGAGAGGGCGAACTGGACGTTGTTGGAATAATGGGTCTGCGCCTGCGAGCGCACGTCGCCGAAAATTTCGGGCATGGGGGCCTCTGACGAAACGTTGAACGGAAGTCGGTTCAGGTTTCGGCCAGGGTGGCGGCGCTGATGCGCGGGCAAGGCCTAGCGCTTAACGTCCGGTCGACGGCCCCGGCTTACGGGGCTTGCAGGCGGGCAACGCTCGGACAGCGAAGGTGCGGCCGGGTAGCAAGGTGAGCAAATCACCTGTCCGATTGACCCGACGCTATGAATGCGCCGGGCCAATTGTCAAGAGTCCTCAGTCGGTTGCCGCCATCGGAACAGCATGACCGGCAGGGAAGAAGACCGGCGGCACCTGATCGAGCGCGGCAGCGCCGATGAACCTGCTTTCGCGGAAGGAGAAAATCCAACCCGACGCCACCACGTCGCCGTCCGGGATCGCGTCGAAACGCTGCTCGGCCCAGCGGTCGCGCGCCGTTGCGCCATAGCCGCCGGCGGCGGCCTCGGCCGGGCGATCCTCGTTCCAGTCCGCCAGGAAGGCGCGCACCGCCTCGCCGCAGGCGGCGTCAGGCACGGCCGGGCGAGACTGTTCGCCGGCGGCGGCGCCGCCGTCGACAGCCAGCGCCGCCTCGGGGGCAGTTGCCGGCGCAGCGGCAGGAGCGGGCTCCGGCGCCGTCTCGGAGGCGGGTGCCGGCAGAGGCGCAGGGGCGGGTTTCGGCGTCTTCGTCATCTGGTCTCTCCTCTTGCGGTTTCAGGAAGAATGCGGGCGGTCAGCGCCCGCCTACCCGCGCCAGCTCGTCGAGCAGGGCCCGGCGCTTGCTGTTGACCTCGCCATGGCGGAGGTTGCGGGGGTCGGTCAGGGCGTCCGCCTCCCCGCTCTGGAGCTGGTTCAGCTCGGCCCGGATCGTGGTTTCGGAGCGGGCGCCGAGGCCGCCGCCGGCGCCGGGCAGGACCAGCTTTTCCTCGCCCATGGCCGCGCCGATATTGTGGAACAGCTCGACCATGCCGGAGGCGCCCATGACCTCGTCGAGCACGGCGGCGTCCATGCCCGCCGGCGCGAAGGACTTGAAGGCGCGCTGGGCGAGCGTCTTGTTGGCCTCGTATTGCGGCCCCCATTTGGTCTGGAGAGCTTGCGTCGCCTGCTGCTCCTGCTGAACCATCGTCGTCGACAGCGACTTGAAGCGCTCGAAATCGGCGCCCATGGTCTGCTTCAGCACCTTCTCGACGGCTGACACCGGCACGCGCGCCGCATGGCAGGCGTCGACGAAGGTCTTCTCCAGGCCTTCATCATAGGTGTACCCCTCCGGCGCGTCGGCCTTCGGCGTCGCCGGCTTGTACTCCTCGCGGTTCTCGACCCAGCCGAGGTCCTTCCAGCCGCCCCATTCCTCCAGCTTGGCCGGGTCGGGCTTTGCCAGCACGTTGCGGTCGGTGACCGCTTTGTGCGCGTGCATGCCGGATTTCAGCGCCTCGGCGAGCGAGGGCGCATTGCGGCCGGCATAGAAATTCGCGGTGTCCTGGTCGAGCCCGAGATCCGGCTTGCCCCACCAGGGATTGGCGTCGGCGGGAGGCGGCGGGTCGCCCGCCGGAGCGGGCGTCGGCGCAGGGGCGGGGGCCGGCGTCGGCGCGGGGGCAGGTGCGGCTTCGGGTGCCGGGCTCGGCGATGGTGCAGGAGCAGGCGTCGGCGCAGGTGCCGGGGCCGGCGGGGCGTTCGGGTCGATCATCTACGTCCTCCGGTTTGTTCTTGTGGGGGCGGCCGGCGCTCTTCCATCAGGGAATAGAGGTCGGACGGGTCCAGCTTGGCGGCCTTGAACAATTCGAGGGCGAGCTGGCGGCGGCCCTCGGCGATCGCGTCGTCGCGGGCGGTGCGGGCGGGATTGTAGTCGAGGGCGAAGACGCCGCCGCGCAGGGCGATGTCTGCCATCAGGAGGCGGTTGCGGCCGAGCTCGACATAGCCGTCGAGCACGCCGCGCCGGTTGCCGGGGTGCTGCCAGAAGGCCTTGAACCAGAGACGCAGCTTTTCCATCAGGCCGCCCGCTGCTTGGCGAGCGAGCCGGCCTGCTCGGCATGGGCGGCCTCGGCGGCGATCGTCACCGCCTGGCCGGTCTGCTCCAGCGCGACGGCCTGCTGCTGCGCCTGGGCGCGGCTCTGGCGGCGCTGCTCGACCAGGCGCGGGTCGCGCTGGAGCGAGGGCGGCGCCCCGAAGCCCTCATGCACCACGTCGAGATAGGCATCGAGGTCGAGCTTGTCGGCCGCTTCGGGATCGAGCTGCGCCGCCTGCGTCACCGCGTTGAAGTAATTCATCGCGGCGCGGGCCGTCGCCATCTGCTGCACCTTGGCGAGCGGGCTCTGATAGAGGATTTCCAGCCGGCGCGCCTGGAGTTCCGGCGGTGGCGGCGGCAGCTGGCCGGCGCGCTGCAAGATGCCGAAACGGCGGGCGATGAAGCTCGACAGCATCCGCATGATGCGGATCAGGTGCGGCCCCATCAGGCGCAGCCGCTCCTCCTGGAAGCCGAGGAATTCGGTCGCGGTCATCTGCGGCCGATCCTTGAGCTGGAGCATCAGCGAGAAGAACAGCGCCTCGCGCACGGCATTGCGCCGCTGCTCCGACTGCGCCGCCGAGAGGCGCAGATCGCCGCCGCGCTCCAGCGTGTCGACCAGGCGCTTGCCGCTGTCGCTCATCGTGCCGTGCAGGATGGCGTTCGGTACCCAGTCCGATGCGTTGAAAACCGCCTCGTCATGCACCAGCTTGACAGGCTCGGCCGCGTGCTGCGCCGCGACGATATGGCTACGCTCCATCTCCTGGAGCATATCGGCATCGGGCCTGGCGACATGGGCCGGGCCGACCGGGTATGGCGAAGTTGTCCGCGTGCGCCAGCGCGCCGTGTGATACGGCATCTCGAAATAGCCGCCGCGCCGCTCCAGGCCCTTCAGATCAGGCGAACAGTAGAGCGAGCACACCGCGGCGTGTTCCGGCCCGAGACGGCGCGGGTTGGCGTTCTCGTTCTGCCATGTGGCATGGATGATCTTGTAGGTTCGATCGTCCTGCGCGCCATCGATTGCGCCCCACCAGCCTTTGAGCTGGCGGCCCTTCAGCTCGAATTCGCGGTGGAAGCGGTCGATCTCGCCATGAGCGTCGACATCGATGTAGCTCTGCCCAAGCGGGATGGCGCGATCGACGATCCGCTGTTTACCAACATCCTCCTCCTGGGCGATCGTGCCCATGCCGAAGACGCCGGTATCGGCGAAGACGTTGGAAATCTGCTCGTAGAAGGCCGATATCGCCGGCCCCATCGACGACAGGATGGTGCTGGTGACGAGATAGGACCAGGCCTTGACCGGTTGCCACCGGTTCAGGTCTTCGTCGTCGGTTGCGATCTCGATCCAGCGATTGGCCGGGTTGGTGAGCTGGCCGTAGATGCCGCCGACGAAGTTATCGAGCGCCAGGAGGCCAGTGGCGTCATAGAGTTCGTCATAGCGCGGGCGGCGGTTCGTGCCTGGCCTGACGACCTGGTCCGGGGCGAACAGGCGGGCGTTGTCGTCCCAGTCGCCCTCCTCGAGCGCGCGGACGGACTTCATCTCCTCATGGCGGCGCAGCGCGTCCTGGCTCGATAGCATCGTCACGACCCCATCAGCATCTTGAGGCCGACCGACGGCGCCGCGAGGTCGCCGCGCCCGCCGGCGCCGACCGCCGAGCGCACGCCGCGCATGCCCGCGAGCCGTCGCATCGCGTTCTCCGAGGCCTTGCGCGCCTGCTCATTGTCCTGCGGCGGGCGCATCGCCTCGCGCATCGCGGCTGCGGCCTTGGCCTGCTGGTCCTGCGCCGCAGCCTGCGCCACCCGCTCCTGGCGACTGGAGCCGCCAAGCATCTTCGCGAAATTCTTGCACATGCGGTCAGGCCTCCCCTGGCAAAAGCGCGCACTGAACGAAATCCTCGCCGGCCTTGCCGACGGCGCGGCAAAGCCCCTCCTCAACGAAGCCGAGGCGAGCGAGCCAGGCGCGCGACTGCGCGTGGCCAACCCAGGCCCGGCATTCGAGGCGCTGGAAATTCGGGACGACGACGAAGGGGATGAAGCGGCTGACAACATAGCGATGCGCCGCCAGCGCGATGGACGGCCAGGCATCGGTCGCCAGCATCAGCGCCTGGCCGACGCGCGGCCCGAGCAGCCAGACACCGAGCAGCGCCACAGGCTCGCCGGCATCGCTGCAGAGCGCGTCGAGCCACGGCATCAGCGGCCGGCCGCCTTCGATATCGTCGATCAGATCGGCGTCTTCGCTGGTGAAGCGGCAGGCGAATATCTCACGCCGATCGACCTCGCGCATATTCGCCACCACCCAGGCGATGTCGGCCTTCGTCACGGCGGCGTTGGAGCGGATCAGCATCAGGCCCTCCGAAGCGGGTTGTAGCGCTTGGGCACATCGCCGCGCTTGCCGGTGCCGCGCATCCGCTCCTCGCGCATCCGGTCGCGCTCCGAACGGCGGACGCGGGCGGCTTCGGTGCCGCACTGCATCGCGGCGTATTCGGCCGCCTCCATGACGTGGCTGTCGCGGTTCTTCACCGCCCGGCCGCGATCGCCGGTGCCGCGCGTGACATGGTACTGGTAGGTGCCGGCCATCGCCCGGCGGATCGTCGGACAATGGACGGCGTCGACCTTGAGCTTGCGCTTGCCGCCCTCGATCTTCCCGCGGATCGGCGCATGCCGGCTTTCGGGATCGTTGGTGCGGGCAAGGGCGATCTTGATGCCCAGCTCCTTCGCCAAGCGCGAGCGCATCGAGCCGAGTGTCAGATCGTCGCCCGCGTCCATCGCCGGGTCGCAAGCCGCATGGAATTCGCATCCGGCGAAGCGCGGCGAGCCCATGATGACCTGGCAGGCGCGGGCGAGATCGAACTCGTCGCCGCGCTGGAGCGCGACCTCGGCGAGGATGTGCAACGTGCCGTCCGCCAGCTCCTGCATGAAGGCCGCTGCCGGCGTCGCGCCGCCATCGAAGCCGAGCAGGACCGGCAGGATCGGATAGACCTTCAGCGGCTCCTGCGAGACATGCACGTCATCGTCAAAATCGGCGTAGATCACGTCGGTTTCGCGGTTGTAGCCCGGCTTGTGGTGGACCTTGATCTTGAGCCACCACTCGCGATGCCGGTTGGCTTCGGCCATGGCGAGATAATAGGCCCGGCCGACCGCCTGCAGGTTCTCGGCATCGGGTTCGAGCCCGCCGGGCTGGCGGAAATGGCGATAGCCCTTCGGCTTCTTTGGTCCCCAAAAGTCGCGGAATACCCAGCTGTCGGGCTCCGGTGCGTTGCCGTCGCCGAAGATTGCGCCATAGGGGATGGCGGGATCGTCGGGCAGGCCGATCTCGCCCCGGTTCGGGAAACGGCCGACCGTGCGGCCGAGATTGATGAACAGGTCCTCGCGATGCGTGGGCATCTCGTTGAGCATCGCATCGGTGCTCTCGGTTCCGCCGAGGCTGTCGGGGTCGGCATCCTCGCCCCAGGCGAGGAAGTTGATCTCCATACTGATCGGGCCGTGGCCGTCGTCGAAGTCGAGCTCGAACTTGCCGGGGCGCGGCGACGAGCCGGTCAGCTTGGCGCCGATCTTGTCGGGATCGAGGATCTTGCACCAGCTCGGGACGAGCGTTTGCCAGATGTCCTTGTAGGTCTCGCGATAGGCGTTCAGCCGATAGAGGCGCGGCGCGCCCTGGAGGCGCTTGCCGTTGTGCAGGAGCGGCGGCTGGACCATAGCCCGGCGCAGCGTCCGCTTGACGCAGGCCGTGGTCTTGCCGGAGCCGACCGGGCCGGAGAGCAGGTCGCGGGTGCCGTTCGACATGATGAAGGCGTCCGAGACCGGCCCGGCGCTTTCGAGGAGCAGCGCTGCGCCGGCGTCGTAACTGCGCAGCATCTCGCCGAGTGTGCCGCAGTGGAGGAGGGTCATGCCGAGGCCTCCGGTGGTACCACGTCGATAACCTCAGCCGCCTCGCCGTTCTGGAACCAGACTTCCCAAGGCTTGCGATCGGCGCCGCCGGCGACCTGGCCGCCGATCGAGAGCGCGACGAGCGGGACCGGGCGGCCCTGATCGTCGACCGGCTGCATCCGCGCCATGAAATAGGGCGCCAGCTCGCGCCGGATCGCCTGTTGCCGGTCCCAGGCCTCCGCAACAGTGCAGCTGAGCCGTTTCGCCAGCTCTTCCGGTTCCAGCATCGCCCAGCGCGCCATCTGCTCCTGCGGCGTGCCGCCGAGCAGCCGGACGATCCAGGACTTCAGGTCGCGGGTCGCGAGGTTCTGCGCGCCCTTCGGCCGGCCAGCCTTGGCTGTACGCTCGACCTCGCCGGCGACCTTGCCGGCGTCCCAGCTCAACCGTTCGCCGGACGGGCGCTGCGAGGCGGCCAGCAGGTCGAGCTGCTCGCCCTCGGCCGGTAGTGCCGCCTTGGCCTCGGCCAGGAGCCCGGCGACCGCGCCGGTGATGCCGTTGGGCTCAGCCATGTGAGAACTCCCCGGAACCCGCCTTCACCAGGGCGCATGTCTTCGCCGCACCCTGTCCCCGAGCCCCGGCGCCCCCGGCCCCGATTTCCAACCGACCCCTGTTTTCGCCATGCCCAGCAGAAAGGGCCCGGAGGGCGCCGACAGGCGCACCGAAGGGGGAGACGAAAGAGGGGGCCGGCCGAAGCCGGGGGGTGGGGTCTCCGGCCGACCGGGGGGGGTGGTTCTGGCGCGACGCCGCCCCCCGGTTAACCCGAACGGTTAAGCGCGAGCGCGGCGTAACGTGTTGAAATTGCTTGCGATCCCATCCGGCTGGCGGCACCGAAACTGGCGACGAAGGCCGAAAATGGCCGCTTTCGCCCAGGTCGATGCCGCGCCTGGTCGCGCCGCCGAGCGGCGCGCCAGCTGCCGGCGAGCCCGGCGCACGCGCACCAAACACCCCATTTCGGCCGATCTCGGCGCCGGAGCGGCACGTGCCACCCAAGTCATTGAATATCCGAGGATATTTAATTACCTCAGGTGCCACGGGGCCGACCGAGCAGGCGAAACCCGCAACACCCTGCCTCGCCGCCATCGCTACCGTTGCGGCCGGCGTTGCAGAGCAAGATATTGATTTATATATACATTCTGGCTTTGCAGCACTTGCAACACTAGCAACACCCCCGAACCCGCCCGCGCGAGCGCACCCACTCGCCACGCGCCGCCCTCGTGTACGTGTATGCGAGGCAAAGCGGCGTTGCAGGCGTTGCAGGTGTTGAGAAGCCGAAAAGACGAGCGATTGCAGTGCTTTACGCTGCAACACCCACCGCAACAGGCCTGCAACACCTGCCGGCCCCGCCCCCGTAGAGCCGCGCGAAACAATCGCGACGCTGAACAGGGTTGCAGGGAGCGGGCAGGCGAGGGCCATGGGCGCGTCTTCGTCCGGTTGAGTGAAGTTTCACACGCCCATCTGATTTGCACCTCGCTGTCAATCTGCCGTCGCGGGGTCAAACGGCCCGTTGTCCACAGTGTTTCCACAGCCATGGCACCGATATGCCAGCAGGATCAGTGGCTTGAGATTGATGTGAATTATATGTGAAAAGTCACTTGACTTAGTTTTGGGACATGTCCTAAAACGTGTCTCACGGCGCTGGCAGGCGCCACCAACCGACCCGGAGAAACACCATGGCCCGCAATCTTCACGCCGAGATCACCGCCCGCATCCTCGCCAAGCTGGAGGCTGGCGTTGCGCCGTGGCGTCAGTCCTGGAGCAGCAAAGGGACCGGGGCGATGCCCCGTAACGCCATCACCGGCCGCGCCTATTCCGGCGCGAATGTGCCGCTGCTCTGGATCGCGCAGCAGGAGAACGCTTATGAAAGCGCGCGCTGGCTGACCTTCAAGCAGGCGCTCGAAGCCGGCGGCAGCGTGCGCAAGGGCGAGCGCGGAAGCCAGATCATCTTCGTGAGCACGATCGAGCGCGAGGATGAGGAAACCGGGAAGCTGCGCCGCATCCCCTTCCTGAAGGCTTACACGGTTTTCAACGTCGCGCAGTGCGACGGCCTGCCGGCGGGGCTCCAGCCTGTCGCCGTCGCAGTCAATCCTGGCCAGCGCGACGAACTCGCGCAGGAGTTTCTGGCCAGCACCGGCGCCGAGATCCGCCATGGCGAAGGCCGCGCCTACTACCGCCGCGATCTTGATTTCATCAACCTGCCGGCCTTCGAAACCTTCGTCTCGTCTGATGCCTACTACGGCACCGCCTTTCACGAGCTGGCGCACTGGACCGGCGCCGACAGGCGGCTCAACCGCACCAAGGGCAAGCGTTTCGGTGACCAGGAATACACCTACGAGGAATTGGTCGCCGAGCTCTCGGCCGCCTTCCTCTCGGCCGAGTTCGGCTTCGACAATGACGACGACGCCGCGTCCTATCTGGCCTGCTGGATCAAGTTCCTGAAGGATCACGAGACGGCTTTTGTCGCCGCCGCCAGCGATGCCAGCAAGGCGGTCACGTATCTGCGTGGGCTCGCCCTGGCCGAGCCTGCCGACGCCGAGGAGCGCGCGGCGGAGGAGGTCGCGGCCCCGGCCCTGCCGGTTGCTGCCCGCACCGTCGCGGCCGCGCCGATCGTGCTGCTGGCCGAAACCGCCGAGGAGCGCGCTCGCCGTTTAAACGCCGCCCTTGGCGCGCTTCAGGGGCGGCGCAGGCAGGCGCGGGCGGTGCAGGACTTCGACATGTCCGCCCTGCCGCTGTTCGGCGACCAGAGCCGGCAGATTGACCTCTTTGCGCCGAGAGGCTGATAGGGAAGCGCCCGGCGGCTGGCAGGCCGCCGGGCATGGCTTCGGGCGGTCAACCGCCCGGAGAGGCGAACCCCGCCCGAAACCGAACCGGGATCTAGCACGATGGCCCGCCCGCAGATACACCCCGCCGATGCCGGAGCTGCCGCCCGCAAGCGCCATGCGCGCCAGGCGCTGCGCGAGCGCGGCGGCAGGCTGATCCAGGTGCAACTCGAGCCCGAGGCACTGGTCCATCTGGAGGCGATCCGCCGGCCCGGCGAGAGCGATGCGAGCGTGATCACGCGCGCGCTGAAGCGGGTGCAGGGGTTGGATTGGTGGGGAAATTAGCGCGGCTTATGCTGACAGGCCCATTCACGCGGCAATAGCCTGCCCACCTCTCGGCAGGTCAGTGCTTGCCCGTCTTCTATCGGGCTTTCCGAATAGATGGTGATCTTGTCCCGTCCGCAGTCGAAAACCGGGCAGGCTAGAATGCCTTCCCAGGCCGCAGCGCCATCGTAAACCTGCGCCAATCCTGCTGTGAATTTCTCGTCACTACAGCGCAGCCTGATGACCGACTTACGAAGCTCGCTGCTGTACCTACGCCATTCCACGGCGCAGAGAAGCTCGGAAGGAGGATTTTCGATCGGACGCTGCGCTTTCGTCGGCCCTGCGGCGAGCAGAGCCACCATCAGCGGCCCCGCCACGATTAACCTGTGCATGCCAACCGCCTCCCGCCGGGTGCAACCATGCCGCGCCTTCATGCGTGCGTCTAGACGGCCGCGCCGGTATCGCACAGGATCGGCCGGAGGGAGGCTGATCATGGCATGGGTCTACGATCGCGAGAATGCGGCCCAGTACGGGGCAGGGGACCAAGGCGTGCGCTTCTGGTTCGATGACAAAGAGGCAGACCAGCGCGTCGCGGTCGTCATCGGTAGTCCCGCGCTCCAGCAGCTCGGCGGCGATGGCGATCACAAACACATGCTGGCGAATTTCAAAGCTCACGAGAAGCGGATCGTCGCTGGCGCTTTTGCTCTGCTTGAAAGGGAGCCTATCCCGCAACCTCCGCAGGCGCTTCGTATGCGTTTTGAGGATATCCCGCCGGCTTGACGCCGGCGCGGACTCTTGCTCTATGTTCTGCTTTCGTTCCTATCGAGAGGCAGCAATGGGCAACAAGGTCGGCAGCGATTGGGAGGTGGTCAGCATCAGCCCGGAGGGCAAGCGCGAGGTCATGGCCTGGGCCGGCAATGTCAGCGTGGCCAAGGCCGCCTATGAGGAGGCCTTGAAGCACCGGCCCGGCCGCGTCGTCCAGTTCGTCCACGGCGCGCTGATCCTGCGCCAGGAGATCGGGCCGGAGAAGGCGAAGGGCTAGGCCGAGCGCGAGGCCTTGGCGAGATCGCGCAGGGTCTCGGCCAGGTCGTTGGGGCAGTAGTCGCCACGCTCCGACCGATGGCACCCGCTGGCGTTAGTGTCCCACTCGTGCCAGCCATGTTCGCAACCGCCCTCACAATCGATCTCGTCGGCGATCATCTCCATGTGGTCAGGGTTCGCAAACAGGGAGCGGGCATTCAGCGCCTGCTCGATCGCCGCTAGCTTGGCGGCGTTGCGGTGGCAGTCGCGAACGCGGCCGAGCCAGCGCGCCGCATTCTGCCACCGCAGCCTGGCGCGCCACCGCCAGGGGGAAAGGCGGCGGCGAAGCCAGCTCACGCTTCCGCCTCCTTCAGCACCTGGCGCACCACGTCCGGCCGCAGCGCGAGCTCCTTGGCGATCTCGGCCGGCACTGCCCCGAGGCCGCGCATGGTGAGCACCGCCCTTACAGTGCCTTTGCCGGGCGGGGCCGGCGGGGGCTCCGGCTTTGCGGGCTTTGGTAGCGACGGCGCCCACACTGTCACGCGTCGCAACTCATCGAGCTCGCGCCTGGCCGCGTCCCGCTCGCCGATCAGCGTCTCGACCGCACCGACGAGCTCGCGCACGGCCATGATGGCTTCATGACTGCCGTGGACGAAAAGGGAGCCGTCGCCGCTGCCGACGCCGATCTGACAGGGGAAGGCGGGCGGATGCGCTTCCGGGAGCGCGCTCTTGCCGAGGCAGCGCGCCGCATAGGCCTCTTCGAAAAGTGCCTGTGCCATGGCGACGGGCGTCTTCTTTTCCTTCTGGCCGAGCTTGATCAGCTGAGAGAAGACCGGGTTAGTGACGGCGAGCGGCACCTGCCGCTTACCCTCCTGGTCGGGATCATGCCGCCGGCCGCGGCTGTTGACGGGCTGGGCGAAGCTCATGGTTAGCTTTCCTCCGCAACCAAGCCGAGCGCGACCAGCATGGCGTCGGCCTGTGCCACGGCCCATTCGGCGCGCCAACGCAGCCTGTCGGCATGGCTCGGTTCTTCGCTAAACGTCCAACTCTCGGGATACGGCGTCCAAACGCCGAGGCCGACGAGCGCTTGACCGGCCAGGGTGATGCGAAGCGTACCGAATGAGCGCTCCCCATTGCCGCGCGCGGCCTTCGCCTTCGCCTCGGCCGCCGTGGCGGCCACGAACAGATTGTGCCCCTGTTTCATGGCGCCCGCCCGATCTCGACGCCGTAATATTCGTCGTCGCTGGTCTTGCACTCGAAGGGAAGCCCGGTGCAGCCGCAACCTACCTCGTGGAGGCAGCGGCCCGCATCGTTATGATAGCCCTCGTGGTGGCCGCAAAGGCAGAGCTTCGGCTTGCCGTTCGGATAGCACCAGGAAGGCACATAGGGGGCGCCCGTAGGCGGACCCTTGTAGCTGTCGCTGACGGGGCCGGGCATCACGCCACCTTCTCGCCCGGCTGCGTCGTAGCATCTTCCGGCAACTCGACACGGCCCGGCTGGAAGATCGCCCGGTTCCAGGCCATGAAGGCCTGTTCCAGATGGGTCTTTGCGACCGCCAGCCAGCGGCCATCCACGTCGCCGGCCTTCTGGTCGATCTCCATCAGCCGGAGCTGGCGTTCCTCGTTGGCCTTGTTCCGGTTGACGAGATCGACGTTCAGGCTGTTCTGCGGCCGGTAGCCAGCAACCGGCAGTCCTTCATGCTTCGTCATCGTTTCCTCTAGGATGATGCCGGGAGCCGCCCGGCGGCGGTTCTGTCAGTGCTTGTGATTGCTGCCACCGCCGAGCGCTTCGCTCTCCGCGGCCATGTCGACGAGCGCGGCCGCGATGCCGCGCGCCTGGTCGGGAGCTATGCCGATCCAGGCGAACACCGCGCCACGTTCATCGAGAAGCTGAACACGCATGTGCCCGCACCCCTCGCAGATGCTCGGCGAGATGGTGGAGGAGCGCAGGACGCCTTCGGCGTCGCGAACGACACGCTTGAGGGAGCGCGTGAACGGCAGTGCCCCGGAAGTCACCCGGTCGGCTCCGTAATTTTTGCCCATGCCTCACTCCTCCTCCTGCCGCAGGAAGATTTTCACGGGCAGGGACCATCCCCGGCCGCCTTGCTTCCTGCTGTTGGTCTTCTTGCCAACCGGCTGGCCGTCCGGCCCGCGCTGCGTCGCCAGGCGCTGCATCGCCTGCTGCCAGCCGGAGATCGCGGCGCCGGGCTTCGTGCCCCAGGGCGAGCCATCGAGCAGATGCGCCAGGCCGGCGCTCTGGTTGGGCAGGATGACGATGCAGTTGCCCTGGCGATCATCGCCTTCGACGAAGACGCCATGCGCCTGGAGCGCCAGTGCCGCGCTCGTCGCGCTGGCGGCGTCGTCAGTCTCGATCGAGGCGGCTATCAGGACGAGCTTGCCGATCGTCATCTGGTTGCCGCCCCGGAAGGCGACGACCGTCTTCGAGATCAGCCAGTTGAGCATCTGCTCGGCGTTGCTCTCGGCCTTCGGCTTGTTGCGGAGCTCGAAGGGCGCGCAGAGGATAGAGACCGTGTCGCTGTCGGCGGCCTCCTCGTACATGACGAGATCGGCCATCGCGAGCAGCGTGCCGATCTGGTCGCCGCCGCGCCCGTCATGGCCGAGCATCGCGAGCTCGGCCTGGTAGCGCTCCAGCGTCTCGGCCCACCGCTCCCAGCCGGCGAGGATGGCGCGGCGCAGCTGGCGGCCGAAGGCGGCCCAGCGCGCCGGCTCGAGTTTGGGTTTCGTGGCGCCCTTGGGCAGCGGCGCCAGCGGCAGGATGGTGATGCGCGTGAGGTCCTGGCCGAACAGCGGCGGGATCACGATCGAGGAGAGCAGGAAGGCCGAGCGTGCGGTGAAGCCGCGCCATTTCTTCGGATCGTTCGAGCCGCGCAGGATCGAGCCGCCGGAGGCCGATTGGCGCACGAGCTCGACCATGCCCTTCATCTTGGCGGAGAACGGATCGGCCTCGGCCTCGTCGATGCCGGCGGCGCGCGAGGAATAGCCGACGCTCTGATAGATGCCGGCGGCCGTGGCGTCGGAGGAGGAGACGAGCGAGGCGCCCATCACGAGCGCGATCAGCTTCTGCAGGGTACTCTTGCCGGTCGCCGCGTCGCCGGTCAGCCAGATCATCGGCCGCCAGTCGAGCGCCCCCCCGACGAGCGCGCCGGCGATCCAGCCCAATACCAGGATCGAGCAGAGCCGATGCCCGCCGATCCGCATCGGCTCCCCGGTTTCGGGGTCCATGTCGAACTCGGCCGCCCAGTTCCAGGTATCGAGCAGGGAGAGGAAGGCGTTGATCTCGCCGCGCCAGAGCAGGCGCTGCGCCAGCCGGGCTTCGGCGCCCTCGGCGATGTCGGCCGGGTGCGGCAGCGGCGCGGCGCCGGGATAGACGAAGGCGCCGAGGAAGCCGGGCGCTTGCCATTCGCGGCCGTCAAAGACCTGGTCGCCGGCATGCAGGATAAGCTCGCCCTCGTCGCCGCGCCAGGCGCCGGTGCCGCGCAGGCGTTCGGAAGGGTCGAACGGGCCGCGCTTGCCGCACGCCTGGATCAGGCTGTCGGCCGTGCGCGCCGCGTCCCAGTTGGTCTGCTCGCCAGTGTTTTCCTTGAATTTCGGGATGAAGCTCCAGAGCGCTTCCAGGGCGCCGGCGCAGAGCTTGCGCAGCGCCTCGGCCGAGTGGCTTTCGAGCGGCAGGAACTGCTTGGTCGGCGTCAGATAGAAGCAGACCTCGCCGTCGATCCCGAGCGGGATCACCGGGAAATCCCTCGGTAGCGGCTTGATCGGCCGCTTCTTCAGCTTCCACTGCGGCGGCGTGTCCTCGCTGTCCGAGGGCGGCGAAGGCGGACGATCGTCGCCGCCATCATCGTCGCCGCCGGTGTCGGGCTCCGGCGGAGGCGGCGGCGGATAGATCAGGTCTTCGACCTGGTCCGTCGTCCAGCTGGTCTTGCAGGAGCGGCCGACCTTGAGCGCCAAATCCATGCCGCCGCGCTTGAAGGCCGCCCTGATCGCAGCCGCATCCTCCTCCAGCTCGATACGCTCGGCCTCGGCCAGGCGCTCGGCCTCCTGCCGGGCTGCTTCATCGGCCTGCGCCTGGTCGCGGCGCTTCTCAGCCTCGCCGAAGGCATCGGCGATCGGCCCGAGATGCGGCGCAATCGGTTGCAGGGCAGGGGTGACGGGGTCTGTCATGACCAGAGGCCCAGCCTCTCGCCGACAGTCCGATCGCCCTCTGGTTCGAATATCGAGATCGTAACCTTCGAGAAGTTGAAGCGGAGGAACTTTCCAGCCACTGCGTCGACATCAGACTTCCCGAAATCGACGGCTATCTGCCCCTCCATCACGGCAATGAAGAGGGTTGAAGCCGCCTCGCAAGCCTCATCTGGCGGAAGCCGTTCGTTGAATAATTGCAGAGCGTGCTCGTAGAACGAGCGCTGAAGCTGTGGCGTGAAAAGTTGTTTGGCCGCGTTTGCGATCCGCTCCGCAACTAGAGTTCGCTCGGCGTTGGCACGAGCTGCTAGCTTTCTCTGATAGCTACGCCACTTTTCGGCTTTCTTTTGCCAAGGGTTGCGCGCGCGGTAGTCCTTTTTCTTCTTCGCAATGTCCGCTTTATGGCGCTCGCGGTACCTCTTGCGCTGTTCGCGGATCTTTTCGACGTTCGCCGCTTTCCATGCGCGGCGTTGAGATCGTTCCAGCTCAAGTTGCTCGGGCGTCATTCTCGCGATGGCGTCTTTTCGAGGCATCAGCGGGCGCTCCTGCGAGTGCCGCTCAACATCATTGCGTATCGGTGATCCGCCATCCGCTCGATCTCAACGGCGTGGCTGATCGCACGCCATTCGGCTTCGACAATCTCGGCGTCGAGCGTCCCCACCTGGAGCATGAGCGTGCGAATGACGATCGCGGCCTCGCGCGCGAGACAATCTGCCCTCGGCGCTGCTTCCAAGCGTGACAGCAAAGCCGGGATGTTGATCCCCTCTACAACCATCACGCCACCGCCTTGACCTGTGCGGCGCGCTCTTCCGTCGAGAGGTAGCGCACGCCGCAGAACGGGCAGTGCGAGGCTATGATGATCGGCGGCTTTCCGCGCTTCTTCTCGTCGGGCTTGTAGGTGTCGATCGTCGCTCGCGCCGGCCCGAACAGGTTCGTCACGATCGCGGCGTTGTATCCTTGCTTCGCCAGATCGGCATTGAACTGGGCGATACAGTCGCATTCCGGTTTGTTGCTGCTCACGCGCTAGCCCTCCCATGCTCGCCGGCCTGCTGGCGCGCCAGCGCCACCAGCCAGTCGTTGAAGTCCTTGAAGCCGACCGGCGGCCGGATGATCTCGAAAGGGATGCGGCGAGCATCAAGGCGGTTCATCGCCTTCTCAAAGGCGCGGCGCGGCTCGTCCTTCACGTCGTTGTCGGCCAGCACGAAGAGCCCGCCGCATTGCGGCGGCAGGTGCAGCTCCGCCAGGTTGTCGAGCGCGATCGCCGCGGCGATGCGCCGTTCCGGCCGCGCGATCGCGACCGAATATCCGTTCTCGATGCCCTCGGAGACGGCGAGCCATTCGCCCTCCGGCATCTGCTTGATCGGCTTTCCGGAGACGCCGCGCGTGAGCGGGATCAGCCCGCCCTTGCGCGGGCCATAGGTCATCTTCGGGTCGCGCAGCTCGGCCTTGGTCACGCGCCCGTCCGCGTGCAGCTTCAACCAGGTGCGGTGCACCGCCAGCCGCTCGCCGCTGGCGGCATCGTCGACGGGGGCCAGCATTGCCGGCAGCTCGATCCCGCCGGCCTCGCGGTTCCAGACCTTAGGATGGTAGCGCAGCGCGCGCGGCATGCGCGGCAGCTTGGTCAAATCCATGGCCCGGCCGAGCATGTAGCGCTCCGCCGGCGAGCCCTCGTAAGGTTCCCCCGACAGGTACATCGCCTTGGCCCGGCGCTTCTTCTTGTCGAGGTCTTCGGCCTGCGCCTGGTCGTGCTCGCGCTGCGCCTGCGCCGCCTGCTGCTCCTGCTGGCGCAGCTCGGCCGGCGACATCGTTCCGAGGTTGAGCCAGTCTCTCGCCCAGCCGATCGCCGGCCCGATCTCGCCGAAGAACTTCACCGAGGCGATCAGGTCGATCAGGTCGCCCCTGGCGTCGCCTGCGAAATCCGCCCACACGCCCTTCTTCGGCCCGTAGCGGCAGATCGACAGCGAAGAGCCGGCCTCGCCCCTGAGGCTTCCGACCAGCCATTCATTGTCCGTCTTGACGGCGCGTGGCAGCAGCTGCCCGACCAGCCCGTCGACATTGTCGATGAGCTTGCGCTTTATCAGGTCGACCGAGACGGGCGAGGTCATGACCGCCCCCCGCTGGTCGCGCCCTGGCGCAGCGTCCGGCGCGCGAGACCTTCCAACCGGTTGCGCTGCGCGTCGGGATGGTCGGGGCCGTAGGTCCGATGCGCCTCCTTCTGGAGCATCTTGGCAAGGAAGAAGACTTCCGCCTTGCGCAGCTTGGCCACGTCCGCGCCAGCGCGCTCGTACACGGCGAGCCGCTTGCGCGCCTGGCCCATGTGCATGTCGAAGGGCGCGAGCGCGTAGACACGGCGTAGCTCGGCGGGCAGCGCATCGAAACGCCGCCAGTGCAGCACGCCATCCTCGAAGGTGCCGTGGCTCTGGTTGATCATCTCGCTTCCAGCACGGTCTGCGCCACCAGGAAGACCGGGTGCAGCTGGCGATCGGCATCGATCAGCGTCCTGAGCAGGCGTTCGTTGCCCCACCGGCGCAGATCGTTGAGCAGCAGCACCTGGTCTCGGAGGCGGGTCAGCGCCGCGCTGGCCTCGGCCGGCTCGGCGCTGATATAGGCGGAGGGCAGACGGCCGGGCGTGATGCGCGTGAACACGACGGTGACGGTGCCGCCGGGAATTCTGTAATGCTCCTCCAGCACCATGTCCGGCTTCTCGATATCCGGCTTGGCGAAGGCGACTTTGCTGGCCATAACGGGCTCCAGAGACTCCCGAAGGGGCCGCCCTGCCGGCGGCAGGGCGGGTACGCGACACGACGCGACTGGGAACGGAACGAGGATCAGGCGGCGCGGGCGAGGGCGGCGCGGGCCTGGTCAGGGTGGAGATCGACGAGGTATGCGAGCAGGCTCGTCTCCTCGCCGATGAGGGCCTCGACCACGTCGCGTTTCAGGCGCTCATTCATCTGGCGCCTGCCTTTGGCGTGGCTGGCGATCGTCGCCTGGTCGCAGGAGACGCGGCGCGCCAGCTCGCGCACCGGCAATCTGATGCGGGACAGCCGAGCCTCCAGCTCTTGCGCTTCAGTCATGGACATGTGACTTAGCCTTTGCGTGTGAACTTTCACATGCTCATCTGATTTGCGGAGTTGCGTCAAGTGTGATGGTGCAATTTGCTCACAGCCATGCTGCGCCGCACCGTTCGTCTCGTTTTCACACAACGGGGCGGACCATGCAGACCCAGCCCGAGCAGCACCGCAGGGCCGCGCGGAAAGAAAAACTGCGCGCGGCGCAACTAGCCTATCTGGACGAAGTCGAGGAGCGCACAGGGCTCACGCCGACCGAGATCGCCAGGGCGATCGAGAGCGACGCATCCACCTTGACCAGGTTCAAGAACAAGGCCGGCTATAACGGCACGCTATCTGACGCGGTCATCGACAAGATCGGCCTCCGCTTTGGCCTATATGCGCCGCCGGAGGCGCGCTCCAAGGCGGCGCCGGCGGTGCTTGAGCCGCGCCATGTCGTGCCGTTCCAGGGCGTTCCCAACGCCGAGGCGTCGCCATTTCAGGCGCCGAAGGGGGGTGTCATGGCCGCGCTCGTGACGGCCGCCGTAGCCGGGCGGGTGCATGTCGCGCCCTGGTTGCTGCATTCGCGCGCTTTGGAGGAGGAGGGCTATCTGCCTGGCGACGTGTTGATCGTCGATCTCCATGCCGAGCCGCGCGCAGGGGATATCGTTTGTGCGCAGACGCCGGTCGGTACCGTCTTCCGGCTCTATCATCCGCCCTTCCTTGTCGGTGCCGGCAGGGATGAGGGCGCGCGCATTCCTCAGCTGGTGGATGGTTCGATCAGCTTGAAGGGGGTTGTCGAAGTCTCCATCCGCCCGCTGCGCCGCTGATCCGTGCGATTATCCACATGAAGGCGTGCGCAGCTGCAAAAGTTATCCGCCGAAGTTCGTGCGGATGATCACATGAATATTCATATTTAGGTTTGAACTTTCATATTCACATGCTACCGCTTGGACACCGGCTGATTTGCAGCCGCGTGGAGAGGGGTCGCACTCATGCATGGTTCATTCCCCGCCCCAGCCGCTCCGGCCGCCCTGCGGGCGCCGCTAGCGGGGGCGTTTAAACGCCTAAGCCAGGGGGCTCGCCCCGCGGTACAGGCCTCCAGCAAGGTCCGCGAGTGTCTGGAATGCGGCGCGCCGCTGGCTGCGACCCTGCAGGCGACGGCGGAGTTCTGCTGCGCCAAGCACCGTCTCGACTGGAACAACCGGCGGATGCAGCGCGGCGCGCTGCTCTACGATGTCTGGATGCTGGTCCGCTACGAGCGCGGCATGGCCAGGGCGCAAGGTCTGGTCAACCTGATGAGCAGCTTGGCGCGCGCCTTCCGCGATGCCGACCGCCACAATCGGGCAGGCCGGCGCTCCTGGCGCCGCGCCAGCGACGTGTTCGACGCAATCCCCTCGGCCTATGGCAAAGCGGGGGACGGCCGATGAAGCGCCGCGAGACCCGCAACCCGGTCGCGCATGGCCGCAGCAAGACACAGAGCTATGTCCTGCTCGCCGCCCGCTCGGGAAAGCTTTTCGATGGGGGCAAGGACCTGCTGTTCGTGGACAGCCCCGACCGCTTCCATGTCGTGCACACCTTCGGTCGCCGGCAGGTGAAGGAGTGCGAGAAGGCCGGGTGGCTGCTGCGCATCCCGCATCCCAACGGCTGGGAAAAGATCATGACGACGTGCGCCGGCGATGCCGAGCTGGCGCGACCGCTGCAACTACGCAAGCCGGTCCTGAACGCCTATGCGAACGTGCATCGGGAGGCGCTGCGATGATCGCCGCCATGGTCTTCGCCGTCACCTGCGCGGCGCTCGGTTCTGGCTTTCTGGCGGTCGCTGCCGGCCGCCTTGCTGATCGCGAGCTGCCCGAGGCTGCGATCGATGCCAGCCTTGCCGCCGCCGCCGTCATGGCCGGCACGGCCGCGATCGTTCAGGTGCTGCCATGAGCCTCGCCGCCGGGCTCCCGGCCGGCGATCCCGCCAAGGGCTTCTGGACCTATGCCGACATCGCTGCGCATGTCGCGCTGTCCGAGAAGGTCACGCGCCAGCGCATGCGCGAATGGGCCGGCTTTCCCGAGCCGCTGCCCTACAGCCGCCGCGAGTTGCGCTGGAACCCTCCGGCGGTACTCGCCTTCTTCGCCCGCTTCGAGACGGCGCAGCGGGCACGCGCGCCGCAGTTCCAGCTGATCCAGGGAGGGCGCGCCGGCGCTTGAAGTCGCCGGCGGCCTCCGCCTAGCTTTCGACAACCCGGCAGGAGGACGCCATGGCCAAAGCCAGTGGCAGGGCGCGTGCGCGCCGCGACCAGATCGAACGGCTTCATGAGAACCAATGGGGCGTCTGGCACTGGAAGCCGGAGAAGAAGCTGCGTCCGCACTGGAAGGGCGTCTCGCTCGGCAAGGACCGGGGCGCCGCCGAGGACGAGGCCAAGCGGCTGAACCGGCAGGTTGAGGCCTGGCTGAAAGAACAGGCTCAGACTGTGCCGGCCGCCATGGCGCGCATGCCGCCACAGAAGCGCGCAGCCGCAATGACTTTTTCCCAGCTGGTCAACCTTTGGCGCTATGGCGAGGACGGTCGGGGCAGCGACGACTGGCGCGGCAAGCGCGCGAGCACGCGCAAGCAATGGGGCTATCTGCTCAAGCCTCTGGAAGCCGAGTTCGGTGACGATAACGCGGCCGGCCTCGCACGCGGTCGGGTCAAGTCCTGGATCGACCCGCTGAAGCGTCGCGCCCCCGGCACGGCCAGCTCGCAGGCCTCGTGCGCCCGCGCGCTCTACAGCTGGGCGATTGACACCGAGACGCTGCCGATCAAGCTCAACCCATTCGCGCGGCTGAAGCTGCCCAATGCCAAGCGCCGGGCTCGCCTGTACACGCTCGACGATCTTCGCCATGTCGTTGCCGTCGCAGATGGCCGATCAGCGCCGCCTGCCCAGGAGCCGCCACCCGGCAAGCGCCGGAGCCCGCTTTGGCTGCCTCGGCCGTCTCTCGGCACGGCGCTGGTGCTCGCCTTCGCCTGCATCCAGCGCGCCTGGGATGTGATCGCGCTGGACGAGACGCACCTGGTTGCCAAGCCAGATGGCTCGACCCGCCTGATTTTCAACCAGTCGAAGAGCATGCGCGTCGGGCAGCTCTTCGAGCTATCGCCCGGCGTTCATATCGATATGCGCCTGCCGTCGCTCGCCGCGCAGCGGCTCACGGCCGCGCCGCCGCTGCGAGTGCAGGGGGGAAACATCCGGCATCTGATCGTCAACGAGGTGACGCGCCGGCCCTATCGCGACCGTTCAGTCAGCACGGCTTTCGCGCAGGTGATCAAGCGGGCGATTGCCGTCGATCCCGAGCGCTGGGGCCACCTTGCCGGCATGCAGCTACGCGATGGCCGCCGCTCCGGCTTTGTCCATCTCCGCAAGCTCGGATTGACCGTCGAGCAGATCGTCAACATGAGCGGTCACACGCTCGAAGAAGGCTACAAGATCGTTGAGCACTACCTGCCGCGCACGGCCGAGGAGGCCGACGCGGCAGCGGCATATATGACGGGGGAGCTGTGATGGTGCCGCTCGCCTGGAACGGTTCTAGAACATGCTCCAACTGGCGACAGTCGCCAGTGCCGTCGCCAGTGAAATTCTGTCGCCAGTGTTCTCCGAAGGTTCCGATTAGCAATGAGCCTCAAGTGCTTGACAGGCCGATGGATTGAAGCGAGGCCACCGCACACATAGCTTTCGGCTGGCGAAAACTGATAGGGTTAACAAGTCGTTTTCAACGCCAATACCTTAGCCGGGATTGCCGGCGACAATCGCACCCAATTCCAGCCCGTCTCTCCCCATCGCCGCCGCCGCTCCGGCCAGCAGTTCGGAGGCCATGTAGAGCGCCTGGCGCGGCGTGATATCGCGCAGCAGGTTGTCGGGCTCGCCGTCCGGCCGGATCACCGGCATCACGATGCTGATCACGCCGCAATGGCGGGTGACGAAGGGCTGGCAGTTCGGATGGGGGCGGGTGCGCTTGGCCATGGCTGCTTCCATAAAAAGCCCGCCCGGCGCGAACCGGGCGGGAAGTTGGGAGGAAACGCCCAAGGAGGGCGGTCCTCGCCGGGTGATGAGCCCGGCGAGCTTGGTCAGGGCGTTCGCCGGAACAGCGGCCCGAGCAGGTGCCAGCGATCATTCATCCACCAGGCGATCGCGACGCAGAGGAGGCCGGCGCGGAACGAGTAGCGCCAGGCGAGGACGGCGACGCGGCTACCCACGCGACCGAACGTGACGGCCGCGGCGACCTGATCGACCGTCGGCTTCATCGCTTTGATCTGCTTGGCCTGGTCCGCGACCACCGCCCGCAGCTGCGCTACCTCGCCGGCTAGGTCGGCGAGCTGGCCCTCGCGCTCATGCGATAGCCGCAGCAACTCGTCGAGCTTGCTCGCATGCGTCCTAGCCACGGCCCGGCCTCGTCCAGCAGCCGGCTTCAATGCCGCCCTCGAATATCTCGCTGACCTGCTGTTCGCCGCGCGCGGCCGCCAGCTCGTTACCGAGGCCTCGGCACAGGCCGGAGACATTTGCCGGTCGGACGGTCCCACACGCCGCCGTCAGAATAGCAGCTACGCACGCGCTGCCTGCCTTCAGCCACTGCATCCGCCGCATCGCGGTTCTCCTGATTGTAGATCTCGGTCGCCTTCGAGACGCGATTCGTCGAGGCCATGTCGACCAGCCACCAGCTGGCGGCGAGCGCCCCGCCAGTCGCGATGAGGTAGAGCGCTAGGCGCACGCTCACGCCGAGGCCCCGCGGTTGATGGTGACGCGGCCGGTCAGCAGCAGCCAGGCGCCGACGCCGCCGGCGACCAGGATCAGTGCGAAGGCCGCGAGCGCCCAAGGGTTGCTGATGCCGGCGATCAGGGTGGAGCAGGCGCCGGCGCCGGTCGCGATTGCGACGGTTCCGACGCTACCGGATCGGCTTGGCGGGACATCGTCGGGCTCGGGCGCGACGGTGCGGCCGGTCACGAACGAGCCCTTGGACCAGAGCCCAACCTCGGCCGAGCGGCGGTTGACGAGGCCGGTCATCCGCTTGCCTTTGGACAAGGTGAACTTCATCAGCTCGCGCGGCACCGCATCGTAGTCACCGGCGTTGAGCCGCCGCAGCAGCGTCGTGTTGACGAAGCCCTTGCGTTTCGGGTCCCCTGGCTGGCCCTCGCCGATATTGAGGCAGAAGGCCACCAGCGCAGCGAACTGGTTGTCGCTCAGCGGCACCTTGACCATGCGCGCGACAGCCGTCTCGAACCGGCGGACATCCGCCAGCAGGAACGCTTCAGCCTGCGCCGGCGTGATCGTCATGCCGGGGCGGACATCGTTTCCGGTATGGCCATAGCCGATCGTCAGCGTGCCGCGCACCTCGTCGCCCGGTTGAATACGACGGCGTGTGGCCGGCGCATCGAAATCGTCGTAGGCGAAGAGGACCAGTCCCTCCCACCGCTTGATGAGCTTCAGCCCCTCGGCGTTGATGTGGCGGCCCATGGCGGCCTCACAACTTACCGTCGCGGGCGGCCGCCAGAGCTGCCCGCTTCGCCGCCGCCTCGCCCTCCGTCATGTTGGCCATTTTGTTGGCCTCCATGATTTCCTTCCCGCGGTCGTACTGGGCCTTGGCCGCGGCCGCGCCGTCTTGCAGGGCTTGCTCCGCATGGTGCGGCAGGCGGCCGTGCTCGTCATACAGGCTCGCGCAGGGGACGATCGGCGTGACCTGCGGCGCGTCGTCGAAGATCGGCGACGCGGTTGGTTCGTCATTGGCAAGCGGCTCGATGATCTTCGCTTGAACCTTCGGCCCGAGCTTGGCCTCATCCCATTCTGTCATCGCTGCGCTCCTCAAAGATTGACTTCATTGGTGACGTTCGCGCCCTTCGAAACCGTCGTCGTGACGCCGTAGAGCTTGGTCCCGTCGCAATCAGACAGGCCAAAGGTTCCGTTGATCGAGCCGCCGAAGAACTTGTTGTCGTAGGCAAGCTTGCCAGGCAGTCCGTAGACCGCCGCCCCGGCCACGCCCGCGCCGCCATAGAGGTTGATGTCGGAATAGTGTCCGGAGCGCACATGGTTCAGGTCCAGCGCGCGGACGGTGGCGTTGAAGCCGAGGATGTTGCCCATGGTGATGCTGCGGACGCCAATCGGGATGGCCCCGCCAGCGTCGTCGGCGCGCGACGCGCCGTTCACGACGATGTTGTACTGGGCCTTCGAACCGCCGTAGCCGGTGAGGTTGAGCCCCCAGAAATGCAGGAAATCGGGGCTGTACTGATTGGTCGGGTTTCCGGGGTCCTGATAGTTGATGGCCTGGATATGCGCCACGCTCGTAGCTCCACCCGTCGTGAACCCGAGCGTCATATTATGCAGCCGTGGCCCGGTCCCGAACTGCCCGGTCAGGAGAATGATCGTGCCCAGGTGAGTTGCATTGACGACGGTGAACGACATGCCGTCGCCGAACGCGAAGACGGGATAGGCACCCGTCAGCACGCCCGTGACCGCGAAATTGCCGCCCGGCACATGCAGCCTTTTGTCGGAACTCTGACCGACCTCCAAGAACGCCTCGTTGAAAGCCGCCGTCCAGTCCGTCGTGCCGGGTGGCGCATAGTCAAGAATGCTGACCGGCTGGCCGAAGGCGCGCTTGATGGCGCGCCGGGCGGCGCGCTTTGAGACGGAGGAACGGTCGGGCAGGGAGGCGGCGGAGAGGCCGTCGGCGGTGCGGCGGGCGCGGCTCATCGGCGGCTCTCCTAGCGGGCCCGGCGGGCATAGAGCCCGCCATAGCAGCTCGCCCCCGCGCCAGCGGCGAAGGTGGCGTAGGCGATCAGGTGGACTGTTGTGGTAGTGGCAAGGCTAAGCCGCCTTTGGCCGACCGGCCGGATCTGCACGGCGGCGGTGGTGTGCGGCCCGCCATCGGCGATATAGGCGCCGCCATTCGGCAGGCTCGGCAGGGCGGCCGACGTGTTAATGCCACCGTGCAGCGATGACGCGGTTGTCCCGGCGCCGATCCTGTAGCAAACGATCCCCCACACGTCCCAGTCGCCTGCCGTGAGCGAGATCGTACCGACCGAGGCCGCGACGCCAGTGGTCAGCGTGACGCCGGGGTCTGCGATTTCCTTCTCGACATACTGACCGAGATTGCCGGCAGCTGCGGCGTCGTTCGTGTCCGTGCCCTGGACGGCGATGCCGCCACCGCCATCGCGAGAAAGCGCCCCCGTGTCGCCGATGAGCAGTACCGAGTTCTGAAGAACCTTGCCGGTCGCGAGATCGAACCTCGCCGCAGCGTTGTCGGTGGACGCCTCCGGGCCGGTGGTGCGCTCGGCGATATCGGCATGGTGCTGCTCAAGTGCCTGCTGGACATTGGTAGCCAGCAGGCCACCGGCCGGAGTGACATCGATGTTCTCGGCAAGGCCAGGCGATGCTGCGGCAAAAGGCGTCCGCTTGACAACCTTGATCACGTCCCCGGCCTCCAGCACGCCACCGGGAAAGACCAGCGTGAAGCCGCTGGTCGCCCGGACATCCGCGTCTTCGTCGCGAGTGCCGATATCGAGCCCGATGATCTGATCGCTACCGTTGCGCAGAATGTCGACCATGCCGGGGACGTAGCCGCCGGCTACGGGAACGATGGTCTGCCCGTCTATCAGGACGCGGATGACCACAGGACGGTGATAGGCCGGATAAGCCTCCGGATTGAACTGAAGCTGGTCGATGATGCCCAGCACCGCCGAGAGATCGATCAGCAGCCTCTGGATATCGCGCCGGCCTTCGGCCGCGCGCATCGCGGCCCTGTCGGCCAGGTCCTCATGCAGGCTCTGTGGGTAGCGCACGAGGTCCTGGAACTGGTTGGAATGCACTGCAGGCGTGCGCCGCTGGATATGCAACTCGCCGGGGGGAGGCAGTGAGATCGGCGTCACCGTGACGATGCCGCTGCCTGCCGCGAGCGTGACCCCGTAATGCACGTCGAGCGCCAGGGTGGAGCGCGCCCCGCTCAGCGCGATATATGTGACAAGGACATCGGCTCGCGCCTTGGCCGGGAAACCAGGGGCGAATGAAGTTTCGACCCCTGTCCACGCCAGCGTGGCCTCGCAGAGTTCGGTGAGGACGGTCATGGCAGCATGGCTCCGAAATCGGGCAGGCGATCGGGCGTGATCTCGCCGGGGCGGCTCCAGAAGCGCTGACCGAAGTCGCGCTGGGCCATGTCCTCCATCCGGCGGAAGCGGTCGGGCGCGCGCGGGTCGATCAGCAACGCCATCTGGTCGAGAACGGCGCGCTGAAAGGCGAGGCGGCCGTACCAGAGCGAGGAGCCGGGCAGGAAGCCGGCGCCCAGATACAGGGCGTCACCGGCGAAATGCGTCTCCTCGCCCCGGCCGGCACGCTGGAGGTTGCCGACGACGAATTTTCCGACCTTCTCGGCCGCGCCGAACTGCGCCCCGGCGAGCGTCGCTATCAGGCTCTGGCCATGCCGCGTCTGGTCCTGGCCGATCAGGTCGCCGAAGATGCCGAGCCCGCCGCCTTGCAGCAGACCGGCGGCATAGGCGCGCGACCCTTTCAGCGTCGTCGGGTCGAGGCTGTAGGGATCGCGGCCATTGGCGACCTGCTTGGCCTGCATGGCGACGATGCCGAGCGCCCACATCGCTGCAAAGGAAATCGCGGCGTGGCCCATGCGTGAGCCATCCCAGCCGCGCGCCATGGCGCGGGCGAAATGCAGGGTGATGAACGTTACCGGGAAGCTCTTGTAGAGGCCGAAGGCGCGCCGCGCCTCGCCTTCGACGCTGCCGGGTCGGCTATCGCCATAGAGCAGGGTGCGGGTCATCGGATCGCTCTCGATGACGGCGTAATCCATCTCCGTATCGATCAGGCGCTTGAGCTTGTCAGCCGCCCGGCCGGCGGCCTCGCCCCCCTGCGCGCGGACATCGATGGGCCGCAGCAGAAAGGCGTTCGGCTGTTCCTCGTGCGGTGGCGTTTCGCGAATGACGTTCCAGTCTTCCTCGCCAATGCCATAGCGCCGGAGGCTGTCGCGCATGTTGGGCTCGAGCTCGGCGAAGGGCCGCCCGGCCTCGCGGGCATGCAGCGCCATCGTCTCCAGGCCGAAGCTGTTGCGCAGCGTCGCCGACCAGCGCCGCAGGCCGGAAGCGCGCACCACCGCGCCCGCGATCTGGCCGGCGCGGCCGGTGCGGATGGTCTCGCCGGCGAAGCGGTCGACGCCATGGGCGCCCATGGCGATGCTGTCGGCGATCAGCCCGCTTTGAGCGGCGCGGATCTCCGAGCCGGGCTCGGCCATGTCGCGGACGGCGCGCTGGATCAGGCTGGATACCGGCAGGCCATTGAAGCGCGCCGCCATGGCGAGCGTCGCTGTGTCGGAGATCGAGGAGATGATGGCCGAGCCCATCTGCGAGCCGACCAGGACCGAGCGCATATCGCCCATGGCATGCGCGAAGGCGGTGTTGACCGGGACATCGGCCGCGCCGGTGACATGCGCCCAGGTCGTTTCGAAGGCCTTGCGCTGCGCCTTCAGCCGGTCCTCCGCCTTGCGGTTCTGCTTCAGCGCCTTGAGCTTTGACGCTGCATCGGCATCAGCCGGCGCCGTCACTGTCTGGTTGCGCAGCTCGCGGTCGAATAGCGAGAGCATGTAGCGCTTCAGCCCATCGGGGTTGGGGCCGAGCACGCGCAGCATGGCGATATCCTCGCTCATCCGGGCGATGTGGTTCATCATCGTGTCGAAGACGCTGTCATGCGCCCCGAACTCGCTGGCGAAGGCGAGCCAGCTTTCGCGGTCCTTCAGGGCGAGGATGCGCGGCTCGCGCCGGCTGTTCGCCAGCATCTGCGCCCCGCCGAAGGCGGCGGTCGGTGGGCCGTCGACCCAACCGGCGACGGCATTGTCATGGACCTCGCCCATGACACGGTCGAAGCCGGCATCGTCGAGCGGCCGCCCTGTCGCGAAATCGAGCACGTCGGCGCGGCTGTTCAGCTCGTGCATCCGGGCGATGAAGTCGGCCTTGCTGACCGCAGCGACCTTGCTCCGGTCGAGCGTCGGGTTCGGCAGGCGCCAGCCCTTGCGTTCGGGGATCGCGCCGCCGGCGGCGTTGAACTGGTCGAACAGGCTCTTGGCCGTCCGCTCCCAGCTCTGCGCCGCCAGCCGGCCTTCCGGCGTCGCGTCGACCGCGCCGTAGAGGGCGCCGAGCATGTCGAACTCGCGCGCCGTCTCGCGCTTGAGGCCGAGCATCTTTGGCCGCAGCTGCTCGATCGCCTCGGCGAACAGTGCATGCGCCTCGCCCTTGATCGTCCGCGACAGGTAATAGACGTTGCCGCCGGTGGCGATCTCATGCGGATCGCGCCAGAACAGTGAGCGCAGCGCCGGCCAGAGCGTCGATTTCCGATCGTCGGCGAGCAGCATCGGTGCCTTTGAGCCGAAGCCGAAATCTCCCGGTGTTGCCCGCAGCTCCTTCACGCTGGCGCTATAGGCCTGGACGTGATCCAGCGTCGCGAGCTGGGCCTGGATGGTGCGGATGGCGAGATCGGCCTTGCGCGCCGCGGCCCGCGTCGCATCGTCGGCGATGTTGAGGGCGATGTAGGTGAGGGGCGCTTCGGCGATCGTCTGCGCACGTCGAAGCGCTGCCTGGCGCTCCTCTACCGCATATTGCAGGCGCTCGGCCGCGTCGCGACGCACCAGCCCGGCCTCGACCTTCCCGAACAGGCAGGCGAAGACGCTCATGCGTCACCGCCATTCTGGCCTAGACAGCCTTTCAGGGCGTCGGCGGCGTCCGCGTCGGCGGCGATGTCGTCGAGCAGGCGGCGGGCAGAAACGTCGCCGCCGTCGAGATGGATGGTGAAGTCGCCGCCGGCGGCCTCGATGCTGCGCTGAAGGTCTGCGAGACGGGCGCGGTATTCAGCCGGCGCCTCCAGATCGGCCGCGAGGCGGCCGAGTGTGGCTAGTGCCGCGTCGCCTGCTTGTCCGCCTGGCGCTGCGCCAGCTTCGCCAGATTGCGGAAGGTCCCGGCCCGCTGGCGCAGATCGGCCGCGATCAGCTTGTCCGGCTGCGTCTTCGCCGCCGCTTCGAGCTGCGCCGCGATCTGCAGATGCCTCGAAGGCGGAAACCGCATCGTCTATCTCCCAGCCGGGCGGAATGTCCTCGGCGATCTCGGCCAGAGCCGGCAGGCCCGGATTATCACCCATCACCTTCTGGATCGCAACGCGCTCCAGGGCGCTTTCCCAATCGCGCTCGGCCCCACGCACGATCAGTTCCGCCGCCTCGGCGATATCGCCGGGATGGAAGCTGTCAGGGTCCATGCCGAGTTCGCGCAAGGCAGTGCGAATGCCGTCCGCCTCGCTTTCAATCTCGCCGGCCAGGCGCTCGTCATAGAGGCGCTGGTCGGCATGATAGGCGCGCTCTTCTTCCAGGCGCGCGACCCCGTCCGCGTCCGCCGCAGAGTAGAGCGGGCGCTTCATCTTGAATTCCTGCTCCAGCGCGTCGAAGATCTCGGCCGTGATGTCGCGCGAGGGCAGGTTCGGATCCTGCTCGCGCAGATAGCCGGCGGCGATCAGCATCGGCTCAAGATCGGCATCGAGGCGCAGCCCGTTGGCGCGCCCGACCATGCCGACGCCAGGCACGAACATCCGGTTGATGCCCATGTTTCTGACATCGGCGTCGAGCCGCAGGCCGCCACTCATCGCGATGAAGCGGCCGAGCGAGACCGGCTTGAGGGGGCGTGTCCGCTTGGCCTTCGGGGCCGAAGCCGGCGCGGCCGCTCCCACGGTATCAACCCCGGCTGGTGTCTCCGCTGCCGCCTGCGGCGCCACGCCAAGCCGCGCATCGAGATCGGCCAGAACCTTGTCGAAACCGGCCATCGCGTCGGCGACTGCGGTTTCCAGCCGGGCACTGGCCACCTCGACCGCCTCTGCATGGATCGCCTTGCCGGCGCTCGAAGGCTCCGGCGAGAGCCGGTCGACCAGCTCGTCGCGGTCTGCGAGGCGCGCGAGCGCGTCGAAATCCTCCGGCGCGACCTCGCGCAAGGCCGCCGGCAAGGTGGCCGGCAGGGCAGGCGAGGCGTCGGGGCTGTCCATGCCGTGGCGAAGTGGCGCTGCGTCCTGGACGGACTCCCCGAGCGGGGCGTTTAAACGGCTCTCAATCGCTGGCGCAGGGACAGCCTCTCCCGGCCGGGCTGTCATGACATCCGCCGGGCGCGCCGCCTGGCGCAGCAGCCAGGCCCCGCCCCGGAACAGGCCGGCAAGGCCGGCATTGCCCAGACCTGCCTCGAGGACGTTGCCGAGCGCGCGGCCTAAGCCGGCCTCCAGTCCCAGCTCCGCCCGGCCGGCTTCGATGAACGGTTCCTGGATTGCCTGGATGCCGACACCGTAGGCGCCCTCGCGCGCCAGCATGGGCAGGATCGGGCCGCGCAACGGGCCGCCGACGAACATGGTGCCGAGATTGATCGGGTCGACCGCCTGGCGCGCCATGCCGGCGAGGAAGCCGACGGCGTGGCCCGAGACGCCATAGGTCCGGTCGGCGACATCGGCCGCCTGGCGCTCGCGCTCGGCCGCCTTGGCGCGGGCGCGGGCCGGCACGTCGAGATAGGGTTTGATTTTCTCCTGCTGCTCGGGCGTTAGACCGCCCGCCAGCTCGGCCAGCTCGCGCGCCTGCGCCTCCAATGTCGAGCCCGCCCAGTCGACCGCGGTCAGGCGGCGGCCCTGTGCCCTCGCCAGCTCGGCCGCGCCCATGCCGGCCGCCGTCTCGACCTCCCGGCGCAGATCGGCATGGGCCTCGGCCCAGGGCGCGCCGACGCCGAATGCGGTATCGAGGCCTGCTGCCTGCCAGCTCGTCTCCCAGATTTCGCCGAAGGTGGCGGGGTTGGCGGCGAGGGGACCACGAGAGGCGGCGTCGCGCTCGGCGGCGAAGGCGGCATCCCAGCTCATGGCTTGCGCCCCCGCAGCAGATCGCGGCTCGCCCTGGCGGCGTCGAGCCGGTCCTGGACCGTGCGCATCTGATGCTGGCCAAGGATCGAGGTCGGGGCCGGGTGGCGGCGATCGCCCAGCTCGCGCAGCTGCGTTTCGAGGGCTGCGACATGTCGGTCCGACGCGGCCAGCTCCTCGGCCGGGGTGCCATAGCGCCCGCCCTGCATCGGAACATCGCCGGCGCCGGGCGCCTGTCTCTTCCAGTAACCGCCCTGCTGCGCGTCCCACCAGGCCGCGCCGGCATCGCCGCCCGGCCCGGCCGAGGCCGCCGGCCAGCTCGCCTGCTGGCGCTTCAGCAGCGGCATCATGTCGATGACGAGCGCCTTGCCGTCGGCTCCAAGCACGGCCGCGTCCTGGCCAGCAGGGCCGGGGAGCGAGACGAGATAGCGGCCATCACCATAGCCCTGCGGCTTAAGGCGCGCCTGCGAGCGGATGAAGTCGAGATCGACGGGCTTGCCGTCGCGCCCGGTGGCGATGCCGCCCGGCAGATCAGCGAGCGTCAGGCCGCCGAGCGCGGCGCTGAACTGGCCTTCGACAATATTGCGCGGCAGCGGCACCATGGTCCCGTTGACCTTGACGAGCTTGCCCGTCACGGCCTCGATCGCGCCCTTCAGCGCCGCAGGGTCTGAGGCGTCGAACAGTGCGCCCTTGCCGTCGCGATCGGCGACATAGACGGCGAGCGCCGCGTCGACCAGCTCGGCCTGGACGGCCGGGGGATAGACCGAACCGCGCAGCGTGCCGGCGAGCGCAGTCTTGAGGTCGGCGGTCTTGCCATCGTCGACCCCGGATTGCTTGAGCAGGGCCGCGCCGCGCGCCACGCGCTGGCCGAGCCCCTGATCATGCAGCGCGAGCTTCCCCGCCGTGATCGTCAGCTTGTCGGCGCCGAGCTGCTGCATCGCCGCCTCATAGGCCTCGCCGGACATGCTGGCGGCGGCGCTCTGGGCAAAGCGATAGCGCTCATCGGCATTGGCGCGTTCGAAACCGGCCTTCAGCCCGGCCGCTTCCTGCGGCTTGAACGGCTTCACATCGGCGCCATAGCGGGCGGCGGCTTGCACTGCCTGCTCGCCGCGCTGGGCGAGGGCGCCGGCCATCTCCCGCGCCAGGAGTTCTCCCGGCATGGCGACCGGAGCCGCGCCGCTGCGCTCCAGCAGGCCGACCGGGTTGCTGGAACGCTCGCGCCCGATCGTCTCGGCGACCGCCTTCATCGCCGACAAGCGTTCGCGCTCACCCGTGGAGACATGCGGCGCTTGCGCCAGGCGCGCCTCCTCGGCCGCGATCATGCCTTCGAGCCGAGCCGGCGGCTGGCCATAGGCCTCGCGCATGGCGGGGGCGATCCGCTCGACGAAATCGAGCTCGCGCAGCTTGCGCGCCGCGCCGGCATCGCCGGCCACGACGGCCTGCGTCAGGGTCGCGCGGGTCTGCGAAACCAGCTGCGGATCCTGGGCATAACCAGCCTTGTAGGCCGCGACGATGCTGCCGGCATCCTCGCCCGCAACCGAGGCGAGCTGGGTCAGGACGCGCCGCTGCTCGCTGGCCTGGCTGGTCAGCTCGGCATTGACCGCGTTGGCGGCCTGGTAGTAGCCGGCCTGGCTGAAGCTCGGGGTCGTCGCTGGATCGGCGCCGAGCCGGCGGAACATGTCGGCGACATAATCCTTGGTCTTCTTGCCCTGCTTGTTCGGGCCGCCGTCATGGACGCTGTCGGGGACGATCGAGGCGAACTGCGCCGGGGTGTAGCCGACGCCGAAGCGCTCGGCCGCAGCCGCATGCCATTTGTCGGCATTGCCCTGGCCGGCATGATAGGCGGCGAAGGCCGGAGCAAGGCGGCCCTCATAGCGCTCGGTGAGATCGGCGAGATGGGTCACGCCCATGCGGCGGGCGAGATCAGGCCGGGAGCGCAGTATGCCGCGCACGCCCTCGTCGTCGAGCCCTTCAAGATCGGTCAGGCGCATGCGCCGCGCGACGGCGCGGGCGGTGTCCGGCATGAACTGGGTCAGGCCGGCGGCGCCGGCATGGCTCGTCGCATTCGGATCGCCGCTGCTCTCCTGCGGGATCAGCGCCTGGGCGACCACCTGGCTGACCTGCTCGCGATTGGCGACGCGGCCGATCATGGCGACGGCGCGCAGGGGCGCGAAGCGCGCGACATTGGTCAGC
>Ga0208516_100166_pt1 | contig 36692 bp, 26 predicted proteins | sample LakWasM117_HOW13_2_FD_183931 | JGI IMG/M metagenome (GOLD analysis project Ga0208516, IMG submission 183931) | Freshwater sediment methanotrophic microbial communities from Lake Washington under simulated oxygen tension - Sediment Metagenome... | ecosystem: Environmental > Aquatic > Freshwater >...
AGAACCGCGCCGGGGTGGACTCAGGCAGAGGCACCGTCGGCCTGCTTGCGCGGCGTCACGAATTTGGCCGCAATAATCCCGGCCTCGTACAACAGGCACATCGGGATCGCCAACATCAATTGGCTCACCACATCCGGCGGTGTCAGCACGGCAGCGATGATGAAGATGCCCACCACCGCATAACCACGTCCTTCGCGCAGCTGCTCGGGTGTCACCCAGCCCAGCAGCGCCAGGATGACCAAGGCCACCGGCAATTCAAAGGCCAGGCCAAAAGCCAAAAACAGCACCAGCACGAAATCCAGATAGGACGTGATATCGGTCATCATCGCCACCCCTGCCGGGGTCACCCTGGCGAGGAAGCCGAATACCATCGGCAGCACCAAAAAATACGCAAACGCGCAGCCGGCATAAAACAACAGCAATGCCGAGGACAGCAACGGCAGCGCCAGACGTTTTTCCCGCTTGTACAGCCCGGGTGCCACAAACGCCCATGCCTGATACAGCAGCCACGGCATCGACACCAGCAAGGCCACGAAGAACGCCAATTTCATCGGCGCAAAAAAGGGTGAGGCCACTTGCGTGGCGATCAACTGCCCGCCTTTGGGCAACTTGGCCAACAGCGGTTGTGCCAGATAACCATACAGCTTGTTGGCAAACGGCAGCAGACAGGCCAGCACCACCAGCAAGCCAATACTGCCGCGCAGCAAGCGCAGGCGCAGCTCCAGCAGATGCGCGATCAGCGGTCGTTCGATATCGCTCCGGGCATCAGTCATCGTGCTTGCCGGTGCTGGTGTCAGTGCTGGTGTCAGTGCTGGTGTCAGTGCTGGTGTCAGTGCTGGTGTCAGTGCTGGTGGCCGGCTCGGTGCTGGCCGCTGCGTGCATGGGGTCAACGCCGGCTTCGCTGGTGTGCTTGCTCAGTTCCTGCAAGTGCGCGTGGGTGTCGTGCAGACTGTCCTGCAACTGGCTGCGGGTGTCGGCCAGTGCCTGCCGGCCTGCCTGCAAACTGCGTTTGAGTTCTTCACTGGCCAGTTCCTGCTCCAGCTCGGTGCGCACCGAATGCCATTGCGCGCGCGCGCGGCGCACCCACAAGCCGGCAAAGCGCGCCGCCTTGGGCAAGCGCTCCGGGCCAAGCACCACCAGCGCCACCAAGGCGACCACCAGCATTTCGCCTAGCGAAAAATCGAACATGTGCGTGCTGCGGGATTACTGCGCGGCGTTGTCGTGCTGCTTCTGTTCGGCCGATGCGGCCGACTTGTCTTCGCCTAGCCGTGCTTGCGGCTTGTCGCCATCGCCGTTCATGCCTTTCTTGAATTCGTTGACCGCATTGCCAAGATCGCGTGCGCCGGAGGTGAGCTTCTTGGTGCCAAACACCAATACCACGATGGCGAGCACGATCAACCAATGCCAAATGCTGAAACTGCCCATGATTGCGTGCCTTTGTTGGAATGGAGAATTCGAATGTTACCCGGACAACGCGCATACCCCAGTGCGCGTTGACCCGGATGTGACGATTCAGGGTTTGACCGCGGGCGGTGCCGAAGGTTGCGTGGCGGGTAGCGGGCTGGCGGTGGCGGGGTTGTGATTGTCCAGCGGCTGCACCGTGGCGGCACCGGGCTCGGCCACCGGTGCCGGTGGCGGGTTGGCGCGCTGGCGTGCATAGCGGGCCGCGGCAGTGGCTTCTTCCAGGGTGTCACGGAAGTGGGTCAATGTGGCGGAAGCGGCTTGCGGCGCACGGCCCTCGAAAATCATCCGCGGGGTGCTGCCTTCGCCATACGCGGTGCTGTTGGCACCGTTATCGATCTGCAAGACCGCGCCATCCAGCGCAACCCCGGCAAACAGCCCGCGCGCGCGCGACCACGACCAGATTTCGGCCTTCATTGCGCCGTCGGTGGCGGCGGCGGCATTGCGGCCCACCGGACCTGCGGCTACCCCGGCATCGGCACCCAAGGTGAATTTGCCGTTGACGATATTGTCCAGCCCACGCTCACTGCGGAACACCAAAATCACGTCGGCCGACTGCACCCCGGCCTGCAGGCCAAAGCTGGCCCCGGTCAGTTTGACGAACACCGGGTTGGACCAGGTGCCGTTGGCGGTTTTCACCGACATCAGGCCCAGCCCGCGGCGGCCACCCAGCATGAAACCGGCCTTGATGGTATCGGGCACCACCACGATACCCTTGGCCTCGTCCAACAGACGGTCGGGGATGGAGGATTCGGGAATGGCCTGAATCTGCTTGACCACGCGTACCGCATCGTCAGCACGGGCGTCTTCGCGGGTGCCGGCGGCAACGCTGCCTGCGGCAATCAGAACGGCTAGGGCAAGGCTCAAACGGCGCGGGGTGGCGGGCATCGTGCTCTCCGTGTCGGCAGTGGGGGAAGGTTGCATCGTGGCGCGGCTGCCATGAATCAATGATAAGTCGGGACGACACGGTTTGCGGCGCATGCGATCCTATACGGATGCGCGATCAAACCTCCATGCCGACCCTGGTGCTGGTCAATCTGGGCACCCCCGCTGCGGCCAGTGCCGCAGCGGTGCACACCTATTTGCTTGAATTCCTGTCCGATCGACGAGTGGTGCAATTGCCGCATTGGCTGTGGCTGCCGTTGCTGCGCAAAGTCATCCTGCCGCGACGCAGCCCGGTGGTGGCACACAAGTATGCCGAGATCTGGCTGCCTGGGGGTTCGCCACTGGCGGTCCATACCGGGCAATTGGCCCACGCGGTGCAACAGCGCCTGCCGCAGTGGAAGGTGCTGCATGCGATGCGTTATGGCGCACCATCGCTGGCCGTCACGTTGCAACAACTGCAGGCCGAAGGCACATCCCGGGTGCGCGTGTTGCCGCTGTATCCGCAGTATTCCACCACCACCACTGCCAGTGTGGCCGATGCCGTCGCCCTGCACGCACAAGGCATGCAGGTGCACATGCTGCATGACTACCATGCCGATGCGGGCTGGGCACAGGCGATTGCAGCGTCGATTCACGCGCATTGGGCAGCGCATGGCCGCGCCGAAAAATTGGTGTTGTCGTTTCATGGCATTCCGCAGCGGTTGGTGAACCAAGGCGATCCGTATGCGGCCCATTGCGAGGGCAGCGCCACCGCGATTGCCCGCGCATTGGGGCTGCCGCGTAGCGAGCTGCTGCTGACCTATCAATCCCGCTTTGGCCGCGAACGCTGGCTGCAGCCCTACACCTTGCCAACACTGGAAGCACTTGCGCGCAGCGGCGTGAAAAACGTGGATGTGGTCTGCCCCGGGTTTGCGGTGGATTGTCTGGAGACGCTGGAAGAAATCTCGATGCAGAATGCGGATGCCTTCCGCGCAGCCGGCGGCCAGGCGCTGCGGTATATCCCGTGCCTGAACGCCAGCGCGGCACATGCCGAAGCGTTGGCGGCGCTGGCCATATCCGATTCGGGTTGGGTGTGATGCGCGAAGTGTTTTTCGATACCTCGCTAGGGCGCCTCGGCGCACTGCGCAACCATGGGCACGGCAGGCCAGTGCTGGCCCTGCATGGCTGGCTGGACAATGCGGCCAGTTTTCTGCCGATGGCCGAATATCTGCAGGGATTGGATCTGGTGGCACTGGATCTGCCCGGGCATGGCCACAGCCTGCACTTGCCCGTGGGCGGCGATTACAACTTCAGCACCGCCATGCTGGTGGTGCTGGATGTGGCCGACGCACTGGGCTGGGAGCAGTTTGATTTGCTGGGGCATTCGATGGGGGCAGGGATTGCCAGCCTGCTGGCGGCCGCCTGCCCCGAGCGCATTCGGCGTTTGGTGGCCATCGAGATGCTGGGTGCACTCACCGAAGCACCGCAGCACACCGCCAAGCGCATGCGCGACGCACTCGCCGCCCAGCGCCAACGGCAGTCGCGCGGATTGCGCGTGTTTCCCGATATCGATACCGCCGTGCAAGCGCGCCTGCATGCCAGCCGGGTGCCGGGCAGCGGGCTGGATGCTGCGTTGCTGCGGCTGCTGGTCGAGCGCGGCGTGCGCGCAGTGGATGGGGGCTATGTCTGGAGCAGTGATTCGCGCCTGACCCTGCCCAGCCTGACCCGCATGACCTGCGAACAGGTGGACGATGTGCTGGACGCCATCGCCTGTCCCACATTGGCAATCTTCGCCACGCCCGCGCAGCCGTATCTTCCCGATGCCGAGCGGCAACGTCGTGTGCTGCGCCTGGCGCGCGGCCAGCTGTTGCTGTTGCCCGGCGGGCACCACCTGCACATGCAACAGCCGGCACCCATCGCCGGCGCGGCGTGCGAATTTTTGCAGGGCTGACGCCTACTCAGCAGTCCCGGTACGGATCGCCAACTGGGTGCCGCCGTCATCGGCCTTGCCCAACTGATAGAAGGCTTGCCGCTTGTCCTTGCTGAATGCCAAGGTGGCGCCATCGCCGGTTTGCATCGCCACATCGCGCTTCCAGCCACCGGCTTGCATGCCCTTGTCGGTATCCGCATAGACCGTGTTCAAGGCCTGCGTGGTGGACAAGTTGACCATCTGCATGCCGGCCATATCCACCACGCTGGCCACTTTGCGGTTCGCCGGCAAGATGACGTCGGTGGGGAAGCTGGCCGGCAGCGTCACATTGCCGCCTGCATCCGCTGCAGTGACGTTGACATCACCCTTGTCCGTCTTGATGGTCATCTTGTTGCCGTCCTTGTCCATCTTCACCCCGGTGGCGTGTTCGATGGCGGCTTCAGTGGCCTTTTCAGCCGCTTTCTTGCAGGCAGGCAGCACCATCACGCTGGCGACAACCAGCAGGCAAGACAAGTGGCGGATGGAATTATTCATGGTGTGCATTCCCCGAGATGCAGTGGCGTCTGTGAAAGGGAACGCAGAGTGCACGATTACCCGGCCAACAACTGTCGCAGCCGACCTTTCAAGGCGCGGCCCTCGCTGCGCAAATAGGCGCGTTCATCCCGCCACTGCGGGAAGCGCGCACCCACGGCCTGCCAGAACTGGGGTGAATGATTGGCATGCAGCAGATGGCAAAGTTCATGCACCACGACATATTCGAACGCAGCCGGGCGTGCCAGCAGCAGCGCCAGATCCAGCGACACCGTGGCATCCGGGGCCAGCGAGCCCCACAGCGTGCTGGGGCGCTTGAACACGATGCGTCGTGGCTGGCGCGGCAACCCGGGCAGGTAACGCGGCAACCAACGCCCCAGATCCGCCCGGCCCTGGGCTTCGTAAAAATCCCGCAATGCGCGCTGCAATGCCGCATCGCCGGCATGCGCGGGTGCCCTGCACTGCAGCGTGCCGGCGGCATCCAGCTCCAAGCGGGTGGCACGCCCAAGTTGCCACTGCAGCGGCAGCTCTGCACCGCGCAACGGCAGGGTCGAGGTGACCCCGCGCTGCAACGCGGCGCCATGCGCCAGCGCCTGCACGTGCAGCTGTTGCTGTAGCCAGTCGCGGTGTTGCTGCAAAAACCCGTCGCCATCGCTGAGCCGGGTGCACAGCGGCAAGGTCAGCCGCACGCCGCGCTCATCCACCGCCAGTTTGATCCGCCGTGCACGCGGGTCGCGCACGCGCTGCACCTCGATGGTCTGGCCGTCCTCAAAAATCAAATGAATGCAGTCGCGCTGGCTGGCTGGCTGCGGGCGGGTGCTGCGCAGCGGTCGTAGTAAACGGAGCAGGGAGGCCATGCGCGCAGTGTAAGCAAGGCCGCGCAGGCGTGCATGCACACGCAAGCGTGCCTACACTGGCGGCATGCTTGCCTTACTTCAGCGTGTCACCGAAGCCGCCGTGCGCGTGGATGATGCCGTGGTGGGTGCGATTGGGCCGGGCTTGCTGGCGCTGGTGGCAATCGAGCCGGGGGATACCGAAGGGCAACTCTACCGGCTCGCCCAGCGCATGCTTGGCTATCGAATTTTCGAAGATGATGCCGGCAAGATGAATAGATCTTTGACGGATATCGGTGGAAAATTGCTGCTGGTGAGTCAATTCACACTGGCCGCAGATACCCGCAGCGGCATGCGACCCAGCTTCACCACGGCCGCGCCACCGGCGGAGGCTGAACAGCGCTTTACCCGGTTGCTGGCGATTTGTCGGCAATTGCACCCGCCAGGGGTGGAAACCGGCAGGTTTGGCGCCCATATGGTGATCAGTCTGGTCAATGACGGACCAGTGACCATCCTGCTCCGCCCCTGACACCGCCAGACACCACCGCCAAGCCGCGTTCAAGCGTACGCCTCCGCTGCACGGTATAATGCTTGGTTCTCTTTGCTGCGTTACGCGCAGACCCTCACGACACGGTACCCGCCCATGGCCAACGAACGGCAGACAGCTCCCCAGTCCGATATCAAGATCCTGATCAGCAAGGGTCTGGAACAGGGCTATCTGACTTATGCCGAAGTCAACGATCACCTGCCCGACGACATGGTTGATCCGGAGCAGATCGAAGACATCATCGGCATGATCAATGGCATGGGCATCGAGGTGCACGAAGCTGCGCCCGATGTCGAAACCATGTTGCTGGCCGGCCAGCAAGTGGGTGGCCGCGAAGTCGATGAAACCGCCGCCGAGGAAGCCGCTGCCGCGCTGACCTCGCTGGATGCCGAGGGTGGCCGCACCACCGACCCGGTGCGCATGTACATGCGCGAAATGGGCACGGTGGATTTGCTCACGCGCGAAGGCGAAATCGCGATCGCCAAGCGCATCGAAGAAGGCCTGGCGCAGATGAATGCCGCGCTGGCCAGCTTCCCGCTGTCGCCGCAGATGCTGCTGGAAGATTACGCGCTGCACAAAGCCGGCAAAAAGCGGTTGGCCGAAATCGTGGTCGGCTTCAATGATGAGGAGCCCGAGCCGGAAGTGGTGCCGGTGGTGGACGAGGCCGATACCGAAATCGATGAAGACGAGGACGATGCCGACGGCGAGGCCGATGAGCCGGCGCCCACCGGGCCGGATCCGGTGGAAGTGGCGGCACGCATGGAGGTCATGGCGGCGGCACATGCGCGCTTCCTGAAAGCAATTGCCAAGGGCGGCCTGGATGCCAAGCCGGCGTTGAAGGCGCGCGAAGAGATGGCCGAGGTGTTCGTCACCTTCAAGCTGCCGCTGCCGTTGACCGATGTGCTGGTCAAGCAATTGCGCGATGTGGTCAATCAGGTCAAAGAACACGAGCGCCGCATCCTTGACATGGCCACCCGCGTGGCAAAAATGCCGCGCAAGGACTTCATCAAGGCATGGGAAGGCAACCAGACCAATCTGGAATGGGTGGATGAGCTGCTCAAGCGCAAGCAGAAGTGGGGTTCGGCCCTGCGCGATGTGCGCGAAAAAATCATCAGCGAGCAGGAAGCCACGATTGCAATTGAAAAGACCATGCAGGTGACCCTGGTCGATCTGAAGGAGATCAACCGCGCCCTGTCTTACGGTGAAGCCAAGGCACGCAAAGCCAAGAAGGAAATGGTGGAAGCCAACCTGCGTCTGGTGATTTCGATTGCCAAGAAATACACCAACCGTGGCCTGCAATTCCTCGATTTGATCCAGGAAGGCAACATCGGCCTGATGAAGGCGGTGGACAAGTTCGAACACCGTCGCGGCTTCAAGTTCTCGACCTATGCGACGTGGTGGATTCGTCAGGCCATCACCCGTTCGATCGCCGACCAGGCGCGCACCATTCGCATCCCGGTGCACATGATCGAGACCATCAACAAGCTCAACCGCATCTCGCGCCAGATGCTGCAGCAATTCGGCCGCGAAGCCACGCCGGAAGAGCTGGCGAAAGAAATGGACATGCCCGAGGACAAGATCCGCAAGGTCATGAAGATCGCCAAAGAACCCATTTCGATGGAGACCCCGATCGGGGATGATGAAGATTCACACCTGGGTGATTTCATCGAAGACACCAATGTGATGTCGCCGGTGGAAGCCACCACCGACATCAACCTGATCGAAACCGTACGCGACGTGTTGGCCGGCCTGACCCCACGCGAAGCCAAGGTGCTGCGCATGCGGTTCGGCATTGACATGAACACCGACCACACGCTGGAGGAAGTGGGCAAGCAGTTCGACGTGACGCGCGAGCGCATCCGCCAGATAGAGGCCAAAGCCCTGCGCAAACTGCGCCACCCCAGCCGCTCGGAAACCCTGCGCAGCTTCCTGGATATCGACTGACCCAGCACTGCATGTGACCCCGAATGCCCGCCTTGATCGGCGGGCATTCGCGTTATGCGGTTACAATTTGCACACGGGCCTATAGCTCAATGGTTAGAGCAGAAGACTCATAATCCTTTTTTTTGGTCTTGCGCAGATGACTTGATTTTGAATGCGTTTAGATAAAAAGGGCCTATAGCTCAATTGGTTAGAGCATCGGACTCATAATCCGCTGGTTCCAGGTTCAAGTCCTGGTGGGCCCACCATTTGCAAGTCCAAGACTGTCCAAAGAGGTCCAAACACGGCGCTGGAACCTAGCTGTTATGCGGCACTACAGTCCTCAGACGTCCAAAGCTGTCCAGTTGAATCCGGAGTGGAAGTGAGTCAGGCTGTGAGTCAATAGGTCGCCTCAGAGGCGACTGACTCACAATCGGTTGACTCACATGCTCACAGACACAAAGCTCCGCACGCTTAAAGCACGCACTAGCGCGTACCGACTCGCAGACACGAACGGTCTGTGCATTGAGGTGCGACCGAGTGGAGCCAAGGTGTGGAGGTATCGATACCGTTATGCCGGCAAGCCAAGCATGATCACGATGGCCGAGTACCCGGCCATGGGATTGGCTGTGGCGCGGGCGGAGCGAGATCGCCTTCGCGCTTTGCTGAAGGGCGGAAGCAACCCTGCGCTTGCCGCCAAGATCGAGCGCGCTGCAAAAATCGAGACCGCTGCAACTACGTTCGGCGCCATTGCGTCCGAGTTCGTCGCCAAGCGCGAAAAGGAGGGAATGAGTCCAGGCTCCCTGAAGCGGGAGCGCCGGCTCATTGAGAAGGATCTGGCGGCGGTCAGTGAAATGCCGATCACGGAGGTGACCGCGCCGCTCCTGCTCGCCTCATTGCGGAAGCTGGAGAAGCGAGGCGTCGTAGAGACTGCCCATCGGGCTCGATCGTTTTCCGGGCGAGTATTTCGATATGCGATCGCAACCGGCAGGGCTGAGAAGAATCCCGCAGACGACCTGGCGGGAGCACTGGAACATGTCCAGACGAAACACCTGGCCAGTGTCACCGACCCTGACAAAATCGGTGACCTGCTGAAGGCCATGTACGCCTACACGGGATCGCCCGTGACATTGGCGGCTTTGAAGCTCGCGCCAATGCTGTTCGTTAGACCAGGGGAGTTGCGGAAGGCGCGTTGGCAGGACATGGATCTGGAAGCATCGGAATGGCGATTCACGGCCACCAAGACCGGGACTCCTCATATCGTGCCGCTTGCGACACAAGCGAAATCGATTCTCGAAGAATTGCGTCCAAGAACAAGCCGCAGCGAGTTCGTCTTTCCTGGCGTGAGGAGTTCGAAGCGACCTATGAGCGAAAACACCATTACGGCTGCTTTGCGCTATTTGGGCTTCGATGGAAGCACCATCACGGGTCACGGATTCAGAGCGATGGCACGGACGGTGCTGGATGAAGTTCTAGGCTTCCGGCCCGACTTCATCGAGCATCAACTTGCTCATGCGGTGAGGGATCCGTTAGGGCGTGCTTACAACCGCACTGCCCACTTAGTGGAGCGCAAGAAGATGATGCAGGTGTGGGCTGACTACCTGGATCAATTGCGAATTGACTCGCTTGAGCACGCTCGATGGGATTCACGAGCATAGGTATCCCAGCATTCTTAAGAGGCGCCGTATGAGAGAGTTAATTCACGATTGGGCACAGGAAGAATATGGAATTGATCCTTTAAGCTCGGAATTCATCTTCAGTAATAACTATCGCTACGTCAGGGGGCGGAACGCTCGTTGCCTTGTAGGTCGGAAGGGAATGTCCCTTTTGGCCCTACTCCTAAGATACGACCTGAACGATGAAATACGATCAGGGTTGTTTTCCAGCTATTACGAACTTGGGAATCCTCTCCCAATTCCTTCTGACAGAATGAATTATGACGCTATGGCAGACGCTGCAAGAAAGTTAAAAGAAAAGACAGCTCTTCCAATGCAAGGGAATAACGAGTTCGAGACTATCAGAAGTGATTTAAAGAAGAAGCTTGGGCTCAAGTTAAGCTCGTACAAAGACAAACAGAACACTCTACGCGTCATTTTTCTAGTTCATCGATTGATGCAGGATCCGGCCACGACTCCTCGTGGCAGAGGACACAGTCTGCTAAATCTAATCGAGATCAAAAAAAATAGATCGTCATACGAAGCAAGACCTGAATTCCCGATCGACGGTAACGAGCACAACACATGGCTTTTAAGTGATTTGCGGGAATATCTGACGCTAGAACTTCCTGTTGATCGGCTTGAGAAAATTGATTCTCTCTTCGAGCACATGATCACTCGGATGCACCGTTCAGCGTCTAGTCTAGACGACTTCGCATGCCACGATCTTAATGCTGATAATGCCAGTCAGCGATATTCTAATCTGCACGATACGGTTCTTCAAATTAATCTTTCGAACGAAGCCGAGAACTTGAACAACTCGCCGCGGCTTGACGAAGACTTGTACGTCTACCTTAAGAAATTTGAGTTCCTAAACTATTGCGGTGGAGTGCTCGAGACTTATGTTGAAGCACAACCTCCAAGACCTATTTTGGCTATTTCCGAAGACTTGTTTGAGCTTACTGCGCAAATCACCGGCGAGGTCCAAGACAATGATCCAGCCTTGGTCCATGTGCCACTTGCAGTTCTTGTACTGATTGCGACGCAAAGACCGGAGCTGTTCAAAGGTCTAATTGCCAAGGCTACAAACGCCTGTATTGATCAGAACCAGTACAAGAAAGCCCTGGAAGGCGCAGCTGATCTGTGCTGCGAGATGCATGTGTTTGCCACGGGCGTACCACTCGCTGATCCCGAGCAGATGTTTTGCAATGTTCTGGATTTCGTATCCGCCCTATGCGCTGTTTTCCAGGCAATTCTATTCCCGACAAACTCTCCGCCCTACATTTTCGGACAAGGGAAGCAGGCAGGATCACTCAATAGGTCGTTAGGAGCGATGTTTTCTTTCGATCAGAATCACATAGGTAAGGAAATCCCTGAGAAATTTCCAATGATCTGGCGCCATAGATTTGAATGGGTGAGACATGACATTCAAGACCATAAAGGCTTGTCATGCGCGAAATATCAGTTTCGGTCCGCGTTAGTCGAAAAGTTCATGGAGTGCATGCGCCCACGGACATCGATCGGAATAGAGCTATGGGTGAGTACGCTCGAACATAAATTGCAGTGTTGCTCGGAGTGAGACGGCAGAAAACCTTCGCCAGCAAGAGCCTCGCGCCTTGCAGCGCCTTACTTGTGAGTTGCAGCGACCAGGTCAACGCCTAAAGCTTCGAAAGCTCCCAAAGCAGGCGCAAGTTTGAAATGCCAACTCAGGCGACAGCTCAATCACGCTATCGCCGTCAAGGCTCACGTCCAAAAAAGTCCAGAAATTAGAAAGCGATTTTGGCCAGATCATCTCGTTCGCCGGGCAAACCTGCCTTGTGCGACTACCTACGAGGTGATCTATGAATAGTTCCACTGAACCGCCAGTCCCGACTGATATCTCTTTCGCGAACCATCAGCACTCGAGCCAAATCGAGATGCCTGAGGAATTCGCCGCCCTGATTCGTGCACTGCTCCAGCACACGGGGCGTTCCGTCATCGCCAATTGCTTGACGCACAGCGAAGTTTCGCGCGTCGCCCGCGCCAAACGGGCCATGTCAATTACGGGCGACAAGCGCAGCCACTTCTATGACCGCCAAAACCCGAAGCATCCCTCGCATGATGCGACGTTCCCTCGCTCGTTCAAGCTGGGAGACTCCCCTCGGTCTCCGACCGTGTGGTGGGAGCATGAGTTGCACGCATGGTTGGAGCAGCGTGCGGAGCTGTCGCGCAAGCCGTTCCTCGGGGCTAGCTGATGACCGGGGATGACGTCGCTGCGCCCGATAAGGCCATGCTTGCTTTGGAAGAGAAGCTGGAGCGCTTGTTGGCCAAGGCGAAGCCAAGTAAGCGAGAGCTGACGCAGAAGACGTTCCGCGGCCTGTTCCCCAAGTTGCAGGCTTACATCGATACCGGCATGCCGCTGAAGGATGTCCGCACAGCGTTCAATTCGCTTGTCGAATCTAACGTTTGTGCTCGCACGTTCAACGAGTGGCTTAGCAAGGAGCGGGAGTTTCGCCAGAGCAGCGATGCCAACTGCTGCTATGCGTGCGGACAACCGCTCAATTTTCCAAACGACGAGGCAAGTCCGTGCGAAGCGGTACGGCAGCTCGCAAACCACACTCAGACCTTAGAGCAGGAGTAAGTCACCATGACTCTGTTTCAGCAAAATCCATACCCGATCAATAGCTTCCCCGATGCACTCAAAAGGGCGATTCGCGAGGCCCTGCGCATTGTCCAGACCACCGATGTGATCGCCGCAACTTCCGTACTGAATGCGCTGTCCTGTGCCATTGGGGGCAGTGCCGACTGGAAGCACCCGGCGACGGGCCAGGTGCGACCGTGCACCCTCTACCAATGTGTTGTAGCTCCGTCCGGCGAGCGGAAGACCACCACGGATGCGCTCATGTGTAAGCCGGTCTACGACTACGACGAGGCATCAATCCTGCGGCATGCCGCAGAAATGAAGGCGTACCAAGTTGCTCAAGTCAGCTGGCAGTCTACGATCAAGGGGCTGCAAAGCCGCCGCGCCAAACTTCTGGGGTCAGGCAAGTGCGCTGAGATGGCTGAGCTTGAACTGGCAACCCAGCTCGAGCTGAAGCCTGAAAAGCCGGTGCTTCACCGCATGATCCGGCAGGACATCACGCACCGAGCGGTGGTTGAGGCATTGGAGGGAGATGGGAAAGCGATCGCACTGATGACGGACGAGGGGCAGGTGCTGCTCGGAAGCAACGTCATGGAGCACCTTGGTGCGCTTAACGGCTACTGGGATGGAAAGCGCATCAGCCCGCATGATCGTGGTCACAATGAATTCATGGTGATTCTCAATCCGCGGGCTACCGTCAACATCATGGTGCAACCCGCTGTGCTGAACAAATTCATGTCGAAGCATGGAGATGTCGCGCATGGTTCTGGCCACTGGGCACGCTACTTGTTCGCGCGTTCGCCCTCGATTCAAGGCTATCGCCTTCAGACCTATGGTGAGCAGCAGCTGGTCGATCTCGTGCCGTTTCATGCGCGCCTGACCGAGCTTCTTGAGGACTACCAGGCTATGGTCAAGGTGGGCAAAATCACTCGTGATGTGCTCGAGTTCGATGACGAAGCTAAGAGATTGTGGTTCCACATCGCAGCGAATGTGGAGCGTGACATCAAGCCTGGTTCCTATCTCAGTGATGTCGGCGACTCAGCGTCCAAATATATGGACCTCGTGAGCAGGATCGCAACGCTGTTGTGGTATTATCAGGCAGACACACGCCAGCGCTTCGGCGAAGCCCCAGAGGATCGCGTCAATCGTATTGGCAAGATCCCGGCCGACATCTTGGCTAGTGCCGAGGAAATCGCAGCGTGGAGTCTGCATGAGTACAAGCAGATCTTCGCCCCGGCCGGGTTGCGTACTCCGGAGCAGTTGGATGCAGACCGAGTCTATTCCTACCTGTATCGCAGCTATTTCTCCCGCAACGTGTTTGAGGTTGCCAAGAACCATATCCGGCAGTACTGCGGGGTCCGTGGCGGGCGCTACTACCGCGCGATCGGTGAGCTGATCCAATGGGGTGCGATCAGGATCATGCGCGGCGCCGGCAATACGGAAATCATTGAGTTCAACCGCAATTATTTCGGTTCGTATCCGGTCTAATCCAGTTGCTTCCAACAACAAGCCTGCCCCTGGCACGGGGCAGGCTTTTTTATGCCCGCTCGTCTTGAAAATTTTGTACTGTATCGACAACGAGTTGTTCAAGGGCTTGGAATTTGAAACCGCTGGAAGAGGCGACAAGGGAGATCCTGACCATCAAGGGCGTGGCTGATTTCCTGCAGGTGAACGAGCGAACGATCTACCGCTTGGCCGCTGCCAAAAAGATTCCCGCCTTCAAGGTCGGCGGAACTTGGCGTTTCCGTAGGTCGGACCTCGATGCATGGATTGCGGCTCAATGCCCGCGCGTAGAAGGTCTAGAAAGGTGATCTCTGCCTACCACGCCAAGTACTACGCCCACGAACTGACCCGACGGCATGGGACCGATGGCGTAGATCGCCTCTCCCAGTCGCTGTTCGACGCCAGCGTCGACCTGAACCCGCACCAGATTGAAGCCGCCCTCTTTGCCCTACGTAACCCGCTGCAGGAAGGGGTGCTGCTAGCCGACGAAGTAGGCCTTGGGAAGACTATCGAAGCCGCGCTGGTCATTGGCCAATACTGGGCCGAGCGCCGGCGGCGCCTTCTGGTGATCTGCCCGGCCAGCCTCCGCAAGCAGTGGGCGCAGGAGTTGCAGGAAAAATTTGGGGTGCCCGCCACCGTTGTCGATGCAGTCTCGCTACGTAAGGAGTCTGCGGGCGATGCCCTGGCCACCTTGCAACGTCTCGTCGGCAAAGCCGTTGTCATCATGTCTTATCAGTTTGCAGCCAAGCTGGAAGTCGAGTTGCGCGCGATACCGTGGGACGTCGTCGTCATTGACGAAGCGCACAAGCTGCGCAACGCACATCGGGTCAGTAATCGTATCGGCCAAGCGCTCAAGCGCGCTCTTACTGGCCGAAAGAAGCTGCTGTTGACCGCAACACCACTGCAGAACTCCTTGATTGAACTGTATGGCCTGTCCACGCTGATCGACGAACACCTGTTCGGCGACGAAGCCGCTTTCCGCAAGCAATTCATGAGCGGCAATGGCGAGACAGAAAAGCTGCGCATCCGCCTCGCGTCATTCGCCAAGCGCACGTTGCGCCGCGATGTACTGGAGTACGTCAAATACACGGAACGCAAGGCCCTGACTCAGCCCTTCGAGCCAACGGATAGCGAACAGTCACTTTACGAACGCATTTCAAGCTTCCTACAGAAGGAAGATTCTTTCGCGCTACCCAAGCAGCAGCGCCACCTTACTTCGCTGATTCTGCGCAAGCTGTTGGCATCCAGCTCGCACGCGGTCGCTGGCACGCTGGTGACTATTCGCGAACGCCTAGAGCACTTGCTGGCGGGGGCACCGACGGACAACGGCAGTGATCTGGTTGAGCAGCTGATCGCCGAGGACGACCTCGAGCAGGACTATCTGGAAGAAGAATCCGCCGAGGACGGCGAGACGGCCACCGAGGACCCGCAATTCCCAAACCGGGACCAACCTGACTCCAATGCTCTTCGCGCAGAGATCGCAGAGCTCGGCGCCTTCATCGAGGCGGCCCAAGGTCTGAAGACCGACACTAAGGCACAAGCACTGCTGAAGGCATTGTCGCTGGGTTTCTCCAAGATGGCAGAGCTGGGCGGACCCCGGAAGGCCATCGTGTTTACCGAGTCCAAGCGCACGCAGGAGTACCTGCACCGTTTCCTCTCCGCCAATGGGTACCAGGGCAAGCTGGTTCTGTTTTCAGGCACCAACAACCACGAGGATTCCGTCGCCATCTACCAACGCTGGCTGGAGGCACACAAGGGCACTGACCGGGTGACTGGATCGCCGCAAGTGGACCGTCGCACCGCCCTGATCGACCACTTCCGCCAGAGCGATGGCCGCGGCGCAGAAATCATGATCGCCACCGAGGCCGCGGCCGAGGGCGTTAACCTGCAATTCTGCGCCTTAATCGTCAACTACGATCTGCCTTGGAACCCACAGCGCGTCGAGCAGCGCATCGGTCGTTGCCACCGCTACGGCCAGCGTTTTGACGTGGTAGTCATCAATTTCCTCAACACGCGCAACCAGGCGGACCAGCGCGTGCTGGAACTGCTAACCGAGAAGTTCAGTTTGTTCTCCGGAGTGTTCGGTGCCTCGGATGAGGTGCTGGGTCGCATTGAAAGCGGCCTCGATTTCGAGAAGCGCATTGCGCAGATCTATGACACCTGCCGACAACCGGAGCAGATCGACGAGGCATTTGCCGCTTTGCAAGCGGAGCTGGAAGAAGTAATCGCCGACCGTATAAAAGACACACAAACTCAGTTGCTAGAGAACTTCGATGAAGATGTCCACGATCGCCTTAAGCTACGACTGACTGAGGCAGAAGCGCGCCTCGACAAGCTCGGCCGCTGGTTCTGGGCCGTTACGCGCTATGCCTTGAACGACAACGCGCGCTTCGACGACCAGGCACATACGTTCTCGCTGTCTCAGCCGCCGCAGGCCATTGCATCGCTGGCGCCGGTCGGCCGTTACCAGTTGATACGTGGTGCAGCGCAGCCCGACATGTTGGCTCATGCCTACCGTCTCAGCCACCCCCTGGGCGAATGGAGCATCACCACCGGCCTCAACGCGTCTACACCACTGGCTACGCTCAAGCTGGATTACGCGAAGTACGGCACCCGCGTGTCTGTGGTCGAGAATCTTCGTGGCAAGGCAGGCTGGCTGCAACTGACACGGCTGGAGGTCACGGCCTTTGAAATGACCGAATTTCTTTTGTTCTCTGGCTTGACCGACGACGGAGATCTGCTGGACCAGGAGGCTTGCGAGAAGCTGATGTCCATCCCGGCTGCGGGCAGGCCTACCGCCGCAAGTACGGCGCCACCCGCTGATCTGGCCGCCAATGTTCAGCGCCACCTGCAGGCCACCATTGCCGAGGTACTGGAAGCTAACCAGCGCCTGTTTGACGAGGAGCGTGACAAGCTGGAACGCTGGGCTGACGACAAACTACTGTCTGCTGAGGAAGCGCTACGCAATACCAAGGCGCGCATCGCCCAGCTAAAGCGCGACGCCCGCAAGGCCGCTACGCTGCAGGAGCAGGAAGCCATTCAGCGCGAGCTGTCAGAGCTGGAACGCAAGCAGCGTCGCCTCCGCCAGGAAATTTTCGCCGTCGAGGACGAGATCATCGAGAAGCGCGACGTGCTGATTGCCTCGCTGGAACAACGGCTGCAAGAGAAGACCGAATCCCAAACGCTGTTCACCCTGCGCTGGCAGGTTGTGTAGCGCGACCATCAACGACAAGCGAACCGAATCCATGAGTGCAAGACAAACTGCAAAATTCCAGGAACTCGTTGCCAAGCTGCGCGAGATATTCCAGATCGACCGACCGGAACTGGATTTCGGCATCTACCGCATCCTCAACGCGCGCGCGGGGGACATCAACAAGTATCTGGAGAACCGGCTGGCGGAGAAGGTGCAGACGGCACTGGCCGAGGGCAATGCTGCGAATACGCAGCAGCTACAGACGGAACTGCATGAGGCAAAGAAGCAAGCTCAGGCGCTGGGTATCAATCCTGATGACGTCCCCAGGGTGAAAGACCTGCGTGCGCGGGTTCATGCGACCACTGCCGGCAGCAATGAGAACGAGAATGCTGTGTTCTCGCACTTGCTGGCTTTCTTCTCGCGCTATTACCAGGACGGCGACTTCATCAGTCAACGACGCTACAAAGGGGACACCTACGCCATCCCCTATGCCGGCGAAGAGGTGATGCTGCACTGGGCCAACAAGGACCAGTACTACACCAAGAGCGGCGAGAATTTCAGAAACTACAGCTTCAAGCTCGAAGACGGTCGCACGGTGCATTTCCGCCTCGCCGCCGCCGACACCGCCAAAGACAGCCGCAAGGACAATGACAAGGAACGTAGATTTGCCCTGGTAGCGGCCAAGACCGTTACCCGCGTGGATGAAAACGGCGAAGAGGTCGAAGAAGAACTGGTGCCAGTGGAGGAAGCTTCGGGCAGTGACGGAAATAAGGAGCTGATCATCCGCTTCGAGTACGCCGCCCAGCCCAAAGGCACCAAGCAGGAGGCGCTGGTCACCAATGCCGTAGAGGCCTTGCTGGCGGACGCAGCCGTCAAGGCCCGCTGGCTGGCCCTGGGCAACCGCGCGCCTACGGAGAAGAACCCGCAGCGCACCTTGCTGGAAAAGCACCTGAGCGACTACACCACCAAGAACACGGCGGACTACTTCATCCACAAGGATCTGGGTGGTTTCCTCCGGCGCGAGCTGGACTTCTACGTCAAGAACGAAGTCATGCATCTCGACGACGTGCAGAACGCGGGCGCGTTTGCCGACATTGAGAAGAACCTGCGGATGATCCAGTGCCTGCGCAGCATCGCGCTGGAGCTGATCACTTTCTTGGCCCAGTTGGAAGACTTCCAGAAGAAGCTGTGGCTGAAAAAGAAGTTCGTTGTCTCAAGTCACTACTGCATCACGCTGGATCGGGTGCCGGAAGCGCAGTGGCCGGAAGTGGCAGCGAACGAGCAGCAGTGGGCGCGGTGGAAGCAACTGGGCATGTGGGATGGCAATTCGTCGGGGACGATAGAGGACTTGAAGGCTGCACCGTATCGGATGGTGGATACGAGTCTATTTGATGCGGTGTTCAAGCGTTCGATTCAGTCAGCCATTGACGACATCGAAGGAAACGTCGATGGCTTCATCCTGCAGGGTGACAATTTTCAGGCGCTAAATGTTCTTTCACGTCAATACAGCGGCAGTATTCAGAGCATCTACATAGATCCGCCCTACAACACGGATGCTGGCCCGATCATTTACAAGAACGAATACCGAAGCTCATCGTGGGCAAGCTTGCTCTTCTCCCGAGTAGTAGCATCCAAAGGACTGTTAACGCCGGACGGCGTCTTGTGCGCCACGATAGATGACTACCAAGTCAATGAACTCTCGCATGTGCTTACGCAAATCTTCGGTAGCGAGAATAAGCTGGGAACGTCAGTCATTCGGAATAACCCATCAGGCCGATCCACCGTCAGCGGGCTGTCGATCTGCCATGAGTACGCGTTCTATTTCCGAGCCGGTGGATCTGGCGGCCTTCATCGTCTGCCCCGATCTGAGAAGCAGCTTGATCGATTTACGGAAGAGGATGGGGTGCACGTTGATTGGAGAAACTTTCGCAAGGATGGCGGCGCAGTCACGCACCGCGCTGCCCGACCCAAGCAGTACTATCCGATATATGTGGATGTAGACAGCAAGAGCCTTCGGATTCCTAACCTTGAATGGAACAAGGATTCAAAATCGTGGATTGCTTTGGATGAGCCCACGACGGACGAAGTTGTCGTGTATCCAGTTGACGACAAAGGCCGTGATCGAGTCTGGAGTTTGAATCACACATCGGCGATTGAAAAAAATCGGGACCTTGAAGTCCGAACCGACAAGGATGGAGCAGCTCAGGTATTTCGGAGACACACACCATCTGATGGAGTTCTCCCGCGTTCGTGGTGGGACAAGAACACCTATGCTGCCCGCGAATACGGCAGTGCAACCTTGACGGCACTGTTCGGTGAAACCGGTACCTTCTCGTTCGCCAAATCGCCGTATGCCGTTCAGGATTGCATATGGGTGTCCGGTATGGCTCAAAGCGATGCTGTCGTTCTTGACTACTTCGCGGGTTCAGGAACAACAGCTCATGCGGCGATTTCTCTCAATCGGCAAGACGAAGGGACCAGAAAGTACATCCTTGTCGAGCAAGGAGACTATGTATGGACTGTCACGGTGCCACGTATCCAGAAAATCGTCTATTCCTCCGAGTGGAAGAACGGTAAGCCGGTCGATCCGACAACTGGCATTTCTCATTGCCTCAAAGTCCTCAAACTCGAAAGCTACGAAGACACCCTGAACAACCTGAAACTGCGCCGTACGTCTGCGCAGGGCGATCTGCTGAACACCCTGCCGCAGCAGGCCAAGGACGACTACCTGCTCAACTACCTGCTGGATGTGGAAAGCCGTGGCTCGCTGCTGTCGGTGGATGACTTCAAGAAACCCTTCGACTACACCCTCAACGTGGCGGTGGACTCGGCGGGCGCGTTCGAGCCGCGCAAGATCGATCTGGTCGAAACCTTCAATTTCCTAATCGGCCTGCGCGTCAAGCACATCGACGCCCAGCCGCAGCGCGGCTTTGTCACCGTTACCGGCACGCTCCCCAGCGGTGAAAGCTGCCTCGTGCTGTGGCGCGATTGCGATGTGCTGGACTATGAAGGTGTAGCCAAGCTCTGCGACAAGCTGGCCATCAACCCGGCGGACAACGAGTTTGACGTGGTCTACATCAACGGCGACCACAACATCCCGACTGTACTGACGCAAACAGCCGAAGAAGGCGGTGCCACCCGCGTGCTCAAGCTGCGCCAGCTCGAGCCAGAATTTCTGGAGCGCATGTTCTCCGTGGAGGACATCTGATGGCACGACCACGCAAGACCCCTGTCGCCGGTTCGGGCGCAAGCGGCGCAGCCGGTTCCAGTCGCGGCGGCGGGAAGCGCAGCTTCCATCAGGAATTGGTGCTCAACCGCTGGGTGCTGGGTTTCTTTCAGGGCGGCACGCTGGCGGCACTCAAGATGCGCTTGGGCGATGACCGCTTCGAGGGCATCGACGAGGACGGCCAGACCAAGTTCTTCCACGAACTGATAAGAGGCTTGTTCGATCCCAACAAGGTGCCCGAGGCCAACCTGCGGCGCTACGACTTGAATGTCGTCGCCCACTGGCAGGCCATCACCGCCCAGCGCAACAAGCTGGAAGGCCACGAACTGCAGATGAAGTACTTCCAGTACCTCTCGCTGCTGTTCACCGAGCTGTATCTGGACTGGTACTTCAACCACCGTCAGGACTTGCTCGATGGCCTGAACGAGGAAATGACGCGCTACCGCGCCGAAACGGGCGCGGAACCGTTCCGCGATTTCGAAGCGGACGACCTGAACAAGATCGCCTTCTGGAATGCCACCGGCAGCGGCAAGACCTTGCTGCTGCACGTCAACATCCGCCAGTACCTGCACTACTTCCAGGCGGGGCGCAGCGATCACTTTCCCGACAAGATCATCCTGCTCACGCCCAACGAAGGGTTGAGCCGTCAGCATCTGGAGGAGCTGCACCTGTCCGGCTTCGGGTTCTCGCAGTTCTTTAACAAGGCTCAGTCACCCGCGCGCGGCACCATCGAAATCATCGATATCAACAAGCTGGGCGATGAGATGGGCGACAAGACCGTCGCCGTGGATGCCTTAGAGGGCAACAACCTCGTGCTGGTAGACGAAGGCCACCGTGGTACTGGCACGGCGGCAGGCGCGTGGATGGCGCGGCGCGATGCGCTGGTGCGCGGTGGTTTTGCCTTCGAGTACTCGGCCACGTTCGGGCAGGCGGTGGCCAAGGGCATGATCGTGGCGGCGGCGGAAGAAGACATCCAGAAGAAGCGCGCCAAAATGCTGTTCAACACCACCAGCCTGCGCAGTCTGGACGACGGACAAAAGGCGCAGCTGGCGCTGACGACCGAGGACAAGCGCCGCGCGCGCATCACGGCCACGCGCGAGATCTACGCCAAGTGCATCTTGTTCGACTACTCGTACAAGTTCTTCTACGAGGACGGCTACGGCAAGGAATCACTGATCCTCAACATGAGCGGCGATGCCTACGAGCAGGCCGACAACGCCCGCAAGTACTTCACCGCGTGCCTGCTCGCCTTCTACCAGCAGCAGTGGCTGTGGAGCACGCACCGTACCAAGTTGAAGGACTTCAACATTGAGAAGCCGCTGTGGGTCTTTGTGGGCAATACGGTATCCGGTGAGGAGTCGGACATCCTGGAGGTGATGAATTTCTTGGCCTACTTCCTGAACCAGGATGCGCAGATCAAAACATGGCTGGGCGACCTGGTTGCCGACCGGGCGCAGATTCTCGATGCCAAGGGCAACAACATCTTCCAGGGCCGCTTCAGGCCGCTGATGAATTTCGGCGGGCGGGAGGACGAGTTGTACGCGGACATCCTGCAACGCGTGTTCAATGCCCCGGCCAAGCAGCGCCTGAAGCTGGTCAACATCAAGACCAGCAAGGGCGAGCTGGCACTTCGGGTTGGCGACGGCGACCCCTTCGGCCTGATCAACATTGGCGACGATGCAGGCTTCTTTAAGTTGGCAGAGGAAGCCACCGCGTTCGACAACGAAGCCGACGACTTCGGCGGTGCGATGTTCGGTACGCTGAATGACAAAGACAGCAAGCTCAACGTACTGATCGGCTCACGCAAGTTCACTGAAGGTTGGAGCAGTTGGCGCGTGTCGACGATGGGTCTGCTCAATATGGGTCAGGGCGAAGGCTCGCAGATCATCCAGTTGTTCGGCCGTGGTGTTCGTCTCAAGGGAAAGGAATTCTCACTCAAGCGCTCCACTGCCCAGCAGCGGCCAAAAGGCGTCCATCTGGACAAGCTGGAGACGTTGAATATCTTTGGTGTGCGCGCCAGCTACATGGCTGCCTTCAAGGACTACCTGCGCGAGGAAGGCATCACGCCCAGCGACGAGATCCTGCACCTAGACTTCGAAACCAAACCGAACCTGCCTACTAGCAAACTCAAGACACTTGCACTGAAGGACGGCTACAAAGACAACCAGAAACTTGGGTTCAAGCGAACCCACTTCCCGTGGTTGTACGAGATCCCCGAGCAGTTCAAGGGCAAGATCAAGGAACCCCACGTCGCGCTCGATCTATACCCGCGTGTCGAAGCGCTTTCCACGCAGGCAAGGGGGTCAAGCATCCCGACCGAAAACCGGAACAAGGGCAAGTTGAACCAGAGCCTGTTCCCGCTATTCGACTGGGATCGCATCTACCTGGCGCTACAGGACTACAAGCTGCAGCGCAGCTGGAGCAACCTGCGACTCGACCGGAAGAAGCTCATCGACTTCTGCTTCGGCGCCTCGGACTGGTACACGCTGTACCTGCCAGCCACCGAGCTTGCGGTGACGACGTGCACCGACATCCGCAAGCAGGAAGAGATCCTGACCCGTCTGCTAACCGACTATACCGACCGCTTCTACAGGGCCCTGAAGGCCGGGTACGAAGGTCAGTTCTACGACATCACTCACATCGACGAAGCCCATGGATCGATGTTGAAGCTTTACCAGTTCGAGATCGAGAACAATGACGATGGACTGGAGTACCAGAAGAAGCTGGAAGTCCTGAAGCAGCTGGTGGCCGAGGGCAAGATCGGCGAGGCAAGCAAGTGGAATGCCCCGCACATGGTGGCGATCAGTTTCGACCGCCACCTGTACTACCCACTATTCGGATTCGACAAGGACGACGACAAGGACATCGTGCCGCTGAAGCTACGACCCTTGGGTCTGGGTGCCTCTAGCGAGATCGAGTTCGTTCGGGATCTGGAGGCGTTCTACAACTCCAACGATGGCAAAGCGGTTATTGGATCCCGCAGTCTGTACCTGTTGCGTAATGCCGACAGTGAGGCCAAAGGCCTCGGCTTTGCCCTAGCGGGCAACTTTTATCCCGATTTCCTGCTATGGCTGGTGGATGACGTTACAGGCAAGCAATGGCTGAGCTTCGTAGATCCGAAGGGGTTGCGAAATCTTGACTTGTCCCACCCCAAGCTTGGGCTTTACAAAGAAGTGAAGGGCCTGGAATCAACGTTGGCACAACAAATGAATTCTGGGGATACACCGTTAGTGTTGAATGCATTCATCCTATCGCCTACGAAGTTTTCCGACCTACTCAACGTAGGCGATTCCACGAGAAAAGTGGATCTTGAAAGCCGCAATGTGCTCTTCATGGAAGACGGTGGCAATACCTATCTGAAGAAGATGTTCGCGACGTTGACTTAGTTCAATTGCAAATACTTGATCATAGATAATCAGTCATCTGTGAAATAAATACTTCGGTGCTACTACTGTATGAGGAAGACCTCACTCGAGTGTAAACAGTAACAACGCACGACCTACAAATTACCAGTGACGGTAGTGGGGGGTAAAAGCGTTGTGCACTTACCGTTTCTCTCTGACGGGATGTAATCGAGTTGAAGTTGACCGCCGACAAAGCCAGCGAGCTCTCGCTGGCTTTTTTCATTCATGCACAAAAGGGTAGTACGCAATGAGTCACTTCCACTTCGAAATCAAGGCCGGTAAACGCGGGACATCGTCCACACACTTTGCATATATCAACCGCACGGGCAAGCATGCTGTTCGCAATGACCTCATCGGCAGTGAACATAACAACATGCCGAACTGGGCGATGTTTGAGCCCAGGCGTTACTGGATCACTTCCGATAAATGTGAACGCAAGAACGCGTCTGCGTTTGTAGACATAACAGTGTCATTGCCTAAAGCATTGACTCATCAACAAAACGTTCAACTCGCAAGGGAAGTAGGTGAAGTTCTAGCTGGACGGAAACCCCACCAGATCGCCGTCCACGCACCTGTTTCGTCGTTGGAGGGCGAACGAAATCCCCATGCACACTTCATGATTTCCAACAGACTGCCTGACAACATCGAGCGCTCACCAGAACAAACGTTCCGCCGCTACAACTCAAAAGATCCGACTCGCGGCGGGTGCAAGAAAGACAGCGGGGGAATGAACAGGATGCAATTGCGGGACAGGGTGTTGGAGCAGCGCAAGCTAGTAGCAGATACGATCAATAGCGCATTGGGACGGTGGGGTCATACGACGCTGGTAGATCACCGTACGCTCAAGCAACAAGGCATTAAGCGCAAGCCGGAACGCTATCTTGGTCCAGCAAGAATCAACGAGATGTCCTCCGACGAACGGAAGCAATACGTTGCTGCACGTCGAGTTGCGCGTGCGATGGACAATGACGTAACGGACATCAATGACTTGAACCCTACAGCGGAATGAGGTTGGGTTCCGGCAGCGTCTTCATTCGGAATGCTTGTAGGAAAATCCCTATCTTTCGCCAGCGTTCTGATGCTATTCCACTGGAATAGCATCAGTTCACACTGCGCCAAAGGCATGGAAATGAAAATTCTCAGTATTTCCTGAGACTTTCTGACAGGCGCGCCTGCTCCGTTCAAGGTGATCTATTGCTAGGCGGGTCACACGAACATTCGCTTCTTGTAGGCTAAACGTTTCATCAATGGCAAAGTTACGTCTCCCTGCTTCCAATGGTCTGCAAGCAAAATTGCATCTTAGCCACGAGCTGCTTGTCAAAAAAAGACCTTAATCAAACGGGGCAAGAGCAGCGGCTCTTGCCCCGTGTTGAAGCCTCAGATGTGTACATGACCTAAAAAAGACGATTCAGTACTAACTTTTTTGGAGCTGCGCGACTTTCACCTCCAGCCGGCTACGTAGCCCGGGAGGTGCTTCGGCCTGATCAGAGTCTCGTATGTGAGGTGCTTGCTCCAGGTTCGAGTAGAACTCCTCAACCACTGCAGGTACATCTTCATCGAGTTCCTCGAAGGCTCCATTGGCAAAGCCATGCTGCGCCGCCGCATCCAGCGCGTCTTGATCGAAGCCTGCTTCTTTACGCGAGGCATCTATTCGCCTCCCCTCGATAATAGCTTCGTCCAGCGTCATGCCTGTCCGCGGCACAAGATCGACGTAGTAGATCGCCTGCCGAAAGCTCATCGTCGTGGACTTTCCGCGTAGCTTAAGTTCCAGTGGCATGCAGGCCAGCAATCCACCTGACACGGCTTGGAAGTACTGCAGCCGTGCCGCTAGCGTGCGGATCGTGTTGTACGACGTGGTCCGGAGCACGAAGGTGCCCATGGTGTCCTCGTCACCCACTAACACGTTGAAGCGGGCATAGGGCTTGCAGTCGCCCATGCCGAAGCCGCATCCCTGCGGTGAGGGACACGGCAAGCTTTCAATGCCGTCCTTGCCTGCACGCCGGCAGCTCTCGCCATTGCCTACGCACATCGGCCGACCAGTAGTCCGGTCGAACAGTGAGTAGTCCGCCCGAAGGTTGAGCGAAGGATCGTTGAACAGCATTCGCACTGGAATCGAACGCAGCTTGCCGCCTGCATCCTTGCGCAGCGCTTCATCAAGCGGATGCAGGATCCAGCCTTCCCGGTTCTGCACCTGGCTGGTCAACGTGAACTGGTCGTCCTTCTCCGGCAATCGCTTGCCATTGCGTTCCACCACGCGACCAATCGAGATCCGTCCGATGACGGGCGGAGTTATTGCTAGTCCCTTCAACATGACGCTTTCTCCTGGGGTTGATCGGCCTTGGCCGTAATGACGAAACGTCGCGAACCCGGTTTCGTCATCCGGTAACGGGCAACAAGATCGGGGTGGTCTTGGGTCAACTGCTTGCTGTCGAGGCTCGTGCCGTCTTTGGACCGCCTGTAGCTCACCTCACCATCTGCAAACACAGCGCGAGAGGCATCACCCATGGCCTGCTGCAGTGATTGCTTGAGCGCTTCCAAACGCTTGTCCTTGGTCTCCAGTTCGGCCTTGAGCGTGGCCAGCTCACTGAACGTGGCCGACAGATCCACGTTCTCGGTGAAGTCCAGACTGGTGTCGTTACCCTGATACAGCTGACGCAGTGCCTTGGCTGACGATGCGCTGCCATCGGCTGGCGGCGGGGTGTCATTGGCCACGTGCTCCCAGAACTGGGCTTCAAGCACCACCAAGCGGGCAATGACGTCTTCATCCCGCTCGATCCGATGGACTTCAAGCGCCTGTCCGCACAGCAGGACCGCGATATCAGCCGCAGGCTTGTTGGTGACTGCCAATTGGTGCTGGACCTGGAGCTGCACGTATTCGGGAACCCCGTCCTTCCACAACCGCGAACCAAACTCACCGGCCGTTTTGCACTCCAGGATTTGAACGTCCGGACTACCAACGATTTCCCGATCGATGTTGGCCAGCATGAAACTGAAGGTCGGGTGCTGCAGAACCGCATTGAGCTTGCGGACCTTCAGACCTGTTCTTTGCATATAGGCGACAGCCACATATGGTTCGAGCAAAGTTCCCCAATAGCGAGGATCGTCCATACTTGGTTCCACCTCAGACGCCGTCGCGCGCCCGGTCTTTTCAGTCCACAGCTCCAGTGGGCTCTTATAGGGGCACAGACCCACGGCTGCAGCAGCATCCGAGCTGCCGATGCCTTGCTTGCGGACTTCCAACCATTCCTCGCGCGGCAGATCTCGTGTGTCGACCAGCCGCAACGCGTTTTGCTTCTTCATAACGCCTCCAAATGAAAAGCCCGGTCGTTGCCGGCCGGGCTTCAGGGGTTGCAGAGAGTGAAGTTCAGGCGACCAGCTTCAGTACCTCGTCCCATGCGCGTTGCTTGATCTGGGCACCTTGGCCGAACCATGCGGCATCGCGGCGGTGATCGTCGCTTCGTGCCCTACGGTGGTGATCGATGTACTCGGTGACACTGTTGACCACGCCCCAAGCCGTACCCCGGCTGGAGGCCATCAACGCACCCTTGCCACCTCCATCATAGAGCGCACGGACCGACTGCAACGCTTGCTCATTGACTACCGTGTTGCGGCCCTCTGAGCCTCCATAGGTCAGCACCCGACGCAACAAGCCATCAACCGAGTCCGGATCCACTGGGCGATCCACCAGCGCCTTCATACGGGCCACGAACCCGTCCCACGACGAGACGGTTATGCCTAGCTGACGCTTGACTGCCTCGGCATCAAACTGGCTGCGGTGCGGCACCTTGACTGCACCGCTGGAATTGCCAAGTGCAATGGCCAAGGTGTTATTGCAAACCACGCGGATCGAGGTGAACTGAGCCGTCGTTGCCAGCGTCCCATCGCAGGCGGTGGCGAGCAACAGGTAGCCATCCACCCGATCTCGACCCTTGAGCAATGTGCTTTGGCCTGTCTTGGCCAGTGCCCAGAACTTCCGGCCTTCACGCAGCACACCTGCAGTCTCAAGCTCAAACCCGCCGACTTCGGTCAGGTCCCGGTAGAACTCCAGGATCTCGCCAGGCTGCACGACCTGAAAGCGCTTGGACACGACGGCAAGCGGGGCCTTGGTGTCGGAGCGGTACAGAACTCTTTGCGCGGGGAAGGCGTTGATCATGCCGACACCGTTTTTCCCTGTAATGAACCGGACTTCCGAGTCCTCGATCTCCCAGTCCATGCCTGCACTTTGCTTCCATGCTTCGATGGACTGATCAGCTGGCAATTTGTTTCCGACGCCATGCCAGGGCTTCTGGCCGGTATAGGCCATTGTTTCGACAAGATGCATTTCGTGACTCCAGTTGAGGCGGCATAAACGCAGAAGGCCCAGACATTGTCTGGGCCTTCTGCGTATGACGCGTGGGGCGATTCAGTTTCTAAATCCGTGGCGTTGTACAGCCAGTGCACTTCGCAAATGCTACAAGCACAGCGGCAGTGACAACCAGGACGCAGGTGATCAATTCAGACTTTGGCAACATGGTGGCTCCTCAAGAACGCGTCGACGCGGAACGTTCAAACACGAAGCCATATCAATCTGGCTTCACAAGAGTGTTAAGTGTCTGAAATAACTTTCATTGGCGAAGCTGCCGGCAGTGGAATAACAAGCCCCTACATTTTATAAGCAAAGAACAAATTGCTCGATATCGTCAAACCAAATGAAATCCGCACGGTCCTCAAGAATCTCTATCAGTAGCTTGAAATGACGCGCGTTGGTGTATGCGTCTGCTAGCTTATCCCCCCCCGACTGTGAGCTATGACGACGCTAAAACGACCTAGGATCAAAGTCACTGACGTCCATAACTTCCCACTTCCCTGTACCGGCATTTTCGGGGTATAGGCTATTTCCTTGGGCACCGATCGCAGTGGTAGCGACTATTAGTCCGCGGCAGACTGCAACCTTCTTCGAGCTTCGACCGGCAAGCAAGTGCAGTCCGTCCGGGAGAGAGATCCAACCACCGCTTTGTGGACCGAGCCAGCCACCACCTAAGGAACTCCAGCCTGTCGTTGCCACAGTGACTCCTTCGAACTGCCCTATATGCTCAACACTGCTTAATCGGAGAACGACTCTTCGCTCACGGCCAGTAGCCTCAAGAAAAGTTGAAATTTCCGAGGCCGAGTCAGGACTGCCAGCAAGTTCCACAATATCAACGCGTCCCGTCCCGCAAAGTCTATTGCGTAGCAGAAACTGCAAATGCCACGATGACTCTCCCAACGAAGAAGCCCGCACCTCTAGTGGTATAAGACCGAGGATCCGACAATTGGCATACACACGCATTTTTGCCGGGAGATCTGGCTCACGGAAATCGAAAGCAGATTCTACCTTTGCACTACGAGGCACGTAATCGCTATCTATTGGACGCTTGCTGTCAACGCCAACTTCCAAGCGGAGTCTGGGGTCGTTTGACTTCACGACGAGTCGGAACAAATGGGTCGGCTGAAGATCAGTCTCAAAGTATTTAGACATTTCAAACTTCCAATTCGGATACCAAGGTAGAAATTTTCTCGGCTGACTTGCTATCGATCTTTATTGGGTCACTTGGAAGGGTTGTGTCGTCGCGAGCGATCTGTCCGCCCGATGTAGCAACGTTGATTGGCGCGCTCTTTTCATTTAGGAATGGCTTGACTATCTCGGGCAACCCCCCACGTCGACGAGGAGGCCCGCCTGACGCGTAGTTCACTGGCTCTACAAACCAACCGGACACTGCCCGCACAAGATCTTTGCCTGTCGCCATCCAAACTGCGCTCAGACCTGCATTTTGCTTGAATTCGATCGGAATGGCTTCTGTGCGTCCGTGTGTAGCAGCTCGGATTAAATCGCGGTATTCCCGGGCCAAATCCTTAAAAGAGTTTTCCTTGGAGCAATCACCTAAAACTTCGCATCGATCTCGGAGCGAATTCTCTATGGCGACACGTTGTATAGCGGCAGCATACAGTTGGCGCCTTACTTCATCGTATGTTGCGACGTTTTCACCAGGCGGCACCGCATCACCCAGGTACTTGATGACATCAGCCGTGAGCTTGGATTTTGGCAACGGCAAAAGTATTCGAAGCGGATAATCGTCGTAAACTTCTGCTTCGGAGATGGAGCAGGAAGTCGCTTTTCCTTTAACGCACTCTCGAATTTTGGCCAGCTCCTCGTTAATTGCTAGAGCGTAACGACGTGCTACAAATTCGACATCGACAAGTGGTTCGGGACTGCCACTAATTAGTGCTCGACTGATGTATTGGTTGGTGGCCGGAATACCACCGTTCTGTTCTAAAGATGCCTCTCGGGCTGTCTCCGCAACATACATGAAGCGTCCATATGCAGACTTCAGTTCATCTGCTCGACTGAGCGCAGCTTCGAACTTTGTGTTGCCCGCAAACCCAGCAACGTCAGAATACGGGGTTAGTACGGCCCAGAGCGCAGTCGTGCTTGCCCCTGCCCGCGCTGGATAAGACTCAACACTTTGCTTCAAGGTCGCGAGATCTACCACGAGTATCCGACCTGTGCCGGTCCCATGCTCGTTTGAGGACATCTCGACTACTTCATTCGCACCGGCCTTCGCCTCGCATCCCTCCGAAGACGACCCGCCCCCGAGACTGAAAATCTTCTGGAACCCAAAGCTCCCTTTACGAGAGCGCGTCCAGCAGCGACGTTGCTCAAAACTGCTGAAGGTGCGGTTTAGAAACACATTCATTTCAGCGCCGCGGATGATCGCTGAGACATATCGATCGCCACATCTTTTGTGAAAAGCAACCCAATCTTTCTGAACCGGCACATACGTAGGGGATAAGAAGATCGTCGGATCCTTAAAGACCACGATTGAGCCGTCTTCGAGCTTCGCCGTAAGTGGGGGATTCGGGGCTACAGGATTAACGCTATCGATGCGTTGTATGAAATGCATCGTCGCTTGTGCTTGCTCGTTGAGCGCCGTTGAAGCACTGAAGTTGGAGGACGAGTTGCCGCCGGAGAGACCCAAGGTATAGCCGTAGTAAGTCACATCCACGCTTGCATTCGATGCCTTCCCCGAAGATGAACCGGAAGATCGATTCTCACTGCGAAATTCCAGCGACTCAGTCCAACGCGAGATGGGTTCCGTTCCGGATGATCCAATCACACATTTATCGCTGCGTGGTGCTTGGTCGATCGAACTCCATCCTTGCGCTAGTTGCAATTGGATGCCGCCGTCGAGGCGAACAAGGATTGCCTTACGCAGGTCGACTTCACTATCCGCCATTGGCTTGGGTGGAGAGGCGGGCGACGCAGCTGTGCTTACGGTCGCTGTCAAAGCAAGCATTACTACACAAGCCTGCGCGGTGCGCAGAAACCATGGTGGATTTCTCATGCCCCTCTCCAGATCGGATGCGTGGCCAGCCTGAATTTTTTTGATTCGCAGCCGCCCCGGCCCTGATGATCTGCGAGATCGCAGCTTGCACCTTTCCGCTGCGATTGCAAGTAGAAGATTTCGGTCGATGCAGAACGCAAATCGAAAGGAATTGCGGCCACGAATCGATTTCCGACTAAGACGTACTGCATCAGTTTGTAACGCCAGTCGATGGTCCATAAGGAGCACCATAAGGAGCAGAAGGCCAAGCTTGCGCTTAGTCTTCTGCGTGTTATGCGAGCTGGTTCCAGATCCGGGCTACTTTGCATTCTGAGTGCTTTCCAAGCGCGACAAGCACTGCGGCGCTAGATAGCCGCAATACGAGCATTCCTGCTTTAATCAACATGATGGCGTCTCAATCACGCGACGCGGAGCCAAACCAATGAGGCTTCACTACAGTGCGGTTGGTTTGAAATAAAGCTGGTTGGTAAGGGTGGCGGATAGGCCATCGCGAGCTCCCAAGGTTGAGCGAAACGAGGGGAGTAGAAGGTGTCGTCACGCCCGACGAGACTTTTTTGGGAGCCAGAGCTCCTTTGATAGGCGGGCGCAAGACTTCACTGGTGGTAAACTTTGTACTTCAGCGCGCTGTCGCAATCAGTGAGAAAAGCGAGGGCCATGAATGTAGGTCAGGCAATTCGGTTGTGCCGAACCCGACGAGGAGCCTCGCAGAGTTCCGTGGCATCACGGGCGCGATGCTCGGGGTCGTACATATCGATGCTTGAGAACAACAAGCGTGATCCAACGCTTTCGACTCTGACCAGCATCGCCCAAGCACTTCAGGTTCCTGTCGGCTTGCTCTTCGTTCTTGCATCTGAGCAAGACGATCTGGGGCCGATAGATGAGAAGATCACTGAAAAGCTGATGCGGACGGCACTGTCATCGCTTACGAAATCAACTAACACGACAACGCATATCGGTGGGCAAAATGGCTAGTGCCGAACAACTCAAAGCATTGGTGAAGTCCCATATCGACCAGGACGACAGGCAGTTTTTCTCCGTCGCGATGCAAGTCGCAGCGCATGAGGCGAAGGTCGGACATGGCAAGCTAGCCGAAGAGCTGCGAGACATGATCGATGTGGCGAAATCACGCGCATTGCCCGGACTGGGGGCAAGCAAGCTGATTCCGCTCGCTAGGCCTCGTGGCGAGCTGGCGAGCCTGTTGACGGTTACTTACCCCAAGGATCGATTGCCTGACATGGTGCTGGATGCGCAAATGGCTGCGCAGATTGACCGCATATTGAAAGAGCATCGATTTCTATCCAGAATTCGAGAACACGGGTTGTCGCCGCGCCGGAAACTGCTACTGGTTGGCCCACCCGGCACAGGCAAAACGATGACTGCCTCCGTGTTGGCGGGTGAGCTCGGCATCCCCCTTTTTTCCGTGCGACTTGATGCCCTCATTACCAAGTTCATGGGGGAAACCGCTGCCAAACTACGCCAGATCTTCGATGCTATTAACGACGTTCGCGGCGTCTATTTCTTCGACGAATTCGATGCTATCGGCTCCCAGCGAGGTATGGCCAACGATGTGGGTGAGATACGGCGGGTACTGAATAGCTTCCTGCAGATGATCGAGCACGACCACTCCAACAGCCTGATCGTTGCCGCCACCAACCATGTGGAGATCCTCGATTACGCCCTCTTTCGACGTTTCGACGATGTTGTCGAGTACCGTTTGCCAGGTCCACCGCAGATAGAGAAACTCATTCGCACTAGGCTCGGTAAGTTCTCGCCCAAGCCATTTCCCCTAAAGGCAATCACCGCCAAGGGTGATGGACTGAGCTACGCTGAAATCCGGCGTGCGGTGGATGAGGCCATCAAAGAGGCCGTTATGCATGACGAGTCTCGTGTGCATGCCGAATTGCTTAACCGTGCACTGGAAGACCGTAGAAAAATGAGCTTCAAATCGAACAACATGAAGGTGGCGCCGAGTCATGCCGGATCAAGCACTCGATAAGCGGCCGCACTTCGTCCTCCAGAACACATCGGAGGCTATTGGGTTCACGGCGCACTCGCCCAACGGTGGGCCTCCAGTCGTTATCCCTGATCTGCCCCGGCATCAACACGGTCAATCTCTACAGGGGCAGATAGAAGCTCTACGACCGGCTGCCGCTGAAGCCGTCGGTGCACAGAAAGACCTCCAGTTGGAAGGCGGTATCGGGTTACAAATTGAGTTTGCGAGCCAGCCCAATGTAGAACTGGCTTTCGAGAGCCTAGCTAATGACACAGTTCGTATCGAATTGCTCAGCGTGCGTCATGAAGGTAACCATACTTTCGCCAACGTATTTGTCCCTGATGGACAGCTTGCACATTTCGAGAAGTACATCGTCGAATACTTGGAAGAGAAGACCGATAAAATCGGTAGGGCTCGCGACCACAAAGCGCTTTTAAACACCATCGAATCGATTCGTATTGCGGGGTTACGTGCGCTGTGGACGGATGACCCAGCATTATTGCCAGAAGATCCTACGACTCTTTTCTGGTGGGAGGTGTGGCTGCCGGTTCGGGGGCAGCGTCAGGTGGTTGTTGAGGACTTTAAGAAGTTGGCCGCCTTGGCGGAATGCACCGTCAGTGATACCCAGGTCAATTTTCCAGAGCGAACCGTGCTCCTGATGCACGGTTCGCAGCGGCAGTTTTCGCGTTCCGTTATGACGCTCAATTGCGTTGCTGAGCTTCGTTTGGCGAAGGAAACTGCAGAATTTTTCGATGGAATGGCCCCAGCGGAGCACCAGGAGTGGGTTGACGAACTGCTACAGCGCGCGCAAATAGATCCGGCGGACGATACGATGCCGCGGATTTGTCTTCTGGATTCTGGCGTCAATCACGGACATCCCTTGCTAGGACCGTTGATGGAGGACGCGGATCTGCATACGGTTGAGCCTGCTTGGGGTGTGGACGATAGCGCCAACCACGGCACGGGGCTCGCCGGTTTATCAGGTTATGGCGACCTCACAGAGGCACTAGCGTCGGGCCAGCCCATCGAAATTCTGCATCGTCTGGAATCGGTGAAGTTGATTCCCCATGACGGGGCGAACAATGGCGATGCACAGCACCATGCCTATCTATTCACCGAGGGGGTAGCGCGACCAGAGGTGGCTGCTCCGAACCGGCCACGTGTGTTCACATCCGCCGTAACGGCCTCCGACTATAGAGACCGCGGTAGGCCTTCATCATGGTCAGCCGCGGTGGATGACCTGGCCGCCGATAGTGATGGCGCAGGTCAGTACCCGCGCTTGTTTGTACTATCGGCAGGTAATACAAGGGACCCCAGCGCCTGGGCAGCGTATCCCGACAGTCTTTCCACAAATCTCGTGCACGATCCGGGACAGGCGTGGAACGCAGTCACCGTAGGGGCTTGCACCTGCAAGCTCGACACAGACGGGCACGCATCATTGGCACCTATATCAGCCGAAGGTGGACTCAGTCCTTTTACTACTACTTCCCGGACTTGGGATGGTGCGTGGCCTCTAAAGCCGGATATCGTTTTTGAAGGCGGTAATGCCGCTAAAGATGAGTTTGGTGCGGTATGGATGCCAAGCCTAAGCTTGTTGACGACTCACAACGCGGCGTTTGAGCGCATGTTTACCACCACCAATGCAACCAGTGCCGCTTCGGCACTGGTTGCACGGCTGGCAGCACAAATCATGGCGGCATACCCGAACTTACGGCCCGAGACCGTCCGTGCCCTTCTCGTGCATTCGGCGGAATGGACTGAGGCCATGCGGGCTATGTTCTTGCCGGCTGGCCAGACACCAAGCAAAGCCCAGTACGTCAATCTAATTCGGCATTGTGGGTGGGGAGTGCCAGATTTGGAGCGAGCGTTGTGGAGTGCAAGCAATTCATTGACTCTCGTAGTCGAAGATTCCGTCCACCCATATCAAAAGGTCAAGGGAAAGGGTGTCGTCTCTCGCGACATGAACTTACATGCCCTACCGTGGCCAAAAGAAGAGTTGGAGGCATTGCAGGACACGCCCGTGGAGATGCGGGTGACGCTTTCCTACTTCATAGAGCCCAATCCGTCAGCGCGTGGAACGACTTCTAAGTTTCACTACCCATCGCATCGCCTGCGCTTCGATGTCCAACGTCCGCTTGATGGCTCTACTGATGATTTTGTCGCGCGCGTGAACGCCGCCGCGCAAAGTGAAGAAGAAGGTGATCCCGTTAATCCAAGAGATCCAGACTGGTTCCTGGGCGATCGGAAACGTCATCGTGGTTCGCTGCATCAAGATGTCTGGGTGGGCACAGCAGCAGAGTTGGCCAGCCGGGGCTATATCGCTGTATACCCTTCAGCGGGCTGGTGGCGGACACGGGCAGCCCTCGAGCGCTTCGATCTGCCAGCGCGCTACGCCCTCGTCGTATCAATTCGTACTCCACAAGTCGAAGTCGATTTGTACAACGCAATCGCTCAAAAAATTCCTGTCGCAGAGCAGGTCGTTGTCCAGGTCTAGTGACTACTCTGAGGCTGTCGTCGGAACCGAAACTCTTTGCAGTGGCCGGGCATGCCAACTCAACACGCGACTGAACTTTGCTATCCACGGAGTTAGAGCGAATTGCAAGCCCTCAGATGGCAGGGCTAGCATTTCGAGGAAAACACGGAAAAGTCATGGTTGAAATAGCTATGCCACCAGCAGAATGTGAAAGTGATGGGGCGGGCATCTGTGATGGCAACTAGGGGCCTTGACGGCAAGAATTGCTCGCAACATCTCGCGGCGTCCGCCGCCCAAGTGGATTCTGCCTACTAGTCAATGGACGTAACACTGGTCCCATTTGGCTATCGAGCAAAAGAAGGTGACTTCGTTGATGTGAGCGAGGTCCCGAGGGGCCGAGCGTCTGGCTGCATTTGCTGGTTCTGTCGCATGCCGCTGGTGGCTCGCCAAGGCGATGTAAAGCAATGGCACTTCGCACATGCGACGCGAGGCAACTATCGGAAGGTGCAGGACAACTGCGAATTCTCGTTCTTTGTATCTGTCAGGATGATGGCGAGGCAAGTTGTAAAGGAATCGCTTGCACTTGACCTGCCCGCCTACCGTGATTCGATCGATAGTTGTCCCATGCTCCCCAGTCGTTCGAGAACAGTCGAGTTCACGGTGACGGAAGCAAGATCGATCGTCTTGTCAGAGGTCGAGGTCGATACAAGTTTTAGCGGTGTCCCTGTAGATATAGTCGGGACTATTGAGGGCTTCACTTTTGTTGTCTATTTCGTCCATCCGGGTCGCGAGGTGCCCTCGGCACTCAAGGCTGGGAATCTAGCTGATCGGAAGTCGGGAATCCTTGCTATTGACCTGGGCGATGTAGCCACTCTATTCGCCTCGACTAGGCGCGAAAGGTTGCCCTACGCCATGCTGTTGGAAGACTTCCTTTCGCACCACATCGAGTCAAAGCATTGGGTGTTCCACCCGCGGTATGAGCGGGTAAGAGAACAGGTGAATCGACAAATTTCGGGCTCGCTAGAATCTGAACTGGCAAAGGAGGCTTCACTTGGATCCGTGCGGCAGGGAAAGTTTCAATGCGTGATGTGCGGACTTTCATGGGCTTCTGTGAATTTGGGGCAGCCAAATTGCCCAAAGTGCCAGTCGCACCTGTATGTCAGCTTCAAGGGATATGT
>Ga0208516_100170_pt1 | contig 35763 bp, 35 predicted proteins | sample LakWasM117_HOW13_2_FD_183931 | JGI IMG/M metagenome (GOLD analysis project Ga0208516, IMG submission 183931) | Freshwater sediment methanotrophic microbial communities from Lake Washington under simulated oxygen tension - Sediment Metagenome... | ecosystem: Environmental > Aquatic > Freshwater >...
GCTGGCGGAGCAAAAGGCCATCGAGGCCGCCGACACGCTGCCGTTCGAAGAATGGCGCCAGCAGTACATGTCACCCGAAGGGTTGAGGTAACACCCCCCTGAGGCGCTGCGCGCCTTCCCCCCGCTCTCGCAGCGCTGCGGGCAGGGGGACGCCGCCAGCGCGGCGGGGCGGCCCTTGCGCGGTGGCCGCTGGTATCGGCCGCGCCGGTTTCAGCGCCCGTAGGTTGGGTGATACGCCGTAAAAAACCGGTCAGTGCTTGCCCGAGAGCGACGCCGCCACGAGGCGCTTGAACGGCGGGAAGTTCTGCGCCAGGCGCAGCGCCGCGTCGCGCAGCAGGCGGGCGGGCGGGTGGTCGGTGGTGTAGAGGCGCGCGATGAGGGTCGTGGCGAGGTACAGCGGCAGCGTGGCGCGGCGGTGCGCGCGCTCGTAGCGCGCCAGCAGGTCGGGGGCGGCGATGTCGCGGCCCGCCGCGTGCGCGGCGCGCAGTTCGCCGGCCAGCGTGGCGATGCCCAGCAGGCCGAAATTGAAGCCATGGGCCGTGACCGGGTGCATGCCCACGGCCGCGTCGCCCACGCAGGCGAAGTGCGGGGCCACCAGGCGGTGCGGGCGCACGCCGACGAGCGGGTACAGGTGGCGCGTGCTGGCCAGTTGCATGGCGCCCAGGCGGTGCTCGAAGCGGCGCGTGAGGTCCTGGCCGAAGGCGGCCTCGTCCATGTCGGCCAGGGGTTCGAGCGTGTGGTGCGGCAGCGTGAGCACCACGCAGGAGCGGTGCGCGCCGGTGGCGGGGTCGTCGTTCATGGGCAGCAGGGCCAGCGTCTGGCCGTAGCCGAACCATTCCCAGGCCACATGCTGGTGCGGTTGCTCGTGCGCCATGGTGCACAGCAGCATGGAGCGGCCGAAGTCGTGCATGTCGGCGCCGATGCCCAGGGCGCGGCGCGTGCCGGAAAAGCGGCTGTCGGCGGCCACCAGCAGGCGCGCGCTCAAGGTCTTGCCGCTGGCCAGGGTGACATGCGCGGCGCTGGCGTCGGTGTGGGCGCGGGTCACCTGCTCGCCCGCCATCAGCGTGATGTCCTGGTGCCGCTGCTGGGCCGCGCGCACTTCCTGCATGGCCGCGCGCCGGATCAGGTGGTTCGAGACCAGCCAGCCCAGCTCGCTGTGCGGCGAGAGCCGGTGGTCGATGACCATGGCGAAGGGCGAGGGGCCGTTGAGCACCTGCGCGTCGCGCAGCTGCGCGAAGGCGGCGGGCTCGTCCGCCTCGATGCGCGCCCACAGCCCGAGTTCGCGCAGGGTTTGCGCGGACTGCTGCGTGAGCGCGATCTCGCGGCCGTCGTAGGTGGGGTTTTCGATGGCGGCCAGGGGCTGCTGCTCCACCACGCCGATGCGCAGGCCGCAGCCCGAGAGTGCGCGGGCCAGGCACAGGCCGGCAGGGCCGGCGCCACTGATCAAGATGTCAAAGTCCATGGCGTAAGACCGTAACCCGGGGTGGCCCGGGGTGCATTGACGGCGGTCAAGGCACCCCCGGACGCCGGGCGGCGGTGAAAAGGGGGTTGTTCATCGGAATGCCGATGGCAAAATAGCATTTTAAGCCCGTATATACTGCGCCTTAAGCTATCAAAATTATAGTGTTTGATGGCCGGCCCGCCGGCCGTTCTTCCAGGGTGTGCAGCATGTCATTTTCCACGCGGATGGCTTTTCTCGCGCGCAGGCCCGCGCTGGCGTTGCGCATGGCGCGCCCGGGCTTTCTCGCCATCACGGCGGTGGGTTGCCTGGTGGGCATTGCCTCGGCGCAGGCCGGCGGGGCCGGTTTTTCCGGGGGGCGTGCCGGGGCCACGCTGCTGCTGGCGCTGCTGCTGCACGCGGCGGCCAACATGCTCAACGACCATGCCGACGCGCTCAACGGCGCCGACGAGGCCAACGCGCAGGGGCTGTTCCCGTTCACGGGCGGCTCGCGCCTGGTGCAGAGCGGCGCGGTGCAGGCCCGCGACATGCGCAACCTGGCGCTGGGGCTGCTGGTGCTGGTGGTGCCGGGCGGGCTGTGGCTGGCCTGGCACAGCGGCCCCGCGCTGCTGCTGGTGGGGCTGGCGGGCGTGCTGCTGGGCTGGGCCTATTCCATGCCGCCGCTGGCGCTGATGTCACGCGGCCTGGGCGAGCTGGCCGTGGGGCTGGCCTGGGGGCTCATGGTGGTGGGCGCCGACTATGTGCAGCGCGGCCAGTTTGCCCTGGCGCCCCTGGCGGCGGGGGGCAGCTATGCGCTGCTGATCGCCAACATCCTGGTCGGCAACGGGTTCCCTGATGCGGTGTCCGACGCGCGGGTGGGCAAGCGCACGCTCGTGGTGCGGCTCGCGCCGGCGCGCGCGGCCTGGCTGTACCTGGCCCTGGCGCTGCTGGCGCATGGCGGGCTGGCCGTGGGGGTGGCGCGGGGCGTGCTGCCCGTGTCCACGCTGTGGGCGCTGGCGTCCCTGCCGCTGTCGCTGGCGGGGGGCGCGCTGCTGCTGCGCCACGGGCACCGCCCCGAACGCCTGCGCCCGGCCCTGGTGCTGGGCATTGCGGCCGCCGTGCTGCACGGGTTGGGCCTGGCGGCGGGGTTCTGGTGGGCGTGACGAGGTTCTAGCCCAGCAGTTCCAGCGCGTCCTGGCGCCAGGTCTCGGTAGCCTGCAGAAAACCTTCCCACACGCAGCCGTTGCAGCCCCGGCCGCAGCAGCCCGTGGGCTCGGGCGGCGGCGGGCGCAGCACCACGCTGCGTTCCTGGGCGCAGCGCTGCAGGGCCTCGAACAGGGTGAGGGCCGAGGCGCGGTCGGTGGCGCCGCGGTGGGCGATGGCGGGCCGCATTTACCGGCGCAGCCACTGCAGCACGGGGCGAACCAGCAGGGCCACGCCCAGCACCAGCGCGAACCAGCCCACGGCGGCGGCCTGCGCCATCAGTTCGCGCACGCCGGGCGAGCGGGCGAAAAAGGGGGCGAGCAGAATGACGATGCCGATCAGCGTGCAGGTGATGCCCTTGACCAGCAGGTCCTTGTCGGCCCGTGGAGGGGCGCGGCGGGCGGGCTTGGGTGGCAGCGGCATGGGGTCAGGAAAAGAGTGGAAGGCCGGCCGCGATTATCCTTGCGACCCTGCGCGCCCCTTGAACGAACAAAAGAAAGCCCCTCCGCATGGCCATCCAGTGGTTTCCCGGTCACATGCACCTGACCAAGAAAGCAATCACCGAACGCATCAAGGACATTGATGTGGTGATCGAGGTGCTGGACGCGCGCCTGCCCGGCTCCAGCGCCAACCCGCTGCTGGCAGAGCTCACCGGCCACAAGCCCACGCTCAAGGTGCTGAACAAGCAGGACGTGGCCGACCCCGGGCGCACCGCGCTGTGGCTGGACTGGTACAACGCCCAGAGTGCCACGCGCGCCGTGGCGCTCGATGCCTCCGAGCCCGCGCCCGCGCGCAAGCTCATCGACGGCTGCCACCAGCTCGCGCCGAACCGGGGCGGCATGGCCAAGCCCATGCGCGTGCTGATCTGCGGCGTGCCCAACGTGGGCAAGTCCACGCTCATCAACACGCTCTCGAACAAGCGCCAGGCCAAGACGGGCGACGAGGCCGGCATCACCAAGCTGGAGCAGCGCATCACCCTGGCCGACGACTTCTACCTGTGGGACACGCCGGGCATGCTCTGGCCGCGCATCAGCGTGGTCGAGAGCGGCTACAACCTCGCCGCCAGCGGTGCCGTGGGCCGCAATGCCTACGACGAGGAGCTGGTGGCGCTGGAGCTGCTGCGCCGCCTGCAGGCGCATTACGCGCCGCTGATCGAGGCGCGCTACAAGCTGGGCCTGGCAGCCGATGCCATCGCCGCCCTGCGCGACGACGAGCTGCTCGAAGCCATCGGCAAGAAGCGCGGCGCCGTGCTGTCTGGCGGGCGCGTGAACCTGCAGAAGGCGGCCGAGATCGTGATGACCGACTTCCGCACCGCCATCCTGGGCCGCGTGACGCTGGAGACGCCCGTGGAGTTCGAGGCCTGGCAGGCCGCCGGCGCGCTGCGCGAGGCCGAGCGCGCGGTGAAGAAGCAGGCGCGGGAAGACCGCAAGAAAAAGGGCAGCGGCACCCGCGAGCCGTGATCCGTCTGCCTGAGTGGCGCGGCGTTGCCCGGCTGACGGCAACTGTGGTGGGGAAAGATGAAGGCCAGCGCGCAACCCACCAAAATGCCGGGAACACGCTACGATGCGGGCTGGCTCACGGCTCCCCCTGTCATGACACCGTCCCACACAGCCATCGACAGCAACTACGAAGACGTGACCACCCAGCACCTGGTGCGGGTGGCGGGCTGGGCCGTGCTGCTGATCGGCTGTGCCATCGCCGCCTTGCTGGTGCTGGACACACCGGTGCAGCGCAGCCGCGTGCTATTCAACCTGGGGGCCGCCCTGGTGGGCGGGCTGGCGCTGGTGCTGGCGCGCATGCGCTACTGGCGGCTGGCGGCGCACCTCCTCGTCTGGGGGGTGTGGCTGTTCGTGACGCTGGTGGCGGTGCGCAACGGTGGGGTCCGGGGGCCCAATCTGCTGAACTACCCGGTCCTGATCGTGCTGTCGGGCTGGATGCTGGGCGGGCGTGCCACGCTGGTGCTGGTGGCCTTGACGGGCGTGCTGTTCGGTGTGTTTTTCTGGGCGGACATGCGCGGCTGGCTGCCGCCGGTGCCCGAGGGCAACACCACGGCCCACGTGGTGTACCTGTGCGGTATTTTGTTGCTGACAGCCGCGTCCACGCTGCTGTCGCGGCGCAACTACCTGCGCCGGGTGGAGGAGGCACAGCACACCGCATCGAATCTGGCGACCAGCGAGGCCGAGTTGCGCAAGCTGCTGCGCGCCGTGGAGCAAAGTCCCGAGAGCATCGTCATCACCGATCTGCAGGAAAGCATCGAATACGTGAACCAGGCCTACCTGGTCCGCACGGGTTATTCCCGGGACGAGGTGCTGGGGCGCAGCGCGGTGGATTTTTCCAGCAATGGCCTGGGGCCGGCGCAGCGCCAGGGCCTGCGCGAGACGCTGGCGCGCGGCGAGGTGTGGGCGGGGGAGCAGGTCAACCAGCGCAAGGATGGCTCACCGCTGGCCGAGTCGGTGGTGGTGGCGCCCATTCGCCAGCCCGACGGGCGGATCAGCCACTTCGTGGAGCTCAAGCAGGACATCACCGAGCGCAAGCGCGCCGCCGATGAAATCCACCGCCTGGCGCATTACGACGCGCTGACCAGTCTGCCCAACCGTTCCATGCTGGTGGAGCATCTGGCGGGGCTGCAGGCACAGCCGGGCCAGGGAGCCGCCAGCGTGCATGCGCTGCTGCTGCTGGACCTGGACCGCTTCACCACCTTCAATGATGCGCGGGGCAGCGAGATGGGGGACCGGCTGCTCTGCGCCATGGCCCTGCGCCTGTCGCGGCAGCTGCCGCCCGAGGGCCTGCTGGTGCGCGTGGCGGGGGATGAGTTCGCCATCGTGCTGCATGGCCTGGGTGGCGACATGGCGCAGGCGGGGCGCAATGCGCTGGCGTTCGCGGCCCAGGTGCAAGCCACGCTGGGGCTGCCCATGCGCCTGCATGGCGATGCCGGCCCGACCCAGTGGACGGCGAGTGTTGGCATCACGCTCTACCCGCAGAGCGCCGAGGACCGGGTCCAGGATGCCCTGCGCCGCGCCAGTACCGCACTGCACCGCGCCAAGGTCCTGGGCGGTGGCCAGGTGGCGTTCTTCGAGCAGGAGATGGGCCAGGCCGCCGAGCAGCGCTTTCGCGTGGAGCGGGAGTTGCGCGAGGCCATCGGCGCGGGTGAACTGCGCCTGTTCCTGCAGTCGCAGGTGGATGTGCGGGGTTGTCCCGTGGGGGCCGAGGTGCTGGTGCGCTGGCAGCACCCGCGCGATGGCCTGGTGCCGCCGTGTGCGTTCATTCCCGTGGCCGAGTCCTCGGACCTGATCGTCCTGCTGGGCCGCTGGGTGCTGGAGCAGTCGTGCGTGCTGCTGGCCACGCCCTTGTTCACGCAGCGGCGGCTGCGCTTGTCGGTGAACCTGAGCGCGCGCCAGTTCCGCCAGCCGGACTTTGTGGCCGAGTTGCGCCAGATGCTGGAGCGCAGCGGTGCCGATCCCGGCTTGCTGACGCTGGAGGTGACCGAGGGCCTGGTGATCGAGGATTTCGACGATGTGGTCGCCAAGATGCGCGCCCTGGTGGCGCTGGGCGTGGAATTCTCGCTGGACGATTTCGGCACGGGCTATTCGTCACTGGCCTACCTCAAGCGCCTGCCGATCCAGGAGATCAAGATCGACCGCTCCTTTGTGCGCGATGCCTGTGTGAACGCCGACGATGGCGCCCTGGTCGAGGCCATCCTGTCGGTGGCACGCCACTTCGGCATGCGCGTGGTGGCCGAAGGGGTGGAGACCCGCGCGCAGGCGCAATACCTGGCCGAGCGCGCGCCCGCCATCGTCTACCAGGGGTTCCTGTTCAGCCGCCCCGAGCCGGACGTGGACTGGCTGGCCCGCCTTGCGCCCGTGGAGGCCATGGAGCACCCCACAGGCAGCGGCACCGCGCCAATTTCAAGCAAAAATAGCTGCTAACGCTTTACTGGAAAGCGCTAGCAGCTATTAATTTTGCAGCAATTGCGCGCGGTGGTGCCTGCGCACAACGGCTTATTTATTCTTGTCTTTGCCGCGCGGGATGACGGCGGTGACGGGGGGCATGGGCCGGTCCGAGCCGCCGCTTTCCCTGGGGGGCGAAGTGTCCTTCTTCGGTTTCTTCGCCATCTTGTTGTTGTGCATCTGTCCTTTGGCCATGGGCCCTCCTGTCAGGTCTCGGAATGGGACCTCATGGAGCCATGGTAAGCCAGAACCCGGCCCGCCGAGAGCGCACTATCCGCCGGGGCCGGTAGGACAGGGCGCCCACGGCTGTTGCCGCAGCAGCCGGTGCCAGTCGGCGGCATCGGTCATGGCGGGGGGATGGGCTTGCACCGTGTCGTCCAGGGGCCATGCCAGGCCGCTGTCGAACACCAGCCGCTCACCGGTGACCGGGTGCGGCACCTCCAGTTGCCAGGCGTGCAGCCACAGCCGCTGCAGGCCCAGCTGCTCCGCCCACCAGCGGTTCAGCGGCCCCTTGCCGTGCGTGGCGTCGCCGATGATGGGGTGGGCTAGGTGCTTGAGGTGGCGGCGGATCTGGTGGCGCCGGCCGGTCAGCGGCTGCGCCTCCACCAGCGAGGCGCGCGTGGTGGCGTGGCGCGGGTCGCTGGCCTGCGCCAGTTCCAGCCGGGCCAGGCAGCGCATGCGGGTGTGGGCGGGCTGTACGGGGGCGTCGGGCGGGGCGTCGTCGGGCCGCAGTGCATGGTCCACCTCGGCGCTGTCCGGAAACCAGCCGCGCACCAGCGCCAGGTAGCGCTTGCGCACCGCATGGTGCTCGAACGCCTGCGACAGAGCGCGCGCCGCGTCGGCATGCAGGGCCATCACCAGCACGCCGCAGGTGCCCTTGTCGAGCCGGTGCACGGGAAAAACATGCCGGCCCATCTGGTTGCGCAGGGCCTGCATCACGAAGCGCGTCTCGCCCGCGTCCAGGCCGGTGCGGTGCACCAGCCAGCCGGCCGGCTTGTACACGGCCACGAGGTGCTCGTCGTGCCAGAGGATGTGTAAGGCCATGAACAGGCTCTAAGGGAGGGAGGGGGCGGGCGATGGGACGGCGTGGCGCGGATTGTGCCGCAAGCGCGCGGGCGCTCGCGCTGCTACCATGCGGCGCCAAACGTGGAACCAGGAGACCCGCATGTCCGCAGGCGATTGGAAAGACATGTACGCCGCCGCACTGGAGGGCGACCTCGCGCGGGTGCGCCACCATATCCTGGACGGCGTGGACCCGAACTACCAGCACCCCGAGGTGATGTGCACGCCGCTGGTGGCCTGCCTGGTGCAGGGGCACGATGCCGTGGCCCGTTACCTGCTGGAGCATGGCGCCAGCCCGCACCTGCGTTCGGACTTCGACGGTCTGACGCCGCTGGAGGCGGCGCGCCGGCATGGCCGCGCGGAACTGGCGGTGCTGCTGGAAGCGCGCGGCGCGCGGGAGGCGCACCGGCCTTTCTGGCGCCGCTGGCTACCGGTGTAGCGCCGGCAAGGGCTTTCGCTGGGCGAAAGCAGCTTGCGGCAGGCGGGCATACGACAATCCTGCCCATGAAAACGATTCTCCCCCTGCAACTGCTCGTCGCCCCCGACAAGAATGACCCTGCGCCGCTGGTCCTGTACCACGGCCGCAGCTGCCCCGATGGCTTTGCCGCCGCGCTGGCGGCCTGGCTGTACTACGGCGGGCTGGTCGAAATGGTGGGGCTGGACCATGGCGACACGCGGTCGGTGGACGACCTGCCGCCGCTCGACGGCCGGGCGGTCTACATCCTCGACTTCTCCTTTTCGGCCGAGATCCTGCGCGGCATCGAACAGCGCGCCGCCAAGCTGGTCATGCTGGACCACCACAAGAGCGCGGCCGAGAAGCTCACCGGCTTTGCCTGCCGCTGCGGCGTGGTGCACTTCGACATGGACAAGTCGGGCGCGCGCCTGGCCTGGGAGTTCTTTCACCCCGATGCGCCCCTGCCCGACCTGGTGCGCTTCGTGGAAGACCGCGACATCTGGGCCTGGCAGTTCCCCGAGAGCGCGGCCTACCTCGCGGCGCTCGACATGGAGCCCTTCGACCTGGCGCGCTGGCAGGCCATCGCTGCCTTCACGCCGGTACAGGCTGCGGCCTTCATGGCGCGCGGCCAGGCCATGGACGAAAAATTCCACAAGCTGGCCTCCGACATCGCCGAGGGCGCGCAGCCCATCGCCTTCAATGGCCAGCAGGGCCTGATGGTGAATGCCCCGGGCGCCTTCCACAGCCTGGTGGGCGAGATGCTGTCGCAGCGCAGTGGCAGCTTTGCGCTCATGTGGACGGCCGGCAAGGGCGGCCTCGTGAAGGTGGGCCTGCGCTCGCAGCGCGGCTACGACTGCATTCCCCTGGCCGAGAGCATGGGCGGCGGCGGCCATGCCCAGGCCTGCGGCTTCCGCATGGGCGTCGAGCGGCTGCCGGAGTTGCTGGGCGGGGTGTTCGAGGCAACGGCACCCTGAGAGGGCAGTGGCCGTGCGCGCACCGGCCCCGCCACGGCGGGATGGTGCGCTGCACAAAGTTCGGGCACTGCGTTGCAGCCCAATGCTGGCGCGGGTTCTCAGGGTTTTACCTAGGGTTTTCCACAGATCAGCCCACAGCGCATGGGCATAACCCTGGGCCGTTCAGTCCTGGGCCGGTGCGTTGACAGCTATCAATACAAGAGCATAAGCGGGGTGCCGGCCGGCGTGGCTTGGGTACACTCGCGCCCCTAGGAGTCTGCGCGGCAGAAGGAGCATCGGCTGCAACGCCCGACAAACCGGTCTCGCCAGGCACTCCCTCCTGCGCCCAGGGACCTGCCCTGGGCTGGTCGGCAGCCCCCAGCGAGCCTCGGTTTTCGAGCGTTTCGCTTCGATGCCTTCTGCCGCGCAGACTCCTAGCATCGCCCGGCGCCGTGCCGACGGCCGGGCCGGCATCAACACGAGAGGAAAGCATGCACGCACTGACATCGACCCGTGGCCCTGGCCGCGCATGGGGCTGGCTGGTGGCCGCATCGGCCCTGCTGGGGCTGCTGCTGGGCGTTGGGCCGGCCCAGGCCCAGGAGACCGCAGTCCAGTGGGGGCAGCGCCTGGTGGGAACCCAGGAACTGCCGGCCGAGGCGTTGGCACGGTTCCTCCAGAACCAGGAGAAGAATGCGCAGTTGCAGCCCGGCGCCGAGCCCGGCACGGAAACCTGGAGCGGCAGCGAGATGCCCCTGGCCGGGGCAGACGGCCCCTATACCCTGGTGCTCCGGGCCACGGGTGTGGTGCTGGCCGATGGCGATACGGGCGTGCGCATGCAGACCGGCTGGGTGTTCGATGGCAGCACCACCCGGTTGCCCATGCCCGGGATGGCCCAGCAGGGCGTGCGTGCGGGCCAGACGGTGGAACTGGTGGGAGTGTCCACGCCCGTGGGCCTGAATGCGGACCGCAAGGGCGTGCCGGTGGTCGAGTTCACCGCGGCCGCCAACCTGCGCATCGAGCGCGTGCAGATCGATGTGTGGGCGGGGCAGCGGCCGTCCCAGCCCGTGGAGCGGATCATGTCCTGGATGCCGATGCTGTTCGGCGTGATCGCCCTCGGCTTTTTCCTGTGGCTGCGCCGCCAGTAGCCCACGTAACTCATTACAACGCAGGGGGCTCCTGCGGCTTCCACCACTAACTTGGTGCAGTCAATCAGGGAGAAGCGATGTTTGGACAATGGCGGGGCACCCGGTCGTGGGTGCGCACGGTGGCCTGTGTGTTGGCAGGGTGGGGCATGGGGGTGGCCGCGCAGACGGCCGATGCGCCCGGGGTTTCGACGGTGTTCAAGAAATGGCATGCCACCTACGACGTGGCGCAGGACGGCCGCGCGTCGTACACCCAGGAGGTGCTGAACCAGGTCATGCATCCCGGCGCCCTGGAGCAGGCCAAGCAGTTTTCCTTCTCCTACAGTGCCGGCATCCAGTCCGGCCAGGTGCTGGAGGCCTACACCCTCAAGGCCGACGGGCGCCGCATCGAGGTGCCGGCCGACAACTACCAGACCCAGACGAGCGACGGCCGTAATGGCGGCAAGCCGCTGTTTTCGGACCGCACGCGCATCTCGGTGGTGTTTCCCGATCTGGCGGTGGGCGATGCCGTGGGCGTGAAATACCGCATCGATGACAAGGAGGCCATGTTCCCCGGGGCCTTCTCGGTGGCGCACAGCTTCTCGCCCTATGCCGTGCACCAGGACAGCCAGATCACCCTGCGCGCCCCCCGGGGCCTGGACCTGCGCTACGAGGCCCATGGCCTGCAGGAACAGCCCGAGGCCACCGAGGGCGGCGCCGTGGTGCGCCAGTGGCGCTACCGCAACCCCGAACCGCGCACGGCGGACGAGGCCGATGCCGGCATCTGGCGCATGGATGAAATGCCGGTGCTGCTGGTCAGCAGCTTTGCAGATTACGAAGCCATTGCCCGGGCCTATGGCGAGCGCGCCCTGCCCAAGGCGCAGCCCACGCCCCGCGTGCGCGAGCTGGCGCGTTCCATCGTGGGCCCCCAGACCGATCCGCGCGAGCGCGCGCGCCTGCTCTACGAGTGGGTGTCCACGCACATCACCTACGCGGGCAATTGCATCGGCGTGGGGGCCGTGGTGCCGCGCGACACGGACGTGGTGCTGGACAACAAGATGGGCGACTGCAAGGACCACGCCACCTTGCTGCAGGCCCTGCTGGCGGCCGAGGGCATCCGCAGCGAGCAGGTGCTCATCAATGCAGGCGAGCTCTACGACCTGCCCGCCACGCCCGTGGTGTCCACCGTGAACCATGTGCTGAATTACCTGCCCGAGCTGGGGCTCTACCTCGATGCCACGGCCAAGCAGGTGCCCTTTGGCTTCCTGCCCTCCAACGCCTATGCCAAGCCCGTGATCCACGTCGGCGCGGCCCGGGCGCTGGCCACGACACCGGCCGAGAGTGCCGACAAGACCGCGCAGCGGGTCCACACCCAGTTGAAGATCAACGCCCAGGGCGGCGCCACGGGCAGCCTGCGCGTGGAGTTCAAGGGCACGCAGGCCGCGCACATGCGCGAGTACATGCGCGACCTGCAGGGCGATGCCGAGCGCGATTTCGTGCGCAAGGTGCTGGCCAGCGCCGGCTACAAGGGCCGGGGCGTGCTGGACAAGGGCGACCTGGCCGAGGGCAAGGCGCTGTCGGACCAGTATGGCTTCGGCGTCGGTTTCGAGATCGACAACTACCTGCAGGGCGGCATGCAGGGCGCTTTCGTGCTGGCGCCGGTGGTGGGCCTGCCCCTGTCGGTGGTCCGCTACGCCGCGCTGGACGATTTCACCGCGCCCCGGCGCCGGGTGCGCTGCTACGGTTACCACAGCCTGGAAACCTACGACATCGTCCTGGAGCGGGGCGTGGCCTTCACGCGCCTGCCGGACAACTTCAAGACCCGCAATCCGCAGCTCAACTACAGCGGCAGCTACCAGCGCACCAAGAACGGGGCGAAGGTCGTGCGTGAAATCCACGACACCACCCCCCAGGGCCTGTGCACCCCCGAGTACATGGCGCAGTGGAATGCCCAGGCCGAGCCCATCGCGCAAAGCCTGCAGGGCCAGATCTTCTACAAGCGCTACACGGTGGCCAGCCGCGCAGCGCAGGAGCGGGGGCGCTCCGCCAAAGCCACCCCCCGGGGCAAGAAAAAGCGCAATTGATTTTGTGCTGCAGCGCTTGATATGGAAGCGCTGCAAGCTATGGAATTAATAGCAAATGCGGGCTCAGGCGGCCCGTGCCAGCGGGCGCCTGGCCAGTGCCAGGCCTGCAGCCAGGCCCACGGCGTCGGCCAGCCAGTCGGCCCATTCGCCATGGCGCCAGTCAGTGGCGGCCTGGGCCAGTTCGATGGCACCGCCGAACACCAGCAGCCCGGCCAGCACCTGCCAGGGGTGGCGCGGGTAGGCGCGCAGGCCCAGCAGGGCCAGGGCCATGAAGCCCAAGGCATGCTGTGCCTTGTCCCACAGGCTGAACACCTGCGGCGGCAGGTAGTCGGTGGGCATCAGCGAGAGCACGGCCACGCACAGCAGCAGGGCCCAGAAGCCGTGGCGGGCCATCAGCGGGCCACGCCTTTTTCCAGCAGCCGCACCAGGGTGTGCAGCATGCGGTTGGCCGGCGTGGCGATGCCCAGCGCTTCGCCGCGGCGCACCACATAGCCGTTGAGGTGGTCGATCTCGCTGCGGTGGCCGCGCGCCAGGTCCTGCGCGGTGGACGACACCTGGGTGGGCATGCTGGCCGCCAGCGGCAGCACGGCCTCGGCCGTGCCCTCGGGCAGATGGACGCCGCTGGCCCGGGCCACGGCCATGCATTCGCGCACGATGTCGTCCATCATGCGCGGCACGTCCAGGCCGGGGCTGTCCACGATCTCGCCGTAGGGCAGCCGCGTGATGGCCGAGAGCGGGTTGTAGACGCAGTTGAGCACCAGCTTGGCCCACAGGGCGCCCGCCACGTTGTCCGAGATGTCCACCGGAATGGCCGCCGCGGCAAAGGTGCGGGCGATCTCGCCGCTGGCGGGCGAGGGCGCGATCACCAGCTCGCCCCGGCCGTGGTGGCGCACATGGCCTGGGCCCGCCATGCCGGCGGCCACGTACACCACGGCCGGCAGCACCGGGCGCTGCAGCACGGCCTGCAGCCGCTCGGCGTTGTCCACGCCGTTCTGCAGGCTCAGCACCACGGCGCCCTCCTGCAGGTGCGGGGCCATGGCCTGGCCGGCGCTCTCGGTGTCGGTGGACTTGACGCAGAACAGCACGCACTGCGCGCCCTGCACGGCGCGGGCCTCGGTGTCGGCCTGCACCTGCACGCGCTCCTGGAAGCGCAGGGTGTCGAGCAGCAGGCCATCGCGGCGCATGGCCTCGACGTGGACCGGGCGCGCCACCAGCACCACGTCATGCCCGGCGCGGGCCAGCATGCCGCCGTAGTAGCAGCCCACGGCGCCGGCACCCATCACGGCGATCTTCATGGCCGGACCCTCCCGGTGCCACGGAGCATGGGCGCATGCGGGATGGATGGATGCGGGTGAGCAGTGGGGAAGGGCATGGACAAAGTGTAATGCGACCCGCGCGAAAACCCTGATCGGGGTCATGCGCCGGGGCGGGGTGGCACCGTGATAATTCCCCCCCATGGAGCAGACACCCGTTCACGATCCGGAAGCCGCCAGCCAATGGAACGAGGGCGCGGGCGAGCCCTTGGTCGAACTCGCCGCGATGGTGGAGCTGCTGCGCCGCCGCTGCATGGTCGATTTTTCCGGCTACAAGAGCAGCACGCTGCTGCGCCGCATCCGCCAGCGCATGCTCCAGAGCGCGGCCGCCGATGGCCGGGCCTACCTGCTGCGCCTGGAGGACGATATGGCCGAGCTCCAGGCCCTGTGCAGTGATCTGCTGATCAACGTCACCGAATTCTTCCGCGATGCGGCCGTGTTCGCGCAACTGGCCGATGAAGTGCTGCCGGACCTGCTGCGCGGCCGCGACGCGAGCGATGCCTTGCGCATCTGGTCCGCGGGCTGCGCCAGCGGCGAGGAGGCTTATTCGCTGGCCATGCTGGCGCTGGAGGTGGCGGGGCGCATGGGCTTCCATGGCAACGTGAAGGTGTTCGCCACGGACCTGGCGGCCGATGTGCTGGCGCAGGCCTCGCGCGGCACTTTCCGCCAGGAGGCCCTGGCGGCCGTGCCCGAGGCCTTGCAGCGGCGCTATTTTCAGCGCGACCCCCAGGGGGGTGTGCGGGTCGACGCCACCTTGCGCCGCCACGTTGTGTTCGCGCGGCACAACCTGCTGAGCGATCCGCCGTTCACGCGCATCGATCTGGCGGTGTGCCGCAACCTGCTCATCTACCTCAAGCCCTCGGCGCAGATCAAGGCCTTGTCCCAGCTGCACTTCGCCCTCAAGCCCCAGGGCGTGCTGCTGCTGGGGGCCAGCGAGACGGCGGGGGAGTTCGAGGCGCAGGCCTTCTCGGCCATGGACCGCTCCAACAAGTTCTTCCGCAAGCAGGCCAGGCCGCTGGCGCGGCCCATCGATGCCCCGGGCCCGGGGGCGCAGTCGGTGCCCCTCCAGCCGGAGATGGACCCGCCGGACCTGGCGGGGAAATCCCCCGAATCGCTGGAAGCGGAACTGCTGTCCACGCGCGAGCGGCTGCAGGAAATGGTGCTCGAACTGCAGGCCAGCCACGAGCGCCTGGACCTGGGCAACGAGGAGTTGACGGCCTCCAACGAGGAGCTGCAAAGCACCAACGAGGAACTCAAGACGGTCAACGAGGACCTCTACACCCTCAACCGCGAGTTGGAAGGCAAGAACGAGGCGCTGGCCGCGCTCAACCGCGATTACGACCACCTGCTGGCCAGCACTGAGATCGGCATCGTGTTTCTCGATGCGGGCCTGCGCGTGCGCCGCTTCAGCCCGGCGGTGGGAGGCTTTCTGGCGCTGCGCGAAAGCGACATCGGGCGCCCGGTCAGCGATATCCGCTACCAGATCGGGTCGCAGGAGGCCTTCCTGGCTGACCTGCGGCGCTGCCAGGGCAACGGTGTGCGCATCGAGCGCGAGATCTCCCTGGCCGAAGGGGAGCGCTGGGTGCACCAGCGCATGCTGCCGTTCAAGGAGGAGCAGCACCTCGGCGATGGCGTGGTGCTGACCTGGACCGACATCAGCGAACTCAAGCGCATGCAGTCGCTGGCCGAACAGCTGGCCGCCGACCGCACCCGGCTGATGGGCATCCTCGATGCCTTGCCCGACGGGGTCTACATCGTGAGCCCGACCTTCGAGATCGAATACCTCAATCCCGTGCTGGAGCGGGAGTTCGGGCCGATCCAGGGCCGCCGGTGCTTTGAGTACTTCCATGGGCGCAGCTCGCAGTGCGACTGGTGCAAGAACCGCGAGGTGTTCGCGGGCCAGACGGTGCACTGGGAGTGGACTTCGCCCAAGGGGCGGACCTACGACCTGTTCGACATGCCGTTCCACAACCCGGACGGCACGGTCAGCAAGTTCGAGATCTTCCATGACATCACCGATGTCAAGGAAAGCCGGCGGCGCATGCAGGAAGCCGCCCAGCTGGCGCAGGTGGGCCACTGGGAGTGGGTGCTCGCCACGGGCGAGCTGCACTGGAGCGATGAAACCTTTGCCTGCTTCGGTTATGCGCCGGGCGACATCGTGCCGACCTTCGAGCGGTTCATGCAGCACATCGATCCGCAGGACCGTGCCTTCGTACAGGGCGAGGTGCAGCGGGCCATCGAGCAGGGGTGCGAATACCAGGCCGAATTCCGCTTCCACCGGGCCGATGGCGCGGCGCGCATCGGCCGCGCCACCGGCCATGTGGAGTGCGATGCCCGGGGCATTCCGATCACCACGTCCGGAGCCATGCAGGACATCACCGTGCTGCGCCAGACCGAGCAGCGCTTTCGCGTGGCCTTCCGGGCCAGCCCGCTGGCGGCGTCGATCGCGACCGCGTCCACCGGACTGTTCCTGGAGGTCAACGACAAATACGAGAAGTACTTTGGCTGGAGCCGTGACGACCTCCTCGGCAAGACCACGCGGGAGGTCGGCCTGTGGGTCGATCTGGCCTCCCGCCAGGCCTGGCTGGACGAATTGCAGCGCAGCGGCACGTCGCTGGGCTTCGAGTCGCAGTGGCGCTGCAAGTCGGGGGCGATCCGGCATGTCAGCCTCTCGGCCGAGCTGATCGACCTGGACAACGAGCCGCTGGTGCTGGCCTTCATCCAGGACATCACCGAGCGCAAGGAGAACGAGGCGCGCATCGACTTCCTGGCGCACCACGACCCGCTGACCGGCCTGCCCAACCGGGTGCTGTTCCGGGACCGCTTCGAGCTGGCCACCGCATGGTCCGGGCGCAGCGGTTGCAAGGTCGGGCTGATGTACCTGGACCTGGACCATTTCAAGAACATCAACGACACGCTGGGCCACCCGGTGGGCGACCAGTTGCTGCAGCTCGTGGCGCAGCGCCTGCGCCAGTGCGTGCGCGATACCGACACCATCAGCCGCCAGGGAGGCGACGAGTTCCTGATCGCCCTGACCGACGTCGACGACCTGGATGCGGTCGGGCAGGTGGCCGGCAAGGTGGTCAACGCGTTGGCGGCGCCCTTCGAGATCGAGGGCCACGGACTGGCCGCCACCCTGTCGATGGGCGTGGCGGTGTGGCCCGACGACGGGCAGGACTTCGATGTCCTGCTGCAGCGCGCCGACACCGCCATGTACCAGGCCAAGGCGGCGGGGCGCAACACCTACCGTTTCTACACCGCCGAGATGAACGCGCATGCGCTGGAGCAGCTCAAGCTGCGCACGGCGCTGCACTGGGCGCTGGAGCAGCAGGAGTTCGTGCTGCACTACCAGCCGCAGATCGACCTGGCCACGGGCCAGGTGGTGGGCGTGGAGGCCCTGCTGCGCTGGCAGCGCGGGGCGCAGGAGCTGCTGCTGCCCGGGCGTTTCATCGCTGCGGCGGAGGAGAGCGGCCTGATCGTGCCCATGGGCGAATGGGTGCTGCGCGAGGCCTGCGCCCAGGCCATGCGCTGGCAGCAGGCCGGGCTGCCCGAGCTGACCATGGCCGTCAACCTCTCGGCCGTGCAGTTCCGCCGGGGTGACCTGCTGCACAGCGTGACCCAGGCGCTCATGGACTCCGGGCTGGAACCTTCGCGCCTGGAGCTGGAGCTGACCGAATCCCTGCTGCTGGACGACGCCGAACAGGTGCTGGAGACCGTGCGGCGCTTCAAGGCCCTGGGCGTCTGCCTGTCGATCGACGACTTCGGCACGGGCTACTCCAGCCTGGCCTACCTCAAGCGCTTCGCGGTGGACAAGCTCAAGATCGACCAGTCCTTCGTGCGCGACATCGCCACCGACCCCGACGATGCCGCGATCGTGCGCGCCATCATCAGCATGGCCCGCAGCCTCAAGCTCAAGGTGATCGCCGAGGGGGTGGAGAGCGCGGAGCTGGCCAGCATCCTGCACGTCTACCACTGCCACGAGGCCCAGGGCTACCACTACGCCCGCCCGATGCCGGCCGACGAGCTGGCGCAGTGGCTCGCGCGCTACGAGGCGGGCCGCTGACCGGCCCGCCCGGCGGTGCGGGCCTCTTGCCGGCCGCAAGCATCCTGCCGATACTGGGGCATCGCAGCCACGGAGCCCTGCTATGGCCACCCGGACCCCGTCCTCTGAATTTCGCATCCTTTCGCTCAGTGGCGGCGGCTTCCTGGGCCTGTACACGGCCGTGGTCCTGGCCGACCTGGAGGCGCGTGTGGGCGAGCCCCTGGGGCGCCGCTTCGACCTGATCGCGGGCACCTCGGTGGGCGGGTTGCTGGCCATGGCGCTGGCGTTCGAGGTGCCCATGGCGCGGATCGTCCAGCTGTTCGTCGAGCGTGGCGAAGAGGTATTCTCCTCGCGCAGCCTGCCGGGCAGCGCCGTGACCCGCCTCATCGACCTCACGCGCTCCGTGCTCGGCCCCAAATACTCCGGCGACGCCCTGCGCCGCGAGCTGGTGGGCCATTTTGGCAAGCTCACCCTGGGCGATGCCCTGCACGCCGTGGTGGTGCCGGCGGTGGATGTGACGCGCAGCGTCACCAAGGTGTTCAAGACGCCGCACGCCCAGGCCTCGCTGGGCGACGAGGCCCTCAGCGCGGTGGAGGTCACCCTCGCCACCTGCGCGGCGCCGGCCTTCTTCCCCTGCGTGAAGGTGGGCACGCGGCTGTACGCCGACGGCGGGCTGTTTGCCGTGGCGCCCGACCAGGTGGCACTGCACGAGGCCGAGCTGTTCATGGGGGCCAAGCCGTCCAAGGTGCGCATGCTCTCGGTGGGCACCGCCACCATGGGCTACCAGCCCTCCGACAGCGTGGAAGCCGATGCGGGCGCCGTGGGCTGGCTGACCGATGGGCGCCTGATCCTGACCATGATCTCCGTGCAGCAGCAGCATGTGCAGGCCATCATGGAAGACCGCCTGGAGGACCGCTACCTGCGGCTCGATGCCCCCTGGCCGGTGCAGGCCAGCCTGGGCATCGACATCGCCACAGCCCAGGCCGCCGAGACCCTGAGTGGCCTGGGGCGTGACACCATGGCCCAGGTCGACCCGGAAAGACTCCGCGCATTTCTCGGTTGAGTAGAGGCGAAAATGGTCTTCAAGGCAGTATGGATAAGCGGCGAATGCTATTAAAAATATAGCATTTCAGCCATGACCCCAAAAGGCACCGGCCCGGCCCGGGCTTTACTTTCGAGCGTGATTGCAGGACGATTACCCCGTACACCCCTTCTAGGAGATCGCCCATGGATGCCATCCAACGCAACCCGGATGCCGCCAGCCGCACCGTCGGTGCCGTGCAGACCGCAGGTTCCGCCGGCACGGCGCGCAAGGCTGCCGCTGAAACCCCGGAATCCGGGAGCGATGCCACCACCGTGACGCTGAGCCGCCAGGCGCGGGACCTGGCGACCCGCAAGGCCCAAGAGAGCGAGGCCGCCGCAGTGAAAGAGGACGCGCGGGCCGAGAGCCAGCAGATGTCGCTGCTCAATGCCCAGTTGCGGCGCGCCTATATGGGCGCCGAAGGTTCTGGCGGCGCGGGCTGAGCCCGGGCGCAGCGGAAGGGAGGGCCATGCAAGCCATCACGAACACCAGCAGCGCGGCGCCGGGCCGGGTGCAGTTCCAGTTGCAGGCGGCGCGGCGCGAGGCCCGCCAGGCCGAGCAGACCGCGCGCGCACTGGAAACGCAGGCCCAGGCCGCCCAACGCAGCGCCAACCAGGAGCAGTCCCGGGCGGACGGCCTGGCGGCCCAGGCTTCCGAGGCGGGAGACCGCTCGGATACGGCGCACAGGAGCCTGGCGTCGATCGAGTTGGGTGCGCGGCGCGGTGCCGCCGCCTTTGCTTCGGACCGAGGCACCGGCCAACTGGTGGATTTTTACGCCTGAGACGGTGTGCGCGGAACCCCGCCTGCCCGCTCATTGCGCCAAAACACACCCGTTCGTCGTTGCAAATGCGCGCCATGGCCATGGCTGTGCTTTGCGCCTCGATCGGCCACGCTTTCGCGCCCTGCTCGGGCACGCCGGATCCATTCACACCTTTTGACCGCACCGTGAACGGCATGCCGTCCCGGTGCGCTGGCGGTCAGCGTGGCAGCACTTCGCGGATGGTGTTGGCCAGGTCTTCCGCGACGAACTTGGCCACATAGCCATCGGCGCCCACGCTGCGCACATGGTCCTCGTTGGCCGATCCCGACAGGGACGAATGGATCACCACGGGCAGGCCCTCGAAGCGCGCATCCTGCTTGATGTTGCGCGTCAGCGTGAAGCCATCCATTTCGGGCATTTCAAGGTCGGTCAGCAGCAGGCTGACCTTGTCCAGGATGGTCTTGCCCTCGGCCTCGGCTGATTTGGCCAGGGCGTTGAGGCGGTCCCAGGCCTCCTTGCCCGACTTGACCATTTCGTACGGGGCCTGCAGCACCTGCAGTTCCTGCTCGATGAGGGAACGGGCGACGAAGGAGTCGTCCGCCGCCAGGATGATGGTGCCGGGCTTGAGTTTGAGCTTGGGGCCGACCTTCTGCGGATCGATCTGGTGCTCATCCGAGGGCGAAACCATCTGCAGAATGGCTTCCACGTCGAGCACCTGGGCCAGCCGGGTGCCATCGGTGTTGCCGTCCAGCCGGGCGATGCTGGTGACCAGGTTGTGGGCCGCGCCGCTGGTTTCGGCCGACAGCACCTGGTTCCAGTCCAGGCGCACGATGTCCTCGACGGACTCGACCGCGAACGCTTGCGTCGTGCGCGCGTATTCGGTCACCAGCATGATGTTCAGCCCCGTCTTGGGCTTGCAGCCGACGATGGAGGGCAGGTCCAGCACCGGAATCACCTGGCCGCGCAGATTCACCACCCCGAGCGAGTGTGGCGTGGCGCCCACGATGGGGGTGATGCTTGGCATGGCCACGATCTCTCGGATCTTGAACACGTTGATACCGAACAGCTCCGACTGGCCCAGGGCGTTGTCGGCACCGAGGCGGAACAGCAGCAATTCGAACTTATTGGACCCGGTGAGGTTGGTGCGCTCGTCGATATCTTTCTGGACTGACTTCATGGTGACCTCTTTTCGCGCAGGAACTTGCGGCTCCAAATTCTAGGAGCAGATTCGTTCTGTTACACGGATATATTTTCAGGCCATACCCGTAGCAATGTTCCGGCGTTGCCGGATCGTACCGGGCATCGGGCTGGGCCAGTTCCCCCTGCGCTTTTCAGAACGCGCGGGCGCTGGGCCGCTCGGCGATGCGGTCGCGGTAGGCCTGCAGGTGCGGCATGTCCTCGGCGCCGGGCTGGAACTTCATCAGGCCGCGCGCGAACTCCAGCGCGCAGAAGGCGGTGATGTCGGCAATGGTGAAGCGCTCGCCCGCCACATAGGGCTGGCGCGCCAGTTCGCTGTCGAGCCAGCGGGCCACGTCGCGCATCTTGCGCCCCTCGGAGGCGCCGAAGTCGGGGAACTGCGGCTGTTCCAGCGCGGCCAGTCCGGGGTGGGTGTGGCGGATGCATTGGCCGATGCCCGCGAACAGGTACCACTCGACGCGCCGGTCGGCCATCTCGATGAAGGCGCGCTCTTCGAAGCCACGGCCCATCAGGTTGGGCTCCTCCTGCAGGCCTTCGAGGTAGGTGCAGATGGCGCGGGTCTCGGTGAGGACGCGGCCGTCGTCCAGCTCCAGCGCGGGCACCTTGGCCAGCGGGCTCTTGCTGCGGAAGGCGTCGGCCTTGTGCTCCTGGGCGTTGAGGTCCACCGGCACCAGGGTGATGCCGGTGATGCCTTTCTCGGCCATGAACATGGTGACGCGGCGCGGGTTGGGCGCGCGCGGGGCGGTGTAGAGCTGCATGGCTTTGTCTCCCTTCGGGTGGTCAGACGCCCGACTGGCGCGACTGTCCCATTTCCACCATCTTGCGCGCTTCCTCGGCGAATTGGCGTTCCTTTTCTTCGCGGTCGGGGCCGGTCTCGCGCAGCGAGGGCGGCATGAGGATGCCCTTTTGCACCGCCGGGCGCGCGCGGATGGCTTCCACCCAGCGTCGCAGGTGGGGCAGGTCGTCGATGTCCACGCCCGACCAGCGGTGCGTGCGCACCCAGGCCCAGTTGGCGATGTCGGCGATGGAGTAGTCGCCGGCCAGGTATTCATGCTGCTGCAGGTGGGTGTCGAGCACGCGGAACAGGCGCTTGCACTCGCCCTGGTAGCGGTCGATGGCGGGCTGGATTTTTTCCGGGAAGTAGCGGAAGAACACATTGGCCTGGCCCATCATCGGCCCGATGCCGCCCATCTGGAACATCAGCCACTGCACCACGCGCGAGCGGCCTGGGGCGTCCTGCGGCATCAGGCGGCCCGTTTTCTCGGCCAGGTAGAGCAGGATGGCGCCCGACTCGAACACCGCGAAATCGCCCTCGGCGCGGTCCACGATGGCCGGGATGCGGCCGTTGGGGTTGATCGCCAGGAACCAGGGCTCCTTCGGGTCTCCGCGTGCGAGGTCGAGCACATGCATCGTGTAGGGCAGGGCGAGTTCCTCCAGCGCGATGGAAACCTTGTGCCCGTTGGGCGTGGCGGCGGTGTAGAGGTCGATCATGCGGACCATTATGCGCAGCGCGGTGCGGCCGTGTTGTCGCGCGGGTTTGGGCTCCGTGCGGGGATTTTTCCTGTTCAGTCCAGGGTGCCCGGAAGCTGCCGCAGGTAGGCGTGCAGTGCGGCGATGGCCTGGCGCACCTTGGCGGGCTGGGCGTCGCGCTGGGGCGTGACGGCCCAGATGTCGAGCGCGCCGAAGGACCAGCCGGGCAGCAGCCGCACCAGGCGCCCGGCCTGCAGGGCCTCCTGCACATCCATGCTGCCCATCAGCGCCAGGCCCAGGCCGGCCTCGCACATCTGCTGGATCGAGAGCTGGTTGTTGCTGGCGATGCGCGGCTCCACGCGCAGGCTGCGCGCCTCGCCCCCGGGGCCGCGCAGGTCCAGCCGCAGGCCGGCGTTGTCGCGCGAGAAGCCGAGCCAGCCGTGGGCCAGCAGCGCATCAGGGTGCGCCGGCTGGCCATGCTGGCGCACCCAGCCTGGGCTGGCGCACAGCCACCACTGCATGGCGCACAGGCGCCGCGCGGCCCAGGTGGAGTCCTGCAGGCGGCCAAAGCGCACGGCCAGGTCGATGCGCGCGTCGATCAGGTCGATGGGCGTGTCGTCCACCAGCAGGCGCAGCCGCAGCGCGGGATGCTGCGCCAGCAGCGCGCCCAGCGCGGGTGCCACATGCCGGGCAAAGCCTACGGGGGCGGACAGGCGCAGCTCGCCGCTGGGTGCGTCGCGCGCGGCCGCCAGTTCGGCGCGCGCCTGCTCGGCTGCGGAGCACAGGGCGGCGCAGTGCGCGTGGTAGCGCTCCCCGGCCTCGGTCAGTGCGAGCTTGCGCGTGGAGCGGTGCAGCAGCGTGACGCCGCCATCGCGTTCGAGCAGGCGCACCTGCTGGCTCACGGCCGAGGGGCTCATGCCCAGCGCGCGGGCCGCGCCGCTCATCGAGCCGTGCTGCACCACGGCGGCGAAAACGGCCATGCGCCGCAGGTCATCCATACGGTTCTCCGGGGTCGATTGTGAAGCTGTGCTTCATGGTGAAGGCATTTTCAGCCATCTACCGCAATTTTTCGCCACTTTTTATGCTTACCCCATCGCAACTCTGAATGGATGGGATTCCCATGAAAATCGCCCTGATCGGTGCCACCGGCTTTGTCGGCGCGGCCGTGCTTGAAGAACTGCTGCGCCGGGGCCACCAGGTTACGGCCTTGGTGCGCAACCCGGCCAAACTGGCGGCCCGCCCGGGGCTGGCCGTGGTGCAGGCCGATGCGCAGGACGCCGCGCAGGTGGCCGGCGCCGTCGCGGGGCACGATGCCGTGGCCAGCGCCTACAACCCCGGCTGGACGGTGCCGGACATCCATGACCAGTTCCTGCGTGGCACGCACGCCATCCATGCGGGCGTGCAGGCGTCGGGCGTGCGCCGCCTGCTGGTAGTGGGCGGCGCGGGCAGCCTGTATGTGGCGCCGGGCCTGCAACTGGTGGATACGCCCGAATTCCCCGCCGAGTGGAAGCAGGGCGCGCTGGCCGCGCGCGAGGCGCTGAACCTGGTCCGGGCAACCGCGCTGGACTGGACCTTTCTCTCGCCCCCCATCCTGCTGGCACCGGGCGAGCGCACGGGTCACTACCGTCTGGGGCAGGATGCGCCGCTGATGGAGGCCGACGGCAGTCCCGGCGGCATCAGCGTGGCCGATCTGGCGGTCGCCCTGGTGGACGAGCTGGAAGCGCCGCGCCATGTGCGCCAGCGCTTCACGGTGGCGCGCTGAATCAGGTCGGGCTGAGCTGCAGCGGCTGGGCCTGCGCCAGCGTGCGTGCCGGTGCCCCCTCCTGGCCCGGGAGCAGCTTGAACACCGCCACGGCCTGGACCAGTTGCTGTGCCTGCCGCTTGAGGCCTTGGGCTGCGGCCGCGCTTTCCTCGACCAGGGCTGCGTTCTGCTGCGTGGCCTGGTCCATCTGCGTGATGGCCTCGCCCACCTGCGCCACGCCAGCGCTTTGCTCGCTGCTGGCCGCGCTGATTTCCCCCACGATGTCGGTCACGCGGCGGATGGCCTGGACGACCTCGGACATGGTGCTGCCGGCACGGTCCACCAGGACCGAGCCCGCTTCGACGCGTTCCACGCTGGTCCCGATCAGCGCCTTGATTTCCTTGGCGGCATCGGCGCTGCGCCCGGCCAGACTGCGCACCTCGCTGGCCACCACGGCGAAGCCCCGGCCCTGGTCGCCCGCGCGGGCGGCCTCGACGGCGGCGTTGAGCGCCAGGATGTTGGTCTGGAAGGCGATGCCGTCGATCACGCTGATGATGTCCGCGATCTTCTTGCTGCTGTCGTTGATGCCGCGCATGGTGCTGACCACCTCGGCCACCACGTCACCGCCCTGCTGGGCCACGCTGGACGCATTCACGGCCAGTTGGTTGGCCTGCCGGGCGTTCTCGGCGTTGGCCTGCACGGTGGAGTTGAGTTCCTCCATGGAGGCCGAGGTTTCCTCCAGGGCGCTGGCCTGCTGTTCGGTGCGTGCGGAGAGGTCGCTGTTGCCCTGGGCGATCTCGGCGCTGGCCAGGGCGACGCTGTCGGCGTTCTGGCGCACATTGTTGACCACGAGCGACAGGCTGGCCTGCATGCTGTGCAGTGCATTGAGCAGTTGCGCGATTTCGTCCTTGCCTGGCGTGGGCAGGGCCACCGTCAGGTCGCCACCGGCCACCGCCTGGGAGACGCGCACCGCATTGCCGAGCGGGCGTGTCACCGTGCGGCTGAAGAGCACGGCCCCAACGATGCCCGCCGCGCAGACCACCAGCATCACCGCCAGGCTGATGGTGGTGGCGCGCTGGGCGGTCGCCTCGGCCTGCACGGCCACTTCGGCGCTGGCTTTCTGGATGAGGGTGCCGGCCTGGTCGATCAGCGTGGAGGGTTCGCGGTCCATGCCCTGCACGGCCTTGTCGCCGGCCTGCGGGTCGTGGTCGGCCGCCTTGAAGGTTTCCAGCCCCTTGCGGTAGGCCGCGCCCATGCGTTCATGGGCCTGTATGAACTGCTGGACCTTTTCGCGGCCTTCCCCCGGCGGCAGGGCCGCGAGCAGCTTGCGCGCCTCCTCCTGAATGGTGCGCTCCTGTTTCTCGAAGGCGGCCCAGTAGCGCGTGAGCTGGGCGGGTTCCTTGCCGCGCAGCAGCACGTTCTTCCATTCCTGCACCTGCACCTTGAAGTCCAGGAGCATGTCCGAGGCCATGCGCTCATGCGCGAAGCTCTGGGCCACGGTGGTCTGGTAGGTGTCAAGCGCCTGGTTCAGCCGGCCGATGCCGAACAGGGCGGCTGCAAGCAGCAGGAGCAACGCGGTCGTGAAGACCAGGGGAAGTTTGAGGCTGAGCTTCATGGTTTCTCCAATCCATGGTGCGCGCCGGGTGTGGTCCCCGGTCATCGGTTGCGGGCGCTTCGCTGTGGGGCTGTCTGCGCAACCATTATGGCGACATGTGTATCTTCTTGCACAGGCGCTGGTGCCGGTGCGTTTTCCGGCGCGGACCGGCGCCGTGGATCGGTCTGGAGGTGTTTCCGGCCACCGTGGCGGCCGCCATCCATCGGGTGGGGCGGACCGTTCGTAGCCTGCCGCCTTGCCGATGCCCTGCGGCCATTGAAGATAGCTGCTACGCATGCCACAGGCCCCTTGCCCTCGCGCCCCATGGCACGCTGGTGCGGCGGGGCGGGCACATCAGTGCCCGCCCCGGGGTGCGTACAGGAATCGCCATGAATCCGCTGTACCTTGTTGAAAGCACGCCCGGCGCTGTGCGCCCGTTGACCGATGCCCTCTACGACGTGGACTTCGCCGCGGAGGATTTGCACGGCTACACCGTGGGGCTGGCGCAAAGCCTGCCGGAGCGCATGGCGGCCTGGAGCCTGCTGTTCCGTGAATACCAGTCCAAGGGGCTCGCCACGGAAAGCGAAGATGGGTTGTGGCTCACGCCGCACGATCTGCTGCCTGACACCACCACCTACGCCGTGTATTTCGACGGCCGGCTGCGCTCGACGCTCACGGCCGTCACCGACGGCGAGATGTGGCTGCCCTGCGAGGATGTCTTCGGCGAGGAGATCTCCACCCTGCGCGCGGATGGGCGGCGCATCACCGAGGTCATCAGCTTGGCCAGCAGCATCACCAGCCCGCGGCTGGGCCACCTGGCGCTGTTGGCGCTGTTCCGCCTCATGTTCCTGCGTGCGCGCTACATGCTGGCGCGCACCGACATGGTGATCGCCGTGCACCCGCGGCATGTCGATTTCTACCGCAAGAAGCTGCTGTTCATGCAGATCAGCGGGGCGCGCGCCTTCGACAAGGTCAATGGCGCGCCCGCCGTGCTCATGCACCTGGACCTGGAGATGGTGCCGGCGCGCTACTTCGAGTGCTTTGGCGGCGCGCCGCGCAGCACCTTCGTGCAGATGGTGCAGCCCAACCGCCGCCAGAACGCGCTGCTGCAGTGGCTGCTGGCGCAGCACCGGCCACACTCGGCCGAGAGCGCCTGCGACTTCTTCGCCTTCGGGCTGCAAAAGCAGCTCTACCGCAAGAACCCCTGGCTGGCGGACTTCTACAAGAAGTTCTACCCCATGCTGCCGGCGGAACTCATCGACCACGGCGCGCTCGGCCTGGCGGCCTGAGTAATTTTTGCTATTAAAACAGTAGCGTATAGCGCTCTATTTTAAAGCGCCGCCGCCCGTTTTCATTGAAAATCAGTCCAGCACGAGCTTCTGCTTGACCACCACGTCCTTGTACACGGCCAGTTCTTCGCGCATCTGCTTGGCGAAGGCCTCGGGGGTGTCGGCCATGATGATGGAGCCGGTTTCCTCGATGCGCTTGCGGATGGCCGGGTCCTGCAGCACCTTGCGGGCGGCGGTATTGATCTTGTCCACGATGTCCTTAGGCAGGCCCTTGGGGCCGACGATGCCGTAGTAGGCCATGCGGTTCACCGACTCCAGGCCCATTTCCTTGAAGGTGGGCACGTCGGGCAGCGCGGGCACGCGCTGCGGCGCGGCCACCACCAGGGCGGTGAGGCGTTTTTCCTTGATGAAGGGCAGGGCCGAGGGCAGGTTGTCGAAAATCAGCGGCACCTGGCCGGCCACGGCATCGGTGAGCGCCGGGCCCGAGCCCCGGTAGGGCACGTGCACCATGAAGGTCTGGGTGCTCAGCTTGAACATCTCCATCATCAGGTGCGTGATGCTGCCGTTGCCGGGCGAGGCGTAGGAGTATTTGCCGGGCTCCTTCTTCACCGCAGCCAGCATGCCTTTGTAGTCCTGGAAGGGCAGCTTGGGGTGGCCCGCGATCACGTTGGGCGTGGCGGCGATGTTGACGATGGGCGTGAAGTCGGTGGCGACGTTGTACGGGATCTTGGGGTTGATGGCCGGGTTGGTGGCCGTGGTGGACACGGTGGCCATGCCCAGGTTGTAGCCATCGGGGGTGGCGCGCGCGGTTTCGGCGGCGCCAATGCTGCCGCCGCCGCCGCCCTTGTTCTCCACGATCACCGGCTGGCCCAGCTCGCGGCCCAGGGGCTCGGCGATGGTGCGGGCGACCAGGTCGGTGGTGCCGCCCGCGGCAAAGGGCACGAGCAGGCGGATGGGCTTTTGCGGGAAGCCCTGTGCATGGGCGGTGGTGCCGAAAATGGCCAGTAGGCCCAGGGCCAGGGCGCTGCGACGGATCATGCGTGTGTCTCCAGTTGTTGAAATGGTGAAGCCAGTCGGGTGGTGGGGCGTGGCGCGGCTGCGCCGCATCAGAGAACCTTTTTCTCCCGCAGGGTGGCGATGGCCTGCGTGTCCAGGCCCAGTTCGGCCAGCACTGCGTCGGTGTGCTGGCCCAGGGCCGGCGGGGCGTGGCGCAGCACGGGCGGGTTGCGCGAGAGGCGCAGCGGGCTGGCCACCGTGGAGACCTGCGCGATGCCGTCGCCGGCGCTGCGCGGCAGGTCCACGCGCAGGCCGCGTGCGCGCACCTGCGCGTCTTCAAAGGCTTGGGCGATGGTGTTGATGGGGCCGCAGGGCACGGCCTTGTCTTCGAGCAATGCAATCCACGCGGCCGTGCTGCGCGTGCGCGTGGCGGCCTCCATGGCCGGGATCAGCGCGCCGCGGTTCTGCACGCGCAGCGTGTTGGTGGTGTAGCGCGGGTCGCTGGCCCACTGCGGCTGGCCGGCGGCGGCGCAGAAGCGCTGGAACTGCCCGTCGTTGCCGATGGCCAGCAGCATGGTGCCGTCCTGCGTGGGGAAGTCCTGGTAGGGCGCGAGGCTGGGGTGGCTGTTGCCCATGCGGCCGGGGGTCTCGCCCGTGGCCAGGAAGCCCGAGGCCTGGTTGGCGAGCACGGCCATGCCCACGTCGAGCAGCGCCATGTCGATGTGCTGGCCCTCGCCGGTCTGCTGGCGCACGTGCAGCGCGGCCAGGATGGCGTTGCTGGCGTAGAGGCCGGTGAACAGGTCGATGACGGCCACGCCCACGCGCAGCGGGCCGCCGCCGGGTTCGCTGTCGGCGCGGCCGGTGATGCTCATCATGCCGGTCATGGCCTGCACCATGAGGTCGTAGCCGGCGCGCTCGGCATACGGCCCGTGCTGGCCGAAGCCGGTGACGGAGCAGTAGATCAGGCGCGGATTCAGCGCGCGCAGGCTTTCGTGGTCCAGGCCGTACTGCTGCAGGCCGCCGACCTTGAAGTTCTCCACCACGATGTCGGCCTGCTGCGCCATCTGTTGGATGAGCGCCTGGCCCTCGGGCGTGGCCATGTCGATCGTCACCGAGCGCTTGTTGCGGTTGCAGGCGGTGAAGTAGCTGGCCTGGGTGGTGTCGTTGCCGTCCGCATCCTTCAGGAAGGGAGGCCCCCAGTGGCGCGTGTCGTCGCCGGCGCCGGGGCGCTCGACCTTCACCACGTCCGCGCCCAGGTCGGCCAGCATCTGCGTGCACCAGGGGCCGGCGAGCACGCGGGAGAGGTCGAGGACCTTGATGCCAGCCAGGGCGCCTGCGTTGTGGGGGGAGGTGGTCATGGGGCTGGTGACTATTAAATTGATAGCTGCTAGCGCTTGTCTATCAAGCGCTAGAGGCATAAAACACTCGAAATACGCGGCGATGCGCCCTGGACACTCCCTCTCCCGCGAGGGGAGAGGGGCGTTACGGGGCTCAGTTGGCGAACGCCGCGATGCCGGTTTGCGCGCGGCCCAGGATCAGCGCGTGCACATCGTGCGTGCCCTCGTAGGTGTTCACCACCTCCAGGTTCACCAGGTGGCGCGCCACGCCGAACTCGTCGCTGATGCCGTTGCCACCCATCATGTCGCGCGCCAGGCGGGCGATGTCGAGCGCCTTGCCGCAGCTGTTGCGCTTGATGAGGGAGGTGCCTTCCACGCTGGCCGTGCCCGCGTCCTTCATGCGGCCGAACTGCAGGCAGGACTGCAGGCCGATGGCGATCTCGGTCTGCATGTCGGCCAGCTTCTTCTGGATGAGCTGGTTGGCGGCCAGGGGGCGGCCGAACTGCTTGCGGTCCAGCGTGTACTGGCGCGCGGTGTGCCAGCAGAACTCGGCCGCGCCCAGGGCGCCCCAGGCGATGCCGTAGCGTGCGCTGTTCAGGCAGGTGAAGGGGCCTTTGAGGCCTTGCACTTCGGGGAAGGCGTTTTCTTCGGGCACGAACACGTCGTCCATCACGATCTCGCCGGTGATGGAGGCGCGCAGGCCCACCTTGCCGTGGATGGCGGGGGCGGTGAGGCCCTTCATGCCCTTGTCCAGCACGAAGCCGCGAATCGGGCCGACGGCGCCGCCTTCACTCACTTCCTTGGCCCAGACCACGAACACGTCCGCCACGGGGCTGTTGGTGATCCACATCTTGCTGCCCTTGAGCTTGTAGCCGCCATCGACCTTGTAGGCGCGCGTGGCCATGCTGCCGGGGTCGGAGCCGTGGTCGGGCTCGGTCAGGCCGAAGCAGCCGATCCACTCGCCGCTGGCCAGCTTGGGCAGGTACTTCTGCTTTTGCGCTTCGGTGCCGAATTCGTTGATCGGCACCATCACCAGCGAGCTTTGCACGCTGGCCATGGAGCGGTAGCCCGAGTCCACGCGCTCGATCTCGCGGGCAATCAGGCCGTAGGCCACGTAGTTCAGGCCGGCACCGCCGTACTGCGTAGGGATGGTGGGGCCGAGCAGGCCCAGCTCGCCCATCTCGCGGAAGATGCTGGTGTCCATCCGCTCATGGCGGAAGGCTTCGAGCACGCGCGGTGCCAGCTTGTCCTGGCAGTAGGCGGCGGCGGCATCGCGGATGGCGCGCTCGTCGTCGGTGAGCTGCTGGTCGAGCAGGAAGGGGTCGTTCCACTGGAAGGCGGCGTGGGCCATGGGGTGTCTCCGATGCAATGAAAGGGTGGGTCCGGTCTGGCATGCAATGGATGCATGCTTTTGCGCTCGGGTGCCATCGTAGGCGCCATGCGCCATAGGGTGCAAGCGAGTTCTTTTCATCCAGAAATGCGTTTATGGAATATATGGAATACTGCGCGGTGTGTTCCATGAACGGGTGTCCCCATGCGCCGCAACATCCCCTCCACCCAGGCCCTGGCCTGCTTCGAAGTGGCCGCCCGGCACGAGAGCTACACGCGCGCCGCGCAGGAGCTGTCGCTCACGCAGAGCGCCGTCTCGCGCCAGATCCTCGCGCTGGAAGAATTCCTCGGCGTGCAGCTGTTTCGCCGCACGCGCCACGGCGTGGTGCTCACGCCCGCGGGCGCGCACTACGGCCGCCAGGTCGCGCGCTGGCTGCAGGGCCTGGAGCGCGACACGCTGGACGTGATGGCCCACCAGGGCGAGGGCGGCACGCTGTCGCTGGCGGCGGTGCCCACCTTCGCCACGCGCTGGCTCATCCCGCGCCTGCCCCGGCTGGCGCAGCAGCACCCGGACATCGTGGTGCACATCGAGACGCAGACGCGCCCCTTCCTGTTCGCCGACACCACGTTCGATGCCGCGCTCTATGCCGGCACGGCCGAGCAGGTGGCCAACTGGCCCGGCATCCAGGCGCAGTGGCTCATGGGCGAGGACGTGGTGCCCGTGTGCAGCCCGCACCTGCTGGAGGCCGCCGCCCGGCGCGGCCGGGGCCGGGCCTACCAGGGCGTGGCGCCCGAGGCGCTCACCGGCCTGCCGCTGCTGCAGCAAAGCACGCGCCCCTACGGCTGGCGCCAGTGGTTCGAGGCCATGGGGGTGGAGGCACCCAAGGCCCTCGATGGCCCGCGCTATGAGCTGTTCTCCATGCTCGCCGAGGCCGCCACGCACGGCCTGGGTGTGGCGCTGATCCCGCCGCCACTGATCGAGGCCGAGCTGGCGCGCGGCGAGCTGGTGGTAGCCTGCTCCCGGCCCTTGCAGAGCGAGCGTGGTTACTACCTCATCAGTCCGGCGCAGCCGCAGCCGCCGGTGCTGGCGGCTTTCAGCGCGTGGCTCGCCGCCATGGCCGGGCAGGGCGTGCAAGCGTCCGAAACCCCGGGCTGACCGGGGTTCTCCCTAGGCCCATGCGGCGCCGTTGGGCGCACTATGGTGCATGGCTGTTGCACGACGGGCCACGGTTTTGACGCTGCGGCGCCACTGCGCAACAATCACTTGACGCATTCTTCCATCCGCCTGGAGTCACGCCATGAACACCTACCATGCACCCCATTTCGACCCCACCGTGGACGAGCTTGAAACCCTCAAGCAGCTGGAGATGGGCAAGCTCGTGAACACGCCCCAGGCGCTCAAGGAGCACCTCTCGGGGCGCCTCTACGAGCGTGGTTACATCGGCAAGAACAGCACCGGCCAGCTGACCATCACCGACACGGGCCGCGCCCTGATCCGCCGCCAGGACAACTGAGCCGTTTTGGCCGCACTGCCCATTTTTGCGGCAGTGCAACACAAACCCTTGCGCGCCGGGCACTTGCGCAAGGCTTGCCCACCCAGGCCACGGGTTGTCCACAGGTTTGTCCCGGTGAAATGGGGAGAACTGGCGCATGGCCCGGGCGGCCATGCAAAAGGTTGGCAGATGCAGGGAGGGTGTTCGGCGTTGGGCAAAGAAAAACCCGCTACACCGATGAGGATGTAGCGGGTTTGTCCGTTTCTGATGCTGTCTGAAACCATCAGATGGTGCCCGGGGCCGGAATCGAACCGGCACGCCTTGCGGCGGGGGATTTTGAGTCCCAGAGCGAAATGGCTCAACCATGCGGGTTTGCGGACCGTTTTTGGCGCAACGAATCGCTCACTATCCACTCGGAGCTGGTGGCGTTGCGCCTATTGATCAGCGCACTGCCCGTAGCTTTTCTGCCTTCGTCCGGTAGTGCCGTTCTGTCAGGCGCTGGCTGCTGTGCTGTAGAAGCTTCGTAGCCTCGCCAATATCCCCGGCCAGATCGGCGGCGCGGCTGCGCATGTCGCGCAGGTACATGGCCCTGATCTCTTTGCCGAATGCCGGGTTGCCCGTCTGTTCTGCTTTCAGCGCAGCCCTGTCGCGCGCATCGTCCCACCGGCTGCGCAGCATGGTCATGCTGACCTGGCGCCCGGTTTCGGTGGCCAGCAGCATGGTGCAATGTGCCTTGCTGGCCTCGCGTCGCGCCACCAGCGCAGACAGCACGGCAGACTGCGCCACCTCGAATTCCACCCACTTCCCCGTCTTGCCGGACTTGTGCCGCAGGGCGCCGCCGATGGGCATCCGCACGGTGCGGGCGTCCGTCAGCCGCATCCCTGTCGCGGTGGCAATGTCCATGCAGTCCCGGAGCACCTGGTCGGCCTCGGCATAGACGGCCGCGAAAAGAGCATCCGTCACCTCGAACTCGCGGGCCTTCTCCTGGTTCTTCCAGTTCTTCACCCCGGCAGCAGGCCACGGCAAGCGGGTCATCCCCCACAGCAGTGCCTTGCCCCAGACAATGGACAGTAGAGAAACCTCGCGGTTGCCCTGCGTCTTGGCCGTGCGCCTGTCGAGGTACTCGCGTAGGATGGGCAGCGTCACTTCGTCCCATGTCATGCCGCCCAGCACCGGGGCGATCATGCGCAGGTTTTTGGCGTAGCCCTTCTTGGTTTCCGCGCTGTCGTACTTGGGCAGTTCGTACAACTCCCAGCGATCGAACGCCTCTTGCAGCCGCCCGATGGTGCGGGGTTTCTTGTTGTGCAGTTCATCCCATTGGCGGATGGCGTCTGCATAGTCCTTGCCCAGCCGAATGTCAGGCTTTCCATCGGGCCGCATGTCATAGACGTAGTACACATACGCCTGCCCGCCTGCGCCACGGTAAACCTTGGTGCGCAAGCGCGGATACTTTGTGGCTTTCGGCATGGCGGCTCTCCTATGCAATCTTTGCCCAATTTGGGCCATTGCTGCTGATTGTGTTCTTTCCTTCCAGCCAAGCCTGGACGTGGACGCGCGATACGATGATGCGGCTCCCGTCCTGACGGTGCGGGATACCGCGCTCTTTCAGCCAGGCCGTCTGCTGGCCGCTGCGGGCGTAGCCGGTGAGCTGGTGCAGCTCCTGGTTGTTCAGGTACTCTGTCATGGGGTATCCCTCCGGTGCTCGCGCGCTGCGCGTCCGTATTTCTCGGCCAGCTTGGAGCCGGCCGCTGCGTAGTTCTTCCCCCCCAGGTGCACCAGGTCGGGCTGGGGATCTGGCGTCCAGGCGCAGAATCCATCGGGGCCGATGACCGCGCCCTGAGCCGCCCAGAGCTGCACGGCGGACCAGAACGGGGAGCGGGAGCCTAGCTGATCGCCTGCGGGTTTGCTTCTGCGGTCTAGGACGATGGGGCCGAAACGCGGGTGCATCTCGAACTTCCAGGCCTTGCCATTGGCGTCCTTGATCTGGCGGTCGGGGCCGCCGTAGCTGATGTGGATGGTTTTCATGCTGCACCGCCTCCAAGGCTTTTGAATGCATCCACATCGCACTGCGACACATGCACCGTGCTCTCTCCAGGCGCCCACTGCACCGAATATGTCAGGCCAGGCATGGTGAACCGTGCGTATTGCTCTGTATCGCTGCGCTCGTAGCCCACTGCGCTGATTGCCATGGGCCACCGAGTAAACACGGCCTCGATGGTGGCGTGCTCCCGCTTCTGACGCGCTCTGCGCTCGGCCCATTCAGCCATCATGCAGGTGGGGCTGCAGTAGGTAGTCCGGCCTTCGCTCTGCACGGGCTCGAATTCAATTTCGCATTCGTCGTCCTCGTAGCCCATGCGGCCATCCTCATCGAAGCGGCATTGGCAGTGGCCGCATTCGTGCCACCAGCCTGCAGCGAGGGTTGCGTGCATCGGTACTGGCCCCGGGGCGTACTGGTCGAATGCAGGCTCGCGGCGACAGGACTCCACTTCCTCGAACGACAGATTCAACTCGTTCGCACCATCGCGGCGGGCAGTGGCGCCGTTGGTGGCGAAGACGACAGCGCAGTTCCCTTCATTGTCCTCGCGCACGACGTAGGCCTTCAGTTGTGTGCTCATGGTTTCTTTCCTCCCTGCCGCTTTCGCAGCCAGGTGAAATGCGGGGGCATGCCCGCGGCTTGGTAGGTGGCCCACAGCTCGGCGCCAGCAGGGCACCGAGGCGCGGAATGGAGACTGGCGCCGGCCGCGCGACAGGTGGCGCAGCCGGCGTGGTGGAGCTGGTACGCCTTGTCGGCGGCGTACCAGTCGGGCGGGGGGGGTCATGCGGCCGGGTAGCCGTCGTGCGTGCGGCCATCCAGCAGGCGGCCGGCGGCTTCAAACTGACCGTTTGAGCGACGGCCGCGCTCCGCAATGTGAACTGCGTTGTGATCTCCGCGCGTGAGCATTTCGAGGTTGCCCAACCGGTTGTCCGCCTTGTCCTCGTTGCGGTGGTGCAGCGTTTGGTCTGGCCCTGGTGAATGCCGCCCGGCGGCGCACCACACGACGTGGTGCTCGTAGGCATAGCCATTGCTGTCGGCCAGCGGGTGCTCGATACCGACGCGGACCTTCACATAGCCATCACCGTTCAGCATGCGCCCATCGTTCCAGCGGTGGTGATCGCTGCCACGTTTTGTGTTGTTGTGAGACCGTGGGTTGTTGCCACGCCCGACGCCAGTGCTCTTGGTCATGGGAACTCCCTGACCTGCAAGTCTTCTGGCAGGTCTTCGAGCGCGCCACGCTTGTCGCGTACCCCGCCCATTTGTTTCAACAAAAACGGCACGCCAGCGGCCTGGCACTGGTCGCGCAGCGAGCGTGCCCAGTCGGGATGCATCGGCCGCGCGCCGGGGCCGCTCTCGCCGCCGACGATCACCCAATCCAGCGCATTCCAGCAACCGATGTCTTCGCAGCTTTGGCGGGCGTGATCGCAAGGCTCCATAAAGCCGAGATCCACCGGGCCCAGCAGCGGCTCCATGCTCAGAAACCGCTTTGCGGCGGGCACCTCCAACAGCTTGGGAATGTCGCGGTCCGCCTCGACCTGGTTCACGATGGTTGCACCAAGCCAAACGCGGCTGCAGATCATGTCGAACATCAGGCTGTCGTTCGTGCACATGGGCATCACGTTTCCGATGCGCTTCGTGAGGATCAGCCAATCGAGATTAGGGGTGTCGGCGATCAGGCTGAACAGGTCCATGCGCCACTGCGGATCAACCGCGTTGTCGAACACGTCGGCCAGGCTGGCGCAGAAAACGCGCTGGCGGCGGCCGTGCTCGGCGAAGAAGGCTGCGGCCTGGGCGTTCCAGGCACGCGGCTTGTTCCAGTTGCTG
>Ga0208516_100171_pt1 | contig 35690 bp, 34 predicted proteins | sample LakWasM117_HOW13_2_FD_183931 | JGI IMG/M metagenome (GOLD analysis project Ga0208516, IMG submission 183931) | Freshwater sediment methanotrophic microbial communities from Lake Washington under simulated oxygen tension - Sediment Metagenome... | ecosystem: Environmental > Aquatic > Freshwater >...
GGTTGGCACGCTGCGACATGAGGGTGAGCTGCTGGCGGGCCCGGTCGGTTTCCTGGCGGGCCGCCTGCAGCGACTGGAAATACCCGGCCCCGTGGCCGGCCAGCTCCACCGGCTTGAGCATGAGCCACTGCACGGGGTACAGCACCGTGGCGACGACCTTGCGCAGCGGGTCGGTGACCCGAAAGCGCGCATCGGCCACCATCAAAAACAGCGCCAAGGCGCTGTACAGGACAAGCTGCGAAACGGCCGACGGCCCCTGCCGGAAGAAGGAGGGGGCGCGGCGGTCCAGGGTTCCAAGCGGCATGGGACCTCGCTTTCAGGCGTGGCAGGGGCGTGCATGCACCGCCCTGCCTGCCTGCCGTGCCAGTGGAAAGTCTTTCATGGGCCTTGGCACCGGACCTGCGTGGGCGGGTCCGCCGCTCTCACTCGCTGGTGAAGATGCTGCCGGCGCGGTCCATGCGCTCCAGGGCGATGCCGCAGCCGCGCACCACGCAGGTCAGCGGGTCTTCCGCGACGAGCACGGGCAGGCCGGTTTCTTCGGCCAGCAGGCGGTCGAGGTCGCGCAGCAGGGCGCCGCCGCCGGTCAGCATCATGCCGCGCTCGGCGATGTCGGCGCCGAGTTCGGGCGGTGTCTGCTCCAGCGCGTTCTTCACGGCCGAGACGATCTGGTTCAGCGGCTCGGTCAGGGCTTCGAGCACTTCGTTGCTGGAGATGGTGAAACTGCGCGGCACGCCTTCGCTGAGGTTGCGCCCGCGCACTTCCATTTCGCGCACTTCCGAGCCGGGGAAGGCGCTGCCAATCTGCTTCTTGATGGCTTCGGCCGTGGGCTCGCCGATCAGCATGCCGTAGTTGCGGCGGATGTAGCTGATGATGGCCTCGTCGAACTTGTCGCCGCCCACGCGCACGCTGCCCTTGTAGACCATGCCGCCGAGCGAGATCACGCCCACCTCGGTGGTGCCGCCGCCGATGTCCACGACCATGGAGCCCGACGCTTCGGACACCGGCAGGCCCGCGCCGATGCCGGCGGCCATGGGTTCCTCGATGAGGTAGACGGCCGTGGCGCCTGCGGCTTCTGCCGCATCCTTGATAGCGCGGCGCTCGACCTGGGTGGAGCCGCAGGGCACGCAGATGATGATGCGCGGGCTGGGCGTGAGCAGGGTGCGCGGGTGCACCATCTTGATGAACTGCTTGATCATCTGCTCGGTGATGACGAAGTCGGCGATCACGCCGTCCTTCATCGGGCGGATGGCCTCGATGTTGCCGGGCACCTTGCCCAGCATGGCCTTGGCCTCGCGGCCCACGGCCTGGATGACCTTCTTGCCGTGCGGCCCGCTTTCGTGGCGGATGGCGACCACGGAGGGCTCATCGAGCACCAGGCCTTTGCCGCGGGCGAAAATCAGGGTGTTGGCGGTGCCAAGGTCAATGGCAAGATCGGTGGAGAAGTACCGACGGAAAGCTCCGAACATTCAAAAATCCTCTCGGGCACGGCAGGCGCTTCGGCCTGCCATCGCCGGTTTTGTGGCATCTAAACTGGTTCTTTTCCGCGCAACATCCGGCCAATTGCGGTGTATTGCGGCAAAGGCGGGATAATACCGCATCCCCTGTGAATAACTCCCCCCGGAATGCCCGCATCCCGAGCTTTACATCCGGTTTCCGAGGCTAAGACCCCCCTATGGCACTGACATCCCAGGACATCGGCCGCATCGCCCATCTGGCACGGCTTGAACTCAGCCAAAACGAAAGTGAGCGCATGCTCACGCAATTGAACGGCTTTTTCGACATCGTGGAGAAGATGCGCGCTGTGGATACCACGGGCCTCGAACCCCTGGCCCACCCGGTCGCCGCCATCCAGGACATCGCCCTGCGCCTGCGCGAAGACGTGGCCAGCGAGCCCGACCAGCGCGCAGCCAACCAGCAGAGCGCACCCGCCGTGGAGCGCGGCCTGTTCCTGGTTCCCAAAGTGATCGAGTGAGCCCCGCATGACCCAACCCGCACTGCATGACCTGGGCGTGGCCCAGCTCGCCGCCGAACTGCGCGAACGCCGCGTTTCTGCCGTCGAGGCCGCCCAGCACTTCCTGGCCCGCGCCAAGGACCACCAGCACCTGGGCGCCTACGTCGCCCTGAACGAAGAGGCCACCCTGGCCCAGGCCCGCGCCGCCGACGCGCGCATCGCCGCCAGCACGGCCGGCGCGCTCGAAGGCGTGCCGCTGGCGCACAAGGACATTTTCGTCACGCGCGACTTCCCCAGCACCGCCGGCTCGAAGATGCTGGCCGGCTACCAGTCGCCGTTCGACGCCACCGTGGTCGCGCGCCTGGCGCAGGCCGGCGCCGTGACGCTGGGCAAGCTCAACTGCGACGAGTTCGCCATGGGCTCGGCCAACGAGAACTCGGCCGTGGCCCCGGTGGGCTTCGAGGCCCCGGCGCCCGTGCGCAACCCCTGGGATACCAGCCGCATCCCCGGCGGCTCCTCGGGCGGCAGCGCCGTGGCCGTGGCCGCGCGCCTGGCGCCCGCCGTGACCGGCACCGACACCGGCGGCTCGATCCGCCAACCCGCCTCGTTCTGCGGCGTCACCGGCATCAAGCCGACCTACGGCCGGGCCTCGCGCTACGGCATGATCGCCTTCGCCTCCAGCCTGGACCAGGCCGGCCCCATGGCCCGCTCGGCCGAGGACTGCGCGCTGCTGCTCTCCAGCATGTGCGGCCCCGACCCGGACCGCGACTCGACCTCGCTCGACCTGCCCGCCGAGGACTTCGGCCGCTCGCTGAACGACCGTCTGGACGGCCTGCGCATCGGCATCCCGGCCGAGTTCTTCGGCGAGGGCCTGGCGCCCGATGTGCGCGCCGCGGTCGATGGCGCCCTGAAGGAATACGAGAAGCTCGGCGCGAAACTCGTGCCCATCAGCCTGCCGCGCACCGAGCTGTCGATCCCGGTGTACTACATCATCGCGCCGGCCGAGGCCTCGTCCAACCTCTCGCGCTTTGACGGTGTGAAGTTCGGCCACCGCGCCAAGGACTACGGCGATCTGCTCGACATGTACAAGAAGACGCGCGCCGAAGGCTTTGGCGACGAGGTCAAGCGCCGCATCATGATCGGCGCCTACGTGCTCTCGCACGGCTACTACGACGCCTACTACCTGCAGGCGCAGAAGATCCGCCGCATGATCGCGGACGACTTCCAGAACGCCTTCCAAAGCTGCGATCTGATCGCCGGCCCCGTGGCGCCCAGCGTGGCCTGGAAGCTCGGCGAGCACGGCAGCGACCCACTGGCCGACTACCTGGCCGACATCTTCACGCTGCCCGCCTCGCTCGCTGGCCTGCCCGGCATGAGCGTGCCCGCCGGCTTTGGCGCGGGCGGCATGCCCGTGGGCCTGCAGCTGATCGGCAATTACTTCGGCGAGGCGCGCCTGCTCAATGCAGCGCACCGCCTGCAGCAGGCCACGGATTTCCACCTGCGCAACCCGCTCTGAAAACCATAGCTGCTAGCGCTTGATATACGCCGAATTCAGCATCAAATCATGCTGAAACCAAGACAAATCAAGCGCCACCAGCTCCTCTTTTTGATAGCCAAGGACAGCTCCCCATGTCTGCGAAACTGATCCACGGTTACGAAGTCGTCATCGGCTTCGAGACCCACACCCAGCTGGCCACGAAGAGCAAGATCTTCAGCCGCGCCAGCACCGCCTTCGGCGCCGAGCCCAACACCCAGGCCTGCGCCGTGGACCTGGCCCTGCCCGGCACCCTGCCCGTGATGAACCGCGAGGCCGTGGCCTGCGCCATCAAGCTGGGCCTCGCCCTGGGCTCGCACATCGCGCCCAAGAGCATCTTCGCGCGCAAGAACTACTTCTACCCCGACCTGCCCAAGGGCTACCAGATCAGTCAGTTCGAGATCCCGGTGGTGCAGGGCGGCGAGGTGTCGTTCTACCTGGGCGACGAGCCCCGGACCGTGCGCCTGGTGCGCGCCCACCTGGAGGAGGACGCGGGCAAGTCGCTGCACGAGGAATTCCACGGCATGAGCGGCATCGACCTGAACCGCGCCGGCACGCCGCTGCTGGAGATCGTGACCGAGCCCGACATGCGCTCCAGCGAGGAGGCCGTGGCCTACGCGCGCGAACTGCACAAGATCGTGACCTGGATCGGCATCTGCGACGGCAACATGCAGGAAGGGAGCTTCCGCTGCGACGCCAACGTTTCGGTGCGCAAGCCCGGCCAGCCACTGGGCACGCGCCGCGAGATCAAGAACCTCAACAGCTTCAAGTTCATGCAGCAGGCGATCGACTACGAGATCCGCTGGCAGATCGAGGAGATCGAGGACGGCCGCGCCATCGAGCAGGCCACCGTGCTGTTCAACCCCGACACGGGCGAAACGCGCGCCATGCGCACCAAGGAAGACGCGGCCGACTACCGCTACTTCCCCGACCCGGACCTGCCGCCGCTGGTGATCGCGCCGGAATGGGTGGAGAGCACGCGCGCACAAATGCCCGAGCTGCCCCGCGCCATGGCGGCGCGCTTCGTGCAGGACTACGGCCTGCCCGAGTACGACGCCACCACCGTCACGCAGAGCAAGGCCATGGCGGCCTACTTCGAGTCGGTCGCCCAGGCCAGCGGCCAGGCCAAGCTGGCCAGCAACTGGATCATGGGCGAGGTATCGCGCCGCCTGAACGCTGGCGAGATCGGCATCGAGCAGGCCCCCGTGGCCGCACCCCAGCTGGCCGCGCTGATCCAGCGCATCGCCGACGGCACCATCTCCAACAACGCGGCCCGGCAGGTGTTCGACGCGCTGTGGACCGGCGAATCCACCGATGTGGACGCCACCATCGAGGCCAAGGGCCTCAAGCAAATGAACGACGCTGGCGCGCTGGAGAAGATCGTCGACGAAGTGATCGCCGCCAACCCCGACAACGTGGCGCAGTTCAAGGCCGGCAAGGACAAGGCGTTCAACGCCCTGGTGGGTCAGGTCATGAAGGCCAGCAAGGGCAAGGCCAACCCGCAACAGGCCACCGACCTGCTGCGCGCGCGCCTGGGCGGCTGACCCCGGGCCGGCGCGGCCGCGCCCGTCAGCGCCCGGTGGCGTCGATGCCGGGAATCTGCGGCACGGCCTGCTGGCTGGCCCACAGGCGCCGCAGCTGCGCCAGTTCTTCGTCGAAGCGCTGGTGGATGCGGCGCTTTTCCTGATCCTGCCCGGCGATGAAGCGCTTTTGCTCCAGCACTTCTTCCTCGTTCTCGGCGATCTGCCGGCGCAGCGCCATGGGCGCCTTGGCCGGGTCCTTGCGGTAGAACTCCATTTCCTGCTCCAGCGCCTTGCGCCGGTTCTGCAGGTCGGTGATGCGCTTGGCGGCGGTGGCCGTGACCTCGTCCACCTGAACAATCGCGTTGACCCGCTCGGCATCGTGGGCCGCCCGGTCCGGGTAGCGCGCCAGCAGAACCCGCTCGCGCCGGCGCTCCTCGGCCACGCGCGCTTGCTCTTCCTGCTCCTTGCGGCGCTGCGCTTCCTGGGCCGCGCGCTCCTGGGCCGTGAGGGTAGGGCCGATGACGCGGCGCACCGTGCCCGAGGGCCCCAGCTCACGCTGCTCGCGGTCGATGCACTCGCGGATGGGCCGGTCGGACGTGAGCTTGCGCCCCTGGCTGTCTACGCAGGAGTAAATGCTGGTGCCCGCGCTGTTCTGGGCGGACGCCGCCGCGCACAGGCCTGCCAGCAGCCCGCCCGCCACCTTCCTCCACACCAAGCTGTTCAATGGATCATCCTTCCTCGACGCCATACCGCTGGCGGTAAGCCAGCACCCGATCACGGTGGTCCGCCATGTCCGCGCCACCGCTGCGGGACAGATACTGCAATAAGTCCGCCAGCGTGGCAATGGCGCATACCTGCAGCCCGAGCTGGTTGCGCACATACTGCACGGCACTGTGCTCCACATCCTGCCCATTCTCGGTGGCTTTTTCCTGGCGGTCCAGTGCGATCGCCACGGCATGGGGCGTGGCGCCTGCGGCCTGGATGAGGGCGATGGATTCGCGCGCCGCCGTTCCGGCCGACATCACATCGTCAACGATGAGCACACGGCCCTGGAGCGGCGCACCAACCAGGGTGCCGCCCTCGCCATGGTCCTTGGCTTCCTTGCGGTTGTAGGCAAAGGGCACGTTGCGGCCGCGCCGCGCCAGTTCCACGGCCACGGTCGCAGCCAGCGGAATGCCCTTGTAGGCCGGGCCGAACACCATGTCGAATTCGATGCCGCTCTCCAGCAGGGCTTTTGCATAGAATTCCGCCAGGCGCCCCATCTTGCCGCCATCATCGAACAGCCCCGCGTTGAAGAAATAGGGGCTCAGCCGGCCGGCCTTGGTCTTGAATTCGCCAAACCGCAAGACACCGGACTCGACGGCAAAACGCACGAAATCCTGCGCCAGCTCCCCTTCCGCCCCGGTTTGCGCACCAACATCCACCATGGGTAATTCCTTGTTCAGATTAACCAGCCTCAACCTCAACGGCATCCGCTCCGCCACCAGCAAAGGCGTGGAGCCGTGGATCGCCGCCACTGGGCCGGATTGTATTTGCGTGCAGGAGGTCAAGGCCCAGGCGGCCGACATCGCGGGCCGCTTCGAGCAGCTGGCCGGCCTGCAGGGCCATTTCCACTTCGCCGAAAAGAAGGGCTACTCCGGCGTCGGCGTCTACACCCGGCACGAGCCCAGCGAGGTGATCGTGGGCTTCGGCTCGGCGGAATTCGACGCCGAAGGCCGCTACCTGGAGCTGCGCTTCGACACCCCGGCGCGCAAGCTCTCGATCATCAGCGCCTACTTCCCCAGCGGTTCGTCCGGCGAGGAGCGCCAGCAGGCGAAATTCCGTTTCCTGGACGCCTTCCACCCGCACCTCATGCAGGCCAAGGGCCAGCGCGAGTTCATCCTGTGCGGCGACGTCAACATCGCCCACCAGCCCATCGACCTGAAAAACTGGCGCAGCAACCAGAAAAACAGCGGTTTCCTACCCGAGGAGCGCGCCTGGATGACAAAGTTGTTGCACACAACCGACCCGGGCGGCGGCCTGGTGGACGTCTACCGCCAACTCCAGCCCGACGCCACCGACACCGCCTACACCTGGTGGAGCAACCGCGGGCAGGCCTATGCCAACAACGTGGGGTGGCGGCTGGATTACCACCTGGCCACGGCTGGATTGGCATCAGGTGCGCGCTCGACCACCATCTATAAAACGGAACGTTTTAGCGATCACGCACCACTGACGATTGAGTACGACTGGAATCTCTGAGAGGCTGAGAGTCTTTTGCTCATGCGCGTTTTGATGCGCTACTCGGGCGCGATCAAAAAACTCTCAGCCTCTGAATGGGCGCGACCGTCCTATGATGGCGGCACATCGCGAGTGAAGGGTCTGCCATGCCTCTGTACCTGATCGAACGCAACTTTGCCGAGCAACTTGAGGTTTCGCCCGAGGCAGCGGCCGGAATCATCCGTATCAACGACGATGTCGGTGTGCGCTGGCTGTACTCGTTCCTCAGCGCCGACAAAATGAAGACCTACTGCCTGTATGAGGCCCCCAGCGCTGAGCTGATCCGTGAGGCGGCGCGGCGCAGCGGACTGCCGGCCGGCGCCGTGATCGAGGTCAGTGAACTGAACCCACCGCCGCAGCTCCGCAACCCCGCGACGTTCTAAGAACCTGTTCAAGATCTTTTCATGGGGTACGTTGCCCCGCAAAGGCTGTGGCCGCAAGGCGCAAACCACAGCCGGGCTGGTGGCCCGGCGAGGATTTGCAACGCCGCGGACGCAGCTTTTGCGGGGCACCCCGAAGGGCATGGCTCCAAAACCGCCACGCTCGTCGTTGCCCACCTTGCCCATACATGCGTATGGGCTGCGGCGTGCGCCTAGATCGTGGCGGTTTTGAAGCCATGCGTACCCCATGAAAAGATTTTGAACAGGTTCTAAGGGGCGCAGCACGTAAAAAAGCCCGCGCCGTTTGCACGGTGCGGGCCGGGAGGGGAGACGCCGCCAGCGGGCGTCGCCAGGCAGGGTTTAGTTGTTTTCGCCGGTGGAGATCTGGTGGGCGCGGTTAGCGGTCGCGGCTTCCTTGCGGACGGCGGGGCGCTCCAGGGTGCTCTTGGTCCGTGCGGCGGGGTCAGCGACCGTGCCCTGGCCGGACTCGGGCTTGGTCTTCTTGCCTTCGGCGCGCACTTCGGTGCGGGCGCGGGTGGACTGGGTGCGGGCTTCGAAGTCGGTGCCGTACACGTCGCCACTATTGGATTCGGCGGCTTGTGCGCCGATCGAGGCGAAAGCGGCAACGGCGGCGATGGAGAGGATGCGTGCGGTGTTCATGATGGACTCCTTTCAAAACGTACTCTGTGGATCCGCTGACCGCAGGAGCCATCGAGTCCTGCGAGGCGGTTTCGGTGAGTCGGCTTGGAGCCTGTTCAAAGTCTTTGCATCAGTGCCACTATCGGACCGAGATCAGTGGCCAACCAGCAGTAAAACCAACATCGATCTGCCTATTTTTCCCGCATCCTCGTGCCAGTCTGGGCTTGATGATGCGGAAATGCTGCCAGATGCGGGCGGTTTTCAAACACCTTGAAAGGGATGGCTCTTAAACCGAGGGTTGTCTTTATTCTGCGGTGCATGGGTCAATCAGTGCCGCGACCGTAGAGATCCGATCGACGGGGAAACCCCCCTGCTCTGCATGCTCCCGAATAAGTCGCTCATTCGGGGCGATGTAAACACAGTAGATTTTGTCTCCGGTGACGTAGCTGTGGAGCCACTGAATCTGTGGGCCAAGCGCGCTCAGTACAGCCTGGGACTTTTGCGCAACGGCCTTGAGATCTTGGGCAGAAAGCCCACCGGCCCCGGGCATTTCGCGCTCAATAACATACTTGGGCATGGTCTTTCTCCTTGTCAAAAGGTGAAAAAATGCAGCTCTCGCTACACGTGCAGCACGTCGCCCTTGAGTGAATACAGGAGGGCGACCATTTCGTTGATTTCGGTCTGGCCGTAGTTATTCTTGGTCATCGCTGCCACCATATCGTCGATCGCCGAAACCAGTTCCTGCTCGTTGATGTTCATGTGCTTGTGCGCCGACAGCACATCCTTGCCGGTGTAGGTTTGCGGCCCGCCAGTGCCCATGCAAATGAACTCCTTCACGTGACGCTCGAACACGGCACGGTCCTTGATCGCCTCGAAGCGGGTTTTGAACAGTGGGTTGCAGTAATGGTTGGCGACCAGGTCCCGGGCGAATCGGTCGATTCGCTCCTCACCGCCGAGTCGTTCGTACAGGGTGGCCGGCATGATGATGTTCCTTTCGGGTGGGGGACCAGCGGCGCCAATCCTTTAATCCCGAATTTAGGTATTGCCGCGCGGCCGCGCATCGCCCGAATTGACCATTTTGAGCGCGTGCCGAGCCAGGACCCGCGATGCGCCGCCGCCGGCCACGACTAACTCTCGGCAGTGATCCAATGATGGCGGTTTGCCCAGGCCGCCGCTTCGGTGCGGTTGCGGCTGTCGGTCTTGCTCAGGATGTGGCGCACATGGTGCGCCACCGTGTGCGGGCTGATGAACAGACGCTCGGCGATGGCCTGGTTGCTGTGGCCGGCACTGAGCAGCAGCAGGACAGCGACCTCGCGCCGACTCAGCGCGCCGGGTGCTACTGGTGCGACGGCCATGGCGCCGTCGAGTTCGCGCTGGAGCGCCTCGCAATGCCGAGCCAGGCCGGCCATGCCCAGTTCGCGGCCGAGCGCGAGCGCCAAGGCCAGTTGCGCCTGCGCGGCCGCCGCGTCGCCGCGGCTGGCCAGCCAGCGTGCCCACTCGTGGCGGCTGTGCGCCAGCCAGGGGCGGCCGCCGCCGCGCTCGTCGAGCGCGACCGCCGCCGCGAAATGCTGCCCGGCGCTCGCGTCGTCACCGGCCAGCGCGGCCAGCATGCCGCGGTAACGGTCAACGGCACCGAAGCAGGCGATGTTGGTGCCGGTCACCACGTTGCGTCCGGCATAGGGCGCGAGCAGCCGGTACAGCGCCGCTGCGCGCGGCCGGTCGCCGAGCCGGACGCAAACCTCGGCGGTAAAAACGACGTTGGTCAGCCACATACCGTCGCGTGCAATGCCCGCGAAGTCGCCGGCCGCCAGCGTCTCGTAGGCCTCGCGGGCCGGCTCGTGCAGTTCGAGCTCGCTGCAGATCAGCGCGAGTCCGGGCTGCCACAGGCTGTCACGCGGCACGCGGCCGACCAGGCCGCGCAGCACGGCCAGCACCTCGCCGAGGCGACCCTGATGGCGCCGCAGCACGAAAATCTGCAGGCTGTGCGCACCCTGCGCGTTGCCGGGCAGGAAGCGCTGCCCGATCGTGAATGTCTCGCCGGCCAGCCGCTCGGCGTCGGCGAAGCGGCCCTCGTAGGCGGCGAGCAGGGTCAGGCTGGCCAGTCCCATCGCCTGCATGAAGGGCTGGCGAATCTCGTCGGCCACCCGTGCATGCCGTTGCGCCAGCGCGCGCGCCGCGTCGAGTTCACCCTTTTCGACCAGGTCGCCAAAGTACCAGCCGGTCAGCGCGTCGACCCACTCCATGTGGCCGGCGTTCTCGGCCACCTCGAACGCCTCACGCGCGCAGTGCAGGCGCTCATCGAGTTGCGCCGGATCATGGCGCGCCGGCACGATCGCCGCCAGCGCCTTGAACAGCGGCTGCGGCAACGCCAGTTCGCGCGCCAGCGCAACCGCACGGCGCTGCGCCGCGTTGGCCTGCGGCTGGCGACCGCAGAAGATGCAGGCGCGGCACAGCGCCGCGAGCAGATCGACCCGCAGCGCAGCGTCAAAACGATCCGAATCCGCCAACGCCTCTTCGAGCAGTGCCGCCGCCTGCTGGCCGGGACGGCTGATGCGCCAGCCGTTGTTCTCCAGGCCGAGCGCCGCCTGCGCGAACAGCGCCGCGTCGCCGAGCGTGCGGGCCTGCGTTGCCGCATCGAGAAACGTGGCCGCGCTGGCATCGTGCTCTCCAGCGTGCATCTGAACCGTGCCGAGCGCCAACAGCAGTGCGCAATGCCGAACGCGCTCGGCCGGCAGCCAGCGCTCCTGCAACTGCAGCGCAAGCCGGTAGCAGCGCAGCGCCTCTTCGTAGGCCATCAGCATGGCGGCCCGCGCTGCGGCGCGCTGCACGATGTCCAGTGTGTGCGCCGGGTTGCCCGCCGGCAACGCTGCGGCCGCGTGGTAGGCCAGCTGTGCCAGCACGGCATCGAGGTCGCCCGCGTGCCGCACCTGCAGTGACTCGGCGATGCACCCGTGCAATGCGACGCGCCGTGCCTCCGGCAGCTCGTCGTAGAGCACCTCGCGGATCAGCGCGTGGCTGAACTGGTACTGCGGCCCGGGCGAAACCATCTCAATGACGCGCTGTGCCAGCGCGTCGTCCAGCATGTCCAGCAGCGCTGCCTCGCTGCCGACGCCAGCCAGCTCGGCCAGCAGCGGCAGGTCGAAGTCGCGGCCAATGCACGCGGCGATCGTCAGCAGGGCGCAACATGGTGCCGACAGCCGGTTGAGGCGCTGGCCGATCACCGCGCGGATGCCGCTCGGCACGGTCTCGACCAGCGCTGCGGCGGCGCGCGGGCTGTCCCCGCCCGGTGCCTGCTGCATGAAGCGCAGCGTCTCGACCAGGAACAGCGGATGGCCCTCGGTGCGGCGGTGGATCGCCGCCATGATCGCGGGCGGCGGCACCGCAGCGCTGGCCGCCATGACAAGGCGCTCCGTTTCCTCCAGGCTGAGGCCCTGCAGCGGCAGACGGCAGAACCGTGGCGTATTCAGCAGCTCGGCCAAGGTCGCCGTGAGTGGGTGCTGGCGCGACAGCGCTTCCTCGCGGCACGAGCCGAGCAGCAGCATGCGGCTTTCGCCGATGTCCTGGGCGAGGAAATTCAGCAGCCGCAGCGATGACGCATCGGCCCAGTGCAGGTTGTCGAAGATCAGCAGCAGCGGGCGCAGCACAGCCACTTGGCGCCAGAAATGTGCGACCGCAGCGAACAGCCGGAAGCGCGCCTGGTCACCTTCGCCGATCATCGGCACGGCGGTGCCGGGGGGCAGTCGCTCGGCGAGTTCGGGGGCGATTTCGATCGCCGCGGCCGCATCGCGCCCGAGCAGTGCGGGCAAGCGCTCGTCGCGGCAGGCCCGCAGGCAGGCCTGCATCGCGCGAGTCCACGGCAGGAGCGGCGGTGCGCCGGGCTCCTCAAGGCAACGCCCCCACAACGCCAGCATGCCGCGGCGTAACGCCAGCGTCGCCACCTCCTGGGCCAGCCGCGTCTTGCCGATACCGGCCTCGCCACTGAGCACAACGACGCGGCCGCGGCCCGCTAGCGCCGCACCAAGCGCGTCATGCAACAGCTGCAGTTCACGCCGGCGCCCGACAAATGGCTCCGTCGCTGGCGACGCCAGCGTGCCCGCCATCGGGGGCGCGCCGCAGGCCGGACAGGGCGCTCCGGCGTGCAGGTGGACGCGCCCACAGCGTTGACAAGTAGCCCGGTCCAGCATGGTCATACCGCTCCTTGTGCTTTCAAGGTCGCGCGGCCCAAGGAGCCCCGCCGACGGTCCGCGATGATCGACGCAGTGACAGACTAGATTCTATGAACCTCAATCCGGTAGTTACCCAACCGCGGCGAGTCGTTCCGGTGGATACCAAGGCGGCCGTGGGCGGACAATTTTTGCCTCCATGTAGCTCCGTAGTGCCGTCCACTTTGGGTTGGACGGGGTACTCCGCCGCTCATCGTACGCGTTGCACCACGATTTCGCGCAACACACTGGCCAACGCGAATGCCACACGGCCGCCGCTACAAAACACCGGCTTCAACCCACGACACTTGGTTGCAAGATCATTTGACGCCCCGCCATCCTGATGCGCACAATATGCGCATAATTTCCTGGAGCCTCTCAAAGTGGAACCCAGCGCCAGATCGACCCGCAAACGGCCCGTCAACCTCACGATGAACGAGGCGCTGGTGGCGCAGGCCAAGGCCTTCACCAACAACCTGTCGGCCACCATGGAGTCGCTGCTGGCCGAATTTGTGGCGGCCCAGCAGAACGCGCAACGCAATCGCCAGGACGCGGCCGATGCATGCGCCGCCGACTGGAATGCCGTGCACGCGACCATCGGCTCGTTTGCCGACGAGCACTCCACTTTGTAATGGCGCAATTCGATGTCCATCGCAACAAGGGCGCCTTGCGCGATTCGATTCCTTACGTCGTGGTGATTCAGTCCGCGCAGTTTGACCGCTATCGCAGACGCGTGGTCGTTCCGCTGGTGCGTCAGACCCTGCTCCCACGAGAAACGCCCACCGTGGGTTCCAGGATGAACCCCGTCTTTGTCATTGACGGTGTTCCGGTTGTCCTGCATTCGCTGGACATGGTCTCGGTGGCTCTCGATCAATTGGGCGAGGTGGCCGGGTCACTGGCGCCAAAGGGGCAAATCATTGCCGATGCGCTGGACGAGTTGCTGACCCGTTCCTGGGAGTGATGGAATGCCGGTTTTTTGTCGCCGTGACGACCACCTGGCCACGCCGGCACCGGCGGCCCTGGCGCGCACGAAACACATTTACAAGGGAGAGAAATTCTCCGACCATGCACCCATCACCGTGGATTACGACTTCACTCTCTAACCCCACCTGCCCATGCTCCAGCCCACCGACCCGGACCCGTCACTGCCCCAGTGCATCCAGCCGGAGGGCACGGAGGCGCTGTGGCAGTTGCTCACCACGCCGCACCCCGTCATCGGCAAGGCCCGCCACCTCGGCGAAGCCCTGCTCCATGCCGGGCTGATCACGCCAGCGGCCCTGGCCAGCAGCCTGCAGACCCAGCGACTGGAGCGGGACAAGGGGCGCCCCCGCCCCATCGGCCAGATCCTGGTCGAGCAGCACGACCTCACGCAGGACCAGTTGCGGCAGGTGATCTCCTCCTGGCTGGGCGAGTACATGGTCGATCCGACCCACCTCACCCCCGAGGTGGCGGCCCTGGCGCTGGTGCCGCGCACCGTGGCCGAGCGCGAATACGTGCTGCCGCTGCTGGTGCGCGAGGACTCGCTGGTGCTGCTCATGGCGGACCCCAACGACCGGGTGCTGCTCGATGAATTGCGCTTCCTGACGCAACGCCGCCTGATCCCGATGCAGGCGGCGCCCGGCTGCCTGGGGCCGGCCATCGACCGCGCCTACAGCGTCCACACCGGCGACAAGCCCGGCGCCATGCAGGGCAAGACCCTCAAGCGCGGCAATGGCGCCAACGGCAACGGCAACGGCAACGGCAACGGCGGCCGCATGCTGGGTGCCGCGCGGGCCACGTCGCAGGAACTCGCGCAGAACCTCAACAACGCACCCGCCGAATACGATTCGGCGGAAACCGACGTGGTGAGCGAGTCGGACAACACGCTGGTGCGGCTGATCAACTCCGTGATCGACGAGGCCATTGCCCAGCATGCGTCCGACATCCACATCGAGACCGAGCCGGCGCCGCAGAACGTGCGCATCCGCCTGCGCATCGACGGCGACCTGACGCCCTACCTGGAACTGCCGGCACGCTTTCGCTTCGCGCTGGTGGCGCGCATCAAGGTCATGGCCAGCATGGACATCTCCGAGCACCGCAAGCCGCAGGACGGGAAGATCGACTTCTCCCGCTTCGGCGGCCCGCCGGTGGAGCTGCGCGTGGTCACCGTGCCCACCTCGCGCGGGCTGGAGGACGTGGTGCTGCGCCTGCTGGCCGGCGCCAAGCCGCTGCCGCTAGACGCCATCGGGCTGAGCCCCGCCAACCTGCTGGCGATGCGCGAGATCATGAAGAAGAGCTACGGCCTGGTGCTCGTGGTCGGCCCCACGGGCTGCGGCAAGACCACCTCGCTGCACTCGGTCATCCGCGACATCAACACCGCCGGCCGCAAGATCTGGACGGCCGAGGATCCGATCGAGATCACGCAGAGCGGGCTGCGCCAGGTGCAGGTGAACCCGCGCATCGGCTGGACCTTCGCCGCCGCCATGCGCACCTTTCTGCGCGCCGACCCCGACGTGATCATGATCGGCGAAATGCGCGACGAGGAAACCGCGCGCATCGCCATCGAGGCCTCGCTCACGGGCCACCTCGTGCTGTCCACGCTGCACACCAACTCGGCGCCCGAGAGCATCGCGCGGCTGCTGGAGATCGGCCTGGACCCGTTCAACTTCTCCGACTCGCTGCTGGCCATCCTGGCCCAGCGCCTGGTGCGGCGCCTGTGCCTGGCCTGCCGCCAGGTCCACCCGGCCGATCCCGAGACACTGCTGGGCATGGCCTCGCAGTACCTGTCCAGCACCACCGGCAACACCAACACCGCCGAAGCCCGCGACGCGCTGGTGCAGCGCTGGCGCAAGAACTACGGCTCCGGCACGGGCGAACTGACCCTCTGGCAGCGCCAGGGGTGCAGCGAATGCCAGGGCCACGGCTACCGGGGCCGCATGGGCATCCACGAGCTGATGCTCAGCGACGAGACCATCCGCCAGCACATCCGCCACCGCGCCTCGGCCACCGAGATCCGCCTCGCGGCGTTCGCCGCCGGCATGCTCACGCTGCGCCAGGACGGCATCGAGAAGGTGCTGCAGGGCCTGACCGACATGTCCGAGGTGCTGGGCGCCACCAACCTCTGACCAGCGCCAGCATCACGCACTGGCCAGGCCGTCGCGGTCCAGCGGCACCTGCAGCCCCACCTTGAGGCAACCCAGCGCGACCGAGGTGCGAAAGCGCCGCACGTTGTCGTCGCCGCCGAACAGCCGCCCGGTCAGTGCCTCGTAGTCGGCCATGGTGGCGGCCGTGATGACCAGCAGGTAGTCCGCCTCGCCGGTGATGGCGTAGCACTGCTGCACCGCCGGCTCGGCCGCGATGCGCTGGCGCAGGCCCGCGGTGCGCAGCGGGTGCTCGTCGTGCACATGCACCTCCACCAGCAGCGTGAGCGGGCGCCCGAGCAGGCTGGCATCGAGCTGGGCCGCCTCGGCGCGGACCACGCCGCTCTCGCGCAGGCGCCGGATGCGCCGCTGCACGGCCGGGGCCGAGAGGTGCACCGCCTGGGCGATCTCGCGCTGCGCCGTGGTGTTGTCGCGCTGCAGGATGTCGAGGATCGCGAGATCGAAGGTGTCGAGCTTCAGGGGAGGTGCGGCGGACATGGCGAGCGAAAGTTGCGTTGCAAGGCAAGAAATAGAGCCAAAGTCGCAAGGGTAGCGCAATACATTTTCAGCATGTCCTCCTCCCGCGCCGCCCCGTTCATTCCACTGCTGGCCATTTTCGGCTCCGTCACCTTTCTCGGCCTGGGCACGTCCTGGGCCAAGCACACGCTGTTTCCGCTGGTCGGCGCACAGGGCACCACGGCCGTGCGCGTGGGGTTTTCGGCGCTGCTCCTGCTGCTGCTGTGGCGCCCCTGGCGCTGGCGCCTGGCGCGCGCCGACCTGCGCGCCATCGCCTGCTACGGCGCCGCGCTGGGCGGGATGAACCTCATGTTCTACCTGTCGCTGCAGACGCTGCCTTTTGGCGTGGCCGTGGCCATCGAGTTCGCCGGGCCGCTGGCGGTGGCCGTGCTGTCGTCGCGCCGGGCGCTGGATTTCGCCTGGGTGCTGCTGGCGGCGGCGGGCCTGGCGCTGCTGCTGCCGCTGGGGCACGACGTGAGCACGCTGGACCCGGTGGGGGTGCTGTACTCGCTGGTGGCGGCCGTGTGCTGGGCGGTCTACATCCTGTTCGGCCAGCGGGTGGGGCATTTGCATGCCGGCCTGTCCGTGTCGCTGGGCCTGACGGTGGCCGCGCTGGTGGTGCTGCCCGTGGGGCTGGCGCATGCCGGCGCGGCGCTGTGGTCCTGGCCGGTGCTGGCGGTGGGGCTGGGCGTGGCGGCCATCTCCAGCGCCGTGCCGATCTCGCTGGAGATGGTGGCGCTCAAGCGCCTGCCGCCCCAGGCCTTCGGCACCATGATCAGCATGGAGCCGGCCGTGGCGGCCGTGCTGGCGCTGGGGCTGCTGGACGAGCGCCTGAGCGTGGCGCAGTGGGCGGCCATCGGCCTCATCGTCATGGCCTCGGTGGGCTGCGCCGTCGCGCCGCGCCAGGCACCCCGGGCCATGCTGGAAAGCGGCCCGGCGCACTGACCGCGCCGGCACGGCTGGCCTACACTTGGCCCCTGGGTTTCATCGCCCGGCGGGGCCACCGGCCACGCCGGGCTGGATTTCACGGCTTGACCCTCCGCCACCTCCCGTTTCTTGCCCATGCTGCGCTACCTCACCGTCCCCGTCACGCCCTTCCAGCAGAACTGCTCCATCGTCTGGTGCGACGCCACCCGCCAGGCCGCCGTCATCGACCCGGGGGGCGACATCGACGTGCTGCTGGCCGAGGTCCAGCGTCTGGGGCTCACGCTCGGCCAGATCTGGCTCACGCACGCGCACATCGACCATGCCGGCGGCACGGGCGAGCTGGCCGAGCGCCTGCAGCTGCCCATCGTGGGGCCGCACCCGGGCGACCAGTTCTGGATCGACGGCCTGCCGCAGCAGAGCGCGATGTTCGGCTTCCCGCCCGCGCAGCTGTTCACGCCCACGCGCTGGCTGCACGACGGCGACCAGGTGCAGATCGGCGAGGAAACCCTGCAGATTCGCCACTGCCCGGGCCACACGCCGGGCCATGTGGTGTTCCACGCGCCGCAGATCGACCGCGCCTTCGTCGGCGACGTGCTGTTCGCCGGCAGCATCGGCCGCACCGATTTCCCGCAGGGCAACCACGGGCAGCTCATCGACAGCATCACCCAGCGCCTCTGGCCCATGGGCGACCAGACGGTGTTCATTCCCGGGCACGGGCCCGAGAGCAGCTTCGGGCGCGAGCGCCAGAGCAACCCCTACGTGGGCGGCACCTGAAATTTAAAGCGATTTTGGTCTCTGGCGCCCGTAGATCAAGCGCCAACAGCTATTGATTCAATAGCATTCAGCCATTCTGGCGAGCCGCTTCGTACAGGCCCTGGACCTTGGGCACGTTCTGCTGCAGCTCGCGGATGCGTTCGGGGCCGCTGGGGTGGGTGGAGAGGAAGGCCAGCCCTTCCTTGCCGCCCGTGGCCTGGCCCATCTTGCGCCACAGGCTCACGGCCGCGCTGGGCGCGAAGCCCGCGCGCGCGGCCAGCTCCAGGCCCACGAGGTCGGCGTCGCTCTCATCGCTGCGGCTGAACTTGAGCGTCAGCAACTGCCCGCCCAGGCTGGCGGCGAGGTTGCCCAGATCGCCCAGGCCCAGCAGCTGCGAGCCCAGGCGCAGGCCCAGGTTGGTGGCCTGCGTCTTGGCGATGCGCTCGCGCGCGTGCTCGCGCAGGGCGTGCGCCATCTCATGGCCCATGACCATGGCCACCTCGTCGTCGGTAAGCTGGAGCTGTTCCAGGATGCCGGTGTAGAAGGCGATCTTGCCGCCCGGCATGCAGAAGGCGTTGATCTGCTTGCTGCCGATGAGGTTGACCTCCCAGCGCCAGTGGCGCGCCCGGTCGTTCCAGGTGCCCGTGTACGGAATCAGCCGCCGCGCGATGGCGTGCAGGCGCTGCAGCTGCGGGTGCCCGGCGGGCGCCAGCGCGCGCTGGGCGCGGGCCTGCTCCAGCAACTGGCCGTACTGCTGCACGGCGGACGTTTCCAGCGTTTCGGCCGGCACCAGGCGGCGCATGCCCGAGGCCGCGCCCACATCGACCTGGGCCAGCGCTGGCGCGGCGATGCCCGCGCCGGCCGCGAGCAGAAAGGCCCGGCGGGCGGACCAGGGAGACGACGGTGCGGCGGTGGGGGCAGGGCAGAACAGGCACATGCAGGAATAATAGACAAAAACCCCGCGCCCCATGCCAGACAACACCCCGACCCCCGCCGCCCCGGCACCCCGTACCCCCTGGCTCCAGACGCTGCGCGTCTACCTCGAACCGGCCAGCCTGCGCATGCTCACGCTGGGGTTTTCCGCCGGGCTGCCGCTCTTGCTGGTGCTGGGCACGCTGAGCTTTCGCCTGCGCGAGGCGGGCATCGACCGCAGCACCATCGGGTACCTGAGCTGGGTGGGCCTGGCCTACGGCTTCAAGTGGGCCTGGGCGCCGCTGGTGGACCGGCTGCCGCTGCCGCTGCTGACGCGCTGGCTGGGCCGGCGGCGCGGCTGGCTGCTGCTGTCGCAGGCGGCCATCGTGGCGGGGCTGGTGGGCATGGCGCTGGCCGACCCGCGCCACACGCTCGGCCCCATCGTCTGGTGCGCGCTGGCGGTGGCGTTCGGCTCGGCCACGCAGGACATTGCGCTCGACGCCTTTCGCATCGAATCGGCCGACACCGACCGCCAGGCCGCGCTCGCCGCCGCCTACCAGACGGGCTACCGCCTGGCCATGATCTGGGCCGGCGCCGGCGTGCTGTGGATCGCCGCGCGCGCCGAGGCCGCGCCGGCCCTGGGCCAGGCACTGGCGCAGGGCGCGGCGGCCTACCAGAACGGCGCCTGGCAGACGGCCTACCTCGTGATGGCCGCCTCCATGGCCGTGGGCATCGTCACCGTGCTGTTCTCGCGCGAGCCACACCCCGTGGCCCTGCCCCCGGCGAAGAACGCCGCCGAGTGGCTGCACGGCGCGGTGGTGGCGCCCTTCGCCGACTTCCTGCGCCGCTACGGCTGGCATGCGGCGCTGATCCTGGCGCTGATCGCCGTCTACCGCATCAGCGACGTGGTGATGGGCATCATGGCCAACCCGTTCTATGTGGACCTGGGTTTCACCAAGGACGAGGTGGCGGCCGTGACCAAGGTGTACGGCGTCGTCATGACGCTGGTGGGCGCCTTCGTGGGCGGCGTGCTGTCGATGCGCCTGGGCGTCATGCGCATCCTCATGCTGGGCGCCGTGCTCAGCGCCTGCACCAACCTGCTGTTCGCCTGGCTGGCCGGGCACGGGCACGACGTGGCGGCGCTGATCGCCGTGGTGTCGGCCGACAACCTGGCCGGCGGCATTGCCTCGGCGGCCTTCATCGCCTACCTCTCCAGCCTGACCAACGTGCGCTACTCGGCCACGCAGTACGCGCTGTTCAGCTCCATGATGCTGCTGCTGCCGAAGTTCATCGCGGGCTTCTCGGGCGACTATGTGAACGCCTTCGGCTACGCACAGTTCTTCACAGCCACCGCGCTGCTGGGCGTGCCGGTGCTGCTGCTGGTGGCGCTGGCCGCGCGCGTGCAGGCCCCGCCCCCCTCCGCCGGAGAACCCGATGGCCGTTGAAGCCACCGCCACCGAACTGGTCAAGGTCGTCACCCTGCTCGGCGCGGCCGTGGTGGCCGTGCCGCTGTTCAAGCGCATGGGCCTGGGGGCGGTGCTGGGCTACCTGGCGGCGGGCCTGGCCATCGGCCCGTTCGGCCTGCGGCTGTTCACCGATCCGCAGGCCATCCTGCACACGGCCGAGCTGGGCGTGGTGATGTTCCTCTTCGTCATCGGGCTGGAGATGCGGCCCTCGCACCTGTGGAACCTGCGCCGCGCCATCTTCGGCCTGGGCAGCCTGCAGGTGGTGGTGTGCGGTGTGCTGCTCACCGGCGTGGGGCTGGCCTTCGGCTTCGGGCTGGCGGTGTCGTTCGTCAGCGCGATGGGCTTCGTGCTCACCTCCACGGCCATCGTGATGCAGCTGCTGGGCGAGCGCGGCGACGTTGCCACGCCGCGCGGCCAGCGCATCGTCGCCGTCCTGCTGTTCGAGGACCTGCTCATCGTGCCGCTGCTGGCCCTGGTGGCCTTGCTCGCGCCGCCCGATGCCGCCGCCGTGCCCGTCCCGGCGGGCGCACGCGGCCTGGGCGCGGCCGTGGCAGTGGGCGCGCTCGCGGCGCTGGTGGCAGCGGGTATGTGGCTGCTCAACCCGATGTTCCGCATCCTGGCACGTGCCAAGGCGCGCGAGGTGATGACCGCCGCCGCGCTGCTGGTGGTGCTGGGCGCGGCGCTGCTGATGCAGCTGGGCGGCCTGTCGATGGCGCTGGGCGCCTTCCTGGCCGGTGTGCTGCTGTCCGAGTCGAGCTTCCGCCACCAGCTCGAAGCCGACATCGAGCCGTTTCGCGGCCTGCTGCTGGGCCTGTTCTTCCTCGGCGTGGGCATGTCGCTCGACCTGGCGCAGGTGGCACGCAACGCGCCGCTCATCGCCGCCGGGGTGCTGGCCATGATGGCGGTGAAGGCGCTGTGCATCTACGGTGTGGCGCGCCTGGCCAAGAGCAGCCACGCCGACGCGCTGGACCGCGCGGTGCTCATGGCGCAGGGCGGCGAGTTCGCCTTCGTGCTGTTTGCCGCAGCGCTCGCCGCGCGCGTCATTGACCCCGCCGTGAATGCCAACATGACGGCCATCGTGGTGCTGTCGATGGCGCTCACGCCGCTGGCGGTGCTGGCCTTGAAACGCTGGGGGCCGCGCGCCCAGGCCTCGCTCGAAGGCACCGAGGCGCCGCAGGACGAGCGCGGCAGCGTGCTCCTGATCGGCTTCGGGCGCTTCGGCCAGGTCGCCAGTCAGCATGTGCTGGCGCAGGGGCTGGAGATCACCATCATCGACAACGACCCGCAGGTCACGCGCGACGCCACCGAATTCGGCTTCAAGGTGTTCTACGGCGACGGCACGCGCGCCGACGTGCTGCACGCGGCCGGCGCGCACCATGCGCGCGCCATCCTGGTGTGCATCGACGACCTGGACGCCACCACGCGCATCGTCGAGCACGCCAAGCGGGCCTGCCCGCACGCGCGCATGCTGGTGCGCGCCTACGACCGGCGGCACGCGGTGGCGCTGGTCAAGGCCGGCGTCGACTTCCAGATCCGCGAGACCTTCGAGTCCGGCATGGCCCTGGGCCACGCCGCCAGCCTGGCGCTGGGCGCCACGCCCGACGAGGCCGACGCCATCACCGCCGAGATCCGCCGCCGCGACACCGAGCGCCTGGCACTGGAGGTCAACGGCGACCTGTTCGCGGGGCGCGCACTGATCCTGGGCAACGCGAAAAAACCCGCCGCGCCGGCCGCAACCCCGCCGTCCATGGACTGAGCAGGGGATTTCCAGCGGGCCGCCATTCATGCAACAAATCGGACTCAAAGGCAATAACAACAAGCGCTATTAGCTATTGATTTAATAGCCAATCCGCTGCCACCGGCAACGGCCGTTTACCGGGCCTTTACACCGCCCACAACCCGGCGCAACGCGGCGGGCGCAGCATTCCGCCATGGCCTCCGTGCCACCACTACACTGAACCCATGAGCACCCAACTGCTGATGATCGAAGACGACGCCCGTCTGGCACAGATGGTGGGCGAGTACCTGGGCCAGTCCGGCATGCAGCTCACGCACCGGGCCGACGGCACCAGCGGCCTGGCGCGGCTGCAGGGGCCCGAGGCCGCCGCACTGCCGGACCTCGTGATCCTCGACCTCATGCTGCCCGACATGGACGGCCTGGAGGTGTGCCGCCGCATCCGCGCCCTGCCCGGGGCGGCCGCGCGGGTGCCGGTGCTCATGCTCACCGCCAAGGGCGACCCGATGGACCGCATCATCGGCCTGGAACTCGGCGCCGACGACTACCTGCCCAAGCCCTTCGAGCCACGCGAGCTGCTCGCGCGCATCCGCGCCGTGCTGCGCCGGCGCACCGACAACGGCCTGCCGGCCACCCAGGTGCTGCGCTTCGGCGCGCTGGAGATCGACCGCGACGCGCGCGCCGTCACCGTGGCCGGCCAGCCGGCGGAACTGACCTCCTACCAGTTCGACCTGCTCGTGGCCCTGGCCGAGCGCGCGGGCCGCGTGCTCACGCGCGACCAGATCATGGAGGCGGTGCGCGGGCGCGAGCTGGAGGCCTTCGACCGCTCCATCGATGTGCACATGGGCCGCATCCGCGCCGCGATCGAGCAGGACGCGAAGAATCCCCGGCGCATCCTCACGGTGCGCGGCGTGGGCTACGTCTTTGCCAAACAGCAGGACTGAACCGGCACACACCGCCTGAGCGCACCATGGCCAATCCGTTTTCCCGCCGTCTGTACCTGCGCATCTGGCTGGCCGTGGTTGGGGGCGTGGCGGTGCTCACGCTGGTGGTGGGCTGGGCCTGGCGCATCGCGGCGGAGCAGAACGCCCAGAATGCGCAGAGCTTCTCGCCGCCCTCGCGCGAGCTGGTGCTGCGCGACAGCCGGGGCAACATCGTGCTGCACGGCCTGGCCACGCGCCAGCCCATGCCGCCCTCGGAGGGGCTGGAGTTCCGCATCGAGTCCGCCCAGGGGGAAATCTATGCGCTGCAGATGGCGCCGCGCCCGCCGCACGCCGAGCGGCCGGGTCGCCCGGGGGACGGGCTTTCGCCCCACGCCATGACCTTCTGGACACGGCCGCCGTTTGGCTTCGTATGGCTGCTGGCCCTGGTGGGCATTGCCGTGGCGGTGGGCGTGTTTCCCATCATCCGGCGCCTGACCCAGCGGCTTGAAGCCCTGCAGCGCAGCGTGCAGCGCTTCGGCGAGGGCGACCTGTCGGTGCGCGTGCCCGCGCACGGCCACGACGAGGTGGCCGACCTGGCGCGCCAGTTCAACGCCGCAGCCGAGCGCGTGGAGACGCTGGTGAAGTCGCACAAGTCCCTGCTGGCCAATGCCTCGCACGAGCTGCGCTCGCCGCTGGCGCGCATCCGCATGGGGCTGGAGCTGATGGGCGGCCAGCAGCCCTCGCCCGCGTTCCGCGACGAGATCCTGCGCAACATCGCCGAGCTGGACCAGCTGGTGGACGAGATCCTGCTGGCCAGCCGGCTCGACGCGCACGAGGCCGACGTGGGCACCATCGAGCTGGTCGATCTGGTGGGCCTGGCCGCCGAGGAATGCGCGCGCATCGGCGCCGAGCTGGACGCCGGCACCGAGGTGCTGGAAGTCTCGGGCGTTTCCAGGCTGCTGCGCCGCGCGCTGCGCAACCTGCTGGAGAACGCACGCCGCTACAGCCAGGGCGACATCACCGTGGGCCTGCGGCGCAATGGCCCGCTGGCCGAGGTGCGGGTGTGCGACCACGGCCCGGGCGTGCCGCCAGGGCAGCGCGAGCGCATTTTCGAGCCCTTCTACCGCCTGCCCGGCGCCAGCGAGCGCTCGGGCGGTGTCGGCCTGGGGCTGGCCCTGGTGCGCTCCATCGCCGCGCGGCACCACGGCACGGTGCACTGCGAAGACCACGCGGGCGGCGGCGCCTGCTTCGTGCTGCGCCTGCCGCTGCACACCTGAAAATCAGTGCCCACCGTGACCCGCGGCGGGCGGCAGGGGCGCCTCCAGGAGGGCCACCCGGTTGCGGCCGGTGCGCTTGGCGGTGTACATGGCCTGGTCGGCCGTGTCGATCATCGCCTCGACCCTGGCCGCGCCAGTGGGCACCTGGGCGTGCACGCCGATGCTGATGGTGACGCGCACCACCTGCCCGGCCCACGGCACCTCCATCTTCTCGACCTGCTGGCGCAAATGCTCGGCCAGCCGCGCCGCGCCCGCTGCATCGGTGCCGGGCAGCACGACCAGGAACTCCTCGCCGCCATAGCGGCCTAGGGCATCCTGCGTGCGCAGGTTCTGGCCCAGGCAGGCGGCCACGGCGGCCAGCACGGCGTCGCCGGCCAGGTGGCCATGGGTGTCGTTGACGCGCTTGAAGCGGTCGATGTCCACCATCAGCAGGGCCAGCGGCTGGTGCTCGCGCACGGCCTGCGCGAACATGCGCTCCAGGCCATCCATGAGCGCGCGGCGGTTGGGCACGCCCGTCAGCATGTCCAGCCGCGCCAGCTTCTGCTGCTCCGCATCCGCGCGCTCCTGGCCCATCAGGATGAAACCCAGGGTCGTGAAGACCAGCCCGGCCAGGCCCATGAGCTGGCTGCCGACCTGCAGGGCATGCGGAGTCTGCAATTGCGCCACCTCCTTCCAGCCCAGCAGCACACCCACGGCCCGCTGCGCATAGAGCGCCGCCACCATGCCGGCGCCCAGGGCCAGCAGCCAGCGGCCCCGGCCCAGTCCCCCGTTGTCCCGGCGCAAGGCCGCGTGCACCACCATGCCGCCCTGAAAAGCCAACAGCACGCCCCCGAGGGCCACGCGCACCTCGTTCCGGTGCATGAGGACGAACGCCCCCACAGCCGCCAGCGCCACCGGCAGCAGGGTGCGCAGGCGCGGCCAGGGCCGGCCATGGAAGCGGCAGATCGCCACCAGGGACAGCGCACAGGACAGCGACAGCAGCACATTGCCCGCCACCATCAGCAGGGGCCACGCGCCCCCGGCCCGGATGTTCAGGATGAACAGCGGAAAGGCCAGCGCGACCATGAGCAGGCCCGCGCCCCACTGCAGCAGGCCATCGCCGCGCGGCGGGCCCCAGGCGACGATCAGCACGGCCAGCGCCATGGCCAGGGCCACCACGGGAAAGGTCAGCAGGAGGGTGGGGATGTCAAAAGGCATGGCGCTCCAGGTCACGGAACCCCGCGCGCGGTACCGCCACGGCATGGCAGGTGGGCAGATCGGCGGCATCCATGTTCAGTGGCCATTTTCATCGCGAAACCCGATGGACTCCATGGATTCCGTGCGTTGGCCGGGCTTCCGCTCCACCGCCCTGCCGCCCCGGCCCTCTTCGGCATCCTGCGCCGCAGGAGGGCGCGTACCGCGCGGCTTCAGCGCGGCGCGGTCTCCGGGGGTGTGCTGCGCGGCAGCGTCGGCGAAAACAGCAGCAGGGCGAAGAAAAGTGCAAAGAAATGCCGCTCCGTGAGCAACTGCAGCGGCGTATCCACCATGCCATACACCACCCAGACCACCCACAAGCCTGGACCGATGGCACCGAGAGGCCCTTCACCACGCCGCCGCCAGAGCCCATACCCTAATGCCAGAACCCAGGCGACGTAACAGGCCACGCCCAGAACACCGCTCTCGATGGCGACAAAGAGGATCTGGTTGTGCGGATGCTTGCCACCACCATAAAGGCACATGTCCGCGGGCTGTGCGGATGCGCAGAACACCGTGCGGTAACTCCCGGTCCCATGACCCAGCACCGGGCTTTGCCGGACCACCTTCCACGCCTCGCGCCAGATCGCCAGCCGGTGATCGGCCAGGTTCACATCCCCACGCTGCGTGCTGTCGGCCCCCTCGAATGCCTGTATCTCGCGCCAGGTCCGGTCCAGGCGCCCCTGGGCACTGTCCGACATCGACAAGGCCACCGCACACAGCGCCACGATGCCCAGCACACAAGGCACCCGCCATCGGCGCGGGCAACGCACCAGCGCCAATACCAATAACGCGGCCAGCAAGGTGGCATAGCCCGTGCGCCCCGGCACCATCCACAGGATATTGAACATGGCGGCCAGGGCCAGCGCGCCCAGGGCCCAACGCACCACCGGCCGCAAGCGCGGGTCGGCCAGCACCTGGCTCGACCAGACCACCACGGCCACCGACATCAGCACGTTGTGCGTGATGTGAACGTGAAAAATCGCATCTCCGCCACCTTTGTAGGGCAGTGGCCAAGCCCCCGCACCCACCATGCCCCACAGTGCATGGGCCAACGACAGCACCAGCGTCAGCACCATCGCCATGGAAAACGCCTGCAGGCAGCGCCAGCCCCAGCGGGAGCCCATGAAGACCACGGCGAACAGGGGCAGCAGCAGCAACGATGCATTGCGCAGCATCTGCCCACCCGCCATGGCCCAGGGGACCGGCGTCCAGAGGGCCGCCAGAAGCACACTGCCATACAGCGCGATGCTCGCCATGACCACGGGATGGCGCAGGACCACGGCCCAGCGCCCCCGCCAGCTTCCCGCCATTTGGCCCAGCACCATGGCGGCCACGAAGACCGCCGTGACCACGCTGGTGAGCGCATTCGACACCGGCAGGACGAATGCCAAGGCCACCAGCAGCGCACCTGCGGTGTTTTGGAGAATGTGCGCCAGTGGCTGCATGCGGGTCAGCCCTCTCGGACTCCGATTCAATAACGGGACGGCGCCCGCCAAAACCCTGCGAGCCGCCCCCAGGCGCGTGCCAGATGCTTGGGCGATGGCAGCACGGCCCGCAGCACCACCACCACCAGGGACTGGGCCAGGGCCAACCGGCGCTGCCTGCGGGCCTCCACCTCGCCCATGTGCTTGGCGGTGAACAGTATCTTGGACATGGCATGGTGCATGCCGCGCAGGTACTCCATCTGCAAGGGGCGCCGGCCTCGCACGGAGCCACGGTTCACATGCACCACGCGCACGGCGGGCTCGACCACCACGGCCTGCTTCGCCTGGAACAGGCGCAGGCACAGGTCCTCGTCCTCGTAGTAGAGAAAGAAACGTGTATCGAACCACTGCCGTGTCGGCAGGGCATCCAGGCGCAGCAGCATCACAGCGCCGCAGGCATTGCCCACGCACAGCGGGCCCTGGGCTGCCGCTCCGCGCGAAGTCCACTGCAGACGGGGCCAGCCATAGTTGAACTGCTGCCGTCCCTTGCCGTCGATCAGTTGCGGCACCACGATGGCCGCCCCGGGCCAATGCCGTGCCGTCTGCAGCAAAGTGCAAGCGTCAAGGGTGCCCACCAGGCAATCAGGGTTGATCAGCAGGGCATAAGGCGTGGCAACCTGCGCCAGGGCGAGGTTGTTTGCTGCGCCGAAGCCATGGTTTGTGTCCAGGCCGATCCACCGCGCCCGGGGCATCAAGCGGGCCACACACTCCCGTGTTCCATCATGGCTCCCGTTGTCGACCACCGTGACATGGGGCCAGGACGCCAACGACTGCGCCAGCAACCCGATGCAGTGCGCGCTGTTGTAGGTGACCACAACCGCCGTGACCTCCTGCAGGGGGTGTGGCCCGTCACCGGTTTGCGCCACCGCAGCAGCCTCCATCGGCTCGGCGCCCCGCGCCATGGGAACAATGGCCGGCACCGGGAAAAGGGTGTACCAGTCCACATTCAGGGCGACGGGCACCAGCAGCACACATGGCAGATGGCGCGCATTGGCCTGCTGCCCTGCCAGCTTCTGCACGAAAACGGGGTTGCCACCCGCGCGCAAGGCCGTCCACAGGCGCGCCAGCCCCCCCTTGCGGGTGGGGTTGCCGCGCACGACCTGCCAGGCCTCGTAGGCCACACCGGTCTGGCGCATCCGGTCGAGCACGGCCGGCAGGTTGCCCTTGTCCACTTCCACCTGGACCACGGGCGCATGTTGACCGATGGTCTGCAATGCGCCCTGCAGCGCGGCGATTTCGTGGCCTTCGATGTCGAACTTGATGAACGACACCGCCTGGAGGCCCAGGCGCTGCACCAGGGCATCGAGCGAAATGGCGGGCACCACGGCCGTGGCGCCGCTGGCGGCATCCCCCTCCTGGCTCACGCGGGCGTGGCCGAGGTTGCCGTGGCGCTCCATGTGCAATCGCACCTCGCCCTCGCGGTCCGAGATGGCGCTGCAGACCACGGTGGACTTGCCCTCCAGGCCGTTCCAGGCCAGGTTGGCACGCGCCACATGGACATAGCTCTGCACCGCATCCACCGCCACCACGGCGCCGAAATCCGGCCCCAGTTCCACGCTGTAGTTGCCGATATGGCAGCCGAGGTCCAGCATGGTGCTGCGCGCCAGCCGCTCGGCCCCCAGGGCCTGGCGGCAGACCTGCCGGGCCACGGCGATTTCCTCCGCCTCGAAAGCGCCGAACTTGGCCGTGTAGCCGCTGACATAGTCCCCCGGCATGACGAAATAACGCCGGTGCTGGCGGCCCTGCAGAAAGAAGCGCCCCCACCGCTCCAGCAGCGGGTGCAGGAGCTTGTACCAGTAGACCCTGAACGAAACCCTCAGCCCGGTGTCGATGGGCGCAGCCCAGCGTTCATGCTGCGCCACGGCCAGGCCCGGGGTGTCGGCCTCGCCCATGCTCAATGGGCGCCCTTGGCGACCTCTCCTGCCTTGAGTCGGTACACCGTGCCGCAATAAGGGCACTTGGCCTCGCCGTTGCGCGCCACGTCCAGGTAGACCCGGGGGTGGCTGTTCCAGAGCTGCATGCCGGCCTGGGGGCTGGGGCAGTGCACGCCCCCTTGGTGGTTGAGATCTTTGGCCTGCAATTCAACGACGGCTTGGGACATGTTCAGACCTTGGTGAGCCAGTGGGCATAGTGGGGGTTGCGGCCGTTGACGATGTCAAAGAACGCGCTCTGGATTTTTTCGGTGATGGGGCCACGGCTGCCCGCGCCGATCTCGATGCGGTCGAGTTCGCGGATGGGCGTGACCTCGGCGGCCGTGCCGGTGAAGAAGGCTTCATCGGCGATGTAGACCTCGTCGCGCGTGATGCGCTTTTGCACGATCTCCAGGCCCAGGTCCTTGGCGATGTGGAACACGGTGTTGCGCGTGATGCCATTGAGCGCGCCGGCCGACAGGTCGGGCGTGTAGATCACGCCGTTCTTGATGACGAAGATGTTCTCGCCCGCGCCCTCGGACACGAAACCCGAACTGTCGAGCAGCAAGGCCTCGTCGTAGCCCTCGTCCGTGGCTTCCATGTTGGCCAGGATGGAGTTGGTGTAGTTGCTCACGGCCTTGGCCTGCGTCATGGTGATGTTGACGTGGTGGCGCGTGTAGCTGCTGGTCTTGACGCGGATGCCGCGCTTCATGCCCTCTTCACCCAGGTAGGCGCCCCAGGCCCAGGCCGCGACCATCAGGTGGATGGTGTTGCCCTTGGGCGAGACGCCCAGCTTCTTGTCGCCGATCCAGGTCAGGGGGCGCAGGTAGCAGGATTCGAGCTGGTTCTCGCGCACCACGGCCTTCTGCGCCTCGTTCACTTCTGCCTGGGTGAACGGGATCTTCATGCGCAGGATCTTGGCGCTGTTGAACAGGCGCTCGGTGTGCTCTTCGAGGCGGAAGATGGCCGTGCCATTGGCCGTGTTGTAGGCGCGCACGCCTTCGAAGGCGCCACAGCCGTAGTGCAGGGTGTGGGTCAGCACATGGATCTTGGCATCGCGCCAATCGACCATCTGGCCGTCCATCCAGATCTTGCCGTCACGGTCGGCCATCGAGGGGACTACGGGGCTCATGGGGTTCCTTTGGATTGCTGGGTTCGCGGAGCCCTCGATTTTACGGTGCCGCCGCGCCCTCCGGACTCTCCGGCGGTGCCGGCCGCGCCAGCGTCCAGACGGTCAGGCGGCCGTGGCGGAACTCGCAGGTGACATGCGAACCGCCGGCATCGGTCCAGCGGTACACCTCGGGCTGCGCGTTCTCGGGCGATTGCAGGGCCCCCAGCGCCCGGGTCATCGCGACCACATGCATGAGGGGGACCCCCGCGCGCAACCGGGCGTTGAGCATCACGGCACTGTCCACATGGCCGATGGGGCGGTCTGACGCTTTCCGCAGCACCGCCATCAGGCGCGTGAAGTGCAACAGCAGCCACATCACCAGCAGGCTGGCCATGCCCGCCACGCCCATCCAGCCATAGGCCCGGTAGGACGCCACCACCAGGACCGCGCCCACGAGGGGCACCCATGCATTTCGCCAGTTCATGCGCCGATTGTCTTATGCAAGAGGCTCCGGACCGTCGTGGAAAGCACGTACGGCGCTCAGGCAAGACCGCGCACCACCTCCATCGCCTCTTCGATGCGTTCGACCGGATGGATCTCCAGGCCGGGGATGGGCTGCCGGGGGGCATTGGCCTTGGGCACCACGGCGACCGTGAAACCCAGCTTGGCCGCCTCCTTGAGCCGCTCCTGCCCACGTGGCGCGGGCCGCACCTCGCCCGCCAGCCCCACCTCGCCGAAGGCGATGAAACCCTTGGGCAGCGCCCGGCCGCGCAGGCTGGAGGTGATGGCCAGCATCACGGCCAGGTCGGCCGCCGGTTCGCTAATGCGCACGCCGCCCACGGCATTGACGAACACATCCTGGTCGGCGCAGGCCACGCCGGCATGCCGGTGCAGCACGGCCAGCAGCATGGCCAGGCGGTCGCGCTCCAGCCCCACGGACAGGCGGCGCGGGCTGGGCCCACCGCCATCGACCAGCGCCTGGATCTCGACCAGCAGGGGGCGCGTGCCCTCCAGCGTGACCAGCACGCAGCTGCCGGGCACGGGCTCGCTGTGCTGGCTCAGGAAAATGGCACTCGGGTTGGCCACGCCCCGGAGGCCGCGCTCGGTCATGGCAAACACGCCGATCTCGTTCACCGCGCCGAAGCGGTTCTTGATGGCGCGCACGAGGCGAAAGCTGGAATGCGTGTCGCCCTCGAAATACAGCACGGTGTCGACCATGTGCTCCAGCACGCGCGGCCCGGCCAGGGCGCCTTCCTTGGTGACGTGGCCCACGAGCACGATGGCCACGCCCGAGGCCTTGGCCGCACGGGTCAGGTGCGCGGCGCACTCGCGCACCTGGGCCACCGAGCCCGGCGCCGAGGTGAGCTGGTCGGAGTACACGGTCTGGATCGAGTCGATCACCGCCACGGCGGGCTGCGTGGCCTCCACCGTGGCCAGGATCTTCTCCAGCTGGATCTCGGCCAGCACCTTCACCTGGCTGTGGTCCAGGCCGAGGCGGCGCGAACGCAGCGACACCTGCGCACCGCTCTCCTCGCCGGTCACGTACAACGTGGGCAGGCCGGCGCGCTGCAAGGCATCGAGCGCCTGCAGCAGCAGCGTGGACTTGCCGATGCCCGGGTCGCCACCGATCAGCACCACGCCGCCCTCGACGATGCCGCCGCCCAGGACGCGGTCCAACTCCTCGATGCCACTGGGCGTGCGCGCCACCTCCGTGGCCTCGATGGCCGACAGGGGCGCCACGGCCTGCGCCATGTTCCAGGCGGCATGCTGCGGGGTGCTGTAGCGGTTACGACCGCCACCAGCCTCGGCCACTGTTTCCGCCAGCGTGTTCCAGGCATTGCAGTGCGGGCATTTGCCCAGCCACTTGGGCGTGCTGCCACCGCATTCGGAGCAGGTGAAGATCGTTTTTTCTTTGGACATGGGTGCGCGCGGTGCCGGTGGCCGCCCACTATAGCGGCACCCTAGAAAGCACAAACCCGCCACGAGGACGGGTTTGCTGCGAGGCCAGGGGCAGGACGGTCAGGCCGCCGTGAGCCAGTAGCCGGAGTTGAAAGGGCTGCTCATGCGCAGCGCCAGCGGGGAAATATCAACCAGCTTGTCGGTGGGCATTTTCTCGTTCACTTCCGTGCCGATCTCGATACCCTGCACCGCGGTGGGTGCCTCGGTAGCCTCTTTCGCCCGTTCTGCCTGGCTGTGGGTTGCAGAACGGGCTACAGAAAAGAATAGAAACAGCGGAACGGGATTTTTCGGTCGCCCCAGTAATCCGCCACATCGCGGAAGACATCGAGCAGTTGCTCGCGCGCTTCCTTGTCGAACTTGGCGGTGGCCGGAATCTGCTCCAGCACCACGAGGAAGCCCGGCTGCGGGCCGGACTTGTGCAACGGGTCGGTCAGGCAGTCGGACAGCGCATCGAAGTTCTTGCCGAAATGCGATGGGAAGGTGAACTGCTGCGCGATCAGGTCCAGCACGTCCTGCTTGGACTGCGCGTGGGCGAGGTTGGCATAAAGGAAATGGTGCCCCAGCGCTCCGGCCGCATCCTGCAGGTCCTGCACGCGGAAGGCGCGGATGGACTGCACGATGTTGGCGCGCACTCCGCGCAGTGGGGTATCCTGATCCTTACGAAGTGGCATATCCATCTCCGCTTCTCTTTCTCTAAAGTCCAAAATCGGGTCACTCCGTAGCCTGCCCAAGGCAGTCCCCGGGTGGGGCATCACAGGGGAAGAAAACTCCCCGCCGCCATGCGCGCGCCCGGGCGCCGGGCATGGCGGGAGTCAATCGACAATTTCGCGAAAACTGGCGTAGTGGTCGCTGGTGTAATAGCAGGCGTCCGGTGTCCGGGGCTTGCCACCACACACGATGCGCCGGGCGCCCCGATTGCGCGCGCCTGGGGTTCTGACGGTGTACTCCCGGTAGTAGCCGCGCTTGTGCGCAGGCAACAGCCGCTCACGATTGCCGAAAACCGTTCCGTCCTTGTCGTACGGAAATGGACCTCCCTGCTGGATCAGCGAATAGGTTTCGCGGCCTTGGGGAGGCAGTTGTGCCACGGTGATCGTGGCCTGTCCATCGGTGGAGGGCTGACTCCGTGCCTGTCCCGCGGTGGGAGTGAGCACGAAAGCGACACCCAGAAAATACGCAACCCCTGCCTTGTACGCCCGGGCGGCCACAGCCTTCAGCATCAAACTACACCTTTCAGAAACTACGGGTTAACCCGAAATTTCAAGGCGCTAGTGTGACGGAAACCCCCCAAAAATGCAAGCCTCTGCCCATTGTTTGGGCAGAGGCCTGTAGGGTGAAGGGTCTATGAAAGTTAGCGCACGCTATCGTCCCGAGAATTACCGCTGCGCGTTGGCATCGGCCACGGTGAGCGCCGTCATGTTGACGATGCGGCGCACGGTGGCACTGGCTGTCAGGATATGCACCGGCTGGGCCGCGCCGAGCAGCACTGGGCCGATGGCGATGTTGCCGCCCGCAGCGGTCTTGAGCAGGTTGTAGGAAATATTGGCGGCGTCGATGTTCGGCATCACCAGCAGGTTGGCGTCGCCCACCAGGCTGCTGTGGGGCATGAGCGCGGCCCGCGAAGCGCCGTTGAGCGCCACGTCGCCGTGCATCTCACCGTCCACTTCCAGCCAGGGCGCCTGCACGCGCAGCAACTCCAGCGTCTGGCGCATCTTCACGGCGCTGGGCTGATCGCTGCTGCCGAAGTTGGAGTGCGACAGCAGCGCCGCCTTGGGCTTGATGCCGAAGCGCAGCATCTCCTCGGCCGCCATCATGGTGATCTCGGCGAGCTGCTCGGCCGTGGGGTCGTAGTTGACGTGCGTGTCCACCAGGAACACCTGGCGGTCGGGCAACAGCAGCCCGTTCATGCAGGCATAGGTGGCCACGCCGGCGCGGCGGCCGATCACCTGGTCGATGTAATTCAGGTGGTGCGAGGTGTGGCCCCAGGTGCCCACGATCAGGCCGTCGACCTCGCCCTTGTGCAGCATCATGCTGCCGATCAGCGTGAGGCGGCGGCGCATCTCGATCTTGGCGATCGGCGCGGTGATGCCCTTGCGCGCGGTCATCTGGTGGTAGGTCTGCCAGAAGTCGCGGTAACGGTGGTCCTGCTCGACGTTCACCACGTCGTAGTCGCGCCCTTCCTGCAGGCGCAGGCCGAACTTCTCGATGCGCTGGGCGATCACGGCCGGGCGGCCGATCAGCGTGGGCCGCGCCACGCGCTCGTCCACCACGATCTGCGCGGCGCGCAGCACGCGCTCTTCCTCGCCCTCGGCATAGGCCACGCGCCGCTTGGCGGCGGTCTTGGCGGCCAGGAAGATGGGCTTCATCATCGTGCCCGAGGCATAGACGAAGCTCTGCAGCTGGTCGCAGTAGGCGTCCATGTCGGTGATGGGGCGCAGCGCCACGCCAGAATCAAACGCCGCCTGGGCCACGGCCGGCGCGATCTTCATCATCAGGCGCGGGTCGAACGGCTTGGGGATCAGGTATTCGGGGCCGAAGGCGAGTTTTTCGCCCACATAGGCCGCCGCCACCACCTCGCTCTGCTCGGCCTGCGCCAGGTCGGCGATGGCGTGCACGGCGGCGATTTCCATCTCCAGCGTGATGGTCGTGGCGCCGGAATCGAGCGCGCCCCGGAAGATGTAGGGGAAGCACAGGACGTTGTTGACCTGGTTCGGGTAGTCCGAACGGCCCGTGGCCATGATGGCGTCGTCGCGCACGGCCTGCACGTCCTCGGGCTGGATCTCGGGATTCGGGTTGGCCAAGGCGAAGATCAGCGGACGCGCGGCCATCTTGGCCACCATGTCCTTCTTCAGCACGCCGCCGGCCGAGAGGCCGAGGAACACGTCGGCGCCCGCGATCACCTCGGACAGCGTGCGCTGGTCGGTCTTCTGGGCGAAGAACTGCTTGTCCTCGTCCATCAGCTCGGTGCGGCCTTCGTAGACCACGCCGGCCAGGTCGGTGACCCAGATGTTCTCGCGCCGGATGCCCAGCTTGACCAGCAGGCCCAGGCAGGCCAGCGCCGCCGCGCCCGCGCCCGAGGTGACGAGCTTGACCTCGGCCGGGTTCTTGCCCGCCACCTTCAGGCCGTTGAGGATGGCCGCGCCCACGACGATGGCCGTGCCGTGCTGGTCGTCATGGAAGACCGGGATCTTCATGCGCTCGCGCAGCTTGCGCTCGACATAGAAGCAGTCGGGCGCCTTGATGTCTTCCAGGTTGATGCCGCCGAAGGTGGGTTCGAGCGCCGCGATGATCTCGACCAGCTTGTCCGGGTCCTTCTCGTTGATCTCGATGTCGAACACATCGATGCCCGAGAACTTCTTGAACAGCACGCCCTTGCCTTCCATGACCGGCTTGCCCGCCAGCGGGCCGATGTCGCCCAGGCCCAGCACGGCCGTGCCGTTGGTGACGACGCCGACCAGGTTGCCCCGGCTGGTGTAGCGGAACGCGGCGGCCGGGTCCTTGACGATCTCCTCGCAGGGCGCGGCGACACCGGGCGAGTAGGCCAGCGCCAGGTCGTGCTGGTTCACCAGCTGCTTGGTGGCGGCGATGGCGATCTTGCCCGGCTTGGGAAACTCGTGGTACTCGAGGGCCGCCTTGCGCAACAGCGCACGCTTGTCGGGATGGGGGATCGGGGCCGGTGCGTTCTCGGGCATGGAAGTCTCCAGTAGGCGGAACCGCGCGCCCTGCGGTGGGACTTGCGCGGCCGGACCCCAGGGTCCGGGGGGATCCGATTGTAGGTTGCGTTCGGTGAAAACCCTGGTAAGCAGCTTTGCGGACCCGGGCGTCGCCATTGTGACGCATTTTCGTGAAAATTGATTTCACATAGCAAAACGCCCTG
>Ga0208516_100172_pt1 | contig 35625 bp, 30 predicted proteins | sample LakWasM117_HOW13_2_FD_183931 | JGI IMG/M metagenome (GOLD analysis project Ga0208516, IMG submission 183931) | Freshwater sediment methanotrophic microbial communities from Lake Washington under simulated oxygen tension - Sediment Metagenome... | ecosystem: Environmental > Aquatic > Freshwater >...
CCCCTGCGGCTACCGGGGTTCGCCGCAGCGCGCCTGCCGCTGCACGCCCGACCAGGTGGCGCGCTACCAGGCCCGGCTCAGCGGCCCGCTGCTCGACCGCATCGACCTGCACGTGGAAGTGCCCGCCCTGCCGCCGCAGGAGCTGCTGGGCGCGCCGCCCGGCGAGGCCAGCGCCACCGTGCGCGAGCGTGTGGTGGCCGCGCGCGAACGCGCCCACGCCCGCCAGGGCCGCGCCAACCAGGCGCTGCAGGGCCAGGAGATCGACACCCACGTGCGGCTCGAACCGGCCGCCGCCCAATTCCTGCAGAACGCCGCCGCGCGCCTGGGCTGGTCGGCGCGCGCCACGCACCGCGCGCTGAAGGTGGCGCGCACCATCGCCGACCTGGCGCAGGCCCCGCACACCCAGGTGGCGCATGTGGCCGAGGCCATGCAATACCGGCGCGCTTAGCGCTTTCCGGGGTGGTTTGCGCTTTGCGGGACAATACGGGGGATTACCCGCATGCCATCGGCCCTTTGCGCGGCAGCTGCGACATCCTGCGGGCACCGGTTTCTCAACATCCTGCCAACACACCATGAGCGCCTTTCTCGAAGAACGCGTCCTGACCGTCCACCACTGGACCGACCGGCTTTTCAGCTTCACCACCACCCGCGACCCGGCCCTGCGCTTCTCCAACGGCCACTTCACCATGATCGGCCTGAAGGTGAACGACAAGCCGCTGCTGCGCGCCTACAGCATCGTCAGCGCCAACTATGAGGAACACCTGGAGTTCCTGAGCATCAAGGTGCCCGACGGCCCGCTGACCTCGCGCCTGCAGCACATCCAGGTGGGCGACACCATCATCGTCGGCAAGAAGCCCACGGGCACGATCCTGATCGACTACCTGCTGCCCGCCAAGCGCCTGTACATGCTCTCCACGGGCACCGGCCTGGCGCCGTTCATGAGCGTGATCCGCGACCCCGAGACCTACGAGAAGTTCGAGGAAGTCATCCTGGTGCACGGCGTGCGCGAGGTGAAGGAGCTGGCCTACCACGACTACATCACCCAGGAGCTGCCAAAGCACGAGTTCCTCGGCGAGATGATCAGCAAGCAGCTCAAGTACTACCCCACGGTGACACGCGAGCCGTTCAAGAACCAGGGCCGCATCAACCAGCTGATCGAGAGCGGCAAGCTGTTCACCGACCTGGGCGTGCCCCCGCTGAACCCGCTGGAAGACCGCGTGATGCTCTGCGGCAGCCCCGAGATGCTGGCTTCGCTCAAGCACATCCTGGAGCACCGCGACTTCGAGGAAGGCAACACCACCAAGCCGGGCGACTTCGTGATCGAACGGGCCTTCGTCGAAAAATAAGCCCATGGGGGGCCGCGATAATCCGCGCATGTCCGCGCCCCCTGCCCCCCGCCCTCCGGTTGTCCGCCCCAAGGAAGACCGCCACTTCGTGACAGCCCTGGCGCGCGGGCTGGAGGTGCTGGCCTGCTTCCACGCGGGCGACAAGATCCTGGGCAACCAGGACATCGCGCAGCGCTGCAAGCTGCCCAAGTCCACCGTCTCGCGCCTGACCTACACCCTCACGCGGCTGGGCTACCTCATCCACATCGAGGAACTGGGCAAATACCGCCTGGGCACGGCCACGCTGTCGCTGGGCAGCGCCATGCTGGTGCGGCTCGATGTGCGCCAGACCGCCCGCCCACTGATGCAGGAGCTGGCCGATTTTTCCACGGCCGAGGTTTCGCTGGGCACACGCGACCGGCTCTCGATGATCTACGTGGAAAACTGCCGCAGCTCGGCCCTGCTCGCCCTGAGCCTGGACGTGGGCTCGCGCATCGCGCTGGCCACCACGGCCATCGGCCGGGCCTGGCTTGCGGCCATCCCCGAAGACGAGCGCCGCGCCGTGCTAGAGCAACTGCGTGCCCACGACGAGCAGGCCTGGCCCGAAACCCAGGCCGGCATCGACAAGGCCCTGCAGGACTACCGCAGCCTGGGCGTGGCCTGCTCGTTCGGCGACTGGCAGAAGAACGTGAACGCCATCGCGCGCGCCTTCCAGCCCGGCGGCGGCCTGCCGCCCATGGTCATCAACTGCGGTGGCCCCTCGTTCAACCTCTCGCCCGAATTCCTGCTGAACGAGGTGCGGCCGCGCCTGGTCGAGATGGTCTCGCGCATCGAGGCCGCCCTGGTCCGCTGACCGGCCGGACAGACAACACCCCACCACCCCGCCCGGAGCCCACCGCCATGACCCCCTCTGCCCGCCGCTCCCTCCTGCGCACGATCGCGGCCCTCGGGCTCGCGGCCGCTGTCCCGATCCACGCTGCCCTGCCCGAAGGCCCGGTGGACATCGCCACGGCCCGGGCGGAAGCCGAGGCGGGCCGTGCCCTGCTGGTGGACATCCGCGAACCGCACGAGCACGCCACGGGCGTCGCGCGCGTGGCCAAGCTCCTGCCCATGCGCGAGATCGGCGCGCGCCTGGCCGAGATTCCCAAGGACCCCGCCCAGCCCGTGCTGCTGGTCTGCAACACGCAGAACCGCTCCCGGGCCGCCTGGCAGGCCCTGCGCGAACGCGGCTACACCAACGTGCGCTACGTCGAGGGTGGGATGTCGGAATGGGCGCGGCGCGGGCTGCCGCTGGTCAAGCCCGCGGCGCGCTGAAGCCCTTTTTTGCTATTAATTTCATAGCTATTGGCGCTTATCCGTAAAGCGCAAGAGCCCGATTTCATTCAAAATTCTGGCTAGAACCACGCGTCCTGCATCGCCAGCGCGCTGTCGTCCAGGCTGCGCAGCAGCGCGTGCTGGGGCGCCGTGCGCGGCAGCTCCCACTGGAAGAACCAGCGGCAGGCCTGCAGCTTGCCCCGGTAGAAGTCCGCGTCCTGCGGCGTGGCGGCGCTCGCCAGCGCGCCATCAGCCACCACGGCCTGGCGCAGCCAGGTCCAGGCCAGCACGGTGTGGCCAAAGGCTTCGAGGAACACGCTGGCGTTGGCCAGGGCGCGGTCGCCGTCGCTGCGCAGCAGCGGCGCGAGCACGGCCAGCGTGGCCTGCACCTCGCCCCAGGCCGCCTGCAGGGCCTCGGCATGGGCGGCCAGCGCGGGCCGCGCGCGCGCCTGTTCCACGGTGGACAACAGCTCGCGCCCGAGCAGCGCGGTGGCCGCGCCCTGCTGCGCCACGGCCTTGCGGCCCAGCAGGTCCAGCGCCTGGATGCCATGCGTGCCCTCGTGGATCATGTTCAGGCGGTTGTCGCGCCAGAACTGCTCCACCGGGTACTCGCGCGTGTAGCCGTAGCCGCCGTGGATCTGGATGGCCAGGCTGTTGGCCTCCAGGCACCACTGCGAGGGCCACGACTTGACGATGGGCGTGAGCAGGTCCAGCAGCACGCCGGCCTCGGCGCGGGCGGCCTCGCTTGTGCCGGTGCGCTGCTCGTCCACCAGGCGCGCGGCGTACAGGCCCAGCGCGAAGGCGCCCTCCACGTAGGCCTTCTGCGCCAGCAGCATGCGGCGCACGTCGGCATGCGCCACCAGCGACACGGGCGGCTGCAGCGGGTCCTTGGCGGCGGGCGGGCGGCCCTGCAGGCGCTCGCGCGCGTACTGCAGCGAGGCCAGATAGCCCCGGTAGCCGTACATCACCGCCCCCATGCCGACGCCGATGCGCGCCTCGTTCATCATGTGGAACATGCACGCCAGGCCCTGGTGCGGCTGGCCCACCAGCTCGCCCTCGCAGTCGTCCTGGTCGCCAAACGACAGCAGGGTGGACGTGGTGCCGCGCCAGCCGGCCTTGTGAATCAGGCCCGCCAAGGTGACATCGTTGCGCAGCCCCAGGCTGCCGTCCGCATGGACACGAAACTTGGGCACGGTGAACAGCGAGATGCCCTTGACCCCGGGCGGCGCGCCCGGGATGCGCGCCAGCACCAGGTGCACGATGTTCTCGCGCAGCTCGTGGTCGCCCGCCGAGATGAAGATCTTGCTGCCCTTGATGCGGTAGCTGCCGTCGGGCTGCGGCGTGGCGCTGGTCGTCAGGTCCGACAGGCTGGAGCCGGCCTGCGGCTCGGTCAGCGCCATGGTGCCGAAGAAGCGGCCCGAGAGCAGCGCCGCCAGGTATTTGCCTTTCTGCGCCTCGCTGCCGAAGCGCTCGATCACGTTGGCGTTGCCCAGCGTCAGCCCCACGTACGAGGTGGTGGCGCCGTTGGCGCTCTTGAACAGCGCCGAGCAGGCCTGCGCCACCACCACAGGCAGTTGCATGCCGCCCTGCGCGTAGTCCTTGGTGGGGGCCAGCAGGCCGGCGGCGCAGTAGGCATCGAGCGCCTCGCGCACCTCGGGGATCATGCGCACGCGGCCGTTCTCGAAGGTGGGCTCGTGCTCGTCCGAGGCACGGTTGTGCGGCGCGAACTTCTCTTCGGCAATGGCGTGCGCCGTGTCCAGCGCGGCGGCGAAGGTCTCGCGGCTGTGGTCCGCATGGCGCGGGCGCTGCGCCAGCGCCTCGGCCTGCAGCACCTCGAACAGCTGGAAGTCGAGATCGCGGCGGTTGATGAGCAGGGCGTCGGGCATGGAGGGCTTTCGTTGTTCTGCATTGCAGAATTTCATAACGATGGGCCACGGCACTGGGCGTGGCGCGAAGTGCCGCCATCGTATGCGTGGCCCCAATGGCCGGCAACGCCATCGAGTTTCGCAGGTGACAGACAGCTCGGCGGACGGCCGATAGCATGAAAGAGCGTTGATTCTGCAATGCAGAACCATCGGTTTTTCACTGGCCCCTCCACCGGATCCCCCATGAGCACCACCCCCTCTTCCACCGCCTACGCAGTGCACGGCCCCGTGGCCGTGGTGACGCTGAACAACCCGCCCGTCAACGGCCTCGGCCACGCCCTGCGCAGCGGCATCGTCGCCGCGCTCGACCAGGCGCTGGCCGACCCGCAGGTGCAGGCCATCGTGCTCACCGGCAGCGCGCGCGCCTTTTCCGGCGGCGCCGATGTGCGCGAGTTCGGCACGCCCAAGGCCGGCCAGGAGCCCACGCTACCCAGCGTGATCCGCGCGCTCGACGCCTCCACCAAGCCCGTGGTGGCCGCCATCGCCGGCGTGTGCCTGGGCGGCGGCCTGGAGCTGGCCCTGGGCTGCCACTACCGCGTGGCCCTGCCGGGCGCCTCGCTCGGCCTGCCCGAGGTGAAGCTGGGCCTGCTGCCCGGCGCGGGCGGCACGCAGCGCCTGCCGCGCCTGATCGGCCTCGAACCCGCGCTGAACATGATCGTCTCGGGCCAGCCCGTGCCGGCCAAGGCCTTCGCCGGCACGCCGCTGGTGCACGCGCTGGCCGGCACGCCGCTGGTGCACGCGCTGATCGAGGGCGACCTGGTCGAGGGCGCGGTGGCCTACGCCGCGCAGGTGGCGGCCCGTGGCGAACCCCTGCCGCGCGCCCGCGACCGGAAGGTGAAGCAACCCAACGCCGACGCCTTCCTGCAGTTCGCGCGCAACACCGTGGGCGCCGCGAGCAAGCCGTTCCCGGCGCCGCTGCAGTGCGTGGAGGCCGTGGCGGCCTCGCTCAAGCCGTTTGACGAAGGCCTGCAGACCGAGCGCACGCTGTTCCAGGCGCTGATGCAGACGCCCGAATCGCGCGCGCTGCGCCATGTGTTCCAGGCCGAGCGCGCCGCCGCCAAAGTGCCCGGCCTACCCGAAGGCACGCCACTGCGCACCATCGCCCAGGTGGGCGTGATCGGCGCCGGCACCATGGGCGGCGGCATCACCATGAACTTCCTCAACGCCGGCATCCCCGTGGTGCTGCTGGAGATGAAGCAGGAGGCGCTGGACCGGGGCCTGGCCACCATCCGCAAGAACTACGAGAACTCGATGAAGAAGGGCAAGCTCACGCCGGAACAGGTGGAGCAGCGCATGGGCCTGATCACCCCCACGCTGGACTACGCCGCCTTTGCCGACGCGGACCTCGTCATCGAGGCCGTGTTCGAGGAGATGGGCGTGAAGGAGGCCGTGTTCCGCCAGCTCGACGCGGTGGCCAAGCCCGGCGCCATCCTGGCCTCCAACACCTCCTACCTCGACATCGACCGCATCGCCGGCTTCACCCAGCGCCCGCAGGACGTGCTGGGCCTGCACTTCTTCAGCCCGGCCAACGTGATGCGCCTGCTGGAGATCGTGCGCGGCGCCCAGACCGCGCCCGACGTGCTGGCCACCAGCCTGGCCTTGGCCAAGCAGATCAAGAAGGTGGCCGTAGTCTCGGGCGTGTGCGACGGCTTCATCGGCAACCGCATGCTGGCGCGCTACGGCGCCGCCGCCCAGGGCCTGATCAACGTCGGCGCCCTGCCCCAGCAGATCGACGGCGCGCTGCAGAAGTTCGGCATGGCCATGGGCCCGTTCCGCATGGGCGACCTCGCGGGCCTCGATATCGGCTGGGCCACGCGCAAGCGCAAGGCCGCCGAGGCGGGCACGGAGATGAAACCCATCGTGGCCGACACGCTCTGCGAGGCCGGGCGCTTCGGCCAGAAGACGGGTGCGGGCTGGTACCGCTACGAGGCCGGCAACCGCAACCCCCTGCCCGACAGCGTGACCGAGCAGCTCATCGCCGAATACCGCGCCGCCCACAGCATCACGCCGCGCAAGATCGGCGACGAGGAAATCGTCGAGCGCTGCATCTTCGCGCTGGTGAACGAAGGCGCGCGCATTCTCGAAGAAGGCATCGCCGCGCGCGCCTCGGACATCGACCTCGTCTACCTCAACGGCTACGGCTTCCCGCTGCACCGGGGCGGCCCCATGCTCTACGCCGACACCGTGGGCCTGCCGCAGGTGGTGCGCAGCCTGCGCCGCTTCGCCGCCGAACCGGGTGCCGACGCCTCGTGGCAGCCCGCACCGCTGCTCGTGCGCCTGGCCGACGCAGGCCAAAGCTTCAACTGACACCATTCCACAGGACAAGCACCATGACAGAAGCAGTGATCGTCTCCACCGCCCGCACCGGCCTGGCCAAGAGCTGGAAGGGCGCCTTCAACATGACCTACGGCCCGACGCTGGGCGGCCATGCCGTGCAGCACGCCGTGGCGCGCGCGGGCATTGACCCGGCCGAGGTCGAGGACGTCATCATGGGCGGCACCTTCGGCGAGGGCACGACGGGCGGCAACGTGGCGCGCCAGATCGCGCTGCGCGCCGGCCTGCCGGTGACCACGGCGGGCATGACCATCAACCGGTTCTGTTCCTCGGGCCTGCAGACCATCGCGCTGGCCGCGCAACGCATCATCGCGGGCGAAGGCCAGGTGTACGTGGCCGGCGGCGTGGAAAGCATCTCGTGCGTGCAGAACGAGGCCAACACCCACATGCGGCGCGACCCCTGGCTGGTCGAGCACAAGCCCGAGATCTACTGGAACATGCTGCAGACCGCCGAGCAGGTAGCCCAGCGCTACCACATCGGCAAGCAGGCGCAGGACGAATACGGCGTGCGCAGCCAGCTACGCGCCGCCGCCGCCCAGGCCGCCGGCCTGTTCAAGGACGAGATCGCCCCCATGACCACCACCATGGGCGTGGTGGACAAGGCCACGGGCCGCATCACCATGAAAGAGGTGACGATCGATTCCGACGAGGGTATCCGCCCCGACACCACACTCGAAGCCGTGCAAAAGATCCGCGCCGCCCTGCCCGGCGGCGTGGTGACGGCCGGCAACGCCAGCCAGTTCTCGGACGGCGCCTCGGCCTGCGTGCTGATGGACCGCCAGCTTGCCGAAAAGCGCGGCCTGCAGCCCCTGGGCATCTTCCGTGGCTTTGCCGTGGCCGGCTGCGAGCCCGACGAGATGGGCATCGGCCCGGTGTTCGCCATCCCGAAGCTGCTGGCCAAGGCCGGCCTGAAGGTTGACGACATCGGCCTGTGGGAGCTCAATGAAGCCTTCGCCGTGCAGGTGCTGTACTGCCGCGACAAGCTGGGCATTCCCGACGAGCGGCTCAACGTCAACGGCGGCGCCATCGCCGTGGGCCACCCGTATGGCGTGTCGGGTTCGCGCCTGACGGGCCATGCCCTGATCGAGGGCAAGCGCCGGGGCGTGAAGTACGTGGTGGTCACCATGTGCATCGGTGGCGGCCAGGGCGCGGCCGGCCTGTTCGAAGTGTGCTGAAACCAAGGAGCAACACCATGAGCGTGAAACAACTTTTCGATCTGACCGGGCAGGTCGCCCTCGTCACCGGCGGCTCGCGCGGCCTGGGCCTGCAGATGGCCGAGGCGCTGGGCGAGATGGGCGCCAAGCTCGCCATCACGGCGCGCAAGGCCGATGAACTGGCGCATGCCAAGGCGCACCTCGAAGGCCTGGGCTACGAGGTCGAGACCGTGGTCAACGACCTGTCGAAGTTCGACCAGATCCCGGCCATGGTGGACCAGGTACTGGCGCGCTTCGGCACCATCGACATCCTGGTGAACAACGCCGGCGCCACCTGGGGCGCCAACGCCGAGGACTACCCCGACGCCGCCTGGAACAAGGTGATGGACCTGAACGTGAACGCACCCTTCTTCCTCTCGCGCGAGGTCGGCAAGCGCGTGATGATCCCCAAGGGCCGGGGCAACATCCTCATCACGGCCTCGGTGGCCGCCATCAAGGGCACGCCGCCCGGCATGAACACCATCGCCTACAACACCTCCAAGGCCGCCGCGCTGCACTTCGCGCGCACGCTGGCGTCCGAGTGGGGCCACTACGGCATCCGCGTCAACGCCATCTGCCCGGGCTTCTTCCCGAGCAAGCTGGCCAACGGCCTGATCGACAAGCTCGGCCCCGCCATGGTCGAGCGCACGCCGCTGCGCCGCATCGGCGGCGAAGAGGACCTCAAGGGCGCCGTGGTCTTTCTGGCCTCGAACGCCTCGCGCCACATCACCGGCCAAGGCCTGGTGGTGGACGGCGGCGCGAGCTTGATCTGACAGGTGATCTGACAACCCCCTGAGGCGCTTCGCGCCTTCCCCCTTCTCTCGCGGCGCTGCGCTTGCGGGAAGGGGGACGCAGCCCTCGCTGCGGGGCGGCCCTTGCTTGGCTGCCCTGGCGTGGGCCATTCGCACCCCAGCGGCATGGATATTTTTCGAAAAGGATTGGCACATGGATTTCTCCTACTCCCCCAAGGTCATCGATCTGCAGAAGCGCCTGACAGCCTTCATGGAAGAGCACATCTACCCCGCCGAGGCCGTGTACCACCACGAGGTGGCCGAGAACCGCAAGGCCGGCAACGCCTGGCAGCCCACCAAGGTGATGGAGGCACTCAAGGCCCAGGCCAAGGCGGCCGGCCTGTGGAACCTGTTCCTGCCCGAGTCGAAATACGGCGCCGGCCTGACCAACCTCGAATACGCGCCGCTGTGCGAGATCATGGGCCGCTCGCACGTGGCGCCCGAGGCCTTCAACTGCTCGGCGCCCGACACCGGCAACATGGAGACCCTGGTGCGCTACGCCACCGAGGAGCAGCAGCAGCGCTGGCTGCGGCCCCTGCTCGACGGCACGATCCGCTCGGCCTTCGCCATGACGGAACCCGCCGTGGCCTCGTCGGACGCGACCAACATCGAGGCGCGCATCGAGCGCGACGGTGACGAGTACGTGATCAACGGCCGCAAGTGGTGGACCTCGGGCGCGCCCGACCCGCGCTGCGAGATCCTGATCTTCATGGGCAAGACCGACCCCGGCCATGCCAGCCGCCACCGCCAGCAGTCCATGGTCCTGGTGCCCATGAAGACCCCGGGCGTGACCATGGAGCGCGCCCTGCCCGTGTTCGGCTACGACCATGCGCCGCACGGCCATGGCGAGGTGAGTTTCGACAACGTGCGCGTGCCGGTGGGCAACGTGCTGCTGGGCGAGGGCCGGGGCTTCGAGATCGCCCAGGGGCGCCTGGGCCCGGGGCGCATCCACCACTGCATGCGCCTGATCGGCGTGGCCGAGCGCGCGCTCGAACTCATGTGCCGCCGCTCCTTGAGCCGCGTGGCCTTCCACCGCCCCGTGGCCGACCAGGGCGTGACGCGCGAGCGCATCGCCAACGCGCGCATCCTGATCGACCAGGCGCGCTTCCTGGTGCTCAACGCCGCCTACATGATGGACACCGTGGGCAACAAGGTCGCGCAGAAGGAGATCGCCATGATCAAGGTGGCCGCGCCCAGCATGGCCTGCCAGGTGATCGACTGGGCCATGCAGGTGCACGGTGGCGCGGGCGTGTGCGACGACTTCCCGCTCGCCGCCGCCTACGCCAGCGCACGCACGCTGCGCTTCGCCGACGGCCCCGACGAGGTGCACCGCAACCAGATCGGCAAGATGGAACTCGCACGCTACATGACCGCCCGCTGAGCACCGCCCATGTCCGACCGCCATTTCGCCCACTGGCCGCGCACGCTGCCGCGCCACCTCACGGTGCCGGCCACGCACCTCTACCGCAACATCGAAGTCTCGGCCCTGCGCTACCCCGACAAGGCGGCGCTGGTGTTCTACGACGCCATCGTTTCCTATGCGCGCCTGCAGGACGAGACCGAGCGCCTGGCCGCACACCTGCAGCAGGTGTGCGGCGTGCGCAAGGGCGACCGCGTGCTGCTCTACCTGCAGAACAGCCCGCAGTTCATCATTGGCTACTACGCCATCCTGCGCGCCGACGCGGTGGTGGTGCCGGTGAACCCGATGAACCTCACCGAGGAACTGCGCCACTACGTGAGCGACGCCGGCGCGCGCACCATCCTCGCGCCGCAGGACCTGTTCGCCCAGGTGCGCCCGCTGCTGCGCGAGGGCCTGGCCGCCGCGGCGGCCGACCCCGCCGCCCCCGGCCTGCGCCATGCCGTGGTGGCGGCCTACAGCGACTACCTCACCCAACCCACCGACCTGGCCGTGCCCGCCTTCGCCAGCGCGCCGCGCGAGCCGGTGGCGGAGCCCGGCGCCGTGGCCTGGACGGAGGCACTGGCCGCCGGCCGGTGTCCCGCACCCATCACCGCCGGGCCGGACGACCTGGCCGTGATGCCCTACACCTCGGGCACCACGGGCCACCCCAAGGGCTGCATGCACACGCACCGCAGCGTGATGTACAACACCGTCGCCGGCACGCAGTGGCTGGGCACGCCGCAGGACGCCGTGTCGCTGGTGGTGCTGCCGCTGTTCCACGTCACCGGCATGCAGAACGGCATGAACGGCTCGCTCTACGTGGGCGCCACCATCGTGCTGCTGCCGCGCTGGGACCGCGACGCCGCCGCGCAGCTCATCGGACGCTACCGCGTCACGGGCACGCAGATGATCGTGACCATGGTGGTGGACCTGCTGTCCAACCCGCGCCTGGCCGAGTACGACCTCTCCTCCATCAGCCGCCTGAGCGGCGGCGGCGCGGCCATGCCCGAGGCCGTGGCGACGCGGCTCAAGGAGTTGTGCCAGCTCGACTACATCGAGGGCTACGGCATGTCCGAGACCATGGCGCCCACGCACATCAACCCGCCCGAGCGGCCCATGAAGCAGTGCCTGGGCATCCCGATCTTCGACGTGGACGCCCGCGTGGTGGACCCCGCCACCTGCGCCGAGCTGCCCCCGGGCGAGGTCGGCGAGATCATCGTGCACGGCCCGCAGGTCATGCAGGGCTACTGGGGCCAGCCCCAGGCCACCGAGGCGGCCTTCGTGACCCTGGACGGCAAGCGCTTCCTGCGCACCGGCGACCTGGCGCGCACCGACGAGCATGGCTACTTCTTCATGGTGGACCGGCTCAAGCGCATGATCAACGCCTCGGGCTTCAAGGTCTGGCCGGCCGAGGTGGAGGCGCTGATGTACGCCCACCCCGCCATCCAGGAAGTCTGCGTGATCGCCGCACGCGACGAGCGCCGGGGCGAGACCGTGAAGGCCGTGGTGGTGCTGCGCGATGCCTTCAAGGGCCAGGTGACGGAGCAGGAGATCGTCGACTGGGCGCACGGCCACATGGCGGCCTACAAGAGCCCGCGCCTCGTGCAGTTCGCCGACGGCCTGCCCAAGTCGGGCACAGGCAAGGTGCAGTGGCGCGCGCTGCAGGACAGCGAAGCCACGGCCCGCTGAACCCGGGGGTTCTCCCCGCTGCCACGGGCCACGGCCCCTCCTATACTCGTTGCGGACACGCCGTCTGCAACGGGCGCGGCCTCTTCCCATCTTCCCGCAGGAGGTTTCACGTGGACAGATTCCGATTCTGCGCCGGGCTTCTGGGTGGCGCGGTGCTCGCGGCGCTGCCCCTGGCCGTGCGCGCGCAGGCCTCCGCGCAGCCCGCCCGGCCAGACACCCCCAGCGCCGTGGACATGGCCGGCCGCCTGCGCATGCTGTCGCAGCGCAGCACCAAGGCCTACCTGCAGTGGGGCCAGTCCATCGCCACCGAAAACGCCCATGCCCTGCTGCAGGAGTCGGTCGCGCGGTTCGAGGCGCATCTCGCCGCCCTCAAGACCTTCCAGCCCACCCCGGCGGTGCAGACCAGCCTGCCGCCGCTGGAAGCGCGCTGGATGGATTTCAAGGCCCTGCTCACGGGCCCGCCCAGCCGCGAGGGCGCCGCAGCGCTCTATGACGCCAACGAGATGCTGCAGCAGGCCGCGCACCGGGTCACCGTGGCCTACGAGAACACCACCGGCTCGCCGCTGGACCACCTGGTCGGGATCGCCGGGCGCCAGCGCATGCTGTCACAGCGCATGGCCAAGTTCTACTTCTACCGCACCTGGGGGCTCCACGACGCGCCAGCGGACATGGAACTGCACCTGAGCCGCGCGCATTTCACCGCCGTGCTGACCCAGCTGGAAAGCTCGCACCGCGTGGCCGCGCCTGCCAAAGCCGCCGCCACGCGCGTGCGGCGTGCCTGGGAGCCCTACCAGCAAGCCCTGTTCTCCAGCAAAGTGCCCGCGCTGCAGCGCCAGGGCGCGATCCCCGTGGCCGAAGAGAGCGAACGCATGCTGGCCGCCACCGAGGAACTGGTGGCCCTGCTCGTGGCCCAGGCCCGGGCGCAATAACCGCAGGCCGGAGGCAAAACGCCCACCCCTTGCGGAGGCGGGCGTTCTGCCAGGGCTGGCCGGTTTACTTGGCCAGGGCGCTCAGGCGCACTTCCTTGACCTTGCCGCCTTCGACCACGGCCACACGGGTGTTGGCCGTGGTGCCGCCGCGCTCGTTCACGCCGTCAATGTCGTGCGGGTTGTGCGCACCGGGCAGGGCCTTGAAAGCCTTGTCGAGCTGGGCGCGGATGGCGGCGGCGTCGGTGGCGCTGCCGGCCATCTGCATGGCCAGAGCGGTGGCGTGCACCGCCGTGTAGTTCAGCGACACCTCGGAGCTGGGGTCGCGGCCGGGGTTGAGCTTGCGGTAGCGCTCGACGAAGGCCTTGGTGACGGGCGAGCTGTCCTCCACCACGGGCAGCACGCCGATGGAGCCTTCCAGCGGGCCGTAGCCGCCGGTGATCTTGGCGATTTCGTCCATCTTCGCCTGGTCGATGATGACGAAGCCGCCCTTGAAGCCCAGCTCGCGCGCCTGCTTGACCACCAGGCCCGTGGGCTCGGAGGCGCCGCCAATGAACAGCACATCGGGCTTGGCCGCGAGCACGCGGCTCACGCCGCTGTAGAAGTCGGTGGCGCGGTTGTACGACATGGGGTTCTCGGCCACCACCTTGCCGCCCGCCGCTTCCCAGGCCGGCTTGCTTCCCAGGCCGGCTTGAACGCCGCCGTCCAGGCCTTGGCGTAGTCGTGGTCGGCATTGGCCACGGCCATGGTCTTGCCGTACTTGCCCATGGCGTGGCTGACGAAGGGCTTGATGTAGGAGGTGAACTCGGGCGGGATGCGCAGCGTGAGCTTGTTGCCCTTCTCGGTGATCTGCGGCACGCTGGTGTAGGACAGCAGCAGCACCTTCTGCTGCTCGTTGATGGCCTGCACGGCAAAGCTGCCGCCCGAATGCGGCACCAGCACGGCGGCGGCTTTGTGCTCCTGCACCAGGCGCTGGGTGTTGATGGCGGTCTCAGACGGGTTGTACTTGTCGTCGAGCGACACGATCTCGAACTTGACCTTCTTGCCCGCCACGTCGAGGCCGGCCTCGTTGATCTCCTTCACGGCCATTTCCATGCCGCTGAGCACGTTCTTGCCGTACAGCGCGGCACCGCCGCTCAGGGGGCCGGAGTAGCCGATCTTCACGACCTGCTGGGCCATGGCCGGGGCGATGCCCAGCAGCGTGGCGGCGAAGGTGCTGGCGCACAGGCGAAGAATGGTCTTGCGTTTCATGCTGTCTCCTTGGGGTGGGTGAAAAAGGCTCGAAAAACTAAAGCTGTATCAGTGCTCATGGCGTTGAACGCCACGCGGCCCAGGCCAGGGCCACCGCGCAAGGGCCGCCCCGCCGCGCTGGTGGCGTCCCCCTTCCGCATCGCGCAGCGATGCCAGAGAAGGGGGAAGGCGCGCAGCGCCACAGGGGGTTGGTGCCATCTCTCAGGCGCCGATGTAGGCTCTACGGACTGCCTCGTTGTTCATGAGGCTCTCGCGGTCGCCCTCCAGGACGATGCGGCCACTCTCGATGACATAGGCGCGGTGCGCGATCTTCAGCGCGGCGAACGCGTTCTGCTCGGCCAGCAGCACCGTGGTGCCGGCCTGGTTGATGCGCTGGATGACCTCGAAGGTCTGCTTGATGACCAGCGGCGCCAGGCCCAGCGAGGGCTCGTCGAGCAGCAGCACCTTGGGCCGGCCCATCAGCGCGCGGCCGATGGCCACCATCTGCTGCTGGCCGCCGCTGAGCGAGCCAGCCGGGTCGTCCTTCTTCTGGTCGAGGATGGGAAACAGCGCCAGCACCTCGTCGAGGCGCTGGCGGTTGGCCGCGCCGTCGGCGCGGTGCACGTAGGCGCCAAGCATGAGGTTCTTGAGCACCGACATGCCGGGGAACAGCTTGCGCCCCTCGGGGCACTGCACCACGCCGTTGGCCACGATCTGCGAGGGCTTCATGCCCACGAGGTTCTTCTCGCCGTAGCGGATGCTGCCGCCCGCCGCCTTGTGGATGCCGCTGATAGTGAGGAAGATCGAGCTTTTGCCCGCGCCGTTGGCGCCCAACAGCACCACCAGCTCGCCCTGCTCGGCGCGCAGGCTCACGCCGTCGAGGGCCGTGAAGCTGCCGTAGTTCAGCGATACGTTCTCAAGCGTCAGCATGCTCGCTCCCCAGGTAGGCATCGATCACGGCCGGGTTGGCGCGGATCTCGGCGGGCGTGCCTTCGGCGATCTTCTCGCCATAGCTCAGCACGAGGATCTTGTCGGCCAGGCTCATGATCATGTTCATCTTGTGCTCGATCAGGCACACGGTCAGGCCACTCTGCACCATCTTGCGGATGAGGTCGGCCAGGCCCTGCGTTTCATCAGGGTTCACGCCGCCGGCGGGCTCGTCCAGCAGCACCAGGCGCGGCCCGGTGGACAGGGCGAGCGCGAAAGCCACGCGCTTGCGCTCCTCCTGCGAGATGTCGCCCGCCATGCGGTGCTCCAGGTGCGACAGGCCGACGAAGTTCAGCGCGTCGCGCGCCTTCTCGCGGCAGATGCGCTCTTCCTCGCGCAGCAGGCTGGAGCCGCGCAGCACGTCGAGCAGGCCGGACTTCGTGCGCAGCCGGTGACCGACGATGAGGTTGTCGAGCACCGAGGCCATGTCGAACAGCGCCGTGGTCTGGAAGGTGCGCGCCACGCCCAGGTGCGCCACCTGGTCGGTGCGCAGCGAGGTCACGTCCTGGCCTTCGAGCGTGATGGTGCCCGAGGTCGGGCGGTGCACGCCGCTGATGAGGTTGAAGAACGTCGTCTTGCCGGCGCCGTTGGGGCCGATGATGGCGTTGATCTTGCCCGCCTCGATGGTGGTGCTGACGTTGCTGACCGCCGCCAGGCCGCCAAAGCGCTTGGTCAGGTGTTCAATCTTGAGCATGCGGGACTCCTTGCGCGGCGCGGCGCGCGCGCCAGCCCAGATAGCTGCCCACGATGCCGTGCGGGACGAAGATCACCAGCAGCACCAGGATGGGTCCGAAGACGAGGAAGCGGTACTCCTGCAGGAACTGCAGGTACTGCGTGAGCCAGGGCATGGCCAGCGCGCCCAGCAGCGGCCCGAGCAGCGTGCCCAGGCCGCCGATCAGCATGTACATGGTCATGTCGAAGGTGTGCTCCACCCCGGCCACATCCGGGCCGATGAAGCGCACGTAGCCCGCGTACAGGCCGCCCGCCATGCCCGCGTAGAACACCGACAGCATGAAGGCCAGCGTCTTGTTGCGCATGAGGTTGATGCCCAGCGACTCGGCCAGCTCGTCACTGTTGCGGATGGCCATGAAGGTGCGGCCCAGCAGCGAGTTGACGATGCGCCGCATGGCCCACAGCCCCAGCACCAGCCAGAAGAACACCAGGTAGTACAGCGCCAGCGGCGTGTCGAAGCGGATCGCGCCGATGGGCTCGGGCGCCGGGATGCCCATGATGCCCACGGTGCCGTGCGTCAGGCCCTCCCACTTCTCGATCACCAGGAACATGATGTAGCCCACGCACAGCGTGAAGATCGAGAAGTAATGGCCCTTGAGGCGCAGCGACAGGATGCCGATGAAGTAGCCGAGAAACGCCGTGACCACGCCCGAGAGCGCGAACGCGCCCCAGAACGACCAGCCATGGTCCACCGTGAGGATGCCCACGGTATACGAGCCCACCGCCATGAAGCCCGCGTGCGCCAGGTTGAACTGCCCGGTGTAGCCGGTGATGAGGTTCAGCCCGATGGTGGCGATGGCGAAGATATAGGCCGTGCCCATCACCGTGAGGTGGTAGTCGTTGCCCGTGAACAGCGGGAACAGCAGGCCCGCGGCCAGCAGCAGGGCCCAGCCCAGTTTGCCTTCGAGGTATGCCATGGTCAGCGCGCTCCCTGGGTGAACAGGCCCTGCGGGCGCAGCGACAGAATGACCACCAGCAGCACGAAGGCGATGATGTCCTTGTAGTCGGTCGAGATGTAGAAGGCGCCAAAGCTCTCGGCAAAGCCGATGATGAGCCCGCCCACGATGGCGCCGGGCACGCTGCCCATGCCGCCGAGGATGATGATGACGAAGGCCTTGGTGATCACCAGGTGCCCCATGGCCGGGTACACGAGGTTGATGGGCGCGTACAGCGTGGCCGCCACGGCGGCGAGCACGCCTGAGATGCCGAAGGTCAGCATGGCCACGCGGTTGGCGTCGATGCCCACGAGCGAGGCGCCATCGCGGTTCTGCGCCATGGCGATGATGGTCGAGCCCATCACCGTCTTGGTCAGGAACAGGTGCAGCACCACCATGAGCGTGAACGCGGCGGCGATGATGAGCAGGCGCTGCACGGGCGCCGTGACCCCCGCCAGGTCGATGATGCCGGTGTAGGGCGTCTGCATGCGGTGGAAGTCGGCGCCCCAGAGCGCCTGCGCCGCCGCCTCCAGGAACAGCAGCATGCCGATGGCCGCGATCATGGGGTGCAGGCCCGAGGCGTTGCGCAGCGGGTGGAAAACCAGCCGCTCGGCCAGCACCGCGACCAGCGCCACGCACAGCGCCGCGCCACCCATGGCCAGCCAGTAGTTCCAGCCCCAGGCCGACATGAGGTGGAAGGACACGAAGGCGCCGAACATGTAGAACGCGCCGTGCGCGAAGTTGGGCACGTGCAGGATGCCGTACACCAGCGTCAGCCCCAGGGCCACCAGGCCATAGATGCCGCCGAGGGTCAGGCCGTTGAGGACCTGTTGCAGGAACATCTCCATCAGCCGGCCCTCCGGGCCACGGCCCAGGCCTGGCCCTGCGGCCACCAGTCAGCTTGCGCGGAGCGGGGCTGGTCGGCCCCTGTCTGCGGTTCCGGGCGTTTCTGCATCGTCTCGCTCCTGTGGGGTTGGCATGCGCACTCCGGATTCGCATCAATCACCTGGCGCAAGCACCAAATGCGTTACCTAAAACCGGCATACGAGCGCAGCTTAGCGGCCCTGCCCCAGGCCCAGGATCGGAATTCCACTATGCGGAACACACCGAGGGAAAACCCCCACGCCTCACACCATCAAGCAGTCGCGTAGATGACTTTTACGCGCAATTTGCCCATTTTGTAACAGCGACGCCGAAATGCACGGGAGCCGCCGTGCATCGATATTCTGCAATGCAGAACATTAGACTCCGTCGGAAGCCCCGGCGGTTGCCATGGGCGCGGCCCCAGGGTCCGCATGGAAACTCCGTCCTTCCACGATGATCGGCAGCCCCACGGCCACGGCCTGCGTGCGCTGGAAGTGGCGCACCGAGCCATCCTGCATGCGCACACGCACCTGGTACACCGTCTGTGTGCGCGTGTTCTGCTCGACCCGGTGGCCCACATAACCGCCCCCCACGGCACCCAGCACCGTGGCCGCCGTGCGGCCCGAACCCTTGCCCACCTGGTTGCCCACCACCGCGCCGAGCACGCCGCCGGCCACGGCCCCCACACCGGTGGCGGGCGCGGACTGCTGCACCGCCTGCACCGACTCGACCCGGCCGCAGACCGCGCAGGCCGGCATGCGCGGGCCCGGTGCCTGCGCAGACACCTGTGGCGGCCTGTACGCCGGTGCCGGTGGCGCGGCGCGCAGGGGGGCCGCGCCCACACGCGGCTGCGGCGGCACCCGCGGCGCCTCCTGGCCGACGATCAGGCCGGGGGCCTCGGCCGCCCTGCGGGCCGGCTCGGGCGCCCATTTTTCCTCCAGGATTTCGGCTTCCGGCGTCCGGGGTACCGCCGTCTGCTGCGGGGCCGGTTCCGCGCCGCGCTGCTGCACCAGCAGCGTCCCCCCCAACGCCAGCACGCTGACCCCGAGCACCCCGATGGCCGTCCAGAGCCAGCGCAGCGGCACGGCGGAAGGCGGCGCGGAGACGGGGGTGGGTGCGGTGACGGGGCTGCTCATGGTTCTTCCTTGCTGTGGTGAATGCGGACCGCCCGCGATGGGCGACCGGGCGCACGGTACACAGCCTTCGGGCTCCGGTTGTACGCATTGGTAACCATGCGCCGCCCGCGCGGCGCCCTTGCCACGCCAGCCGCAACCCTTCCCGCGCGCCAGGACCCAGGCTGCAATGCTTGTTCGCTATTAATTTAGTAGCATCTAACGCAATCCAGGTAAGCTGCCAAGCCCACTTTTACCCGCCTTTACAGTTACCCGCCGGCAAACGCCCCCCCAGCGGGCAGTGCCATGGTCCGACACTCGGTCTGCGCGCAGCCGCCGGTGCAGACCAGCGCACTGCCGGCACCCGGCTTCCGCCGCCTTACACTCTGCGCCCAGTGGGTACAGCCCTCACAACAGGACATTTATGCAGATTCGCTGTGCACTGGTCGGCATGCCCGGCTCGGGCAAATCCACCGTCGGCCGGCAACTGGCCCACCGCGCTGGCGTGCCGTTCGTCGACCTGGACCACCGGTTGGAACAGGCCATCGGCACCTCCATTCGCAGCTTCTTCGAAGCCGAAGGCGAGGCGCGTTTCCGCGATTTGGAATCACAGATGCTGGCCGAGGTGGCCCGCGAAAGCGGCGGCATGGTGCTTTCCACCGGCGGCGGCGCGGTGCTGCGCGCGGAAAACCGCGCGGTGCTGCGCCAGTTCGGTGCCGTACTCTATTTGCGCGCCTCGCCCGAAGACATCTTCAAACGCGTGCGGCACGACCGCACGCGCCCGCTGCTGCAGGGCGGCAACCCGATGGACAAGCTGCGCGAGCTCTACGCTCAGCGCGATGGCCTGTACCGCGAAACGGCGCACTACGTCATCGAAACCGGCCGCCCCACGGTGCACACGCTGGTCAACATGATCATGATGCAGCTGGAGATGGCGGGCAACGCGCAGATGCCCGCCGAGCCGGAGGCCTAGGAGGCTGTCGAACTTGGAAGTCGTCGGCTGCAAATCGGCCGCAGCGGTCCATTTTTGGCTTCGCCGCTCTTCGAGAACACCGTCTTTTTGCCCCATAGCCGGGCTATGGGGCTGCAAATCCGGCAAAAACTGTCCTCGCTGGGGCCGATTTTGGCGAAACCTTCGGTTTTCGCTATCGACGCTCCAAGTCCGACAGGCTCCTAGAACCCACTCAGAGATTGGGTGCCAGCAGGCGCCGCAGTTCGGCTTCGTCCATGCCCCGGCGCTGCGCCATGTCGGCGAGCTGGTCTTCGCCGATCTTGCCCACGCTGAAGTACGTGGCCTGCGGGTGGCCCAGGTAGAAACCACTCACGCTCGCCGCCGGCGCCATGGCCAGGCCCTCGGTGAGCTGCATGCCGATCTCGCCGCACTGCAGCTGCGCGAACAGGGGGCGCTTGGCGCTGTGGTCGGGGCAGGCCGGGTAGCCGGGCGCGGGGCGGATGCCCAGGTACTGCTCGTCGATGAGCGCTTGGTTGCTGAGCTGCTCGCCGCCGGCATAGCCCCACAGGTCGGTGCGCACGCGCTGGTGCAGGCATTCGGCGAAGGCCTCGGCCAGGCGGTCGGCCAGGCTCTTGAACAGGATGGCTGAGTAGTCGTCGTGCGCGGCCAGGAACTCCTGCTCCTTCTTCTCCACGCCCAGGCCCGCCGTGACGGCGAACAGGCCGGCGTAGTCGGCGATGCCGCTGTCCTTGGGCGCTACGAAGTCGGCCAGGCAGCGGCTCGGGCGCATCACGCCCTCGACGGCGTGCTTCTCGGTCTGCTGGCGCAGGCCGTACCAGGTCAGCGCCACCTGGCTGCGCGTCTCGTCGGTGTAGAACTCGATGTCGTCGCCCACGCTGTTGGCGGGCAGCAGCGCCATCACGCCGCTGGCCTGGAGCCAGCGGCCCTCGATGATTTTCTTGAGCATGGCCTGGCCGTCGGCGAACACGCGCTGCGCCTCCTGCCCCACCACCTCGTCCTGCAGGATGGCCGGGTAGGCGCCCGCCAGGTCCCAGGTCTGGAAGAACGGCCCCCAGTCGAGATAGGGCACGAGTTCGGCCAGGTCGAAGTTCTTGAACACGCGCCGGCCCAGCGCACGCGGCGCGGTGGGCCGGTACGCGGCCCAGTCGAGGGCCGTGCGGTTGGCGCGCGCCTTCGCCAGCGGCCACAGCGGCACCTGCTTCTTGTTGGCGTGCTGGCTGCGCACCTTGTCGTAGTCGGCGCTCAGTTCCTGCACGAAGCTGTCCACGTTGTCGCCCAGCAGGCTTTGCGCCACGCCCACGCTGCGCGAGGCATCGGGCACGTAGACCACGGGGCCTTCGTAGTGCGGCGCGATCTTCACGGCGGTGTGCACGCGCGAGCAGGTGGCGCCGCCGATGAGCAGCGGGATCTTCTTGATGCGGAAATGCTCGTCCTTCTGCATCTCGCCGGCCACGTACTGCATTTCTTCGAGGCTGGGCGTGATCAGGCCCGACAGGCCGATGATGTCCGCCCCTTCGGCCTTGGCGCGCGCCAGGATCTCGTGGCAGGGCACCATCACGCCCATGTTCACCACCTCGAAGTTGTTGCACTGCAAAACCACGGTGACGATGTTCTTGCCGATGTCATGCACGTCGCCCTTGACGGTGGCGATGACGATCTTGCCCTTGGTGCGCACGTCGCGCCCGGCGGCCTCGTCCTGGCGCTTTTCCTCCTCGATGTAGGGGATCAGGTGCGCCACGGCGAGCTTCATCACACGCGCCGACTTCACCACCTGGGGCAGGAACATCTTGCCCTGGCCGAACAGATCGCCGACCACGCTCATGCCGTCCATGAGCGGCCCTTCGATCACGTGCAGCGGGCGGCCGCCCTTGGCCACGATCGCGCGGTAGGCCTCCTCGGTGTCTGCCACGATGAAATCGGTGATGCCGTGCACCAGCGCATGGCTCAGGCGTTCACCCACGGTCTTGGGCTGCTCGGGCGTGCCGCGCCATTCGAGCTTCTTGCTCTCGTCCTTGGCGCCGCTCTTGGCGGTTTCGGCGATTTCGACCAGGCGCTCGCCCGCGTCGGGGCGGCGGTTGAGCACCACGTCTTCCACGCGCTCGCGCAGCACCGGCTCCAGGTCGTCGTACACGCCCACCATGCCGGCGTTGACGATGCCCATGTCCATGCCCGCCGCAATCGCGTGGTACAGGAACACGGTGTGGATGGCCTCGCGCACCGGGTCGTTGCCACGGAAGCTGAAGCTCACGTTCGACACGCCGCCCGACACCTTGGCGCCCGGCAGGTGCTGCTTGATCCAGCGCGTGGCTTCGATGAAATCGACGGCGTAGTTGTTGTGCTCTTCGATGCCCGTGGCCACGGCGAAGATGTTCGGGTCGAAGATGATGTCCTCGGGCGGGAAACCCACCTCGTCCACGAGGATGCGGTAGGCGCGCTCGCAGATCTCGGTCTTGCGCGCAAAGGTGTCGGCCTGGCCCTTCTCGTCGAAAGCCATCACCACGGCCGCCGCGCCGTAGCGCCGCACGAGCTGCGCCTGGCGCTTGAACTCCTCCACGCCCTCTTTCATCGAGATGGAGTTGACGATGCCCTTGCCCTGCAGGCAGCGCAGGCCGGCCTCGATGACCGTCCACTTGGAGCTGTCGACCATGATGGGCAGGCGCGCGATGTCGGGCTCGGAGGCGATCAGGTTCAGGAAGCGCACCATGGCGGCCTGGCTGTCGAGCATGGCCTCGTCCATGTTGACGTCGATCACCTGGGCGCCGTTCTCCACCTGCTGGCGCGCCACGGCCAGCGCGTCCTCGAACTGGCCGTTGAGGATCATGCGCGCGAACGCCTTGGAGCCGGTGACGTTGGTGCGCTCGCCCACGTTGACGAACAGCGTGTCCGCGCCGATGGTGACGGGCTCCAGGCCCGACAGCCGCATGGGGGGAAGGGAAAGATCAGACATAGGCCCACCTGTGCAAAAAACCGGGAAACAGGTGAGCGTCGTTGCGATTCGGGAAGTCGGTCCAAGCCTGACGGCATCTGCCTGCCGCTGCAACGCTCCTTGGACGAGCCGCGATTTTACCGGCGATTGCCGACCCGCTGCCCGGACTGCGCCGGTGCCGCCGGAGCAGGGGCCCGCTGGGGCACCGCTTCGGGGAAAAAGCCCACACGGACTCTTGGGGCAAAATGCGCGCTACCTCTTGATACAACTCACCCGCTCCCGGTGCACCCTCGCACCGGCATGTCTGGCGCCCCGGCCCCGCGCAGGACAGCAACCATGAGACTTCGCCATGCACGATGACCACCGCGGCCAAGGTGACGGGACCGACATCCAGGCCCCACCGCAACGCAACGGCCTGCTGCGCCGCCTCCTGCGGCTGCTGACCTTCGTGGACCTGCCCATCAAGCAGAAATTCCTGCTGCTGACCCTGGGCACGCTGTTCTGGTTCTCTGGTTCGGCTCCATGGCCATCGTCACGGTGTTCGCGCTGACCGCCATCCAGTACAAGTACCACCAGGTGGCCGAGCAGATCGTGCCGCACGACCAGGCCACGCGCGAGGTGCTGGCGCACCTGCAGAGCCTGGACCGCGACCTGCAGTTCATCCTGCACGCCGAACCGGGCTCCGACCTGCTGGCCCTGCAATCGGTGCGCGACCACGTCAAGGCGATCCGCGCCGTCAATGCCCGGCTGAGCCTGCGCCAGACGGCCGTCTCGGGCAGCCTCGTCGAGAACCTGCTGCGCTCCATGGCCAAGGCCAGCCCGGAAAGCCTGGCCTACCTGCGCGACATCATGGTCGTGACCGACCGCATCGACCAGGCGCTCGACAGCTACACCACCGCGCGGCGCAAGCCCCCGCGCGGCGGCGAGGCCGAGGCCACCGCCGCCGCCTTCGACGCCGCCCGCACGCGCGTGGCCGAAGGCATCATGCTGACCCTGCAGCACGCCAAGAGCGTGGCGGAGGCGTATGGCGACATCAACAACGGCATCTACCAGATCATCCGCGAATCGGTGAATGCCATCCTCGTCGTGCTGCTGATCGCCTCGACGCTGCTGTTCTTCTTCGTGCGCTGGATCATCGTGGCCTTCCAGCGCCCCATCGCGGCCATCATCCGGCAGATCGACTCGCTGAGCACGGGCGACATCAACCTGGCCAAGAAGGTGGCGATCAAGTCGGCCGACGAAATCGGCACGCTCTCGAAGAAGTTCAACACCCTGGTCGACAGCGTCTACGGCATGACGGTCTACAAAAAGGTGATCGAGGAGGATGCCGCGCTCGACGACGTCTACCACCGCCTGGGCGACGTGTTCGAGAGCGAACTGGGCATCCACCAGTACGCCATCTACGACGTCAATGCGCAGAAGAAGGCCATGCGCGTGGCCCACCCGCCGCTCGTCGGCGATGCCAAGCTGCACTGCGACGCGGACATCCTGACCGACTGCAACCAGTGCCGTGCCGTCAAGACGGGGCACAAGGTCTCGTCCTTTGAATTCCCGGGCGTCTGCCGCCGCTTCGTGCCCGAGGCGGGCATGGGCCATATCTGCATTCCGCTGGTGGCCGGCGGCATCGCCGGCGGCGTGGTGCAACTGCGTTTCGCCGCCGATGCGCAAGGCAGCATGCGCGATCCCACGACCCCGCAGAAGCTGTTCAACGCCGAGACCTACATCAACCAGTCGCTGTCGGTCATCGAGGCCAAGCGCCTGATGCAGACCCTGCGCGAATCGGCCATGGTGGACCCGATGACCGGGCTCTACAACCGGCGCTTCCTGCAGGACCACACGGCCCAGATCATCAGCGGCGTGCTGCGGCGCAAGACGCAGATCGGCCTGCTGGTGTGCGACATCGACTACTTCAAGCAGGTCAACGACACGCACGGCCACGACGCGGGCGACCTGATCCTGCGCGAGACCGCCATCGTGCTGAAGAACGCGGTGCGCGAATCGGACATCGTGATCCGCTTCGGCGGCGAGGAATTCCTCGTGCTGCTGATGGACGTGCAGCCGGGCGACGCCCTGCTGGTGGCCGAGAAGATCCGCCAGGCCATCGAGGCGATGAAGGTCACCGTGGGCGACAAGGTGCTGCAAAAGACCATCTCCATCGGCGTGGCCGATTTCCCGGGCGACACCGACGGATTCTGGCAGGCCATCAAGTACGCCGACGTGGCGCTCTACCGCGCCAAGGACAACGGGCGCAACCAGTGCGTGCGCTTCGCCCCCGAGATGTGGCAACACGGTGATTTCTAGTCGGACCGCGCGGCGCGCGGGCCGGCCTCATGCCGCCGAGGCGGGCAGGCCAAACACGCGGTCGAAGCCCCAGTTGAAGGCGAAGGTGTAGCAGAGGAAGAACACCACCAGGCCCAGGTCCATCACCAGGGCTTGCCACAGGCTGACCTCGAACCACCAGGCGAACAGCGGCACCAGCGTGAACACGAGCCCGCCCTCGAAGCCCACGGCGTGCGCCACGCGGCGCGCCAGGCTGCGGCCGCGCACCGCCTGGCGCGCCTCCCAGCGCTCGAACAGCGTGTTGAAGACGATGTTCCACGCCACCGCGATGGCCGAGGACGCCACCGCCATCACCCCCGCGTGGGCCGTGCCCTGGTCCGAGAACTGCGCCAGCCCCAGCGTGGCCACGGCGATGGCGATCAGTTCGTAGATGGTGACGTAGACCACGCGGCGGCGCACGCCGTGCAGGCCGGGAATGAGGGCGGGAGAGTGCATGGCGCCCAATTTACCGGCGATCAACTGATAATTGAAGTCAGCTTATTTCAGTTTTATTGACAGATGGCCTTCACCTCCGACAGCGTGCACCTGTTCCTGGCCGTGCTCGACCACGGCTCGTTCTCGGCGGCCGCCCGGGTGCTGGGCCGGGTGCCCTCGGCCGTGAGCATGGCCATGGGCCACCTGGAGGCCGAGCTGGACACGCCGCTGTTCGACCGCAGCGGGCGCGAGCCCCGGCCCACGGCGGCCGCGCGCGCGCTCGAACCGCAGGCCCGGCTGCTGGCGGCGCAGCTGCAGCAGCTCAACGCCCAGGCCCTGGCCCTGACGCAGGGGCTGGAGGAACGGCTCACGCTGGCCATCGCCCCCGAGCTGCTGGCCGCCCACTGGAACGCCCCCCTGGCCGCGCTGGCGCGTGAATTTCCGCTGCTGCAGGTGGAGGTGCTGGCCGCGCCCCAGGCCGACGCGCTGGCGCTGCTGCACAGCGGCCGCGCGCAGTTGGCGCTGGTGTTCGAGCGGCCCAGCATCGACGGGCGCGAGGGCTTTCAGGAGGTGGGCACCGAAACCCTGGTGGCCGTGATCGCGCCCGAGCACCCGGTAATCACCGCAGCCCGCAGCGCCGCCACGGCGCGGGGCGAGCCCCCCGCCAGCGCCCTGCTGCGCGAGGAGCACCTGACCACCACGCGCCAGATCGTGGTGGCCAGCCGCGACCTGGCGCAGACCGACCCCCGCTTCGTCTTCGCCCGCCACCACTGGCGCACCGACAACCACCTGGCCGCGCTGGGCCTGATCGAGGCCGGCCTGGGCTGGGGCTGGCAGCCGCGCGCGCTGGTGCAGCCGCGCATCGAAGCCGGGCGGCTGATGGAGATGCCGTTCGAGAACCTCAGCAACGGCACCGCCCTGTGGGTGGATGTGGTTTGGTCCAAGGAGCGCCCCCTGGGCCTGGGCGCGGCGCGCTTCGTGGCGCTGATGCGGGACAACGCAGCGCTGCGCCAAGGGGCCGCATAGGTTTTGAATAAAAACCACCCATAGCGCTTATGTATCAAGCGCAATCAGCTATTAAATCAACAGCAATCTTCGCCCCTGCCGATGGCAGGTACTCCCGGCGCTCCCCGTCCTCCGGCACCCACAGCCGCTGCGCCCAGCCGCCCTGGCGCGCCAGCGCCCGCACCGAGGCGCGCGTGGTGGGGCAGTGGTCCAGCGCCTCCAGGTGGTTGACCACCACGGCGCCCCGCGTGAGCTGCACGGCCTGCGCCACCTCGGCCGCGTCCATCAGGATCTCCGCCCCCACATCGAACCGGGCGCCCCCGGCGGGCAGCACGGCCACATCGGGCCGCAGGCGCTCCAGGCAGTCGCGCACCGTGGGCGTAAGCACGGTGTCGCCCGCCAGGTACACGCTGGGCTCGCCCGGCAGCTCCAGCAGGTAGCCGTGGCCGTGCTCCATGAAGCGCCCCACCCAGCCCGCGCCGTGCACGCAGGCAATGGGGGTCACCTGGCCGCCCAGCGCAAAAGGCTGGCGCGCCGTGCCCGCCAGCGGCTGCACGGTAAGGCCGCGCTGGGCCAGGTAGTCCGCATCGTGCGGCATGCAGAACACGGGAATGCCGCGCTCGCGCAGAAACCGCTTGCCCGCGCCATCGAGGTGGTCGAAATGCCCGCGCTGGCAATGCGTGATGAGCGCGTGGGTGACGCGCCCGAGCAGCGCATCGGCCTGCGCCGGCAGCTCCACGATGGGGTTGCGCTGGCGCTGGACGCCCAGGTAGCGCAGGGCGGGCAGGCTGCCCCGGGGCGCGAGCATGGGGTCCACCAGCAGGCCGATGGGTTGGCCGGCGGACTGGAACTCCAGCAGAACGGTGGCGTTGCGCAATTGGGTGATGTGCATGGGGGTTTCCTCGGGAGGGTGCAGTCCGTCCATTGTTGAAAACCGGCGATGCGCCGAGAATGGCCCGATCTGACAATTTCTTCCCATTTCCGGCCAGCCATGCCCAAGCCCCCACCCACCGCCCCGCTGCGGCTCGCGCTGCTGCTGTACCCCGGCTGCATGCCCGCCGGCCTGTTTGCCGCCGCCGACATGGCGCGCGCCGCCAACCTGCGCATGCAGGCCCCGGTGATCGAGGTCTGCTGGGCGGGCGTGGACCTGCAGCCCGTGCCCACCTGGCAGGGCCCGGCCCTGGCCCCCACGGTGGCGCTGGCCCAGGCCGGGGCGGACGCCGTGCTGGTGCCGGGCCTGTGGCTCTCGTCCCCCGAGGGCCTGCAGGAACCGCTGCAGCGCCTGGCCCCCGTGGCCCAGGCCCTGCGCGCCCTGCCCCGGCGCACCCAACTCTGGAGCTACTGCGCCGGTGTGCTGCTGGCCGCCGCCAGCGGCCGGCTGCGCGGCCAGGGTGCCACGGCCACCTGGTGGCTGCGCGCGGCGCTGGAGCCGCAATTTGCCGCCGTGGACTGGCGCTTTGACGAGCCGCTGGTGGCAGGACCCACCGCCACCACCGCCGCCGGGGCCAATGGCTACCTGCCGCTGATGCTGCACGCGCTGGCCGCCCGCCTGCCACCCCAGGCGCTGACCGACCTGCAGGCGCTGCTGATGCTGCCCCGGCCGCGCACGGCCCACCCCGCGTTTGCCGGGCACGACCTGATGACCACGGCCGATGCCGACCTGCGCCGCGCCATGCTGTGGGTGCAGCGCAGCCCGGCCGGCCAGTTGCGCCTGCCCGCGCTGGCCGAAGCCCTGGGCCTGTCGCCGCGCACGCTGGCACGGCGGGTGCAGGCGCACACCGGGCTGTCGGCCGCGCACTGGATGCGGCGCATCAAGCTGCGCCAGGCCAGCGAGGCCCTGTGCGACACCGACCAGCCCCTCAAGCGCATCGCCGAAGACCTGGGTTTTGCCAGCGAAGCCGGGCTGCACCGCGCGTTCCGGCATGCTACAGGGCAGACGCCGCTGGCCTACCGCATGGTCCACGGCGCGCGCTGAGCCATTTCTTCACCACCTGCCAGGAGAGCCCATGTCCAACGCCCCCGCACCGCTTCCCTCGTATTTTTCGGCCCGCGACAAGGCGCTGGCGCAGCGCTGGGCGCGCTGGCAGCCCGACACCGCCGACCACGCGGCCGAGGCCCACGCCGACAGCCCGCCCGAACGGCGCAAGGCCGGCAAGCGCAGGACGGTCTCGCTCCAGGATTTCGACCCCTCGGCCAAGCCCTTCTCGCTGGGCGACAAGACCCAGGACAAGGCCGTGGTCGAATCGCTGGCGCTGGAGCTCGACACACTGCAGAACCTGTTCTACGCTGACAAGCGCTACAAGCTGCTCGTGATCCTGCAGGGCACCGACACCTCGGGCAAGGACGGCACCATCCGTGGCGTGTTCGGCCGCATGAGCGCGCTGGGCGTGCACACCGTGGGCTGGAAAGCCCCCACCGAGACCGAGCGCGCGCACGACTACCTCTGGCGCATCCACCAGCAGGTGCCCGCCGCGGGCGAGGTGACCATCTTCAACCGCAGCCACTACGAGGACGTGCTGGTGCCCACGGTCAACGGTTGGATCACGCCCGCCGAGCAGCACCAGCGCCTGGGCCACATCAACGACTTCGAGCGCATGCTCAGCCAGACGGGCACCATCGTGCTCAAGTTCATGCTGCACATCGGCTTCGATGAGCAGCGCCAGCGCCTGCAGGAGCGGCTGGACGACCCCGCCAAGCACTGGAAGTTCGCCATGAGCGACATCGAGGCGCGCAAGCAGTGGCCGCAGTACCAGCAGGCCTACGAGACGCTGCTGTCGGCCACGCACACCCCCTGGGCGCCCTGGACCATCGTTCCCGCCAACTCCAAGACACACCGCAACCTGATGATCGCCACCGTGCTGCGCGAGGTGCTGCGCAACCTCGAACTGCGCTACCCGCCGGGCGACCCGGCACTGGCGCATTGCACCGTGGAATGACCCCGTCATCGCCAGGGCCACGTTATGCATTCGTTGCATAATTTCGTAACACACCGGCCTTGGACAGCCCTCTGGCGCGCACCTATCCTTCGCGGCTTGCATTGATCCCACAAGGAAATACCGCCATGTCGCATCCCACCGGAACGCCCGGCACCGTCGCCACCGCGCACACCCTGCCGTCGTACCTTGACCCCAACCACCTCGGCCCCTGGGGCATCTACCTGCAGCAGGTCGACCGCGTCACGCCCTACCTCGGCCACCTGGCCCGCTGGGTCGAAACGCTCAAGCGCCCCAAGCGCGCGCTCATCGTCGACGTGCCGATCGAACTCGACAACGGCACCATCGCCCACTTCGAGGGCTACCGCGTGCAGCACAACACCTCGCGCGGCCCCGGCAAGGGCGGCGTGCGCTTCCACCAGGACGTGACGCTGTCGGAAGTGATGGCCCTGTCGGCCTGGATGAGCATCAAGAACGCGGCCGTGAACGTGCCCTACGGCGGCGCCAAGGGCGGCATCCGCGTCGACCCGAAGAAGCTCTCGATGGGTGAACTCGAGCGCCTGACGCGCCGCTACACCAGCGAGATCGGCATCATCATCGGCCCGTCCAAGGACATTCCCGCGCCCGACGTGAACACCAACGGCCAGATCATGGCCTGGATGATGGACACCTACTCCATGAACGTGGGCTCCACCGCCACCGGCGTGGTCACCGGCAAGCCGGTCGACCTGGGCGGCTCGCTGGGCCGCGTCGAGGCCACCGGCCGCGGCGTCTACACCGTGGGCGTGGAAGCCGCCAAGCGAACCGGCCTGCCGATCGAAGGCGCCCGCCTGGCCGTGCAGGGCTTTGGCAACGTGGGCGGCACCGCCGCCAAGCTGTTCGCCGACGCCGGCGCCAAGGTGGTGGCCGTGCAGGACCATACCGGCACCATCTACAACGGCAGCGGCCTGGACGTTGCCGCGCTGCTGGCCCATGTGGCCGCGCGCGGCGGCGTGGGTGGCTTCGCTGGCGCCGACACCCTGGCCAACGAAGAGTTCTGGGGCGTGGACTGCGAGATCCTGATCCCCGCGGCACTGGAAGGCCAGATCACCCAGGACAACGCGGGCAAGATCAAGGCCAAGATGGTGATCGAGGGCGCCAACGGCCCCACGACGACCGAGGCCGACGACATCCTGCACGACAAGGGCGTGCTGGTGCTGCCCGACGTGATCGCCAACGCCGGCGGCGTGACGGTGAGCTACTTCGAATGGGTACAGGACTTCTCCAGCTTCTTCTGGAGCGAGGACGAGATCAATGCGCGCCTGGTGCGCATCATGCAAGAGGCCTTCGCCGGCGTCTGGCATGTCGCCCAGGAACACAAGGTGAGCCTGCGCACCGCCACCTTCATCGTGGCCTGCCAGCGCATCCTGCACGCCCGCGAAATGCGCGGCCTCTACCCCTGAGGCCTGCACATCCCCAGGCGCCCCGGCCCCACCCGGGCCGGGCTCCCGCCAAGCAACCGCCAGTGCGCCGCGACCCGGCCCTGGCGGTTTTCTTTTGCCCGGTGCTGTTGCGCAGGGGCGACGCGGTGGCGCGACCACCCACCGTTCACGAACGCAAACCGACCGCACAGCCAGAGCGGAAACACCAGGATACGCAGGCATACATCTGGTGATACTTGGCCCGCGCGGCCCATGGAAGACTGCCCCGGATGCACGGCCCTTCCAGGAGACTCCGGTGACCCTTCCCTCGTTGCGCAGCCTCACTTCGCGCTTTCTGCTCAGCCGCCTGCGCACCGCACGCGCGGTAGCGCGCCTGGCCTACCGCCTGCACCGGAACAAGCCCGCGCTCATCGACCGGCGCGGCACGCTGAGCTACGCGGAACTGCAGGAGCGCGTGCTGCGCCTGCAGGCCTGGATGCAGGCGCAGGGCCTGCGCAAGGGCGACATCGTCTTCACCTGGCTGCCCGAGACCGGCGAGCAGTACGAGGCGCGCCTGGCCACGTTCGAGAACGGCACCGTCTTCGCCAGCTTCCACAAGCACCTGGCGGCCGAGGCGGCGCTCGCGATGATCGAGCGCGTGCGGCCCGCGCTGTTCATCCACGACCCGCTGCTGAGCGCGCCCATCCTGGCCACCGTGCGCGAGCGCCTGCCCGGCCTGCGCCTGCTGGCGCTGGGCAGCGACTACGCGCAGGCCCTGGCCGCGCACGCCCCGGCCTGGGGCACGGCCGACGTGCACGAGGAAGACATGTTCGCGCTGCACATGACCTCGGGCACCACGGGCCTGCCCAAGGCCATTGGCTACAGCCACCGCAAGTACCTCGACAGCATGCGCCTGATCTCGCGCTCCATCGACTTCAAGCCACCGGGCCGCCAGCCCAATGTCTACATGCTGGGCCTGCCGCTCACCGGGCCGGGTTCGGGCCTAGTGCTGCCCACGCTGCTGTCGGGCGCGGCACTGGTCATGCCCGAGGACTTCCGCGCCACCACGCTGGCCCGGCTGGTCCAACAGCACCGCGTGTCACGCGCCTTCCTCTCGCCCTCGGCCATCATCGACCTGCTCGACGAGCCCACGCTGGGGCAGTACGACCTGTCCTCGCTCACCCATGTGCCCTACGGCTCCGAGATGATGCCGGCGCCCAAGATCGCCGAGGCCATCCGCCGCTTCGGCCCGATCTTCCAGCAGGGCTATGGCTGCCTCGAAGCCCTGCCGCCCATCACCTGGCTGCTGCCGCACGAGCATGTGGACGCGCACGGCCTGCCGCGCTGCCACGGCATCCTCTCCACCGTGGGCCGCGTGATGGACGCGGTGGAGGTGGTCATCCGCGACGAGCAGTTCGCCCCCCTGCCGCTGGGCCAGACCGGCCTGATCACGGTGCGCACGCCGGTGCGCTTCGAAGGCTACTGGCTCGACCCGGAAAAGACGCACGAGACCCTGCGCGACGGCTGGGTGGTGATGGGCGACGTGGGCCATTTCGACGCCGAGGGCTACCTGCACGTGCTCGGCCGCAGCGCCGACCGCGTGCAGCGCGGCGGCCAGATGCTCAACCCGCGCGAGATCGAGGAGGTGGCGCACTGCCACCCCGCCGTGAAGGAGACCTGCCTGGTGCAGCATGGCGCGGCGGCCGTGCTGGTGGTGAGCCTGCGGCAAAGCTGGCGCACCCAGCGCAACTGGCAGGCGCTGGAGCACGACATCGCCGAATACCTGGTGCAGCACCTCGCGCCCGGCCTGCAGCCCGACGACATTCGCATCGTCGAGGAAATCCCGCGCAGCTTCCTCAACAAGATGCTGCGCCGCGAGGTCCGGCTGATGCTGGAGGCCGCGCCGCCGCGCGCGCACGGCCACGCCCCGGCGGCGCTCGCGCCCCTGGCCGCATGATGCGCGGCGCACCCGGGCCCGCCCGGCTCACGCTGGGCACCAAGCTGGGTTACGCCACCGGCAACATCGGCCTGCAGATGCAGGTGGCGGCCATGAACTTCCTGCTCATGATCTTCTACACCGACGTGGCCCTGGTACCCCCGGCCATCGCGGGCGCCGCGCTGCTGGTGGGCAAGGTGTGGGACACCGTCAACGACCCGCTGTTCGGCTGGATGACCGACCGCACGCGCTCACGCCACGGCCGCTACCGCGTGTACCTGGTCTACGGCGCGCTGCCGCTGGCCGTGGCGACCGCTGCCGTGTGGATGGTGCCGCCGGGGCTCAGCCCCATCGCTGCCTTCCTCTGGATCGCCCTCAGCTACACGGTGTTCGACACGCTGATGACCCTGGTGCAGCTGCCCTACCAGGCCCTGGCCGCCAACATGACGCGCGACTACGACGAGCGCACCAGCCTCACCACCTTCGCCTCGCTGGGCGCGCTCCTGGGCTTCTTCGCGGGCAGCGTGCTCATGCCGGTGCTGGTGCGCGCCGCGCCCGACGCGCGCACCGGCTATGTCCTGGCGGGCGCCTGCTTCGGCCTCGCCGCCGGCCTGGCCGTGGCCGTGGTGGCCTGGCGCGTGCGTGAGCCCGCCGCGCCGGCGCCGGACGGTGCGCGCCCGACCTGGGCTGCGGTGCGCGCCACCCTGCGCGCGGCGCTGCGCAACCGGCCCTTCGTGGTGCTGGTGGGCGCCGTCGGCCTGGTGCGCCTGGGGCTCACGCTGGTGCAGGCCGCGCTGGCGTATTTCGTGGTCTACCAGCTGCAGGGCGACAAAGGCGACCTGCCGCGCATGATGGCCGTGCTGCTGGGCGTGGTGGGCCTGTCGCTGTACGCCTGGAAGCGCGTGGTCGACCGCTGGGAGAAAAACCGCGCCTACATCCTGGGCCTGCTGCTGTGCAGCGCGGGCCTGCTGGCCCTGGGCCGCCTGGGGCCGGGCCAGCCGGGGCTGGTGACGGCCGTGCTGGCGTTCGTGGGCATCGGCATGGGGGCGCACTGGATCGTGCCCTTCGCCATGGTGCCCGACACCATCGACCACGGCCACCTGCAGGCAGGCGAGCGCCAGACCGGCATGTACTACGGCCTCTACGGCCTGGTGGACAAGCTCGCGCGCACCCTGGGCACGGTGCTGCTGGCCGCCACGCTGGACCTGACGGGCTACGCGCCCAACGTGGCGCAGTCACCCGAGGCCTTGCAGGGCATCGTGCTGATGACCGGCATCGTCCCCGCGCTGTGCCTGGCACTGGCGGTGCCGCTGCTGCTGGCCTACCCCATCACGCGCGCGCGCCATGCCGCCATCCGGCACGGGGTGGACACGGGCACGGCCCTGTCTCAGAGCGGCGGCAGTGGCTCCACGGGATCGGCCGGCGGCACCGCGCGCAGCGCCAAGCAGAACGGCTGCGCACAGGACGCACGCCCGGCATAGGGGCAGCCCGGCGTCTGGCACAGGCCGGCCTCGCGGTCGCGCAGGCCATCCTCGTCCTTGGGCAGGTGCCCGCTGGCCTGCAGCACGGCCATCTGCAGCCACGGGTCCTGCCGGGCCTGCAGCATGTCACGGCCGTACACGGCCGCCTGCGCCAGCGGCGGGAACTCCAGCACCAGCAGCGCGCTGGTGCGCGCGGCTGCGGGCTCGGCGGACTGCAGCACCAGCGCCCAGGTGCCCGATTGCAGGGCCTGGGGCTTGCCCGCGAACAGCGCCGCCAAAGGCGGTGCCGGCGCGGGCAGGGCCGTGGGCAGCGCCTGGGACTGCAGCCAGGGCACGGGCACGCGCAGGGTGAGCGAGAAGGCGCGCTCGCCTTCCGGGGTCTGCACCACGCCCTGGCGCACCAGCCAGGTCTGCAGCGGCGGCAGGCCCGGCAAGCCGCCCTCGTCCGCCGTGCCGGCATCGACCACCGGCAGCAGCGCGGCCGGCCAGGGCTGCACGGCCACCACGCGCTGCGGCTGGGCCGGAGCGGTGAGCTGCTGCACCAGCGCGGCCACCATGCTGCGCAGCGGCGCGCTGGCGCCCGTGGCGGGCCAGGACGGCAGCGGCGCGGCCCCCGCCGTGCCGGCGGGCGTGGCCGGGCTGCCGGCCAGGGCGGAGGGAGCCGCAGGGGTTCCGGCCGAGGGCGGCAGGCCCGGGCCGGTCACCGGCCCCGAAGGCGTGGCCAGGCTACCGCGCGCCTGCGCCGAGAGGTGGACCTGGTCCACGGCCACCGGCAGCGGCAGCGCGGGTGGCACCGGGGCCTGCGGCGCACCGGGCGGCAGGGGAAAGGCCGGCGCAGGCGCTGGAACGGCTCCTGCGCGGTCGGTGCCCAGCAGGGTGTTCTGGCGCTGCAGGGCGGCCTCGGCCAGCACCTGCGCCACGGGGGGCAGCGGGCCTCGGGGAGGGTCCAGGTTCACGGGCATGCCGGCGCAGGGAATGGAGGGCGCGCACGGGACGCCGCACGCTGCCTGTGCATTCTGCGGCGTTTCGGGCCGCCTGGCTACAGGGGCGTTGCCAAATCAAAAAGCATAGCTGCTCGCGCAGGCCCATCGGGCGCTACAGCCAGTTTTGGCATAAAACCCGCCACCATGCCCGGCGGGCGGTCCATCACGCGGCTTCGCGGTAGAACAGCGGCCGGGTCTTGACCGGCCCCACGGCCCGGGCGATGGCGCCGATGTGGTCGGGCGTGGTGCCGCAGCAGCCGCCGACGATGTTCACCAGCCCCTCGGCAGCGAATTCGTGCACCAGGCGGCTGGTGACCTCGGGCGTCTCGTCGAAGCCGGTGTCGCTCATGGGGTTGGGCAGGCCGGCGTTGGGGTAGCAGCTGATGAAGGTGTCGGGCGCGGCCTTGGCCAGCTCCTGGATGTAGGGGCGCATCAGCGCGGCGCCCAGCGCGCAGTTCAGGCCCACGGCCAGCGGGCG